>JGI20158J14315_10000862_pt1 | contig 23010 bp, 18 predicted proteins | sample COG_08_FD_14315 | JGI IMG/M metagenome (IMG submission 14315)
TGGGACAGTATTTTGACTGGAATGCCGGCTTGTCGCATTCCGCTGGTGCAAGCCTTGAGCGCGCAGACGCGGCTCTTTATTTTCAGCAATACCAACGTGATTCACGCCCGGGTTTTTGAGGCTTGGATGGAAAAAAACATTGGATTGTCTGCTTTTCGCGGGGCATTCGAAGGGATCCATTACAGCCACGAGTTGGGCCAACGCAAGCCCGAACCGGAGGCCTTTCTAACGTTGTGTCGACAGCACCGCCTGGACCCGAGCAATACGTTATTTATCGACGATAGCGAGCAGCATGTTGCCGGTGCAGCGCGCGCTGGACTGCAAACACATTGGCACAACCCAGTGAGCGACGATGTCGCAATGTGGTTGCAGAGCAGAGGGTTTGCATTGCCAGAATCGGCTTTCAGGTCGGCTTAATTTAGTCCCGCAATCATTTCCTCGCGGACCGCGTTGAAACGTTCAAGTTCGCATGGCTGAGCCCCTTGTTCAAGCAATAGAAAGATCTCCCTTCCGCGGGCCTCAGGCTCGTAAGTCTTGCCACCTTGTGACCAATGAGCGATGCCATTGTCTTTTTTACAATGGATGACATCTGCAGAACGCTCCCCGAAGTTGAATACGTACAGATCAAACTCGGAAGGCCGGTGTTCAATGGATTGGATCGCTCCAGTAGCGCCGTCCCAAAAAATCTCACTGAACTCGTCAAAACACGCATCCACATCAGGTGATTGGGCGTCAAGTTTGAACTTCCAATCATCAGCAGTGATGCCTTCAGAAGCGAGGTAGCGAATGAATTCAGCTTCTACTCCTTCAAACTCTTCTTGGGTTAGGCGTCTGTAGCGCATGGGTCTACCTACAGCATCATTCTTCAATGCCCTCGAGCATCATGAAGAAAGCGTATTCCATGGCCGTTTCACGCAAGCGCTTGAACCGACCTGAAGCGCCTCCGTGGCCGGTCTCCATATTGCAATGCATGATCAACAGATTTTCGTCTGTTTTCGTATCACGCAATTTGGCCATCCACTTAGCGGGTTCCCAATATTGAACTTGACTGTCCCAATATCCAGTGGTGACAAGCATGTGAGGATAATCCTGTGCAACGACATTGTCATACGGGCTGTATGAGCGCATGTAATCAAAAGAATCTTTGTTCTTCGGATTTCCCCACTCGTCAAATTCACCGGTTGTCAAAGGAATGGTCTCGTCGAGCATCGTGTTGATGACATCGACAAAAGGAACAGCTGCGATGATGCCGTTGAACAAATCAGGGGCCATATTGATGACTGCACCCATGAGCAATCCACCTGCTGAACCACCCATGGCGTACAAATGCTCTGGGGAAGTAAACCCGAGATCAACCATGGCTTGACCGCAGTCAATAAAGTCAGTAAAGGTGTTCTTTTTGTTGAACATCTTTCCGTCTTCATACCATTCTCGTCCCATTTCTTGACCGCCGCGGATGTGCGCGATAGCGTAAACAAACCCTCGATCTAAGAGACTCAAGCGTGTGCTAGAAAAGCCGGCATCCATGCTGTATCCGTAGCTTCCATACGCATAGAGGAGAAAGGGATTCGAGCCATCCTTTTTGATTCCGTTACGGTAGACAATGGATACGGGAACTTCCGAACCATCCGTTGCTTTTACAATGACGCGTTCGCTGGTGTAATTGGCCGGGTCAAATGTCCCCCCAAGAACCTCCTGCTGCTTGAGCAAGTCAACGGACTTGTCCGCCATGTCCATTTCAAATACGGAGCTAGGCGTGGTCATGGAGTTGTAGCCATAACGCAAACGTCCCGTCTCAAAATCGGGATTTGCCCCCACATACGCGGAGTAAGCTGGGTCGGGAAATTCCAAGTAATAATCCGCTTGGTCATCCCACCGCTTCACGCGAATTTGGTTCAAACCACCGGTGCGCTCTTCCACCACCAAGTAGTCTTTGAAAATCTCGATTCCTTCGAGCAACGTCGCTTCCCGATGTGGCAAAACGTCTACCCAATTGTCCATGCCTGTGGCACTGACTGGCGTACGAACAAGTTTGAAATTCTTTGCGTCACGGTTGGTGACGATGTAGAAATCATTTTGGTAATGGCTACAGCTGTACTCTAAGTTTTCCTGACGTTCTTGAACGATTTGCCAATCTCCATTGGGGTTGTTTGCATCCAAATAGCGCCATTCGTTGCTCATCGTTGAGTAGCTAGCAATCATCAAGTATTGGTCACTCTTTGATTTACCAATGCCACAGCTGAACGTTTCATCACCCTCTTCAAACACCAATTCGTCTTGAGCAGCATCCGTTCCCAACACGTGCTTATAGACGCGGGATGATCGCAATGTCACCGGGTCTTTCTTCGAATAGAAGACCGTGCGGTTATCATTGGCCCAAGTGGCCCCGCCTGTGGTGAGTGGAATTTCATCTTCGAGCATTTCACCCGTCGTCAAGTTTTTAAACTGAAGGGTGTACTCTCGTCGGCTAACAGTGTCTACGCTGAACGCTAAAATTTCATTGTTGGTGCTCACGGCCTGGCCACCAACGGCATAGTAGCTAAAGCCTTCAGACATCTCATTGACATTGAGCATGACCTGTTCTTCAGCGTCAAGACTGCCTTCTTTTCTGCAATAAATCGCGTACTCTTTTCCTTCCTCGTAGCGGCTGTAATAATGGTAGCCATTGTCCTTGAGGGGGACACTTTGATCATCTTGCTTGATCCGGCCAACAATCTCATCGAAGAGCGAATCCTGAAAGGACGCTGTTGATTTTAAAACAGCTTCTTTGTACGTGTTTTCATTGTTGAGGTAGTCGACCACAGCGGTGGTTTGCTCATCGGAAGTTTCGGCTTCTTTTTGTGCGTCGCTTAAACGCATCCAGAAGTAATCATCCTCCCACGATACCCCGTGAATTTCGGTGGAATGCGATTGTTTTGGCGCAACAGGCGGCGCATCGAATTGGCTTTGGTTTAGCACGGGTTGAGAATGTGAGGACATGGAAGAATCTGTCGATAAGCCGCATGACGTAAGCAGAACGGCGACGAATGTAAAAGCACCAAGGGCTTTTGTGTAACGAGCTAAGATCATGAAGTTGGGCGTGATGTGGAAGGCGAAGTTACGTGAGTTCTCCTGATTTGAGAAGCGTTTCAAGATGGGCAAGATCTTCAGGGGTGTCGACGGCGTATGTAGCGTGCGAAGTGTTGCCTACATGGATGTGCCATCCGTGCTCTAGCCAGCGCAATTGCTCCAAACGCTCGCGCTTTTCAAGGGGGGAAGGATGGAGAAACGACAGGGCTTCTAAAGCTCCGCGAGTAAAAGCATAAAGCCCCACATGCTCAAACCATGGGCCTGGGCTGGACGGGACAGCAGCGCGGCTGAAGTACAGCGCTCTTCCGTTTAAATCACAAACAACCTTGACGCGATTCGGGTTGTTTCTTTCCGGATGATCGGCTTCTTTGGGGCGAGCTAAAGTCGCAATGGAGGCTCCTGGTAAGCGAATGAGCTGTGCGAGTTTTTGCAATTGTTCGGGATGTACAAAAGGTTCATCTCCTTGAATATTGAGTACCGCATCCGCTTCGATGTTGTGCAATGCTTCCCATTGCTTGAGCGCATCATGACTGCGCAAAGTGCCGTTGGCGAATTGTGGATCCGTAAGGAACGCTTCCGCTCCGGCTTCGCGCGCTTGATGGGCGATTCGCTCATCATCAGTAGCCACTAGAACATGTTGACAAACGCCAGATTCCAGAGCCCTTTCAACGACCCTTGCGATAATTGCTTTGTTGCCTAAAGGCGCCAATGGCTTTCCTGGAAACCGGGTCGATCCAATGCGAGCAGGGATGATCCCTACCAAAGAAACGCGAGGTGTTTCCATTACTTGATTTCGTACGTGTACATGATTTGCGTCAAACGCGGTGGTTCAATCGCGAGAGGACGGATCACATATTCAGCGTTGGCCAGATTGCTGACAATGATGGACAAGCGATGGTGCTCATTCCATTGCCGTCCAATGCGGATATCAACCAACCAGGGAGAACGGGGGTGGGTATCCAACCAGTCAGCAAGACCCCACTCGATGTCCACAATGTCTTCGGCTTCGAATTTGATAAACGCTTCGTCAAAGTTTTGAAGTTGGGATTGATACCGAACACTCACGCCGCCGAACCATTTGGCCGCAGTGGCCTGTAAATCAAAGCGGACAAGGTGAGGAGAACGGTATTTTAAAATCAGATTGGTGGTGTCGTGACTGGTGTTGTAATACGTCGTCACAGTGCCATCGGGGTCTGGGTTGTAATTGTAATCGGGCGATAGACTGATTGGACGGGTATAAGTGTAACCCGCGATTAAATCCAAGCGCACACGATCGGTTTCGTGCCTGCCCATGATGCTGATCTCGGCTCCTGTAACCCGACTCTCTCCGGTGTTGATGCTTTTAAAGCCCAAGCCCAAGGCATTCTCCAAGCTGGGAGCTTCCCCATCATCGGGCCCCCACTGTCCAAATGTAAATTCGATGTAGTCGTCAAAATCTTGACGGAAAACGGCCAGGTCCAGAAATCCCATGAACCGTCCGATTTTCAGTCCTTGCTTGAGTCCGATTTCACCTGATGTGGCAAATTCCGGATTCAAATCTTCATTGGGATACACTTGCAACGAACCCAATCCCGTGCGGATATAGCGTTCTGCGATGGTTGGAAATCGAAAGCCCTGTCCAAAGCTGCTTCGCAAAAAGGTGGCTTCTGCGAGTTGGTAATTGGCTCCGGCGCGAAACACGGGCTTCCCAGCGCCATTGCCATTGACGGTGAAATGCTCATAGCGCATTCCAGCGGAGAGATTCAACCGATCTGCAACGGACTGGTCGACTTGGAGATAAGCGGCAACATTGCGCGCTTTGTTGTTGCCGTCAGAGGAACCCCCGCTGTACAGTTCAGCGTTACTAAAGGCCATGAGGTTGACCAATCCCGCTGAGAAGTTGAGTCCTGTAAGTCCCCAGTTTTCACCATGCCCATTGAGCTGATACTCCGAGTAGAAGACATGCGACGCATTGGACTGGTCATTGTCATTATCGTTGTTTAGGTACTGCCAGCGGTTTCTAAACGCGTGACGGAATCCAGAAGGTGCGACATACTCGACATACGGATCAACCGTTCCGATGGTCTGGTTTACCTGAGTGGTGGCCCCTTGATAGCTGCCGTAAATGTTGTCTGGAGCACTCTCCCAAATCAAGGTATTCTGAGATTCTCCGCGCTGCCAGTTGGTGTTCAAACCGTATGTCAATCCGGCGACCCCCGTTTCTCGACGCCGAATATTGGCGTTGACACGTGCCCGGTTTTCAGCGCCGTAGCGGTCGACTTTCCAAGGACGATACGCAGACGATGCAGTGTCTGTCTCGTTCTCCACCACAGGAGATAAATAACCGTCGGATCCGAGGACATTTCCGGCGACGACGATGTCCCATTTTCCTGCACGTTGACTATGAACGAACCGAAAGTTGGACTGTTGACTGAAGCCATCCCAGGTTTTGGCTTGTGCACTCTGCGGCGTCGAAAAAACACCGTGTTGTACGGTCACTCGCGTGAGCGGCCGAGCGTCTGGGTAGCGTGTTCGGATATTGATCACACCGCTTAACGCAGCGCTTCCAAACAAAACAGAGGAAGCTCCTTTTATGATCTCAATTTGCTCAATATTTTCCAAGGGAAGAAAGCCCCAAGTCGGTCGCCCGGCGTCGCCGCTCAACACAGGCAAGTCATCCACCAACATCATGACCCGTGACCCCGCGCCATAGCTAAAGCCACTTCCGCTTCGGATTTGCGGCTCACCATCCACAAAGCTTACGCCAGGACTTTGTTCCAAGGCGGTTTCTAAGGACGTCGTGCCTCTTGATTCAATGATCTGAGGAGGCAGCACGTCAACAGACACGGTTACTTTTTTGGCAGATTGTTCAAACCGACCTGCACTGACGATGACGTGATCCAATAGTTCAGAGGATGCCTCGAGAATCCAGTCCATGGTATACGTTCGGTCCACTAAGTTTCTCAGCGTTACCTGCTGTTTTTCCAATCCGATGTAGCTGCAGGTGACCAAAACGTCGGTTCCTAGAAAAGGCTCCAGTCCAGCGGAGTACGCACCGTCTATAGAGGTAACGACTCCAATCAATTGGGAGCTGAACGGGTCATTTACCGGAGCAATGGTCATGGTGGCGCCTGGAAGCAGCACGCCTTGCTCATCAGCAACAGTTCCAACAATCGTTTGGCTTTGTAGGTCAGATAACCCCCCAAATAGGATCAAACCAAAGGAGACAAGTATCGCTATCCTCATGGATGCAAGATGCAACAAATGCCGCGATGCAGGTGCATTGACAAAGCCCTTTGTTGAATCTATGAAGTCGGAATGATCTATACAGGGAACTTTGTCAACTTGCCGGGAAGATGGAGCGATTGAAAAAATGGATGACGTTAGCAGCGTTGCCAGGTTGGGGGGCCATTCGAGTCAAGAAAACGGTGGCTTCTTTGGGGTCGTTGGATTTGGCTTGGGAGCGAGCGGCGAGAACAACCGCTGGGTTCGATCAGGCGATTAGGCATGTTGAGGAAATATTGGCGTGTGCAGATGAGCGCGGCGACTGGTCGATGTCCTGGGAGGACCCTCGATATCCTGCAACATGGAGATCGATAGCCGATGCTCCCGTGGTGTTGCACGGTCGAGGCCGGAAGGATGTCGGACAATTGGGGCCTTTTGCTGCCGTTGTTGGCACACGAAAATGTTGCGAAGAGGCGGCGAACGTGGCGTTCAGAATTAGCCGAATGTTAACGAATCGGGGCTGGGCGATTGCAAGCGGTTTGGCGCGCGGCGTGGATGCAGCTGCGCACCGAGGTGCTTTGTACGAAAACGGCACCACAGTGGCTTGTTTAGGACATGGCCTGGACCGGATTTATCCCATTGCACATGAAAAACTAGCCCATTCAATGATCCAAGGAGGGGGTGCCTTGCTGTCTGAATATTTACCTGGAAGCCTTTCCGCTCCGTGGCAATTTGCTTCAAGGAATCGTTTGGTTGTTGGCTTGAGCGAAGCGCTTGTTCTCATCCAAAGCCCTCGAAAGGGCGGGGCCATGGTGTCAGCATCATGTGCAATAGACTCTGGACGCGATATGTGGGTTTATCGCCCTAAAACATGGGGCAGGAGATGGGAAGGAAACCAAAATTTGATTGAAGCTTTCCCTGATACGGCATGGTCGGATCCAGAGGAGTTGATGGAGCGCATGGGATTGGCTCTTTCTATGCGCTCGCGTTCTACGCAGGAGGAAATGCAGGTCGCTCCCACGCTGAGGCCGTTGTGGCTTTCTTTGGTTGGCACATCTGGAAAGTTATTGGATCAGTTGATGTTGGAGCACAACTTGACACGCGAGAAAACGCGAAAACGGTTGTTTTTACTGGAGTTGTCAGGAAAGGTGCAACGCTTGCCAGGGGGGTGGTACGTCCCTTTGGTCTCAACTTGGGGAGACGTCTGTTGAATCGTCTGACTCCAGACCGCGCTCTGGTGAGGACGGAGGCGTTTGTTCTTGAACGTGTCCCTCGAGGGAGTCTTCAGGAACGATTTCAGGCAACACCGTGACTCCGCGCAGTTTAATGCCATTTTGAACCAATGCGATGGTCATCACGATACTCGTCACCAAAATGATCACCAACAGAATGCCTTGGTTAAAATCGGGTTGTAGGTATTGTGGATATGTGCTTTGTATCTGGAAGAACAAGAGGATGGTGATCAACCCGCGAGGAGCGATGTAAAGAAGCGGGAACACCGCACGGCGTTGCAGCAATAAGAGACAAACAAAACGCACAACATAGAGCAGACAGCAGATAACCAACCCTTCTGTAATGACATGGATATCGGCCAAAGCAGCGAGCGAAACGGTCATACCAAAGAGGACGAAAAAGAACGTTCGGATGACAAAGGCACTTTCCAACGTGAGTAAATGATAGTCGCGGTGCAAATCATGCATGCGGTGATCGTCGAGGAGACTTTCTGGCCACGTACGTCCGGCGGCGTTTGGTTTGAAAATATTCAATTTTGGAAAAAACAAGCGGTGGTTGTTCAACATCAAACCAAAAACCAAAATCAACACCAACGGGCTGAGGTGAAGTAGTTTTTGGATGGCGTAAATAAGCAACAACACCGCGATGCTCAGAAACAACTTGACTTGGCTCGTGATTTTCTGCAGAACATAAACGAGCAGATAGCTGACGAAAATAGCAAGGAGGAGTGTGACCAATAGGTTTGTTCCGATGCTCCAAATCACAGTCTCAGTGCTTTCTGCATCAGAATTGCCCAAGAGCAAATAAAATGCCATGATGCCGAAAATGTCCGAAAATGTGCTTTCATACACCATGAATTCCTTGGAGTCTGCGCTGAGGCTAGAAACACTTGGAATGATGATGGCGCTGCTCATGATGGATAACGGAATGGCGTACACCAATCCTTCATACCAAGGCATTCCCATGGAATAGCCTAAAAATGCAGCAATGGCAGCTGAACTTCCCCCGAGTGCGATCAAAGCTACCGAAGCACTGCGAATGATCAAGGGCATTTTCTCTCTCGAGAGGTTCAAATCCAATGCGGCCTCCAAAACGATGAAAATCAGACCAATGGTCCCGAGCAATTCCAAAACCAAGCCTTCAAATGGAATGGACGTGAGTCCCATGGCATTCAGGCCCTGCCGAATGGCAATTCCCATCCCGATTAAAACGAGAACACTCGGGATGTTAGTCCGCTTCGCAAGCAAATTTGCGAAGTAACTCAGAATGATCACCAGTGAACCACCGATGACGAGTCCGTACGCGTTGATGTCGGAAACTGTCATAAAAAGCGTTGTTCAAAAATAGCGAACTCAGCTAAACTGTCCTGTGAGCAGTCGCCAAACATCATTTCCCAAAGCATAGACCATGAGGGTGAGCAACAAAACGATGCCGACCATTTGGGCGCGTTCAAGGAATTTTTCAGGGGCAGGTTTTCCTGCGACCATTTCATATAAGAGGAAGACGACGTGCCCTCCGTCAAGCGCAGGGATCGGAAGTAGATTCATGAATGCCAGGATCAGGGAGAAGAAGGCGGTATTGCGCCAAAAGATTTCCCAGTCCCATCCGGCATCGAAAATGCTGCCAAAAGTGACCAAACTGCCTACCTGAGATGCTCCAGATTTGCTGAATAAAAACCGCATGGAGAGCACATATTCCTGCAAAGTGGTCGAAGCCAAGGCGAATCCACTGATCAGTGCTTCACCTACGCCGTAGGTCCGCTCCTGAAGTTGGAATTCACTCATGTCCATGGCGTTCATGGATAAAAACCCAAGTGCGCCGAGGCTATCTGTTTGGCACGTAAGCTGGGACAATGTTCCATTCATACGCTGGACCTCCACCTCAATGGATTCATTGGGATGTGCTTGAAGAAATGAGGTAACCTCCCCATAAAACCTTCGAGGCTCTCCATTGAGTCCCAAAATGCGATCTCCGGCCATCATGCCTCCAATAGCAGCTCCTTTTCCTGGATCAAGAGTTTGTATGATACACGGTGCCCGCAAACCAAAAGGCCGTCGAATCGCACTGTCAACGAGCAGTTGCCCTAAATCGTTTTCAAAAGCGAGGGTGACTTCTTGACCGTCGCGCTTGACGACCACTTCGCGGACAGGGTCGAAGAAGAGAGAGCGGCGAATTTGAGTGAACGTCTCTGGGACCTCACCATTGATCGCTAACACGTTATCGCCGTCTTGGAAACCAACAGATTCCAGGCGGTCGTCTACTTCAAGGCCATATGGAATGCGGTCTGCGGGAAGGACCGTTTCGCCCCAGACCAGCAATACCATGCTATAGATCGCAAAGCCTAAAATGAGGTTAACGATGATTCCCCCGAGCATGATAATGAGACGTTGCCAAGCGGGTTTGGATCTGAATTCCCAGGGCTGGGGCTCAGCCGCCAACTGCTCGGTGTCCATGGACTCATCGATCATACCGGCTATTTTGACGTATCCACCAAGTGGCAACCAGCCAATTCCCCACTCCGTTTCTCCAATTTGTTTTTTGAAAAGCGAGAAACCGGGGTTCATGAAGAGGTAAAACTTCTCTACGCGTGTTTTGAAAAAACGGGCGGCCCAATAGTGTCCAAACTCATGCAAAACGACGAGAATCGATAGACTAAGAAGGAGTTGAGCTGCTTTAATGAGTGCGACCATGGTGCAAATTGAAGGCCAAAGATAGTGAGCATTGTAAAGGCCAAAGGCATGTCATTCGTGAATATGCGTGAAAGGTTTCGCGGAATGAAGCCGCAATGCGGGGGATGTAGTAATCTTGCAATTGGAATGGCAAAAACGCAACGCAAATCAATACCTAAGTCGACCGCTAAGCGCAAAACCGGTTCGAAAGGGAAGCAGATCGTCAAGAAATATCCCCGCCAGCGTGCGTGGATGTGGCTTTTGGGGTTGGCTCCTCTCATGGGAATCGCGGGCTTGGTGGTGTTGGCATCCTTTCGGGATTTGCCGAACACGGAAACATTGGCCAATCCCAAAACCGAATTGGCAACGCGGGTTTATTCCTCTGATGGGCGGGTGATAGGCCGATATTATTCAGAAAACCGTGCGGATGCACGCTTCGATGAACTGCCAGAAATCCTGGTCAATGCGCTGATCAGTACAGAAGACGCTCGCTTTGAAAGCCACAGCGGAATTGATTTCATCGGACTGACGCGGGCGATCGTCTACCTCGGTCAACGCGGTGGAGGAAGTACGGTGACGCAACAATTGGCCAAGCAGTTGTTTACCGACCAATACGATCGGACGTTTTGGTTGGAACGGGTGTTGCTGCAAAAACCCAAAGAATGGATTATTGCAGCGCGATTGGAACGATTCTACACCAAGGACGAGATTATCGCCTTGTACTTGAATCGCTACGACTTCTTGAACCAGGCAGTGGGCATCAAGTCAGCGGCCAATATTTATTTTGATAAGAAGGTTGAAGAATTGGATTTGCATGAAGCTGCCATGTTGGTGGGGATGCTCAAAAACAGTTCGTTATATAATCCCTTGCGTCGACCAGAATCAGTTCAAAACCGTCGGGATGTTGTGTTCAAGCAAATGGCGCGATACGATTTGCTGACTGCGGAAGAAGTGGACTCCTTGATGCAACTCCCTCTGGGACTGGATTACCAGCGAGTGAGTCATGATGCCGGTACAGCCCCTTATTTTCGTGAAATTCTGAGAGGAGAATTGAAGAAATTGTTGGGGAATAAGGATGCTAAAGGTGACTGGCTGATTCACCAAGCTGATGGGTCACCGTACGACCTATACCGCGATGGAATTCAGGTGCACACAACCATCGATAGTCGACTCCAAAAGGCGGCAGAAGCGGCGGTTCATGAGCATTTGGGCAATGAATTGCAGGCCACGCTAATCCGTGATTTGAGGTCGCGAAGTTCTTCTGAATGGCCGTTCTATGAAGGCATTGAACGGGCCGACCGAGAACGCATTATCAATTCAGCAATCAAGCAGAGTACCCGCTATTTGAGGTATGCCGGAAAGCAATGTCCTGAATGCGAACGGCCTGGTTTTTATATCGATAAAAGCACGGATGATTCAGGGGATACGTGGACTTGTGATGCGGAAAAAGGAGGGTGCAGCCACACGTGGCACCGCCCGAGTAAAAAAGAGATTGACCGGTCTTTTCGCGAACCCGCGAAGATGAAGGTATTCACCCACCAGGGCCCACGGGACACAACGCTGACTCCGTTGGATTCTATTCTGTATCACAAGAGTTTACTTCATGCAGGACTGATGTCCATCGAACCGAAAACAGGTCACATCAAGGCATGGGTCGGTGGCATCGATTACCGGTATTTCAAGTATGACAACGTATCGCAATCCCGCCGTCAAGTGGGATCCATCTTCAAGCCTTTTGTGTATGCGACTGCACTGCGGCATGGAATGTCACGTTGTTCGGAGTTGCCCAACCAGCGCATTTGTGTTGAAATGCCCGGGGATCAACCCGACTGGTGTCCAGACAATTCGGATTTTGAATACGGTGAAGTTGTGAATTTGGAGTATGCGTTGGCCAACTCCATGAACACGATTTCAGCCAAGTTGATCAAAGATTTTGGTCCAGAGCGGGTGATTCAATTGGCACATGCGCTGGGAATAGAAAGCGAAATTCCAGCGGTTCCTTCCATTGCGTTGGGTTCAGCACAACTCACACTCAAAGAAGTCACCGTCGCCAATGCGGCCTTGGTCAACGGCGGAGTGCACATATCCCCCACCATCATTGCTCGGATTGAGGACAAGTATGGAAATGTCATTTGGACACCAGAACCTGAAATCCGCCAAGGGTTGGATAAACGCACGGCCTACACGGTTGTGGACATGATGAAGGGTGTCGTGGACGGAGCGTACAATGCGGAAACAGGAAAGCGCAAGGGGACGGGCATCCGGTTGCGCATGGATGTGGAACGTCGGAAATACGACGGCATAAAAGTGCCGATGGCGGGGAAAACGGGAACGACGCAAAATCACACTGACGGATGGTTCCTCGGTATGACCCCGGAATTGGTCACGGGGGTGTGGGTCGGTGCACTGGATCCAACCGTTCGCTTTAGCACAATTGCAAACGGGCAGGGAGCCAACACAGCTTTACCGATCTATGGATATTACATGAAGTCAGCGTATGCCAACACAGCCCTCAATTTGAGCACGGCAGACTTCGATCGTCCAGAAGGAATGGGATTGGATTCATTGGATTGTCGACAACTCAAGGAGCTTCAACAAGCCACTTTTGGAGGGGCTGGATTCGATGATGAGGATTTGTTTGAATAATCAGAACACAACGCATGGCGATTTCAAAACAAGTAAAAGACGTAACGGCGGCATGTTCCGGCGTTGAAAGTGGGATGACCCTCATGTTGGGGGGATTCGGCCTTTGCGGAATTCCGGAATGCAGCATTGCGGAATTGGTACGGCTGGGAATTCAGGATGTGACGTGCATCTCCAACAATGCAGGAGTGGATGACTTTGGCCTCGGCCTGCTGCTGCAGCAACGCCAAATACGCAAGATGATTTCCTCTTATGTAGGCGAAAACGATGAGTTTGAACGCCAAATGCTCAGCGGTGAATTGGAGGTGGATTTGATTCCCCAAGGTTCTTTGGCGGAACGGTGCCGTGCTGGCGGTGCTGGAATTCCAGCATTCTATACACCGGCAGGATATGGAACGGAGGTTGCTGCTGGTAAAGAAGTGCGGGATTTCAATGGTAAGCCACACATTTTGGAGTCTGCGTTGACCGCGGATTTTGCATTTGTAAAAGCGTGGAAAGGAGACGCTTCAGGCAACCTAATTTTCAAAGCCACGGCGAGAAACTTCAATCCCATGATGGCCATGGCAGGAAAAATCACAGTAGCGGAGGTCGAGGAACTCGTTCCTGAGGGGGAACTAGATCCCAATTCCATTCATACGCCTGGGATTTTTGTGCAACGCATTTTTCAAGGCTCAGGCTACGAAAAACGCATCGAACAGCGGACTGTTCAATCACGATAAACGACTCAAATCAACACTCCATGTTGGACAAAAACGGCATTGCACAGCGCATCGCGCAGGAAGTTAGAAACGGCTGGTACGTGAATTTGGGCATTGGGATTCCCACGTTGGTGGCCAACTACATCCCTTCGGGAATGGAAGTGGAATTTCAATCGGAGAATGGCATCTTGGGCATGGGCCCTTTTCCGATGGACGGAGATGAGGATGCTGATTTGATCAACGCGGGCAAGCAGACCATTACGGCGATGCCCGGAGCGGCCTATTTCGATAGCGCAACATCGTTCGCCATGATCCGTGGACAACACGTTCAGTTGACCGTATTGGGAGCCATGGAAGTTTCACAAAATGGGGACATCGCCAATTGGAAAATTCCGGGTAAAATGGTCAAAGGGATGGGCGGAGCAATGGATCTCGTAGCGAGTGCTGAAAACATCATCGTAGCGATGATGCACACGAACCGAGCCGGCGAGTCCAAGTTGCTTTCAGATTGCTCCTTGCCATTAACGGGTGTCGCATGCGTGAGACGCGTGGTGACCAACCTTGCCGTATTGGACATTCGCGATGGCGCCTTCCATTTGGTGGAAGTGGCTCCTGGAATTTCTGTCGAACAGGTGGTTGCCGCGACTGCCGGCAAACTGGTGGTGCCCGAGTCGGTTCCTGAGATGCAGTTTAGCTGACTTTCGCCAGTCCAAGATCGATGCGGCGCATCGTTTCTTCACGGCCTAAAAAAGAAGCGAAATCAAACATAGACGGCCCGCCTCCTGTGCCCGTAAGAACCAGTCTAAAGGGCAATAAGACGGCTCCAAACCCCAAGTTGTTTTCCTCTAGGAATGCTTTGAATTCCGTTTCTATGCTGCTCGAATCAAAAGACTCGACGGATGCCAAAACCGCTTTCAATTGAAGCACATAGCCTGCTGTTTCAGGCTTCCACTTTTTAGCCACAAGCTTCTCGTCTAACGTTGCAGGCGCCTCAAAAAGATACCGATGTGCGCTGATCTCGTGCATGAAGCTGACGCGTTCGAGCATCATATTCAATACATGAATACACCGGGCATCATCCCATTGATCGACTTCACCCTTCGCGCTCTCTCGGAACGCAGCAACAGCAGCGTCCGTTGGAAGTTGACGCAAGTACTGTTCGTTGAACCACTTGGTTTTATCCGGATTGAAACGTGCCCCAGATTTGGTGACGCCTTCCAATTCAAATGCGGCGATGGCTTCTTCCATCGAAAACAACTCTTTCTCATCACCGCTGCTCCATCCCAAGAGGAGGAGCATGTTGATGAAAGCCTCGGGCAGATAGCCTTGCTCTCGATAACCGCTTGACACCACACCTGTTTGCGGATCTTCCCAATTCAAAGGAAAGATGGGGAAGCCTCCTTGATCGCCATCGCGCTTGCTCAACTTTCCGTTTCCGGTTGGTTTCAAGATCAATGACAAATGCGCAAAGACGGGAGCATCCCATCCAAAGGCTTCATACAGTAGGCCGTGAAGGGGTGCGCTTGGAAGCCACTCTTCTCCGCGAATAACATGGCTGATGGCCATGTGATGATCATCGACCACGTTGGCGAGATGGTAGGTGGGCAATCCATCTGTTTTCATCAGGACCTTGTCGTCGAGGACACCCGTTGAAACGATAATGTGGCCGCGTATGGCATCGTTGAACCCATAATCTCGAGCGGCGTCCGGCATGCGAAAACGGATGGTGTAGGGGGTGTTGTTTTCCTCCAATTGAGCCATTTGGTCAGCGCTTAATGACAAGGAATTCCGCATGGACATCCGCGTACTGGCGTCGTATTGCCAGACGTCTCCGTTTTTCTCGGCGGCCTTTCGAAGGACATCCATTTCTTCGGACGTATCGAAGGCTTTGTATGCGTTGCCTGTCTCGAGCAATCGGTTCAATTCGGTGGCATACAACGCACTGCGATCGGATTGTTTATACGGCCCGTGGTCACCTCCGATTCCATCGCCCTCAGAAGGCGGAATCCCGCACCATTCAAGGGCTTTTTGGATGTACGTGTCGGCTCCCGGAACGAAGCGTTTTTGATCGGTGTCTTCGATGCGAAGCAAGAAATCTCCACCATGTTTCTTAGCGAAGAGGTAGTTGTATAAAGCCGTTCGGACACCGCCCATGTGTAGAGGGCCGGTCGGACTAGGAGCGAAACGGACGCGGATTTTAGAAGCCATTGAAACTGTTCAGATGTGGGGGCAAAGATACACGCTCGTCGCGCCGACAAACCCCTTGTGTCAATTGGTGAACGTATCCGTTCGGGTTACGACTAGACGCAAGTGACCGTCGGATGTTTGGCCAAGAATAATTAACCAAATGAATGCACTTAGAAATAAGGTCCAATTGATTGGACGTCTCGGGAAAGACCCCGAATTGATGAGCTTCGATGAAGGCAAGACCAAATGCTCTTTTCCGGTAGCGACCAACGAAATCTTCCGCAATGGTGAGGGTGAGCGTGTGGAGCGCACACAGTGGCACGATGTGGTCACGTGGGGTGCGCTGGCGGATGTCGCTGGTCAATACCTCAAAAAGGGCGCGGAAATTGCCATCGAAGGCCGTCTGGCTTACCGCACTTACGAAGATGGTGAGGGGCATACGCGTTACGTTACGGAGATCGTGGCGAGCGAAATGTTGATGCTTGATCGCCGTCCAGTAGAGTCTGTGGAGTCTTGATGGTGGGGGCGCTTCGATAACCGAGGCGCCCCTTTTCATCCCGAAGGAGAACAGCCTTGCGGCCTTCGTCTGGTGATGCGTTGGTAGCCGGAGGTCATCATGTTATCTTTGAAGAATCCAATTGGATTCTACCATGAGTAACTCAGGAATTTTGCGTTCGTCTCTTGCCAAGAAATATGTAATGGCCCTGTCAGGGCTTTTTCTATGCCTCTTCCTTTTGGGACACTTAGCAGGCAACTTGCAGCTGTTCAATACAAGCGCTGAAGGGCAATTGGCCTTCAACGAATACGCTCATTTTATGACCACCTTCCCGCTGGTTAAATTGCTTAGCTACCTGACGTATGCGGCGGTTTTGTTTCACGTTGTGGATGGCATTGCCCTCACAATGCAGAACCGCAAAGCGCGACCAACGGGGTATGTGAAAGAAAAAGGTTCTGCCAACGCCTCATGGTCCAGCCGAAACATGGGCATCCTAGGAACCATCATCTTGGTGTTCCTGGTGAGTCACATGCAAAACTTTTGGTACGTGATGCACTTTGGTCCAATTGGAGAATCTGATGGGCTGAAGGATCTGCATACGGTCGTCATGACCTTTTTTGGTCCTGAAAACGGGTTAGCAGGTCTAGCCGTTGCGGGATATGTGTTGGCGCAGTTTGCCTTGGGCTTTCACTTGATTCACGGTTTTCAAAGTGGCTTTCAATCTTTGGGATTGCGCCATTCAAAATATTCTCCGCTGATTGAGCGGGCGGGTTTGTTTTTTGGCATCGGCGTTCCAACGCTGTTCGCTAGCATTCCAGTTTACCTTTTCTTTATCCAGCTTTAAAGTTTCGAAACGATGCTCGATTCCAAAATTCCAGAAGGCCCATTGGCCGACAAGTGGACGAAGTACAAGGATGACATTCAGCTGGTAAATCCGGCCAATAAGCGCTCCATTGACGTCATTGTTGTAGGAACAGGACTTGCCGGCAGTTCTGCTGCGGCATCCCTTGCTGAAATGGGGTACAATGTCAAGGCGCTGTGCTTCCAAGATTCCCCACGACGAGCTCACTCAATCGCTGCTCAGGGCGGAATCAACGCTGCGAAAAACTATCAAAACGATGGGGACTCGGTGCACCGCTTATTCTATGACACGGTCAAAGGAGGAGATTACCGAAGCCGAGAGGCCAACGTGCATCGCTTGGCGGAGGTTTCAACCAACATCATTGACCAATGCGTCGCACAGGGTGTTCCGTTTGCGCGTGAGTACGGAGGTCTGTTGGACAACCGATCCTTCGGAGGAGTGTTGGTCTCTCGAACCTTCTATGCGAAGGGCCAGACAGGCCAGCAGCTCTTGTTGGGAGCCTATTCAGCGTTAAGCCGCCAGATTTCCAAAGGCAAGGTCGACATGTTGACCCGCCACGAAATGATGGATGTGGTTATGGTCGATGGCAAATGCCGTGGAATCATCGCTCGGAATTTGGTTACGGGAGAATTGGAGCGTCACGCAGCGCACGCGGTTGTATTGGCAACCGGCGGTTACGGCAATGTGTTCTTCTTGAGCACGAATGCCATGGGATCGAATGTGTCGGCAGCTTGGAAGGCGCATAAAAAAGGCGCTCATATGGCCAACCCGTGCTTCACGCAAATTCACCCGACGTGCATTCCGGTGTCTGGTGAGCATCAATCGAAACTGACATTGATGTCGGAGTCTTTGCGCAACGATGGTCGCATTTGGGTTCCGGCGAAGAAGGAGGACGCCGAAGCAATTCGGAAGGGAACGAAAACAGCATTGGAGATTGCAGAGGCTGATCGGGATTACTATTTGGAACGGCGGTATCCTGCATTCGGAAATTTGGTCCCACGGGACGTCGCTTCTCGTGCCGCCAAGGAGCGCTGCGACGCGGGCTTTGGCGTGAATAAGACGGGGGAAGCCGTCTTCTTGGATTTCGCCAGCGCGTTCAAACGTTACGGCAAAACAGAAGCGAGCATTCGCGGGCTGTCTCAACCATCGACTGAAGAGATTGTCACATTGGGCAAGGAGGTGGTGAAAGCGAAGTATGGCAACCTCTTCGACATGTACAAGCAGATTGCAGCGGACAATCCTTACGAAACACCGATGAAGATTTATCCTGCGGTTCACTATACCATGGGGGGGCTTTGGGTGGATTACAATCTGATGACCTCCGTATCGGGGTTGTATGCAACAGGCGAATCCAACTTTTCCGATCACGGAGCGAATCGACTGGGCGCTTCTGCTTTGATGCAAGGACTGGCTGACGGCTATTTCGTATTGCCTTATACCATTGGGGATTACCTGGCAAATGACATTCGCACAGGGGCGATCTCATCAAACTCAGCCGAGTTTGAAGCGGCAGAAAAGGCGGTGCAGGAGCGCATTGACCATCTCATCAACAACAACGGGTCCAAGCCAGTTGATGATTTCCACCGACGTTTAGGCCGCATCATGTGGAATGAATGTGGAATGTCGCGAAACGAAGCCGGTCTCAAAAAGGCGATCGCGGACATTCGCGCATTGCGTGAGGAATTTTGGAAGGACGTTCGTGTTCCAGGAAATGCGACGAGTTACAATCCAGAACTGGATAAGGCAGGGCGTGTCGCCGATTTCTTAGAGCAAGGAGAGTTGATGTGCATGGACGCATTGGCTCGAGAGGAATCCTGTGGAGGGCATTTCCGTGAAGAGCATCAAACTCCGGAAGGAGAAGCTCTTCGGGATGACGAGAATTTTGCTTTTGTGTCGGCTTGGGAATTCGCGGGAGACCCCAGTGAATCCAAGTTGATCAAGGAGGATTTGGTTTTTGAAAACATCGAGTTGAAGCAACGCAGCTACAAGTAAGAAGGTCATGAATCTGACATTGAAAGTTTGGCGCCAAGACGGCCCGGAAGCGACAGGACACATGGACACGCATGCATTGGAAGGGGTGTCTCCGGACATGTCGTTCCTCGAAATGATGGACATGCTCAACGACCAGATTATTCGCGCTGGCGGAGAGCCGGTTGCGTTTGATCACGATTGCCGTGAAGGCATTTGCGGAATGTGTTCCATGTTCATCAACGGTGAAGCGCATGGTCCAGGCCGAGGGGTCACTACGTGCCAGTTGCACATGCGTTCATTCAATGATGGAGATACCATTGCCATTGAACCTTGGCGAGCACAAGCGTTTCCAGTGATCAAGGATTTAACGGTCGATCGGAGTGCTTTTGACCGGGTCATTCAAGCGGGGGGGTACATCTCTGTCAACACCTCGGGCAACACGATTGATGCCAATGCGATTCCCGTTCCGAAGGAACAAGCTGATGACGCGTTTAGTGCGGCGACATGCATTGGTTGTGGAGCATGCGTTGCTTCGTGCAAGAATGCTTCAGCGATGCTCTTTGTGTCCGCGAAAGTCTCTCAATTTGCGCTCTTACCTCAAGGCCAGCCTGAAAGGGAATCACGTGTTCAGCGCATGGTGGAGCAGATGGATAAGGAAGGCTTCGGAAACTGCACGAATACGGGTGCTTGTGCTGTGGAGTGTCCCAAGGGCATTGATTTAAGCAACATAGCGCGCATGAATCGCGACTTCATGAGCGCCGCGGTTAAGAGCAAGAAGTAGGCTCAATCGGGGTTGTTTTAAATTGTTGGCAACCCTTTAGAAGCAAATAGAGCAGTCTATTCGTACTTTAGAAAAATGAAATATTTCATCGCACTCAGTTTATTCTGTTTTTCATGTGCCGCATTCGGACAGAAAAAAGCAGAGCTCACGTTCAACGTAGACGGTGTTTGTGGCATGTGCGAAACGCGCATAGAAAAGGCTTACGACTTGCCGGGCATTCTCAATGTAGATTGGAATCTTGAGACCAAGAAGTTGACCGTAGCGTACAAAACGGATAAATTTTCTGTGGAACAATTGCACGCGGTTGCTGCCAGAGCAGGACACGATACAGATATAGTGAAAGCGACGGATCAAGAATATGCTGGATTGCACGGGTGCTGTAAATACAGAGAAGGAGCATCATGTGGTTCTGAGGGCCAAGACCACGACCATTGATCGTATGAAAATTTGCTATTTGGCGGTACTGATTTTCGGGTTGGGTACTGCAGCTTTTGCACAGACGAACAACCTTCGGGGGAAAGTTCTTTACGAGTCGCATGAAGGCCATGATCTTGAGAAAGGCGGGGTGCATGAACCGGAATATGTTTCATTGCCCGGGGCGTATGTCCGTTGGTCTAGTGCGCCAGAAAATGTTGAAATCAGTGATGGCTTTGGTTTTTTTAAGATCGTCTCATCTTATTTAGGAGACACCCTTTTGGTCAGTATGGTGGGGTACCAAACGGCAGGGCTGGTTTATTCAGGCCAATCATATGTCGATATTCCACTGGATTCTGGAGTGAGTTTAGGCTCTGCAGAAGTGACTGCCGAAAGAAGCGCAACGCAGATATCGCTTTTAAATCCGCTCAACATTCAATCGTTGAACCGAAAGGAATTGACAAAAGCAGCGTGCTGCAATTTATCCGAAGCCTTCGAGACCAACGCATCTGTGGATGCCTCGTTTACCGATGCTGTGACGGGTACACGGCAGATCCGTATGTTGGGGCTCGACGGCAAGTACAGCCAAATACAAGTTGACAACCTGCCAGGACCCCGTGGATTGAATGTCCTTCAAGGATTGATGTTCATTCCCGGTGATTGGATCCATGAAATCCATATCAGCAAGGGCGCTGGAACGGTGACTCAAGGATACGAGAGCATGACAGGTCAGATCAATGTAGCATTGAAGAATCCGGAAAATGCAGACCCGCTTCATGTCAACATTTACGGAAATGCTGCGGGACGATTGGAGTGGAACCATGTGAGCAAACATCGAATTAGCCGGAGATGGAGTACGACTCTTTTGACGCATGCTGTGCGCAACGACCAGTTGAACGATCGGAATTCTGACGGATTTTTAGATGGTCCACTGAAGCGAAACTATATCGGGCGTAGCGAATGGAAGTTCATCGGTGATCGTGGAATTCGTGGCGAATATGCTGTGAATTGGATCCAGACGGAATCCGCTGCCGGACAGGTCGCTGCTTTTGATCAAGACATGCCTTGGTCAGGCGTCATGGACATGCTGGCATCACCATCAGATTCGGGGTGGTCGGCTGTTACGGCCATTGACAGGATGGAGGTTTCAGCGAAAACAGGGTTTGTTTTCCCAGATGCCGAATGGAGAAGCATTGGAGCCCAGTTTGTGTATTCAGATCACCAACATGCGCACCAGTTTGGTCGTCAGAAGTACACGGGCAGCGAGCGATTTTTCCGAGGAAATGTTTTGTACTCAGGAATTCTGGGCAACACCAATCGCGCGTTCACGACAGGGGTCAGCTTTGTTTCAGATCAGTTTGACGAGAAGGTACAATTAGATACGTTGAGCGTTTCCCAACAGCGGGATGAGGTCGTTCCTGGCGCTTTTTTCGAATTCACCTTGAACCATGCGGACCGTTTGAGCGTGGTGGCTGGAGTGCGGTATGATCAGCACAATGTGTTCGGTGGATTTTGGAGTCCTCGATTGCACGCTCGTTGGAGCGCTACCGAAAACACATCGCTCAAATTTGCTGCTGGACGTGGCTTCAGAACGCCGAATCCCTACATGGAACAACTGGGCTCATGGGCGAGTCAGCGAACATGGAATGTCGATGTATACGGTGATTTCCAGCCTGAAATTGCGACGAACGCCGGACTGAATTTGACCAGTAAATTTCGGTTGAATTATCGTGACGCGTCCCTCGCGCTGGACGTATACAATACGTGGTTTGAGAATAAGGTGGTGGTGGATCTCGATGCGGATGCCCAGCAGATTCGACTGTACAATTTGAATGGCGAGTCCTTTGCCCGATCCGCTCAGGCCGAATTCAATTGGGATGTGCACCGCCGGGTTGATTTGCGCATTGCCTATCGTTGGGTCGACGCTCAAACAGATCGGGCCTCTGGGAACCCTACACAGGACCCCTTTGTCTCAAAACACCGCTCATTTGTTCAATGGAGCTATGCTTCGGCGCTCTCAGAAAAGCAGAGCCAGTGGCTCGCAGATGCAACGTTTCAATGGGTAGGCGCGCAGCGATTGCCAGGAACGGAGAAGAACCCGGAATTGTTTCAACGTCCAGGCGAGGCACCGGGTTTTACTCAATTGAATTTGCAGGCTACGCGTCAATTTTCCCCGTCATTTTCGTTCTATGCGGGTGTTGAGAATGCTTTGAATTACAAGCAAGACCGTCCGATCATTGGAGCGGTTTATGATGACTCACCGGTTTCGGCCAGTGATTTCAACCAGTACTTTGATGCCAGTTTGGTTTACGCACCGATCTTTGGACGGATGCTCTACGCGGGATTGCGCTGGAACATCCTGCCACCTTCATCGAATTAATGCGAACAGGGAGCCGGTCTCCTAGCGAGATTTGGACTGCATTTGCCGTTTGAGTTGGCCGCCACTGCTATTGGCTCGCATGGTGGGACGACGCTTTGAAGAGGCATTGGTAGGTCGTGCGTCACGACCGGGCAATCCACCCTCGGCGTAGCGTGGATCGGGGATGTAAGCGAGCTTTTCCATCCACAACGCCTCGACGTGGTAGCAACCGTACTCCTCACGTACGGGACCGCGAATCCGATAGATGCCTTTGCCTCGAAACCCATAGGTGCGCAGTGAGGGAGGAAAGTGCACCGTGTCGAGCCAAGCACCTTCTCGGTCGACAAAGCACCCAAAACACATCCGGTCTCCTTTCGATGTGGCTGTTTCCTTGACCGTAACGAGGTACCCGACGACTTCTACC
>JGI20158J14315_10000868_pt1 | contig 22945 bp, 20 predicted proteins | sample COG_08_FD_14315 | JGI IMG/M metagenome (IMG submission 14315)
AAACTATTTTGATTTTCTACACTTTGAGTTGGATTGTGTATAAAGTTATTAATTTCAGAGCTGTTTTTTATCAATGAATTAAAGTTTTTTATATCTCCCTCCACTTTTTCTAGTTCACCAAATTCTTTTGCAACTTCAAATAGTGCGCGCGAGTACCTTTCCGAGGTTTCTGCTGAGAAAGATTTGTTTGCGCTCATATAATGTTTGGTTTTAACGTGAAATAATGAAGGTTTCGTATCATATGAACATATCTTGATCAAGTTACCATTTAATAACTATGCAAAATTCACTGGGTCAACATCAACCGTAAGTTTAATTTTTTTTGATATTTTAAGGGTATTTAGNAGTTTTGAGATTTTTTTTTGTATAAATGACTTTCCATTAAATCTTATTAATAATCTAGATCTAAATTTCCTTTTTATTCTTAGTAATGGAGAGTCAACAGGGCCCATTACTTCTATTTCGTTAATTTTTTTTAAATGATTTTTAATTTCTCTAGCGCCATCAATACTAACGCTATGTAAGTTGGCAGAAACAATAATTGAAATTAGCCTTGAAAAAGGTGGCAACGAGTTATTTTTTCTTAAAATTAGTTCTTTTTTTAAAAGTTCTTCAGAGTTATTTCTTATTAATTCATTTAAGGTTGCGTCCTTCGGAGACAAGGTCTGATAAATAATTAGCGAGTCTGAACTAAATCTGCCAGCTCTACCACTTAACTGATGGTATAATTGAATATTTTTTTCTGTAGTTCTAAGGTCATAACCTCTTCCAGAAAAATCTGCATCGATAACTACGATACAGTTTAATTTTGGAAAGTTAAATCCCTTAGATATCATTTGTGTTCCAATCAAAATATCAACTTTGTTATCCATTATTCTGCTAAATAAAGATTTAGTTTGATCTTTTCTTTTCATATGATCGCTTGAAAATATTTCAACTTTATTAGAAGGAAAAATTTTAATGACTTCCTCAAATATTTTTTCAACTCCAGGACCATACATAATAAAATCACAATTTTTTTTATCTTTACAGGTTCTAGAAATGTCTTTTTCATGGGAACAATGATGGCAGACAGCCCTATTTTTATTTTTGTGAAAAGTTAAATACATTGAACAATTTGGACAAGTTTGTTTGTAACCACAATTTTTACAAATCAAATAAGGTGCATAACCTCTTCTATTTAAAAAAAATAATACTTGTTCGTTCTTGTCTAAGAAAATTTTAACCAACTTTATAGTTTCTAAATCTATAAAACTGTTTTTAATTTTTTTAATATTTAAATTTACAATTTTTGTTTTTGGTAATGGAAAATCATTATATCTTTTAATAATTTTAAAGTGTCTAAATTTTTTGTTTTGAATATTATTAAAAGTCTCTATTGAGGGAATAGAAGTAATTAAATGTATAGGTATATTTTCAATGGATGCTCTTGATATTGCCATATCTCTAGCATGATAAACTACGCCATCATCTTGCTTATAAGATGCATCGTGTTCTTCATCTACAATTATAATTCCAAGATTCTTAAACGGCAACAGCAAAGAGGACCTTGCTCCTATAACTAATTTTATTTTATTATTAATTATGCCTTTCCAAATTATTCTTTTATTTTTAGGAGTTATTTTTGAATGCCATATAGCTGGATCGAAGCCAAAAAAGTCTATAAATCTCGATTTAAATTCATTTGTTAGAAAAATTTCTGGAAGTAAAACTAAAGCTTGTTTTTTCTGATTAATAATTTTTTTTATTCTTTCAAAATATACGAGTGTTTTACCTGAGCCTGTGGTTCCCTGAAGTACTGAAACAACAAACTTATCATTTTTATAATCTAAAAAATCGTAAGCCTTTTTTTGCTCAGCATTTAAAATATACTTTTTGATTTTTTTTGGTGATTGATCAAAATCTTCATCTTTTTTTTCAATAGAATTTAAGTTATTGCCAATAGACATTTTTAAAACAAGCCCTAAAGGCATCATGTTGTATGCTGCAAACCATTCGATAAAATCTATTAAATTTTTATTTAATGAAAAATTTTTAATTTTTTTGTTTATATTTTTGATTTTGATTTTTTTTAAATCTAAAACTCTACCTTTCCACACCACTCCTATTTCTTTATCTTTGCCAAAAGGTACTTCGACAAAATCTCCAGTTCTCAATGAGATATGATTATTGTAATATGTAAATGGAAAGTTAAATACTTTCGGTAACAGCACTTGTGCTTTCATAAATTAATAGTAGTTGAATTTTTTTTATTTAAAAATGAATTGGCCTTTTATCAACAGCTAATGCAGCTTCTTTTATTGCTTCCGTATGTGTTGGATGAGCATGACAGGTTCTGGCTATATCCTCTGCGCTTGCACCAAATTCCATTGCTAGAGCCATTTCAGCTATCATATCTCCGCAGTGTGGTCCTATGATATGTACACCCAATACTTTATCTGTTTTACTATCTGCTAAAATTTTTACAAAACCATCAGTTTCATTATTCACCTTGGCTCTTGAATTGGCAAGAAAAGGGAATTTGCCGATTTTATACGATCTATTCTCCTCTTTAAGTTGTTCTTCAGTTTTTCCAACTGCAGCTACTTCAGGAGAAGTATAAACAACCCCAGGAATTACATCATAATTTACATGTCCTGCTTGTCCTGCCAAAGTTTCTGCAACTGCTATTCCTTCTTCCTCAGCCTTATGAGCTAACATTGGTCCTTTGATAACATCTCCTATTGCATAAATATTATTTACAGCAGTTTGCAATTTTTCATTAACTTCTATTCGACCTTTATTATCTTTTTTAATTCCCACTTTTGTCAAATTTAGACCCTCTGTATAAGGTTTTCTTCCAACAGAAACTAAAACTTTATCTACTTCAATTATTTCTTCTTTCGAGTCTTTTACATTGATATATTTTACAGAAACTATATTTTTATTGTTGTTAACTGATACAACCTTTGATCCCATTTTAAATTTAATACCTTGTTTAGTTAAAATTTTTTGAAATTCATTTGAAATTTCTCTATCCATTCCTGGTGTAATATAGTCTAAGTACTCTATAACAGTTACTTCTGTTCCAAGTCTTGACCAAACCGAACCCATCTCTAAACCAATATAACCACCTCCGATTATTGCTAACTTTTTAGGCACTTTTTCAAAAGATAAAGCACCTGTGGATGAAACGATATTTTTCTCATCTATATTGATACCTGGTAATGAAGCTACTTCGGAACCAGTTGCTATTACAATGTTTTTACTTTTTATATTTATTCTTTTATTATTGCTTTCATAAACAACAATATCATTTTTTGAGAATAACACTCCTTTTCCTTTAAAATATGTAACTTTATTTTTTTTAAATAAAAACTCAACGCCTTTAGTTAATACTTGTATAGACTTATTCTTATTAGCCATCATTTTTTCTATGTTTAATCTGATGTTATCTATTTCAATACCTTGATGATTGAAGTCCTTTTTTGCTTTATGAAAATTTTCAGAAAGATTTAGTAAACTTTTTGACGGTATACATCCTACATTAAGGCATGTTCCTCCTAATGCTCCTCTAGATTCAACGCAAGCTGTTTTCAATCCTAATTGGGCTGCTCTAATTGCGCAAACATAACCACCGGGTCCACCGCCGATAACAACTAAATCAAAATTATTTTCCATTATTAAATATTTAAAAACAGTCTTTTTGGTTGTTCTAGAGATTCCTTAACTATTTTTAAAAATGAAACTGCTTCCTTTCCATCAATAATTCTATGATCGTAAGATAAAGCTAAGTACATAACTGGTCTTATCTCTACATTGCCATCAACTACTACTGGTCTTTGAATAATATTATGCATTCCTAAAACTGCAGATTGAGGAGGATTTAAAATAGGAGTTGAAAGCATTGATCCATAAATACCACCATTAGTAATTGTGAATGTTCCGCCTTGTAAATCTTCAATAGTAATTTTTCCTTCTCTTGCTTTTTGCCCAAGGTCCACAATATTTTTTTCAATATCAGCAAATGACATTTCATCTGTTTCTCTAAGAACAGGAACCACCAAACCTCTATCTGTTCCAACAGCTATACTTATATTATAATAATTTTTATAAACAATTTCTTCACCTTGAATTTCTGCATTAATAGCTGGGTAATTTTTTAAGCCTATTACACATGCTTTTACAAAAAAAGACATGAAACCTAATTTAACACTATATTTATTTAGAAATTCTTCTTTGTATTGACTTCTCATTGACATAACTTCACTCATATCAACTTCATTAAAAGTTGTAAGCATCGCAGCATTTTCTTGGGCCTCCTTCAGTCTTTTTGCAATAGTCAATCTTAGNCTGGTCATTTTTACTCTTTCTTCAGGGCCGTATTTTACTTTTCTTTCAGATGGCGAAGGCTTAGATCCCATTAAACTCATTAAATCTTCTTTTAAAATTACACCGTTTTTTCCTGATCCCTCAATAGTGCTGAGATCCACATTAGCCTCACTTGCCATTTTTCTTGCAGCTGGTGAGACTTGCTTTTGTTTTTTTTGTGGCGCTTTATCTTCATGAATCTGTTCTAAAATTAAAGGTTTTTCATCATCTAAAATTAATTTTGATTCTTCTAATTTTTTTTCTTTTGTTTTTTTTGGTTTTGAAATTTTTTCTTCTTCAAAAATTTTTAGTTTTGGTTTCTCTTTTTCTTTTTCTGGAGGACTATAATTTTTGATTTCTTTGATGTTGTTTTTAACACTGGATGACGAATTTTCTATGGTTCCTAAAAGTGAACCTACATTTACAGTTTCACCTTCTTTTACCGAGATGCTGCCTAGAATACCGCTAATGGGTGAAGGTACTTCTACATTAACTTTATCTGTTTCTAACTCTACAAGAGGTTCATCTGCTGCTACTTTTTCTCCTTTCGCTTTGAGCCATTTGGAGACTGTAGCTTCTGTTACTGACTCACCTAATGTTGGAACTGTAATTTTTTCTGCCATTTAATCTTTGAGTATCTTTTCTAATATTTCTTTTTGTTGTGCAAGATGTTTGTTTAAATTTCCCGTCGCAGTAGACGAGGAAGCTTTTCTTCCTACATATTTGACAGATTTATCACCAAAATCGACTATCTCGAGAGTCCTATCTATGTAGTTTCTTACAGTATTCCAGGCACCCATATTTTTAGGTTCTTCCTGACACCATATAAATTTTGCTTTGGTATATCTTTTTAAAATATTTGCTAAAGTTTTAACAGGAAAAGGGTAAAGCTGTTCTATTCTTAAGAATGTTACATTGTAATTTTTAAAATTTTCTCTAGCTTCGATTAAATCATAATAAATTTTACCGGAACACATCACTACTTTTTTAATTTTATCATCTCTTTTTTTAAGCTCTAATAAATTATCAATCTTTGAATAAACATCATCCTCTAAAACTCTATGAAAAGTACTTTTTTTTGAAAACTCTGAGATGTTCGAAACACATTTCTTGTGTCCTTAGTAAAGATTTGGGTGTCATAATAACTAATGGTTTTCTAAATTCTCTATGCATTTGACGTCTTAAAACGTGAAAATAATTTGATGGAGTTGTGCAATTTACCACTTGAATATTTTCTCCTGCGCATAGTTGTAGAAATCTTTCAAGTCTAGCAGATGAATGTTCCGGTCCTTGCCCTTCATAACCATGTGGTAATAACATAACTAGTCCGCTAGCTCTTCCCCACTTTGATTCACCAGAAGAAATAAATTGATCAATAATAATTTGGGCCCCATTCGCAAAATCACCAAATTGAGCTTCCCATAAAACTAATGTTTCGGGTTCAGAAAGTGAATATCCAAATTCGAATCCTAAAACTGCCAACTCAGAAAGTAAACTGTCTATAATTTCAAAATTTTTTTGATTTTTGGATATATTATTTAAAGGTACATATCTTTGGTGACTATCCTGATTTCTTAATACCGCATGTCTCTGACTAAAAGTACCTCTACCTGAGTCTTGTCCAGACAATCTAACTGAGAAACCCTCCGTGAGTAAAGTTCCAAAAGCTAAACTTTCTGCTGTCGACCAATCAATTGATTTTCCTTCTTCGATAGATTTCAGTCTTAAGTTAAATATCTTTTTTAAAGTTTTATGAACATTCAAATTTTCAGGTAATTTTGAAATTTTTTTTCCAATTTCAACTAACTTTTTCTTATCTACTCCGCTAACACCTCTTTTGTCTTTTCCAAGACCTGGTTTAAATCTTGACCATGCACCATCAAACCATTTTAGTTCTGATTTATAATTCTTTGATGACACAAACTCTTTCTCTAAAAAATTTTTAAACTTATTCTTTTCTTTAAATAAATCGTTTTCCGATATGAGTCCTTCTTGACTTAATTTTTTTCCGTAAATTGAAAGTATCGTGGGATGTGACCTAATTTTTTTATACATAATTGGTTGAGTAAATGAAGGTTCATCCCCTTCGTTATGACCAAATCTTCGGTAACAAACTATGTCAATAACTACATCTCTATTAAATTTTTGCCTATATTCGGTTGCAATCTTTGCGCAATGAACTACAGCTTCTGGGTCATCGCCATTAACGTGAAAAATTGGCGCTTGAGCAATTTTAGCAACATCTGAAGGGTATGGTGATGATCTTGCAAACCTGGGCGCTGTTGTAAATCCAATTTGATTATTAACAATTATATGAATTGTTCCTCCAATATTATGTCCAGGTAAACCAGACATAGCAAAACATTCGGCAACAATACCTTGTCCTGCAAAAGCGGCGTCTCCATGCATTAAAACAGGGATTACTTTTTTTCTTTCTTTGTCTTTATGGAAAAATTGTTTAGCACGAACCTGGCCAAGTACAACTGGATTTACTGCTTCTAAATGTGACGGATTATCTGTTAAACTTATATGAACTGAATTTCCATCAAATTCTCTATTTGAAGAAGCTCCCAAATGATATTTTACATCTCCTTCAAAATCTTTACTGGTGTTAACTGTTTTGCCAAAAAATTCGCTAAAAATAGCTTTAAATGATTTGCCCATCACATTTGCTAAAACGTTAAGTCTGCCTCGGTGAGGCATTCCAATTTTAATTTCTTTTGCTCCTAAATTTCCACCTCTTTTAATTATTTGTTCTAGAGCTGGTATCAAAGACTCTCCACCATCTAAACCAAATCGTTTTGTTCCGACAAATTTGACATGCAAATATTTTTCAAATCCCTCCGCCTGAATAATCTTATTTAAGATTGCTTTTTTTCCATTTTCTGTAAAAGTTATTTCTTTTTCTGGTCCTTCAATTCTATCTCTAATCCAAGATTTTTCTTCAGGATCTCCCATGTGCATGAATTCATATCCAATATTGGAACTATAAGTTTTTTTTAAAATATTTAAGATTTGATTTAAGTCTGCATATTGAAGGCCAAGTACGCCATCTAAAAAAATTTTTCTATTATAATCACTTTTTGTGAATCCATAGCTTTCTGGTTTTAATTCAGAATGTTCCTCTTTTTTTTGAATTGATAATGGATCTAAATTAGCAATCAGATGTCCTCTGATTCTATGGGCTCTTATAAGCATGATGGCTCTTACTGAGTCTTTTGAGGCTTGTTTTACAGATTTTAAATTTAAATCTGTTGAAATTTCTTCGTTATTAAAATTTTCTTTTAAGTGAGCAGCTGGCCTTCTGATTTTCTTTTCTGGAGACCAGCTAGGTCCTCTCAGATTATCGTAGACCAAATTTTCATCATCTCTTAATCCATCAAAAAACTTTCTCCAACTCTCAGGTAACGAATTAGGGTCAGAAATATAGTCAGCATAAAACTCATTTATAAATTCTGAGTTATTTCCTGCTAAAAAGGATGTTTTTTTATATATTGTATTATTATTAGAAGACGACATTAAAAATTTATTCTAACATAAATTATTAAAAATCAACCATTAAGTTTTTGATAAAGTGTTTTACCTATGTCAGCTGGTGATTTTGAAATAGTAATTCCTGCGGATTTCATTATTTCTATTTTTTCTTCAGCTCCTCCTTTGCCGCCTGAAATTATAGCTCCAGCATGCCCCATTCTTCTTCCTGGTGGGGCGGTTAATCCAGCAATAAACCCAACCATAGGTTTTTTGATTTTTTCTCTCTTTAAAAATTCTGCAGCTTCTTCCTCTGCTGAACCTCCAATTTCTCCAATCATAACTATTGATTTGGTTTCTTCATCTTTAAGAAAAAGCTCTAAACAATCAATGAAATTTGTACCATTAATTGGATCGCCGCCAATTCCTATACAAGTTGATTGACCTATATTATTAGCAGACGTTTGGGCTACTGCTTCGTAAGTCAAAGTTCCAGATCTTGAAACAATTCCAACCGATCCCTTTTTGTGAATATTGCCAGGCATGATACCTATTTTGCACTCACCTGGAGTGATAATTCCTGGGCAGTTGGGGCCGATTAATCTTGAATTACTTTTGTTTAGAAATTTTTTTACTTTAAGCATATCTAAGACTGGTATGCCTTCTGTTATACAAACAATTAATTCTATCTTTGCTTCAATAGCTTCAATAATAGCTGCACCAGCAAATTTAGGTGGTACATAAATCATGCTAGCGTCTGCTGATGTTTTTTCTTTTGCTTCTTGAACTGTGTTGAAAACAGGTAAATCTAAATGTTTTTGGCCTCCTTTTTTTGGAGTAACACCTCCAACTAACTTTGTTCCATATTTTATAGCTTGCTCTGAATGAAAAGTTCCATGTGTTCCAGTAAAGCCTTGACAAATTACTTTAGTATTTTTATTAACTAAAACCGACATTTATTTTATTGCCTCAACTATTTTTTTCGCTGCATCGTTTAAGTCTGAGGCTGATAATATTTTCAATTTTGACTTATCTAATATTTCTTTTCCTTCTTTAAAGTTAGTTCCTGCTAATCTTACAACTAAAGGAACTGATAGATTAATTTCTTTAGCTGCATCAACAACACCTTGAGCGAGCACATCACATCTCATTATTCCTCCAAATATATTAATTAAAATTCCTTTAACATTCTTATCAGAGAGAATTAATTTAAAAGCAGCTGCAACTTTTTCCTTTGTTGCTCCGCCGCCCACATCTAAAAAATTAGCTGGTTCTTTCCCATATAATTTGATTATATCCATTGTTGCCATAGCTAAACCAGCTCCATTAACCATACAGCCTATTGAACCGTTTAGTTTTATATATGCGAGTTCATGCTTACTTGCCTCTATCTCAGCTGGATCTTCCTCGTTGAGGTCTCGCAACTTAAATATTTCGGGTCTCCTAAAAATTGCGTTATCATCAAAGTTCATTTTTGCATCTAAGCAAATTAATTTTTCTGATTTTGTTATAATTAAAGGATTTATTTCAATTAAACTTGCATCTTTTTCAATTACTATTTTGTAAAGCGATTTTATTAAATTTGATGCAATCTGTTTTTGTTCTTCATTTAAATTATATATGGAAATAATCTTATTTATTTCTTCATCATTTGGGCCTTCATCTTTTAATTCTAATTTATTAGTCTTAATCTTACTTGGGGTTTCAGATGCAACCTTCTCAATATCCATTCCTCCTTCTGTGCTGCCTATAAATGCAATTTTGGATGTCTCTCTATCAATTAAGCAAGATAAATAAAATTCTTTTGAAATATCTGAGGCTTCTTCAATATATAATCTTTTTACTTCTTTACCTTCCGGTCCTGTTTGGTGTGTCACAAGAATTTTTCCCATCATTTTTCTAGCTTCTTCCTCAAGATCAGAAACTTTTTTTATTAATTTTACACCTCCTGCTTTTCCTCTTCCGCCAGCATGAATTTGGGCTTTCAACACAAATTCGTTGCTTCTTAATTGTGAAATTTTTTTTTTTATTTCATTTACTGAAAAAATAACAACTCCATTTGATACCGGAGCGCCAAATTCTTTTAAAATTTCTTTTGCTTGGTGTTCATGAATATTCATTTTTATTCTACTTTTTACACTTTATTATTTTATGAGATGAAAACTTATCTTGTATTAATGTTTTACTTTCAAAACATACATCGGTAAAGTAATTTTTAACATTATCAAATTTTATCATATTTTTCTGCCCTAAAAGATATATTACTTCTATATTATTTTTTTTAATATTTTTGTTAACTAATGATTTATAAAATTTAAAATACTTATGATTTTCTGTTGGATGAGTATTATTATCCCATAAATACCATCTATTAAGTATGTATAACGGTTTGTCCAAAATAGTTGCTATGAATTGATAATGAGTTATTAATGTCTTTTTTCTGTCATCTCTATTAATCACCCCTAGAGCTTGCTCTATGACTATCAATTCATTTTTTGGATTGGCATATTTACTAATCCATTTTAGATTATTAAAGTTTTTATTTATTTTGTTTACATTTATTGCCTTGCTTTTATCAACGTTTTCTAAATCAAGGAATTTTCTATCAATGTTAAATCTTAAATGAAATTTTACTGTGGCAAACAAGACGACAAAAATTATCAAATAAAATATTTTATTATTAACTTTTATGCTATTTAAGTTAATGTGTATTGTTGCAGCTAAAATCGGTATTAAGCTAAAAATATATATCTGATTTGCTGTAATTAGTTGATTAAACAAAAATGCTAGTACAGATAAAATAACTATAAAATTTAAAATATTTATACTTCTGTCATTCTTTCTAATATTTTTTAAGGAAAGAAACGTTAGAGGTATTAGAAAAATATGAATAAATTTAAACTCTCCAAACAATCTCTTTAGATTAAATTGATCTATCAAGCTTATATAGGCAATTTCTTTACTTGTAATCCTCCCTTCACCAATTGTAAGAGGGAACAAAATGTACTGATATATAAAATTAATTATTGGTGTCTCAGTTAAAACTAAAAATAAAAAAAATAATGAAATGCTTGAAATCCCTCCTATTAAAAAAAATTTCAAATTTTCAAATTTTTTTTCTCCCAAAAAATATGAAATTAATAATATTATTAAGATTGTTAAAATATATACCGTTGGTGTTTGCATAGAAAGAAAGGCAAACAAACACACAAAAGGAAATAAAAACCATAAGAAATTATTTCTTTTTTTTATAGCTATTAAAAGATTAAAAATTGCAAGTAATGAAAAAATATACGCATGTATGTATGCAAAAGGAGTTCCGCTAAGCGGATAACAAAGAGTTGCAAAACATAAACAATAAAAAAAAATGTAAGAAAGTTTTAAGTTATATTCTTTTAAAAAAAAATATAGGCCAGCGGTAGCTACAATGTTCATGAAAGAACTATGTGCTAAATGACTATTCCAATTGTTGCCAAATAAATAAAGAAAAACTGCTTCCATGTAATCGACTAGAAGACCAGTAAAAATCCAAAAATCTCTTATTGGTAAATGCCCGTTTATTATACTATAGCCCGTATCAAGAAAACCAAAAGAATCGATTGGAATTATGCCAATATTTCCGCTATGCCAGTTTATTAAATAAGAATATATTATAATAAAAGTTAATATTAAAATTTCTGCAATTAGTTTTTCTTTTTTTAAAAACATGTTTAGAGATGAATATTAATAATATAAACTTAATATTAATTATTTATAACTTATATCACAATCCTAATGTTAAAAATTTTCAAAAAAATACGATTTTCAAGTGACGAAAATAAGATGAATTCCATCGCAAACACAAAAATTGCAAGAGATTTATATTATTCGGCTAAAAATCAAAATGTTAAATTTCTTCTAGAAAAGAGATTTTCTTGGATGAATAACTTTATTGGTGATGACGATAAAGGTATCGAAGTAGGATCAGGAGCTGGTTTTACAAAAGATTTCATTAAAAATAAAGATTTTAAACTTACAGATTTAGGTACTGACGATCATCTAGATTTCAAAAACATTGATGCTCAAAATACAGGCTTTAATGATGAAAGCTTTAACTATGTAATTGCATCGAACATGATACATCATATTCCGTATCCCATGAAATTCTTTAAAGAGATTAATAGAATCTTAAAAAAAGATGGAAAATTGATTATTTTTGAGTCTCATTGTTCAATTATATTTCAAGTAGTTACTGCAATTATGAAGCATGAAGGTTTTGATTTTACCTTAAATGTGTGGGACGAAAAGAATCCAAAAAGCGATGAAAATGATGCTTGGCATGGCAATATTGCTGTACCTCATTTAATTTTTGATGATAAAGAGGGTTTTAGAGAAAATTTAGGAAATTTTTTTCAAATAGAATACGATGAATTTAGTGAATGTTTAGTTTTTTTAAACTCTGGTGGAGTTACTTCAAAGACAAAGTGTGTACCTATGAATAAATTTTTTCTCAATATTCTTTATTTGATTGATAAAGTGCTTGTTAAACTTTTGCCAAGTATTTTTTGCATGGGAAGGAAAATTGTCTTAAAAAAAATAAACTAAAGGGAAGGATCTATTTTTTTAGCAGCACTAAATAATTCATTTACTGCTTTTACTGAATTTTCAAAATTAGCTTTCTCTTCCTCAGATAACTGCAACTCAATGATTTTTTCAACTCCACCAGAGCCAATTATTACCGGAACTCCAGCATATATATCTTTAGCACCATATTCTCCATTAAGATAAACTGCACAAGGTAATTGTTTTTTTAAATTTTTTAAATAACATTCAGCCATCTCAACGCCTGAGGCTGCAGGTGCATAAAAAGCAGATCCTTTTTCTAAAAATTTCACAATTTCTGCCCCACCTTTTTTGGTCCTATCAATTATTTGATCTAATTTCTCTTTAGAAATTCTTCCTTCTTTTAACAGATCATTAATTTTTTTTCCGTCTACTTCGGTCGATCCAAGCATAGCAACCATGCTATCTCCATGTCCGCCAAGAACAAATGATTTTATTTTTTTCACTGGAACTTTTAATTCTTCGGATAAAAAGTAAATAAATCTTGACGAGTCCAATATACCAGCCATACCAACAACTTTATTTTTTGGAAGACCTGAATATTTTTGAAGTGCCATCACTATTACATCTAATGGGTTGGTTATGCATATTACAAAAGCATTTGGAGAGGTCTTTTTTATACCATCTGCAACCTGTTTGATAATCTTTAAATTAATTTCTAGTAAGTCATCCCTTGTCATACCTGGTTTTCTTGGTACACCTGCGGTAATGATTATTACATCAGAATTTTTTGTATCCTCATAACTGTCAGTTCCAGATAGACTTACATTAAAACCGTTAACTGGAGATGACTGTGCTATATCTAGAGCTTTTCCTTTAGCTATACCTGCTGCAACATCAAACAATACGACATCAGCTAATCCTTTTAATGCTATTAAATGCGCTAATGTTCCTCCAATTTGTCCTGCTCCTATTAAAGTGATTTTTTTCATTAAGTTCCTATATTGTTATTTCATTGTGGGCATTACAAATTCTGGGTCTGATCTCAGACCTGAAGGCCACCTAGATGTTACAGTTTTTAGTTTTGTATAAAATCTTACTCCTTCTGGACCATGCATATGCTGGTCTCCAAATAGAGATCTTTTCCATCCACCGAAACTATGGAATGCCATTGGTACCGGAATTGGTATATTAATCCCTACCATTCCAATTTTTGCTTTGTTGGAAAAAGTCCTTCCTGAGTCTCCGTCCCTAGTAAAAATGCTTACGCCATTTCCAAATTCGTGATCATTAACTAATTGTAATGCTTCGTCAAAATCTTTTGCCCTAATTACTGACAAAACTGGTCCGAATATTTCTTCTTTATAAATTCTCATATTTTTTTTTACGTGATCGAATAAACATCCACCCATATAATACCCGTTTTCATAACCTTGTAATTTAAAGTTTCTACCGTCCACAACAAGTTTAGCTCCTTCTTTTTCTCCTATACTTACATAATTTTTTACTTTAGCTAAATGTTCTTTTGTCACTAATGGTCCCATTTCAGACTCCTTATCCATTCCAGGTCCAACCTTCAATGCTTCAACTTTTTTTGCTAATGACTCTACAAGTTTATCTCCTACTCCACCTACAGCTACAGCAACTGATTGCGCCATACATCTTTCGCCAGCTGAGCCATATGCTGCGCCCATCAAACCGTTAACTGCTTGCTCCAAATCACAATCAGGCATAACAACACAATGATTTTTAGCTCCCCCAAGTGCCTGTACTCGTTTTTCATTTTTTGCACAATTTTCATAAATATATTTTGCAATAGGAGTTGAGCCAACAAAACTCACAGCCGCAACATCTTTATTATTAATTAAAGCATCAACGGCTTCCTTGTCACCATTTACAACATTAAAAACTCCATCAGGAAGACCAGCTTCTTTCAATAATTCAGCTAAGCGCATTGAGCATGAAGGATCTTTTTCTGATGGCTTTAAAACAAAAGTATTTCCACATGCTATTGCCATAGGAAACATCCACATTGGAACCATAGCCGGGAAATTAAAAGGAGTAATACCTGCGCAAACTCCTAGTGGTTGACGAATGGACCAACTATCAACATTAGACCCCACATTTTCTGTAAACTCTCCCTTAAGCATTTGTGGAATTCCACAAGCGTACTCGACAACTTCTAAACCTCTTGTTAATGAACCTTTTGCATCCTCATAGACTTTTCCATGTTCGGTAACTATTATTTTTGTAAGCTCATCTGAATTTTTTTCTATTAATTCTTTAAATTTAAACATCACTCTAGCTCTTTGGAGGGGGGGTGTGTTTGACCATGCCTCAAATGCATTTTTAGCATTTAATACAGCTTGATTAATGTCTTTTGTTGAAGCGAGTTTAACGTTTGCATTTTGCTCCCCAGTTGCTGGATTAAATACTTTACTTGTTTTCTTTGAATCTCCGGTAAATAATTTTCCACCAACAAAGTGTTCAATAGTTTTCATGATGATATTGAATAAATAAGCTTTTAACCTGTTGCAAGCATTTTCTTAATAGATCCAATAGCTTTTGCAGGATTTAATCCTTTTGGGCAAGAATTTGTGCAATTCATTATAGTATGACATCTATACAGTTTTAATTCATCAGCCACTTTCTTTAATCTCTCTTTTTTATCTCCATCTCTGCTATCATTAATCCATCTATAGGCTTGAAGTAAAACTGCTGGGCCTAAATACTTATCACCGTTCCACCAGTAACTAGGGCAAGATGTGGAACAACAAGCGCAAAGAATGCATTCGTAGTACCCATCCAATTTTTCTCTCTCTTTTTGAGATTGTCTTAGCTCTGCTTTTTCTTCTCCTGTTTGCTCCGTTTGCAACCATGGTTTTATTGACTCGTACTGTTTATAAAGTGTAGTTAAGTCCCCAATTAAATCTTTAACAACTTTTAAATGAGGTAGTGGATAAATATTTAAGTCTCCATTAATGTCTGTATGAGACTTTATACAAGCCAATGTATTTACACCATCAATATTCATTGCACATGAACCGCATACACCGTGAGCACATGATCTTCTGAAAGTAAGAGAGGGATCTATTTCATTTTTAATTTTAAATAAAATATCTAAAACTTTTGGGCCGCAATTATCCATATCTACTTCGAAAGTATCTACTCTAGGATTTTGTCCGTTAGATGGATCCCATCTGTAAATATTTATTTTTTTTAAATTATTGGAGTTTGTTTCGTCTTTATAATACCTACCAATTTCTATTTTTGAGTTTTGAGGTAAGTTAAATTGAACCATTTTTAATAAACTCTTTCCTTTGGAGGGAAGTATTGGACATCGTTTGTAAGAGTTCTTGAGTGAACGTCTCTATATTTTATATCCACTTTTTTATCGTTTTGCCAAGCCAAAGTGTGCTTCATAAAGTTTTTATCATCTCTCTTGCTATAGTCCTCTCTAGCATGAGCGCCTCTACTTTCTTTTCTACTATACGCTGAGTCCATAGTAGTCAATGCTTGTCTAATTAAATTATCGAACTCTAAAGTTTCAACTAAATCTGTGTTGAATAAAAGTGATTTATCTTTTACTGAAATATCTTTCAATCCTTCATAAGGTTTTCTTATTTGATCCACTCCCTCTTTTAAAGTTTTTTCAGTTCTGAACACAGCACATTTTGATTGCATTGTTCTTTGCATGTTTAATCTTAATTCTGACGTCTTAGTAGAACCTGAAGAATTTCTAATTTTGTCAAATCTATCTAAACATTTATCTGTTTCTGAACTAGAAACTTCTTCATGAGCCATACCTGGTTTAATAAGTTCTGCTGCCCTTTTTGCAGCTGCTCTTCCAAATACTACAAGGTCAATTAATGAATTCGATCCCAATCTATTTGCTCCATGAACTGAAACGCAAGCCGCTTCACCAATTGCCATTAGTCCTTGCACTGTTTTTTCTGCACCATTTAAAGTTAAAACCTCTGCTTTATAATTCGTTGGTATACCGCCCATATTATAGTGAACTGTAGGCACCACAGGAATCGGTTGTTTGTTTATATCGACGTTTGCAAAAGTTTTTGCAGCTTCTGTTATTCCTGGAAGCCTTTCATCTAAAACTTCTTTATCTAAATGATCTAAATGTAAATTAATATGATCTTTGTCCTTTCCAACGCCTCTACCTTCATTGATTTCCATTTCCATAGATCTGCTTACTACATCTCTAGATGCTAAATCTTTAGCGTTTGGAGCGTAACGTTCCATAAATCTTTCGCCTTTACCATTTACTAAAAATCCTCCTTCACCTCTTGCTCCTTCAGTAATCAAACAACCTACTCCGTAAATACCTGTTGGATGAAATTGAACAAACTCCATATCTTGTAAGGGCAATCCAGCCCTTAATACCATCGCATTACCATCTCCTGTACAAGTATGTGCTGAGGTAGCAGAATAATAAACTTTTCCATATCCGCCTGTCGCAATTATTGTTATGTGTGACCTAAACCTATGAATTGTTCCATCTGTTAAATTCCAAGCTATTACTCCTTTGCACTCACCTTTTTTCATAATTAAGTCTAGCGCAAAATATTCAATAAAGAATTCAGTATTATGTTTTAAAGCTTGACCATATAAAGTGTGAAGTATTGCATGACCGGTTCTGTCAGCTGCAGCACAAGTTCTTTGAGCTGTTCCGTTACCATAATTTTTTGTCATTCCACCAAAAGGTCTTTGATAGATTTTTCCATCATCTGTTCTGCTAAATGGAACACCATATCTTTCTAATTCTACTACTGCTCTTGGAGCTTCCTTGCACAAGTATTCTATAGCATCTTGGTCACCTAACCAGTCGGAGCCTTTAACTGTGTCGTACATGTGCCATCTCCAATCATCTTCTCCCATGTTTCCAAGTGCTGCAGAAATACCTCCTTGTGCAGCAGATGTATGGCTTCTTGTTGGAAAGACTTTAGAAATACAGGCTGTTTTTAAACCAGCTTCTGATAAACCAACGGCCGCTCTCAGACCAGAGCCTCCTGCTCCCAAGACAACAACGTCATATTCATGGTCTATAATTTTATAAGCACTCATTATGATAAACTATATATTCCTGTGACAGTTATTAAAGGCATAATTATAGCAAATATATTCAATAGTTTATTTGCGACATTTTTGATTTTTTGATCTTTAATATAATCCTCAAATATCTCGCTTATTGTTAAAGCTGAAAAAAAGAAGGCTAGTATAATAAATATCGAAAACAAAATTTTCGTTAGTTGTTTATTGAAGAAAAGAGCTACTATTTGATAATCATTCTCATAAATAGAAACAAAATTTATAATGAACCAAATCATTAAGGGAATAAGTATAAATGAACTTATTTTTGTTATTAACCATTTTTTTGTAGAAGCATGCATATTAAAAAATATTTTTTCCAATTAAATAAAATAAAATTGTTAAAACAAATGATCCAACTAAAGCCAAAACTCCTGTTATCTTTGAAATTTTCAAATCAAAACCATATCCTAAATCCCAAAATAAATGTCTGAGCTCGTTCAAAATATGAAAGCTAAAAGTCCAGCAAAGACCAATAACTAAAAACTTTCCAAAAAAACTTTTAAAAAAATTATTAATTACTTCGTAATTCTCCGCTCCAAGCAATATGGACAAACTCCAAAAACAAATTATTGTAATGGCTAAAATATTTATTACTCCAACTATCCTATGTGTAATAGAAAGCAAAGAGGATATTTGCCATTTATAAATTTGAAGATGAGGGCTTATAGGGTTGTTTTTTTCTTCCATACAAGATTTATAGACTAAAGTTATAATTTTTTCACTAAGTGCTCGGCTATCTGAACGGTGTTCAAAGCCGCTCCTTTTAATAAATTATCTGACACAACCCAGATATTGATAGCTTTAACATTTGAGTTATCTTTTCTGATACGAGAAATATATGTTGTATAATCTCCTTCTGCTTCAAGCGGTGTAATATACCCGCCATCTCTTCTTTCATCGATAACTTTGCACCCAGGTGCATTATTTAAAATCTTAATAACATTTTCGAAATCATATGATTTTTCAAATTCAATATTTATAGATTCAGAGTGCCCAGTTCTAACGGGTACTCTTACACAGGTTGCTGTAACATTAATATCGTTATCAAGAATTTTTTTAGTTTCATTTGTCATTTTTAATTCCTCTTTAGTATAACCATCTTTATCAAAAACATCGATATGTGGTATTAAATTAAAAGCAATCTGTTTAGTAAAATTTTTTGAATTAATTTTCTTATTTTCTAAATAGTTTTTTGTCTGCTCGAATAATTCATCCGTGGGACCCTTACCTGCGCCGGAAACTGCTTGATAAGTTGACACAACAACCCTATTGATTTTATATTCGTCATGTAAAGGTTTGAGGGCAAGAACCATCTGCATTGTAGAACAGTTAGGATTTGAAATAATATTACTATGTTTATTTAATGCGTCAACATTTACTTCCGGAACAACTAGAGGAACATCTTTTTGCATTCTAAAATAACTAGAGTTATCTATCACTACAGTTTTCTTAGCAGCTTTAGGCACCCACTCTTTTGCGATTGTGCTCCCTGCGGCAAAAAAAGTTATTTGAGCTTTAGAAAAATCATAACTTTCTAAATTTTCAATTGTAATTTCTTTTTCTCGAAACTTTATTTTTTTTCCAGCACTTTTTTTAGATGCAACCAAATATAATTGATTCAATTGAATTTTAGATTTCTCTAAAATTTCAATTGTTTTTCTTCCTACATTTCCTGATGCTCCGATAATTGCAAAATTCATATAACTAATACTTTATTTTAATTTTGCTATAATTGCATCACCCATGACAGAAGTTGAGACCTCTTTCATATTTTTTGACATGATATCTTTAGTTCTTAATCCATCATCTAGAACACTTTGAACTGCTTTATCTAGTTGCTCTGCTTCTTTGTCTAAATCTAGAGAATATTTTAATGCCATAGATAAACTTAAAATTGTAGCGATAGGGTTTGCAATATTTTTTCCAGCAATATCTGGAGCGGACCCATGAACAGGTTCATACATTGATCTAATTTTACCGTTTTTATCTTTGGCTCCTAAAGAGGCTGATGGTAATAAACCCAAGGATCCGGTTAACATCGCAGCTTCATCTGATAGAATGTCTCCAAATAAGTTATCTGTAACGATTACATCAAATTGTTTTGGATCCCTCAATAATTGCATTGCGCAGTTATCAGCAAGCATATGACTGAGTTCAATTTTTTTATATTCTTTATCTTTTAGTGCCTGAACTTCTTCTCTCCATAAAATCCCAGCCTCCATTACATTGGATTTTTCACAAGAAGTTACTTTATTTTTTCTTTTTTTTGCCAAATCAAAAGCTACTCTTGCAACTCTCTGGATCTCGCCAGTTGTATAAGTGTGTGTATTAATTCCTTTTCTCTCATTATTTTCAATTGGCTCGATACCTCTAGGTTCACCAAAATAAATTCCTCCAGTAAGCTCTCGTACAATCATTATATCTAAGCCTGATATTATTTCTGGTTTAAGTGAAGACGCTTCTACTAATTGTTTAAAACATATTGCTGGTCGTAAATTAGCAAATAATTTTAATTCTTTTCTTAATTTTAAAAGGGCTCTTTCTGGTCTTTTAGAAAATTCTAAATTATCATACTTTGGACCACCTACTGCTCCTAAGATAACTGCTTCACTTTCTAGAGCTTTATAAAAAACCTCATCAGTAATTGGCATCTTATGTTTTTCATAAGAAGCTCCGCCGACTAAACCTTCTTCAATTTTAAAGTCTAAAGACTTATTTTTATTGAGCCACTCTATGATTTTTTTTACCTCTCTTACTACCTCGGGGCCAATACCATCTCCTGGAAGAAGTAAAAGTTTCCTATCTTTTACTTTAATCATTTTTTAATAACCAAGGTGAATTTGCTTTTATTTTTTTTTCAAAATTATCAATTTGTGATATTTTCTCTAATGATAAGGCAATGTCATCTAAACCTTCGATCAAACATTTTTTTTTGAATAAATCGACCTCAAATTCTGAAATTTTATTTCCGTATTTTACCTCTTGCTTTTCTAAATCAATTTCAATCTCTTCTTTTCTTTTTGAATACTCAGATAATTCTACAACAGTTTGTTCGTCTATTTTAATTGGTAAAATTCCATTTTTAAAACAGTTGTTATAAAATATGTCAGCGAAACTTGAGCTTATAACACATTTGATACCAAAATCAGATAATGCCCAAGGTGCATGCTCTCTAGATGAGCCGCATCCAAAATTTTTTCCTGCTATCAAAATTCTAGATTTATCATAAGGATCTTTATTTAAAATGAAATCTTCTATTATTTTTCCATTTTCATCATAACGCATCTCATAAAATAAGCTTTTACCTAAACCAGTTCTTTTTATAGTTTTTAAAAACTGTTTTGGAATTATCATATCTGTGTCGATGTTCTGTAATGATAGGTACGATGGTATAGATTTTAATTTTTTAAATTTTTCCATTTAAATTTTTCTGACATCAGTTAAACGCCCATTGATTGCAGCTGCAATTGCCATACCTGGGCTAACTAAATGTGTTCTTCCTCCACGTCCTTGTCTTCCTTCAAAATTTCTATTAGATGTTGAGGCGCATCTTTCTTTTGGTTTTAGTTGATCTGGATTCATCCCTAAACACATTGAGCAACCTGGTTCTCTCCATTCAAATCCAGCATCTTTAAAGATTTTATCTATTCCCTCTTTTTCGGCTTGTTCCTTTACCAATCCTGATCCAGGGACAACCATTGCACTTACATTTGAAGAAATTTTTTTTCCTTTTAAGAGATCAGCAGCTAATCTCAAATCTTCGATCCTCCCATTAGTACAGCTTCCTATAAAAATCTTATCAATTTTTATGTCAGAAATTTTTGTATTAGCTTTAAGACCCATGTACTCAAGTGATCTTTCCATGGCCATTTTTCTATCCTCATTTTTTTCATTAGCTGGATCTGGTACTACTCCAGTTATTGGAGAAACATCTTGTGGGGATGTTCCCCAGGTAACTAAAGGCTCTATATCTTGTCCTTTAATGTTTATTTCTTTGTCGAATTTACAATCTTTATCGGAGTATAAAGTTTTCCAGAATTCTAATGCGTTTTTCCAATTTTCTCCTTTTGGTGACATTGTTTTGCCTTTTAGATATTCAAATGTTTTTTCATCAGGAGCTATTAAGCCTGCTCTTGCTCCAGCTTCTATTGTCATATTACAAACGGTCATTCTTTCTTCTACGCTTAACCTTTGGATAACATCCCCGGCAAATTCAACTACATATCCTGTTCCTCCAGCTGTTCCAATTGTTCCAATTATTTTTAATATAACATCTTTAGCGGTAACACCTTTTGATAAATCGCCATTAACATTAATTCTCATATTCTTTGATTTTTTTTGTATCAATGTCTGAGTAGCAAGAACATGTTCAACTTCTGAAGTTCCTATTCCGAAAGCCAATGAACCGAATGCTCCATGAGTTGCGGTGTGACTATCGCCACAAACAATAACTGTTCCAGGTTGAGTGAAACCTTGTTCTGGTCCTATAATGTGAACTATTCCTTGTCTTTTATCGTTTACATCAAAAAGTTCTACTCCAAATTCTTTACAATTTTTTCTTAAAGTTTCTACTTGAATTCTAGACTCCTCGTCGTCAATTCCCTTTGATCTGTCAGTGGTTGGAACATTGTGATCAGGTACAGCAAGAGTAAGCTCTGGTCTTCTAACTTTTCTATTTTGTAATCTCAAACCTTCAAAAGCTTGTGGACTAGTCACCTCATGAACTAAATGACGATCAACATAAATTAAGCAAGTGCCATCATCTTGCTGATGTACAAGATGGTTTTCCCATATCTTATCGTATAGAGTCTTAGACATTAGATCTTATTTTTTTTCGCTAGTAGACTTTTCAGATTTAGCTTCAACTTTTGATGCTTCTTTTTTCTCTTCTACTTTCTTTTGTTCCCCTGCTGAAGGCTCCACTGGAATTTTTTTTGACTCTTCAGGTTTAACTAAAACATCAACGCCAATTTTCTTTTTAATTTTTTCTGCTATTCTAGCTGATTTACCTTTTCTATCTCTTAAATAATAAAGTTTAGCTCTTCTTACTTTTCCTGATCGTATTACTTTAATAGAGTCTACATTTGGGCTATATAACGCAAAAGTTCTTTCAACTCCTTCGCCAAAAGAAATTTTTCTTACTGTGAAAGAAGAGTTTAAGTCTCTATTTTTTTTGGCAATACATACGCCTTCAAAATATTGAATACGTTCTCTTTTACCTTCGACAATTTTTACACCTACTTTAATAGTATCTCCTGGAGAAAATTCTGTAATTTTTTTGTTAGCGGTAATTTTTTGAATTGCTGCTTTATTTATATCTTCAATGTTTTTCATTTTTTTTCTCTAAGTATTTTTTCCAAAGATCGGGTCTTTGGCGTTGTGTTATAGCCTCAGATTGAGATAAACGCCACCCCTTAATTTTGGCGTGATCTCCAGAAAATAGGACCTCAGGTACCTTTTTACCCTCCCATTCTCT
>JGI20158J14315_10000874_pt1 | contig 22861 bp, 22 predicted proteins | sample COG_08_FD_14315 | JGI IMG/M metagenome (IMG submission 14315)
ATTATTTAGCACCAGTCGAGTTTGAAAAAAGAAACAGGTTTTTAAAGAAATCTTTAAAATCTGTTTAAATTTAGTGTCCGGAAAACTGTTGACAGATCATACCTTACTTCTTTGGGATCCATTTTTTAATTTTAGGATTCCATTTGGCTCTAAAAGATTTGACTTCATCCTCTTGAGAAAAAGATATATCAAGAAATATATCCTGTTCAGATAATTCTATTTTGTCTCCAGATTTAGTATTTTTTTAAAGATTTTTAATAAAGAAAACATGAGTTATAATAGAAGAGCTAGTATTAAACAATTAAAAATTTACAGAAAATTTAAAGATTTGTAGGATTTTTTGACATTAAAAGTGAGTTAGAAAAAATAGAAATAGATTTTTGTTAAATTGTAATAGTTATTATAACTAGGTTATACCAATTCCCATCTTTAAAATATAGAAGTTAAGACAGATTTTTTCGAAATCTTTTTATCCTTAAATCATCAAAAAGCCTTACACCCTATTAACATAGGGCGGGCATTTTTTAAGAATTTATGAATAAAATATTTCAAAAAAAACTGCTTTAAAGGTGGGAATTGGTATTATTTAAGAATTTAAGCTATTTGACAGAAGCAATAAAATTGCCTTTTGGATATGAAGTCTGTTTTCTGCCTCTTCAAATATAATGGAATTTTCGCCATCTATAACTGATTTTTTAACTTCCATACCTCTAAAAGCAGGTAGGCAATGGGTAAAAATTGCATTTTTATTGGCGACTTTCATCAAGTTTTCGTTAATTTGAAAAGGCATTAGCAGTTCCTTCTTTTTTTGATCATCTTCACATCCTTGACCCATTGAAAACCAGCAATCAGTAATCAAAGCATCTGAATTTTTGGCTGCAGCTGCTGCATTTTCGAATATATTAATTTTAGCGCCATTCTTTTTAGCTTTAATTATCTCCTCATTACTAAAATTAAATTCTTTTGGAATCGCTATGTTTAGTGTATATTTTAATTGTATGGACGCATGAATATATGAATTAAGAACATTATTAGCATCTCCAAACCATGATAATGTTTTTGTTGATATGTTTGCGTCAAACTTTTCTTCAATAGCCATAATACTTGCCATTATTTGACATGGATGGCTGAAGTTTGTTAAAGCGTTAATTATTGGCTTGGAGGAATGTTCGCACATTTGAGTTAAGAGGTCATGCTCATGGCAGCGAATCATGATAAAATCAACATAACGCGACAAAACTATTGCTGTATCAGAAATTTCTTCACCCTTACCAAGTTGCATTTCATTGTGATTCATGACAATAGCATTTCCTCCTAATTGGTTGATCGCAACTTCAAAGGAAGCCCTTGTTCTGGTTGAGCTTTTTGAAAAAATCATAGCAAGGTTCTTGCCACGTAATATATTCTGATATTTATCCGGACTATGTTTGATATTTTTTGCTAAGTTTAGGATTGACCTTAGTTCTTTTTGTGAAAATTGGTCTAAATCAATGAAATGTTTCATTTTGTAATTGTTTTATTATGTTATCTATTATTTTTTTACAATTGTCTATGTTGGTATTAATTTTAATGTCTGCTTCTTCATAGAATTTTTGTCTTTTGGTAATTAATTCTAGTAGAAATTTTCTTTTATTTTTACTTTTTGCCAATGACGGTCTGTGATTAGAGTTTTTTATTCTTGTCAGTATAGAATCTATATCAGCATCGAGCCAAATTATTATTGAATTTTGGTGTAAGATTTTTCTGGTATCCTCGTCAATAAAAGCGCCGCCACCAAGAGAAATAATTATATTTTCTTTTCTATTTACTAGGTTTTTTATTATATTTTTTTCTATTTTTCGGAAATATTCTTCGCCATTTTCAGTAAAAATGTCTGATATTGTTTTTTTAGTAAAGTCTGATATTTCATTGTCAGAGTCAAAATAATAATAGTCCAATTCTTCTGCTAATTTTTTCCCTATAGTTGTTTTTCCAACACCCATCATTCCAATTAGGCAGATAATTCTTTTATTGTGAAAAATATTTTTATTATTTTTCGAATTCACTTGAAAATATTAAAGTTGTCATTACAGTTGATTGTAATTATATGTGTATTCATTAAATTAATCAACTTTGAATTTTAGTAATAAATAATGTCTAATATTTATAGATCATCTTCATTTTCAACAGTTAATAGTAAAAGTTCTGATGCTGGACTTAGGTCCTACATGCAAAGAATTTACACTCTAATGTCCTTAGCTTTATTTATCACTGCTATTATTGCATTTTTTGTTTCAAATAATAATGAATTAATGAGGGTAATTCACGCTACAAATCTTAAATGGGTTGTAATGCTTGCTCCTCTTGGATTCGTATTTATTTTTGCTAGCAAAATTCATTCCATGTCTGCCGCTGCTGCCAAAAATTGCCTTTGGGCATTTTCAGCTTTAATGGGTCTTAGCCTATCTTACCTACTTCTTGTCTATACAGGTCATTCTGTTGTTAGGGTATTTTTAATTACTTCTTGCATGTTTGGCGTTACCAGTTTTTATGGTTATGTTACTAAGAAAGATTTAACTGGTTGGGGTTCTTTTTTAATGATGGGTCTGATAGGNGTTATTATAGCTTCAATTGTAAATAGTTTTATGCAAAGTAGNGCATTGGACTTTGCCATTTCTATTATAGGTGTTATAGTATTTACTGGCCTTACTGCATATGATACCCAGAAGGCCAAAAATATGTATTACCAAGTAGCATCAGGTGATTCATCTACAATTCAGAAGGTTGCTGTTATGTCTGCCTTAAGTTTATATATGAATTTTATTAATCTATTCATAATGTTGTTAAGACTTTTTGGTGATAGGAGGTAGTATAATTAATTTGGCTGAGTAGCAAAGTGGTAATGCAGAGGCCTGCAAAGCCTTTATCGTCGGTTCGATTCCGTCCTCGGCCTCCAATTTTATTTTAAATGAAAAAATATAGTTCGTTAAAATCGGCAAAAAATAGAGATAAAAACTGTAAACTAGTCCGTAGAAAAGGTAAGCTTTATGTTATTAATAAATTAAAACCTAGGTTTAAAGCCTATCAAGGTTAGTAGTTTATATTTATAGTTGCCGATGAGAGAGTTAAAAAAGATTATAATCGGCAGTAGATCTAGTAAATTATCAGTTATCCAGTCAGATATAATAAGAGATCTAATCTTAAATTGTAATTCTGAATATAGAGATAATTCCTCTTTCATACAGATGAGAAGTTTTACTACTAAAGCTGATATAGTTATTGATAAACTATTATCTGAGATTGGTGGTAAGGGTTTATTTACTAAGGAGATTGAAGAATCTTTGCTTGATAACTCTGTTGATATAGCAGTTCATTCAATGAAAGATATGGCAACTATTTGTCATGATAATTTGTCTATAGTATCGGTACCTGTCAGAGAAGATGCTAGAGATGTCTTCATTTCCAACAAATATTCATCACTAGAAGAATTGCCAAAAAATGCCATTATCGGCACGTCATCTTTAAGAAGGAAGTCTATTATTTTACAAAAAAGATCAGATTTGAAAATTGTTAATTTTCGTGGCAATGTTTTAACTAGACTATTAAAGCTTGATAGGGGAGAGGTTGACGCTACTATTCTATCTTACGCTGGAATTAAGAGGTTAGGTTTAGAAGCTAGGGTCAGTCAAATTTTTTCTATTGACGAGTTTTTACCAGCTCCGGCTCAGGGTGTAATCGCCCTTCAGGCAAGAAAAAACGATCATCACGTAAAGTCTTTGGTTGAAAAATTTAATGATTCAAAAACAAGAATAGAGGTTGATGCCGAAAGATTATTCTTAAGATTGCTGGATGGATCTTGTAAAACACCTATTGCTGCTTTTTGTAAAATTGATAATGATGAAGTTAATTTTAGAGGTTTTATAGTAAGTTTGGATGGCAGTAAGATATTTAAGTTAAATTTTTCTAGCAAAATTAACGATCATATTAACATAATCACCAAAAGAGCTTTAGAAGTTAAGAGAGAATATGATGATTACAATAGGCGTTAGTGGAGGTGTAGCCTCTGGGAAAAATTTTGTTTCTGAATGTTTTTTAAAATTTGGTGCCAAAATTTTTGATGCCGATGCCGAAGTGGCAAAATTATTTTCTGATAATCTTGAATTTCAGAAAGTTATTAAAGAAAAATTCCCCGACTCTATTCTAAATGATGAAATTAATAAGGATTTAATTGCCAAAAAAATCTTCAGTGACGAATTTAGTCTGAATTTGTTGGAGTCTATTATTCATCCGATCATTAATAAAAAAATAGATCAATTTATTGCAGATTGTAAATTTAACAATATTTCAATAGCATTATTAAATATCCCTTTATTGTTTGAAAAAGATTCTTATAAAAGATGTGATATTGCAATTTTAATCATTTCTAGTATAAATATTAGAAAAGATCGTTTTATTACCAGGGAAAAAGAAAAAAATTCTAAAATTCCTGACTTTGAATTATTACAAAAATTTACTAAAATTACATTAAATCAAAAATCTGATAAAGAAAAAAGAATCTTGGCCGATGCAATAATTTATAATGATTCGGACAGAGATAATGTTATTTCTCAAATAAAATTAATTTTACAAAACTCATGAAAACAATAGTTGCTAATTGGAAAATGAATAATTCTTTTGAATATGCTGAATATTGGATAGAGAAGGTAAGTGCAAAAATAAGTAATAAATATAAGATTATACTAGCTCCTCCATCTATTATGATTGATCATATTGACGAATATTTGTTAAATATGGAGCTTGAGAAGGTGGAAAAAATGAATCAAGATATTGAAGATTTAAGTGAAGAAGAGTTAGAAAAAATAACTTCTGGCATGAGAGATATTTCACTTGCTGGGCAAGATTGTCACCACGAAGAGAGTGGCGCATTTACTGGCGATATAAGTGCTAAAATGTTAGTTGAGTCTGGATCAGAATATGTCATAATAGGTCATTCAGAAAGAAGGTCTTATCATTTTGAGGAAGATAAAATAATTTTATCTAAATTAAGATCTGCACTAATAGCTGGATTAAATCCTATTTTATGTATTGGTGAAAATAAAGAGGTTAGGCAAAATGTTGCTCATATTGAGTTTGTTAGAAATCAGTTAGAAAATAATGTTCCAAAAGGCTTGGAGATTGAAAATTTAATTATTGCTTATGAGCCGATTTGGTCAATTGGTACTGGAAAAGTTCCAACTTTTGACGAAATTGCTGAAGTTGCTTCATATATTAAACTTTGTATGGAAAGTAATTTTCAGAATGTTAAAAATTATCAAATTCTCTATGGTGGATCTGTAAAGGAGGAGAATATTTCAATTGCTAATATAGAAAATATTGACGGATTCTTAGTTGGTGCCGCAAGCATAGATGCTGAAGATTTTATAAAGATTTTGGATAAAATTTAAGAAATGATTCTGGATAACATTTTGAAACCTAAGCTTTAACTGATCTCCTATTTAAGTAATTTCTGTGGTTAAATAATCTAATTAATAATTTTGCAAAAACAACAATCTCTCAGAAGATATATTTTAGAAATTTGCAATAAATACAAAATCTATTTCCTAGCACTATTTGTTATCTCTATCCTCGCCTCATTATTTGAGGTTTCTGTTCATTACAAAATCAAGGAAATTATTGACATAATTGTCGCCAAACAAAATGAGTCTCTGGCGCTTTTAATTCTCTTATTTGTTCTGTATAAATTCATTCATCATGGTATGTTTTTTATCACCAGATTGCTTGAAATTCGATATTCTCCAAAATTAGTTACTCAGATTACTACAGATATTTATCAAAAAACCGTTAAGCATTCTCTTTATTGGTTCGATTCTCATATGTCAGGAGAGATTTCTGATAAAATTAACAAATTTCAATCTAATTTTACTGATATTGTTCGTCATATTTTTAGAAGTTTTGTTGTGCTTTGGGCTATTATTATTGGAATTATGTTTTTATTTCAAATTCATTATTTGACAGCCTTGGTTCAGCTATTATTTTTATTAATTTATTCGCCAATTATTTATTTTTTATTGAAAAAGCAGTTAAAGTTAAATGAGGCATTTGAAGAATCGAAGCAAAAAACANCTGGTATTATTAATGATTCTATTTCTAATATTTTNGGCATTAAAATTGTCGGAAATTTAATTAGCGAATTTAAGTTAAAATTAACTCCCTCTCTTTTAGAGAGGCAAAATTGGGATAAAAAAGTTCGTAAATTTGATGCTTTTTGGGTTGATAGTACTGACACAATCATGATTGTCATTATGTCAGCAGTGCAAATTTATCTTTTAGCATATTTGTATCAAAATGATCAAATTTCAGTTGGTAGTTTTGCCTTTGCTACTATGTTAATGTTAAAATTACATGGTGAAGTGAGTCATATTTTAGATTCAATTTTATTTCATATTAATCCTTCAATTGCTGGGATAAAGGCTTCCTACGCTTTTATTAATGAAAAATACGACATTGTTGATGATAAATCAGCTAAAATTATTAAGAAGATTGAGGGGAGGATAGAATTTAAGAATGTTTGCTTTTCTTATGATGATTACAGTAAAAAAATTCTAAATAACTTTAATTTAAAGATAAAATCTGGAGAAAAAATTGGTATAGTTGGTTATTCTGGGGATGGAAAAACCACTTTAATTAAAAGTCTTATTAGATATTTTGATATTTATCATGGTGAAATTAAAATTGATGACATAAATATTAAAAATTTTACTCAAGATTCTTTGAGATCTCATATTTCTCTTATTCCGCAAGATATTACTATGTTTCATCGTACAATTTTAGAAAATTTACAAATTGCTAAATATGGAGCTACAAAAAAGGAGGTAATTGAATCGTGCAAGAAAGCTAAAATTCATGATGATATTATGGAAATGAAGGAGGGCTACAATTCTATTGTGGGCGAGAGGGGTATTAAAGTTAGTGGTGGCCAGAGGCAGAGGATAGCAATCGCTAGGGCAATTTTAAAAGATGCTCCAATTTTAATTCTAGATGAAGCTACCTCTTCTCTTGACTCCAAGACGGAAAAAGTAATTCAAAAAAGTTTAGACCTATTGATTAAGGATAAATCTAAAACTGTTATTGCTATTGCTCATCGCCTATCTACTCTAAAAAATATGGATAGAATCATTGTAATGAGTCAGGGTAGGGTAGATCAAATAGGAACTCATGATGATCTGATCAGGGGAGAAAATAGTCTCTATAAAAAATTATGGGATTTACAGGAAGTTTAATTTTATTGTAATATTGATCCTATTTAGAATATTAAAAAACCTTATTTTTTAAATTATCTATGTTAATTAATTCAATTTTTGGGCCAAAATTTAAAAAATATCAAATAGGAAATATTGTAAAACTTGCCAAAGACAATGAGTTACCTCTTGATTGTGGAAAAAATATTTCAAATTTTAATATTTCTTATCAAACCTACGGAAAGCTAAATAAAGAAAGAACAAATGCAATTCTAATCTGTCACGCTTTTACGGGAGATCAATATGTAGCATCAAATAATCCCATCACTGGCAAAGAGGGTTGGTGGAACGAGGTAGTTGGTGAAGATAAAGCTGTCGATACTAAAAAATATTTCGTTATTTGTTCTAATGTTATTGGCAGTTGTGTGGGCTCCTTTGGTCCAAAGGATGTCAACCCAGAAGATGGTAAAATTTATGGCGCTAATTTTCCAATTATTACTATTTCTGATATGGTTAGGGCGCAAAAACTACTAATTGATCATCTTGAAATAAAAGAATTATTTTCAGTAATTGGTGGCTCTATGGGTGGTTTTCAGGCTCTTGAATGGGCCGCTTCTTATCCAGAAATGGTTAAATCTGTTATTCCTCTTGCCACCTCTTTTCGTCATAATGTTGAAAATATTGCTTTTAATGAAATTGGTCGAAAGGCAATCATGGCTGATTCTGATTGGAGATCGGGAAATTATTTAGAGGAAAAAACATTTCCAGAAAAAGGACTTGCTGTTGCTAGAATGGCGGCTCATATTACTTACATGTCAAAAGCGTCTTTACAAAGAAAATTTGGTAGAAACTTACAAGAGAAGAGGGAGCTTTCTTATCAATTTGATATTGATTTTCAGATTGAAAGTTATTTAGATCATCAAGGTAGCGCGTTTATTTCAAGATACGATCCAAATTCTTATCTTTTTATTTCAAAAGCTATGGATTATTTTGATTTGGAGAAGGATAGGGGGCAGGATTTGACAGAAATTTTTTCTGATAGTAAGATAAAATTTTGTTTGATTAGCTTTTCTGATGATTGGCTTTTTCCACCATCGGAGTTGCAGATTTTATCTCAAAAATTAAATATTGCCGGACTTAATGTTAGTTATGTTAATATTGACAGTTCTCATGGACATGACTCCTTTTTAGTTAAAAATGATGCTATGGAAAGAACCATTGGAGGATTCTTAGATAATATATAAATAAAATTATGCCAATAAGAGAAATAGCATTGACAGCCAGAACCCTTTTTGGAACCAATACTAAAGTAACCTTGGTAGAAGAAGGTGGTAATTTTTTTTTAGAGGATCGGCAGGTATTTGGCGTTTTGGATCTTTCTTTAGAATTGTTTGGTAAGTTAGGTGCGAATTCTCCAATACAATTATTGACAGAGTGTAAAGTGGGCATCTTGGATCCGAATATGACTTTAGAAACATTGTTTGCAGAAGGTCTGGCGGAAATGACTCTACAATATATATCTGGGGCTGATAAAGACTTTTATATTGCCAATTGCCAAGAATATCATAATAAGAATAAAAAATTATCTGATTTTTATTCAAAAGAGCAGTTGGGGATAATGCTTGTCGAGATGACTAATGATGAACGACATTCTAACTCTATAGATATCTTAAGAAGATTTTCAGACTTCCTTATGCATATCTCAATAGATACAAGAAATAATGATCCATTCTTCAATCAACTATTTCCAGATGGCTATAGTAATACTTTCCTAAAGTTGGTTACAATCTTGAAAAATGAACCAATATCAGAGTATCATCCAGAAAATATTTTTACATGCATAGATATTATAGCTCAAAGTCTAGAAATATATAAGCAATTACCAGAAGATATTGAAAGTAATGAAACGTTATGTTTAGATTTAGGTGTTAGAAAATCAGAACTTTTTGAGTCATTTCCAAAAAGTATCAAAAATGATGCACATTTTTACATAGAAGCAGCTAACTTGTGTGAGGGTATAATTGAGTATATGCCAGGTGCAATAGGAGGTACCGCAGAAATGAAGTCAATCCTGGGAAGATCGTTCACCTCAAGTAATAATCCAGAATTAGCTACTATTAATCGAGTCGGCATTCTTTTTGAAGGAAAAAAAATAGGTGGTTATGAATATTAGATCTGATTTTAAGACAATTGCAAATTTTATTGAACCTAATTCAAAGGTGCTTGATATTGGTTGCGGTGACGGAGAGCTTTTAAAATACTTAAAAGAGAAGAAAAATATCGATGTTCGCGGACTTGAGATTGAGCAAAAATTAGTTTCCGGAGCGATTTCTCGCGGGATTTCTGTTGTCCAGGGTAATTGCGAAAAGGATTTGACTAATTATCCTGATAATCATTTTGATTATGCCATTTTAAGTCAGACTTTACAGGCTTTAAATGACCCCAAAACTATGATTGAAGAAATTCTTAGGATTGCTAAATTTGCTATCGTTTCTTTTCCAAATTTCGCTCATTTCCAAAATAGATTTCAACTTTGTTTTGGTGGCAAAATGCCAGTGAGGGAGTCTATTCCTCATGAATGGTACAATACACCTAATATTCACTTTTGTACCATTAAGGATTTTAAAAATCTTTGTAATAAAATGAATATTGCTATTGAAAACAAAACCTACCTTAATCGTAAGAATAACATAATTTATAGTATGGTAGAGAGATATTTTGCTAATTTTTTTGCTGAATATGGTATTTTCTTAATCACAAAAGATTTAGCTCCGCAAAATTGTAGTGAAATTAAGATTGAAAATAAGAAAATTGTAACAAGGTTTGGATTGTCTCCATCTTTCGTGGCAAAAGATAATTTATAATTGATGGAAATCACTGACATAATTAAAGAAATAGAGGGGTATTTTAAAGTGATTACTAATTTTTTTGATCTAGGTGTAGCAAAAAAAGAGCTAAAAGAATTAGAAAAAATAACTTTAAAAGAGAATTTTTGGAATCACTCTGATGCTAATAAAATTATGCAACAAAAGACCGAAGTTTCTGATAAGGTTTTTGCTTTTGAAGCGTTGGAGCGTGAATTTTATGATAATAAAGAGCTCTTTAAGATGAGTCAGGATGAAAATGATTCTGATTTATTGAAAGAAGTAGAGAAATCTTTGATAGAATTATCTTCTAAGCTTTCAAAATTAAAAATTGAATATTTATTTAGTGGTGAAAGTGACTCAAGCGACTGTTTCTTGGAAATAAATACTGGAGTTGGAGGAAATGATGCGGCAGATTTTTCCGAAATGTTACTTAGAATGTATCTTAGATGGGCAGAATCGCATAATTTTAAAGCGAACATTGTCAGTTATTTAGATGGTGAGGAGGCTGGAATAAAATCAGCTTGTATTAAAATTTCTGGTAAAAATGCTTTTGGTTGGTGTCGTGCCGAGGCTGGAGTTCATCGTTTAGTTAGAATATCACCTTTTAACTCTGTTGGTAAAAGGCAAACTAGCTTTTCTTCTGTCTGGGTTTATCCGGTTGCTGATGAAAAAATTGAAATTGAAATTGATGACAAGGATCTTCGAATTGACACTTATCGTGCTAGTGGTGCCGGTGGTCAACATGTTAATAAAACAGATTCAGCAGTTAGGATTACTCATTTGCCAACAAATATTGTAGTGCAATGTCAAAATGATCGTTCACAATTAAAAAATAGAGCGGAAGCGATGAAAATGCTTAAATCTCGCCTTTTTGAACTTGAAATGCGTAAAAAACAAGAAGAGAAGGATAGGGTGAATAGTGGTAAAACTGATAATGGTTGGGGACATCAAATTCGTTCTTATGTTATGCACCCATATCAAATGGTTAAGGATATTAGGACTGGCTACGAAATTAAAAATTATCAAAGAGTTTTAGATGGTGAGTTGGACGGTTTTATTGAAGCGTTTTTATTGTTGCCGTAAAAAGGAGTGTATTATTTTTAAATTAACAAATTTAATGAAAAACTTACATCTTTACATCCATTATCCATTTTGTCTGTCAAAATGTCCATATTGCGACTTCAATTCTCACACTAAAAATGAAATTGAAGAGGATAATTTTCTGAATGCTTATTTAGCTGAAATGGAGTTTTTTGCTAAAAAAATTGGCGAAAGAAAAATAAAAACCATATTTTTTGGCGGTGGTACACCTTCATTGATGAGTATTTATTTTTTAGAAAAAATAATGATTAAAATTAATGATTTATGGCAAATTGATGAAAATTGCGAAATAACTTTAGAGGCTAACCCAACATCTTTTGAGGCAAAAAAATTTCAAGATTTTAAAAGAATAGGGATTAATCGTATTTCTCTTGGAATTCAATCTTTAAATGATAATGATTTAAAATTTTTAGGACGAAATCATAGTGCTTCTGAGGCAATGAAAACTATAGAAATTACTGCCAAAATTTTTGATAATTTATCTTTTGATTTAATTTATTGTCGCCCAGAACAACAAATAGAAGATTGGAAAATCGAACTTCAAAGAGCGTTAGATTTTCAAACAAAACATCTCTCCTTGTATCAGCTAACCATTGAAAAGGGCACAAAATTTTACAAAAAACACCAAGATGGTGATTTTATTATGCCTAAGGATGATCTTGCAGCGCAATTTTATGAAAAAACAGATGAGATCATGAAAAAAAATGATTTTATTGATTATGAAATTTCAAACTATGCTAAAAAAGGATATCAATCACGACATAATTTATCTTATTGGACGTCCAAAGAGTATTTAGGAATTGGTGCAGGTGCTCACAGTAGAATAAATTTTGATGATTCTCGAAATGCCGTACAAATGCTTTCCTTACCAGAGAAATGGTTAGAAAAAGTAGAAAAAACAGGTTCTGGAATACAAAAACAAGAAAAAATTACCAAAAAAGAATTCCTTGAAGAGTTTCTATTGATGGGTTTAAGGCTTGAGGACGGCATTGAGAATGATGCTTTTTTAGAAAATTTTGACAAAAATATTAAAGATTTAATAAAAATTGATAAATTGAAGCGTATGACCGCAGGAAACTTCTTGCTTTGCGATGAAAATCGGATTAAAATTACCAAAAAAGGTAAGTTACTTACCAATAGGATAATTTTTGAAATTCTTGAAAATTTAAATTAATGATTTTAGAAAATGGCAAAATCTTCCTCATGGACCTAACTTTTAATCAGTTAGTAGATGAAATGGTTAGGTTTGGTGAAAAAAAATTTAGGGCAGGGCAAATTTGGAATTGGCTTTATGTTAAGGGTGTCAAAACTTTTGGTGAGATGTCTAATATCTCTAAGGAAGTCCAAAAGAAACTGGAGGCATCTTACGATATTTCACGTTTAAAAAACTCTTCTGACAATCTTTCGAAAGATGGAACTCGTAAATGGCTGGTAAAACTTAATGATAATCGTGAAATTGAAATGGTTTTCATACCAGAAAAGGATCGCGGTACTTTGTGCATTTCTTCTCAAGTTGGTTGCATTTTAACCTGTAAATTTTGCCACACCGGTACTCAAAAATTTGCTAGAAATTTAACAATTGGAGAAATTATTGGGCAATATTTATTGGCGAAGGATCTTTTAGATGATTGGTCAATTAATGATAATGAAAAATCAAGAAATATCACTTCGATTGTTTATATGGGGATGGGTGAACCATTTTTTAATTACAAGAATGTTAAGGAGTCAGTTGACATTCTTAACTTTAAATCTGGATTAAACTTTTCTAAAAGAAAGATTACTATTTCAACTTCTGGAATTGTACCACAAATTAAAGATTTTGCTCACGATATTAAAACTATTTTAGCAATTTCTTTACATGCGGCTGACGATAAAACTCGTAGTAAAATTATGCCATTAAATAACAAATATGGAATTGCTGATTTGATGGAGTCTTGCGTTTATTACATTAAGGAAAATCCAACATCTAGAATCACTTTTGAATACGTCATGCTTAACGGGGTCAATGATTCAGAAGATCAGGCTATGGATTTGGTACATTTGATTAAAAAATACAAATTACCAGTTTTAATTAATATTATCCCTTTTAATCCCTGGAAAGATTCGCCATATACATCATCAAGTCGCAATAAAATTATGAAATTTAATAATATTATTAAAAAATATGGTATACAGGCGATAATTCGAAAAACTAAAGGTCAAGATGTCATGGCTGCTTGTGGTCAATTAAAATCTGAAATCGGTGGTAATTAATTTTATTACATCCATAATCCTAAAAAGAGCGGTAGAAAGTAAATTTACACAACCATCTCCTAATTACATTTAACTTTAATAAAAAAGATTCGCTCACCGAAGGGTTTATTAGAATTTCTTTATCAAAAATTTATCTGTATCAAGATCTAGTCACCTAAATTTATTTTCTACCGCTCTTTTTAGGATAAAATTTCGATTGAATTAAATAATATTTACAATATATTCACCTTAGAAGTATCTAAAAAACTTAGAATGTTAGTATTTTGGCTAACAAGATTGAGTCAAAATGACATGGTCAGGTTTTTTTAGAGTCTTTTTTGTGTGAATAATTACTTTTTGAATGGCAGATATTTATTTAATATATTTAACAAATTCTTTAGAAATCATTGGTAGAATTCTCTTAATTATTCTTCCATTGCTTGGTGCGGTCGCTTATTTAACGTTAATGGAGAGGAAAGTTATCGCTGCTATGCAACTTCGTAAGGGTCCCAATGTTAATGGTCCATTTGGTTTGTTACAGCCTCTTTGTGATGGTGTTAAATTGATGTTCAAGGAGGTTATTATTCCAACTAACGCAAATAAATTTCTCTTTCTTTTGGCTCCGGTAATTACTTTTGTTTTAGCTCTTATTGGTTGGGCAGTAGTGCCATTTTCAGAAAATTTTGTAATTGCAGATATCAATGTTGGCGTAATTTACATTTTAGCAGCCTCCTCTCTCGGTGTTTATGGGATCATAATTGCTGGCTGGTCTTCTAATTCTAAATATGCTTTTCTAGGAGCGATTCGCTCTTCTGCTCAAATGATCTCTTACGAGGTTTCGATTGGTTTAATTATCATTAATGTTATTTTACTTAGTGGTTCACTAAATTTAACTGAAATTATTCTTGCTCAAAAGGGTATGTGGTATGTTTTTCCTTTATTTCCTGTTTTTATTCTATTTTTTATTTCAATTCTAGCTGAAACAAATCGCTTACCTTTTGATTTACCTGAGGCTGAGTCTGAATTGGTTGCTGGCTATAATGTGGAATATAGCTCGATGCCGTTTGCCATGTTCTTTCTTGGTGAATATGCCAATATGATTTTGATGTCCGCTATGGCTGTAATTTTATTTCTTGGTGGTTGGCTTCCTCCTGTTGAGGCTTTATCCTTTATTCCCGGAGTTATATGGTTTTTAATAAAAATACTATTCTTATTATTTTGTTTTATTTGGGTTAGGGCATCCCTTCCTAGATATCGTTATGATCAATTAATGAGACTTGGTTGGAAAGTTTTTTTACCATTATCATTATTATCTGTGGTTCTGACTTCATCCTATATTGTTTTTCTATCTTAATTTTATGATAAGATTTATTACGGCATTTACTATTAAAGAAATTATTAAGGGCATGGCTCTTACTTTTTTTTATATGTTTAAAAAAAAAGTTACTATTAATTATCCTTATCAAAAGGGGCCAATTAGCCCTAGATTTAGAGGTGAACACGCCCTTCGTCGCTATCCGAATGGTGAAGAAAGGTGCATTGCTTGCAAATTATGTGAGGCGGTTTGTCCGGCAAGCGCTATCACTATTGAAGCCGAAGAAAGAGATGATGGTAGTAGAAAAACAACTGCCTATGGCATTGACATGATAAAGTGTATTTATTGTGGTCTTTGCGCCGAAGCTTGTCCGGTTGATGCTATTGTTGAAGGGCCAAATTTTGAATATGCTACCGAGACTCGTGAGGAATTGTATTATGATAAGCAAAAATTACTTGATAATGGTGACCGTTGGGAGGTTGCTTTGCAAAAAAATATTGAATTAAATTCTTCTAATTAATGTTATTTTCTACTATACTCTTTTATCAGTTTTCAATCCTTTTGATTTTATCTTCGATTTTCGTTGTATTCTCAAAAAGTACAATTACTTCAGCAATGTTTTTAATTTTTGCTTTCGTTAACGCCTCCGCTTTATTTTTAATGATTGGTGCAGAATTTTTAGCAATGCTTTTAATTATTGTCTATGTTGGTGCGATCGCAATATTATTCCTTTTTGTGGTAATGATGCTTGATGTTGAAGCTAAAAAAGAATATAATCTTAAAAAGTATGTACCTGTTCTTTCGTTAGTTTCTGTTGTTTTTGTAACTCAGATTTATATCATACTTAGCAACTCTCTTAAGCCAGATGAAATTACTGGTAAGGCATACTTCTTTCTTAAGCATCATAGGATGCCAGATGATATTTCTAATGCCAAAGCTATTGGTAATATTTTATATACCGAGTTTTTCTTGCAGTTCCAACTTTCTGGTTTAATTTTATTTGTTGCCATGATCGGCGCTATTATTTTAACTCTAAAAGAGAGCGATAATTTTAAAAAGGTACAAAATATATCAAAACAAGTTTTTCGTAGAAAAGAAGACTCTATTGAAATTATTAAGGTTAAAAGCAATAAGGGGTTGGATGTTTAAACTTGAAAACAGCAAAAATTAATTCACTAACATGATACCAGATATCGACATAATGCACTTTGTTATTTTAGCTACTATTATCTTTACCGTTGGTGTTTCTGGTATTTTTATGAATAGAAAAAATTTATTGACTATCCTAATGTCCATAGAATTAATTTTTCTAAGCATCAATATTAATATGGTTGCTTTTTCAACTTACAATCAGGATTTGTTAGGTCAAGTTTTTGCAATTTTTATCTTAGTTATCGCAGGAGCTGAGGCTGCAATTGGCATCGCTATTTTGATTGTTTATTACAATCTTCGGTCTGGAATTGATATTAATCTGAAGCCAAGGATGCAAGGATAATATTTGAAATATTTGTGGTGTGGTTGGTGGATAGATACTTATAGCAATTCCCATCTATAATATATTATAAATGGGAATTGGTATTATTTTAATAAAATAATTTTATGAGCAGAGGGATAAAAATATTATTTATTATTGTATTTTTTATCTTTTCTAACATTGCACATTCTACCTTACCAATTTGCTCACTTTCTGAGAAAAAAATAGCTAATTTATTAATCAAAATAAAAACTGATAAAAATTTTATTTTTAATTTGAGTCGTTGTCAAAAACGAAGTCAGACATTGCTTTCAATATTAATTAATGAGTTAGATCCTCATTACATTAAATATGCAGATCCTCTTTTGAGATCAAACCATTTTTTTGTTTTAAAATTTCTACCTTTAGATCACAAGATCATACAATACGCATCTAAAGATCTAAAAATGAATAAAGCATTTATTTTAGATTCACTCAGAATAGATATTGATATTCTTAGATACGCTGATCTTAGATTACTAGATGATAAGGAATTTGCTGTAGAGCTAATTAATATTAATCCAAAATCATATTTATATCTTTCTGATCAATTACTTACGGATGTCGATTTAATTCTTATGGCTCTAGAGCATGATCCAACTATTTTTTTATTAATTCCGGAAGAAGAGAGGGATAATATTGGAATCGTAGAGCGAGCCCTAATTTCTCATCCGTATAATTTTAATTTTCTAAGTGCTAAATATCAAAATGAAGGATGGGTGAAGGACGTAAAAATGATTCCTAGTGTGAGTCAGAATTTATTTTTTAAAAAATATTTAAAAAATGAATATTCTAATGTTGATGCAGGAATCAGTCTTTCTAAGGGGTATAAAATAACTAATCAGGCAAAAAATTTCCTTGAAGACAGGTTATTTTTTCAAAAATACCCTCTAAAATGGAAAAAATACAATTCTTATGATGGTAATGATAGATACAAAATGCTTCTCGCTAGTGATTTTAAAAATGGCTGGGAGAAGGATTTTTCTCAGTATCCAAAATTAATAGAGGTAATAAATAATTTTCTATCAGTAAGAATTGATGATTCCGCCATAAACTCTTTGACTCCGGTTTCTATTTGGAAGATTTCTGATCAAGAAGTGATTTTTAATTTATATGGAGTAAGACATTTATTTGATAGTAAAATTGATGAAGAAATTATCAATGTCAACTCCCTTACCGCAATTGCAATTTTGAATGAAGGTAAGTGGAAATTAGATATTGTGGACGCTATCTATGATAAAAATATAAAGACTAATCTTGCCTATAAAAATGGTCATAAGAAATTTTATATTTGGGATTTGTATCAGGATGGTGATGATATGTCAATTATTTTTAAGGTTGAAGATAAATATTCTGAATATTTTCAAATTTTTCAGAAGACAAAATCAAATAATTATCGTAAATTCTATCAGCTAGGAGCTTATTATAACAGCAGTGTCATTGAACCAAATATAGATTAATCATTTGTCTTTTTAATTTTAGTAATTTATAATCATCTTCTTTGCGGGTGTAGCTCAGTGGTAGAGCACAACCTTGCCAAGGTTGGGGTCGAGGGTTCGAACCCCTTCACCCGCTCCAGTTTACGTTCTTCAAGATAGATTTCATGAATTCAGTTCTAATAATAGATTTTGGTAGCCAAGTTACAGAGTTAATTGCCAGAAGAGTCAGGGAATTATCAGTTTTTTCTATTGTTAAAAATTGTGATATTACCTTGGAGGATATCAAGAAAATATCTCCAAAGGCTATTATTTTTTCTGGTGGCCCAAATTCTGTTAATGAAAATTTTTCCCCCGAAATTGATAAGAAAATTTTTGACCTCAATATTCCAATCTTAGGAATTTGTTATGGTCAACAACTAATTGCTAAATTACTTGGTGGCAAGGTTGAGCCAGCTGACGATAGAGAGTTTGGCAAAGCTATGATTAACATTAAATCAAACTCAGATCTTTTTGCTAACTTTTCTTCTAAAGAGAATCAAGTTTGGATGTCTCATGGTGATGTTATGACTAAAATTCCTGATAATTTTGAAATTATTGCCACAACTAATAACGCACCTTTTGCTGCCATTAAATGTAACAAAAGAAAAATTTATGGTGTACAATTTCATCCAGAAGTTTCTCATTCACTAGGAGGTCAAAAATTAATCTCTAACTTTATTTTAAATATTGCCGGATGTAAGCAAGATTGGAATATGGGTAATTTTATGAATGAACAAATTGCTAAAATTAAAGAAGAGGTTTGCAATGAGAAGGTAATATGCGGCCTTAGTGGTGGCGTCGATTCTTCTGTTGTTGCGGCTCTTATTCATAAGGCAGTTGGCAATAATTTAGTTTGCATCTTTGTTGATCATGGTCTTTTGAGAAAAGACGAGGGTAAGGAGGTAAAGGCAGTTTTTGAGGATCATTTTAAGATTAATTTAGTTTATGTCGACGCTAAGGACGTATTTTTAAAAAATTTAGAAGGAATTTCTGATCCCGAAAAAAAGAGAAAAATCATAGGCAAGACTTTTATTGATATTTTTGACGAAGAATCAATCAAGATTAATGCTAAATTTTTAGCACAAGGAACATTATATCCTGATATTATTGAGTCTTCTCATCCAAATTCCGGTAATAGCAAAACTATTAAATCGCACCATAATGTTGGTGGCTTGCCAGAAGATATGAAGCTAAAATTAATTGAGCCTGTAAAAACTTTATTTAAGGATGAAGTTAGAAAATTAGGTAAGGAGTTGGGTCTTCCTGATAAAATTATTAAGAGACACCCTTTTCCAGGACCCGGTCTGGCCATCAGAATATTGGGAGAAATATCTGAAGAAAAAATTAATATCTTACAAAAGGCTGATGCTATTTATATTACAGAATTAAAAAATAATAATCTGTATGATGAGATCTGGCAGGCATTTTGCGTCTTACTTCCAGTAAGAACGGTTGGCGTGATGGGTGACGAAAGAACTTATGAATATGTTTTGTCAATTCGTGCCGTAACTTCGGTAGATGGTATGACAGCTGATATTTATCATTTTGATACAAAATTTTTAGCAGATCTTTCTGGAAAGATAATCTCTCAGGTTAGGGGGGTTAATAGGGTAACTTATGATATCACTTCAAAGCCACCCGGAACAATTGAATGGGAGTAATTATAGTTTATATTTCTTATTTTTAGCCACATTTTAACTTATTTAAGCATGACCACTTCAACAATAATAACTATAGTAGCTCTAATTCTTACGGTGATTTATTTAATTTCTATTTATAATAAATTAGTTGCCCTAAAAAATCGCTTTAAAAATTCTTTTTCACAAATTGAGGTTCAGATGAAGAGAAGATATGATCTTATACCAAACCTTATTGAGTCTGCAAAAGGTTACCTTGCTCACGAGAAAGAGACTTTACAAAATGTCGTTGAAGCTAGGAATCATGCCTCAGATGCTCTAAAAAATGCTGCCGACAATCCGATAGATGCAGGAAGTATTAAAAATTTAGCTACTGCCGAAACTACCTTGGGTAATGCTATGGGTAAATTCAATTTAGTCATGGAAGCTTATCCGGACTTAAAAGCTAACCAAAATATGATGCAACTTTCGGAGGAATTAATTACGACTGAAAACAAGGTTGCATTTGCTCGTCAGGCATATAATGACGGCATTATGGATTATAACACTTATAAACAAAGCTTTCCGCAAGTCATTTTAGCTTCTATTTTTAAACATGGTCAGGATGGAACTCTTCTTGAATTTGAAGATAAGGAGAAAATCAAACAGGTTCCTAAGGTTTCGTTTTAGTATAAATTCCTACCTTTAAAATATACAAGTTAAAACAGATTTTTTTATCCTTATTAAACTTAGCTATCAAAAAGCCTTACATCACATTGGCATAAATTAACGTAGGGTAGACATTTGTTAATAATTTATGAATAAAAATATTTGGAAAAAACTACTTTAAAGATATAAAATAAAATTTTTAATTAATGAATTTCTTTGCTCACCAAGAAAAAGCTAAACTTAATACTAAGAAATTAGTATTTATGTTCATCATGGCAATTTTATCAATTATATTCATTATTAATCTTTCAATTGCTTTTTATTATCACATTCCAAATATCAATAACGATCAATCTGGGTATAATATTTTTTTAGATTTTTTAACATCTATTGATAAGAAGCTTTTTTTGTATAGTAGTATTTGTATTATTCTTGTGATTGTCCTTGTTAGTTTTATTAAAAAAATGACATTATCTTCTGGAGGTAAGGATGTGGCAATATCTCTGGGAGGAAAATTAATATCCTCTGATAGTAGAGACTTTAAAGAAAGGCAATTACTAAATATTGTTGAGGAGATGGCCATTGCATCCGGCATTTCTGTACCTCCAATTTATGTTATAGAAGAAGAATCAATTAATGCCTTTGCTGCTGGTTATAATTTTTCTGATGCGGTAATTGGTGTTACAAAAGGTACTATTAATTATTTAAATCGTGATGAATTGCAAGCTATAATTGCCCATGAATTTAGTCATATTTTTAATGGGGATATGAAGATTAATATCAAATTAATTTCTATATTACATGGTATATTATTCTTTACTATTTTAGGAAGAATAATCATTCATTCTTCACTTTATAGAAGTAGAAGCAGAAGTAAAGAATCTAGCGGAGCAATAGCGGTAGGAGTCATAATGCTTATTGTTGGATATTTGGGGTATTTTTTTGGAAAATTAATTAAGTCCTCAATCAGTAGGCAGAGGGAATATTTGGCGGATGCTAGTGCCGTACAATTTACTAGGAATAAAGATGGAATTGCATCAGCTCTTAAAAAGATTGGTACATTAAGTCACGGGTCAACAATTAAGAATCCTAAAGCAAATGAAGTTAGTCATATGTTCTTTGGAGAATCTTCGCATAGCTTAACATCATTGATGTCAACTCATCCACCACTTGAAAAAAGAATTTTAGCGGTAGATCCTAATTGGGATGGAGAATTTAACTCTAATTTAGAAGAAAATAATAGCCAAAAAATAGAATACCAATCTAACCCCTTAAGAAGTAAAAAAGAAGATATTAAGAGATCTTCTATGGCTACTCTGCTAAATAATATCGGTAATATTGAAGAGGAAAAAATTGAAAAAGCTCATAATTTAATTCTCAATATTCCAGAAGAAATTAAAGAAGCTGCTCACGAGAGTTTTGGTGCTAGGGCTATAATTTATTGCCTATTGATTAAAAATGATGAATATTATCAAAAGCAATTAAAGATTCTTGAAGACAAAGCTGATGATGTAGTATTTAAATTAGTACAAAGATTACACCCCATAATGATAAGTATGGATAATTCTTTTCGTTTATCATTAATAGAGATGTCAGTACCAAGTCTTAGGCAATTATCAAAATCGCAATATAATATTTTTAAGAATAATGTACTAGCTTTAATTGAATCAGATGAAGAAGTTAGTCTTTTTGAGTGGTCACTTGCAAAAATTATATTTCATAATTTAGATGCAGAATTTAACTCAAAAGTAGTAAATAAGAGTGAAAAATATAGCTTATTATCGATAAAAGATGAGGTAGATACTTTATTGTCAGTTATATCTCATAATGATAGGTCTCATGATAGTAGGAAGTGTTTTGAGTTGATGGTAACTAAAAATAATGTATCTAAATTTAATTTTCTTGAAAAAAAAGATATAAAAATATCAGATTTAGATAAGGCTATGAATAAATTAGAGAGATTAAAGGTTCTTGATAAGGAAAAATTATTAAAAATGATTTCAAATTACATTGATCACGATACGAACTCATTTAGAAATGTAGAATTAATGAGGTCTATAGGGGTCATTTTAGACTGTCCAATTACATTGATCTAAAGATTTATCCTTTTGCCAAATTCAGACTATCTCTTCAATGACTTCATATAAGTGCAATAGTACTCCTTAGTTATAATGTTATATTTATTTAAAGCTAATTACTAAATATAACATAGATGAGTGTTGGCATGTTATTTATCAATTATTTTTTTACCTTCACCACCGAATTTTGTAGCCACATATCCAATAATTAATCCTGCAATAGCGCCCTCAAGAATAAACCAAAATGGTGAGCGGAAAAATGTATCAAATCCAAATGCTATAATAATGATCTCCTCTAATTGTTCATAAGCTAATAATACTAATATAAAATTCATCCAAACTCCAATTATAGAAGATCTAAACCACCATGGCATTGCAAATTTAAGAACTGGATGATATCTGTAGACTCCACAAATTCCAATGATAGCTCCAATTGTTGTATAGAATAATATTATACCAAAAGCAAATATTGTAGGTAATTGATAACCTGTAAAGAAGTTAAATATTAATATTCCAAAAAATGATATTGAAAAACCTGTTAATTTACCGATTCCAATTCTTGTAGTGAGGGAGTTATTTTCAAACATGGTGATTAACATTAATTTATTAACAAGGTTGGTTAAATACTGCAGAAATGTACGAAGATAATGTTTTAGTTATTCTCGCACAATTTCTATATATCCAATAATAATCTTCTTGGATCTTCAATTAACTCCTTGAGTTTTACTAAGAAAGTAACAGCTTCCTTACCGTCAATAATTCTATGATCATAAGA
>JGI20158J14315_10000877_pt1 | contig 22782 bp, 25 predicted proteins | sample COG_08_FD_14315 | JGI IMG/M metagenome (IMG submission 14315)
AATATATATATTCCTTTTTCTTTTTCTTGGTTCTTCATTTTTTTTATTAATATAATCTTCAATTTTTATTGAATATGGTTTTGGATGTTTCTCTTTTATATAATATAAATCATTTTTAAAATCATACATTACTAGATAGTTAGGTCTGTTAATATTGCAAAACCATATTATATTATTATGCTTTGACATTCCTATTTTAAATTCTTCAAAACTACAATTCAAAATAGCATTGATTGTTGGAAAATAATGATTTTTTAGAAAATTAATTTTATAATCTTCAACTTTTGCTGGATTATTATAAAAATCTTGGATATAAATAGTTAATGCATCTGTATTAATATTTGACATTTTACAAATAATATTTTTGTTTTTATATTTTTAAAAAATATTATTTGTATTCAATTTTTTTTAGCTTTAATTATAGAAACATTCAAATGATAATATAAAACTCCAATCCATATTATTTAATGTAAAAGGACGCCCATATTCATCTAATAAACTTACTTTTAATTTTGTAATATCTGTTGGACCAAAATATTCACGTACATGCTTATTATTATAAATAAAATCTCCTGGTGCTGCTGCTTGTTTGAAAGGAGTTTTTTCTTCTAATAAACTTAATATATTTATTCTAGCAATAATATTTGGTGCAATTATTGATTCCGAAGCAATAGAAAAATAATTTCTTGAACTTGCTTGAAAATCGTCTAATGCAATATATATATATCTTGGATAATTTATGTAACATACAGTTCTTGAAAATATTTTTGCTATATTTAAGCTATTATCATAATCTAATAAATCATTGGAACCATCAAGTGTTATAGTTTTATTTCTAAACCCTAATTGCCATCCTAATTTTTGATAAATTTTATTTTGATAACAAGATGTTGATTTATCCCTACCTGTTGTTTGATCTTTTACTGTTGCATTATTATTTACATCAAAATTTATTGTAATACTATATTTATTAAAAAAATTTCCTTCTGTTTTTTTTTGCTCATTTTTAGATGGATCAAATTGAAAGACACCAAAACCAGTATTTATATCTATTATAAATTCAAAACAATTTGATAAATCTGATACTAAACTAATATCTCTTGTTGGTTCACTATTAGTTGGATCAATAAAAAATTCATTCATAGCTCTATTTACTTCTGTTTTTATACTTGCTGCTTTTCGTTCTGTTGTTGTTCTTTCTGCTGCAAATCTTGATTCATACATGCCTCTTAATAGTTCTATATTACCAGAAATATCTACATCACTAGTATCTACCGTTTCACCTTTTATTCTTATATGAAAAACATTATTATTTAATTCATCACTTATATTATGATATGTTAATGGGATTTCTATTGAACTTATTGACATTGTAATTGCTTTATTTATTGTTTCTGGTAATTGTATTACATAATTATGACTTTGATTATCATCCGCATCATAATTTTGTCTAAATAAACTATCGACAGTATATGTTCGTTTTATTATAGATTTGTTAATTTGTTTATTATTTTCTAATGTTGAACTATATTTATCATTTTCATTTTTTATAATAAAATGATTACCATCATATTGTTTTACATCATTGTAATTTTTTGCATCTATTTTTACCAAATTATTTGATAATCTATTGTAAATATTATCTAAAAAAATTGATAATTCTTCTTTTTTTACTTGTGTTATATTACTTCCTATTATACTTGTTTGCATCTTTGTTTTCGCATTAAAAAGATCTTCTTCAATATATGGGTGTTTTAATTTTAATAAGTTCTCCATTTCATTTATATTGTAAGTATTGATATCTAAGTTAATATTGCTCATTGCTAATAATATTAATATATAAACAGTTTATAAATTAATATTAAATACTAAATTTCTATAAAAATTATTATATAAATTTTATGTTATTTTTTTATTTCTTCTTTAAGATTTTGTAAAATTTTTTTTAAATTATTATCATTTAAACTTTTATATTGTTCTTTTAATTTACTTGAACAAGGAACAAATCCTCTTAGAGCAAAACCAAGTTGCTTTTTTAGTATTTCAATTATCATATTTAATAATATAAAACTATTATCATTTTTTTCAATATTTTTTAAATCTAAAGATAGTAGCTCTTTTAATATTGATGTTTCTTTTTTCATATTAACAACTTCGTATAAAATTTCTGTTAGTGCTACTCCCTTATCTAATGTTTTTTTATCCTCTTTTGTTATTGATATACAATTTTGAGACATAGAAATAGGTTTTCCATCTTTACCAATAACTTCAACTTCTACTACTTGAATTGGTTTATATAATTTTGATTTTTTTGGTGTTATTCTTTTTTGTGGTGTTTTTTTTGATGTTGGTTCTTTTAGTCTTGAACTTTGTGAATTAGCTTCTTCCTTCGGTGGTACTTCTCTATTATTTGATATATATATATTTCTAGATTTTTTTTTTCTTAAATTTGTTAATCTATTTCTTAATCTACTTCTTAATCTACGTGTACCATAATTAAAAATTCCCCCCCTTTTTTTTCTTGTTTTCATGTATTATATTATATAAATATAAAATTGATAAACTTTTTTTAAAATTTTTATATTGCATAAAACAGTTGATTTAGAACATTTACTATGAATACTGATATGGAAGATTTTATTAAAACCAAGAATGCTCTTGGAGCCGATGATTATAATAATTTTGATGCTTCAACGTGGGATATAAATGGATGCAAAACAATTTTTACTAATTTATTAAATTGGTTATGTGATAACAGTGATAAATTAACTGCAGCAAACAATAATGAATTAAATAAGAAATTTCAAGTTGAATTTAACAAACAACTTCGTCTTTCTAAAATTACTGGATTGCGCAAATCTATTTTATTAAATGTATTAAATAATATTTTAACTATTAATGATTTTGACATAGAACTTCGCGATAAATTTCCAATATTAAAAATGCTTTTACGCAAAAAACCAATGCGTAATATTTCCGGAATTACCAGTATTACCGTTATTACTGCTCCATTTCCTGACGGACAAACATTTAGTTGCAAACATAATTGCTATTATTGCCCAAACGAACCAGCACATAAAGATAATGGATGGCAAGCACAGCCTCGTAGTTATTTATATAACGAACCCGCAGTTCTACGTGCAAATCAACATAAATTTTATGCCATAGGACAAATGCTAAATCGTATGGATACTTATTTTAGTAATGGTCATGTAGTTGATAAATTAGAAATTATTGTAGAAGGTGGCACATATACTGAATATCCCGTTGATTATTTAGAACGTTATCATCGTGATTTGTTTTATTCTGCAAATATTTACTTTGATTTGCGCAGATTATATGCTAATTATAATAATTGTTTAAATGAAAAATTAGATTTAGAACTTTTGCATAATATTAGACCACCTCTTTCAATCGCAGAAGAAATTAAGATTAATAAAACCGCAAAAGTTCATATTATCGGTGTTTGTATTGAAACTCGTCCAGATGCATTAGATGATGACTGGCTTTGGCGATTCAGGAGATGGGGAGTTACACGAGTTCAATTGGGGGCGCAGCATGTTGATAATAAAATTTTAAAGAAGATTAATCGTGGACATACTATTGAACAATTATTGTGGGCCATGAAATATTTAAAAGATAATTGCTTTAAGATTGATATTCACATTATGCCTGATTTACCTGGTGCTACACCAGAAATAGATAAAGCAATGTTTGATTATGTATATTCAGTTGTTTGTCCTGATCAAATGAAAGTTTATCCTTGTGAAGTTGTTCCATGGACAATAATTGAAAAATGGTATAAAAAAGGAACTTATATTCCTTATTTTGAAAAAAACAATGAAGATTTAATTGATGTAGTACGATATTCTATGACAACGTCTCCAAACTGGGTTAGACTGCCCAGGGTTATTCGTGATATTCCACGTAGTTATATTCAATGTGGAAATACTGTTGCTAATTTGCGCCAAGTAATTGAGAAGAAACTAGACGATGAAGGTGTAATTAGTGCTGAAATTAGGTCACGAGAAATTGGTCGTCATACTAAATATTATAATAAATTAGCTAATTATAATAGTTACTATTATTATGGCAATGAAGGACATGAATACTTTATTGCGTATGAAAGTTATGATTTAAGAGCGTTATTCGGGTTTATTAGGTTGCGTATTGTAGAAGAAAAAAATAATTTCATAATTTTTGATGTTCTTAAGAAAAGAGGTCTTATTAGAGAATTGCATGTTTATGGTGATAACACAGCAGTAAATACATATGATAAAGGTGGATGTCAACATACTGGCATTGGAACTGGTTTGTTAACATGTGCTGAAATTAAAACGATGGAAAATGGGCTATATGGAATAGTAGTAATTAGTGGTGAAGGTGTTAAAGAATATTATGAAAAAAAGGGCTATAAAGAAATTGATACATTTATGGTAAAAGATTTTTGGTTTTATCAAGTTTGGTATTATTATTTAAAAGCCAATTATTATTATAGTGTTTTATTTATTCTTGGTCTAGTTGTTAGTCTTGGTTTTGGTCTTGGATTTCTTTGTTTAATTTAGACCTTGACTCGTAAATATTATATACTGTTGCACTGTCTTTCAGTTTTGGCATTATATTTCTATTATTATAGCTTTTTTTATATGCCCAATTATTTTTATAAAGATTTGCAATTTATGAAGTTCCAACATGTACATGTGCAGAAATAACTTCTCCACCATTTAAATCTACAAATAGCTTTCAAAATTATCTGACATTTTATTTTATTATAAAATATAGTGTTTTATTTTATAAAATTTATAAAATAAAAAAATATTATCAATTTTTTTTCAATTTTAATACTTAAATAATTTCATGTATTATAATTAAGTTTCATTTATCCAATTTTCAATACTAAAACAAGATTCTTCTGTTTTTTTTACTTCTGTTTTAATAATTGTTATTGATGATGTGATTTCTTTAAGATTATTAATTGTATTTTTTGTATCTTCAGATATTAAATAAAACTTATTTTTAATTATAAAAATACAATACGGTATTGAAACAAAGTATATTATTTGTAAAAATAAAGTGGGTATATTAAAATTATCTAAAGTAAATGGTGTAATAAGTGTTAGTAAATTTGTAAATATTAAGATTTTTAACATTTCAAAGTAAATATTTTTTGTTTTTTTTCCGTGTTCTTTTACAAGAGTAAGTTTTTCTTCTGTTTTAAAAGAAATTTTTGAATAATCTTTCCTAATTTCATTTAAATTTTGAAGAAGACCTCTCATATATCTAATATGAGTATCATGCTTATCTTCATTATTTTCTATAATTTGTATTTTTGATTCTAAAAATTTTATTGTAATATTTGTTTCTTTTACTTGTTGCTGAAGATTTATATTATCTTTAATAATATAATCTTTGAATTCATTATACGATTCATTTTTTTCATTAGTATCTGAAATATTAATGTTAATAGGATTTGTTGGAGTCATCTTTATCTAGTTTCTAGTTTCTAGTTTCTAGTTTATAAATCTTATAAAATAAAAAATATTATCAATTTTTTTTCTTTTTATTTATTGACTTCTTTTTAAGTATTATGTGTTAATGGAGATGGAGGCGGTGGGCGAAGTTTTGGTGGAGTAAAACAAACTTCTTGTTTCTTTTTTTTATCTTCATCTAACAACATAATAGCCATTGCTGAATAATTATGCAAATCAATTAATGTATCACGTAATGATTCGCTATTTATTAAACTTATTGAGTTTGTTGTAATAGATTGAAGACGTGAAATTTTATCTCCCATTCTTACAAGCACGCCTATTACTCCATAACTTGCAAATGCATCACCATAATCTTGGTTTTTTTTTCTGAAAAGTTCTAAACTTTCTTTTTGAATAGTTTCCATTTGTTCAACTCTATTAATAGTTGAACTATTTGAAGTATTACTAAATAGCCTATTTACGAATGGTAGATTCATTATTATAATTTATATTTTATTTTTATATAAATTATAAAATAATTATTTTGTTATTCAATTGTTTTTTGTTTTTTTGTTTTTTTGTTTTTTTGTTTTTTTGTTTTTTTGTTTTTTTGTTTTTTGTTTTTTTGTTTTTTTGTTTTTTTGTTTTTTTGTTTTTTTGTTTTTTTGTTTTTTTGTTTTTATTTTCCACTACATGAACTACAATGTTTGTTTCCTTGTAAAAATAATAAAGCACACTTTCTTTTAGTATTGCTTTGCATTAATACATTAGGTGCTTGTGTTATATTTTGTGTAGCTGGTAATATATAATTTTGATTGCTATTATATAATTTCATTTTTATTTGTGCAGGCATTTAAATTTGTATTATAATTATAAAAAAATATTGAATTTTTTGTTAAAGTTTTATTAAAGTTTTATTAAAGTTTTATTCTAAATAAATTCATAAGAAACTATATTTTTAAGATTTACTTTTAGATGCTTAAATAATTTATTTTTTATAATTGTTTTTTTATCTTTGTTTTCAAAATTATTACCTAATACTTTTTTCATATTTAAAATATAAATATCAGTATATTTATCATAATCCATTTTTTTTTGGGCTTCTGTTTTCCATGCTAAAAATAGATTTAATATTTTTTTATCAAAATATTTTATAAATGTTATTAAATCGTTGTTGTCCATTATTTTCCAAGATTTCAAATTATTATTATAAATATACAAAGCATATTCTTTATGATTAAATGCTTTTAGTGGTAAAATATTGTCGTGTGTTGATAATAAATCAATTGCATTAATGATAATATTTAATATACCATCTATATAATCATGTTTAAAAATTAAATCTAGCTCATTATTTGTTATATTAATATTATTTGTAAAATTTAAGAAATCATAATTATTGTTTGGTTTGTAATTTTCATTTAAATAACTTATTATATCTATCTTTTTTTTAGTATTATAAACATGGGTTTTTAATAAATCATAATCTTTTTCTAATTTTTCATATTTATTATGCAACACTATAAGCATTTTAAATAATGATTCATTATTTATTGGTATTTTATCTAATGATGTATTTTCATCAATGTTTAAATTTAAACTTTCATTATTTGTTCTACACAATTTATGAAAATTACATTTAGTTAAATGACTATTATATGCGCTTTTTCTAATATATGTTTTATTACAATAACTGCATTTTAATGTTGAATTCATAATTTTATTATTGTTATTAATGTTATTATTATTATTATTGTTGTTTAATTTTTTGTTTTCAATTTTTATAATTTTTTGTTTTCAATTTTTATAATATATTATTATATTAATATGCCTGTTAATAATACCAAATATAATTATGTTAATAAACTGCAAATTGAATTATCTAATAATTCATATACTAATCCCAGTTCTAGACATATTTTAACTTGTGATCCAAGCGATACTTATTTGAATGATGAAACTGATGAACCTTATAAAGTTTATCTTGGTTCAAAAGCCAGTCATTTAATACATCCTTTTTCAAAAGTTTCAAATTGTCAAAAAAGTATTGGAGAATTAAGTGGAAATCAATTAGTTTATAATAATTCTAATTCTTTATTTACTATTAAAATTCCAAAATCTGTTTTTATTGATCCGTCTAATATTGCTCAAAGCCAAAAACAAATGCAAAATGTTGTTAGAGTATCAAGCAGTCTTTATACTATGAATTTAGCATCATTACATGTTAATAGTAATGATATTAACGGTCCTGATGTTGCGCGTGGAAAATATAATGCTAGCGATAGATTGAAACCACATGGAAAAGGTAAAAATATTGGTGTTGATATTAAACATAATAGTTATGATCGTTATTTAGCACGTAAAAAATCTCAATATTTAAAAACTGAACAAAGTAATAATTTTGTACCAAAATATGGTAATAAAACGATGAAGTTTGGGTTAGTATATGGTTCTAGATGTAAGAATTGTTAAAATGTGGATTGTATTAAAAATTGATTAATATTATTTTTAAATTAATAATAATATTAAATAGAAGAATATTGTCTTGAAAAACTTTAGAAAACAAAAATGGAGTCTATCATTATTGAACTTGTTTGCGAATATCTTTTAGAACAAAATAATATTGTTCTTTTGACAAATTTATGTGAAGTTTCTTATGAAACAAAAATGTATTTATTTTTGCATAATATTTATAAAAAGAAAAAGAACGCATATTTGTTGCAAAAAGTTGTAAAAAGTTTGGAACTTGATTCTGCTGATATGCAAGAAATTATTGACAGCAAAAGGACATTTAATTACATATTAAATGCTTTTTATTGTGCAACTAATAATAATTATTGTTATGTTGATGCATCTATAAAAACATATAAACATTCAGTCTTTGATTATAGAACAGATCGTTTAAACCCGTTTCGTCGTCTTAAATTATTTAAATTGAAAGAATTTAGAAGACGTATGGAAAACAATATGACATTAAATATGGCATTAATGCATGCAGATATGCCATATTATTTTGCAAAAGCGAGAGAATTAAGTGAATATTGAAATTTGGGGTTTATAAAATGAAAAAATATTTAGTATTAAAAATTTAATACTATATTTTTTTATGGAAGGAGCATGTGTATATATTGATACTGATAATTTTTCTACACTACTTATGTATAAAGAAATTAAACCTAGAATTGTTTTGTATGTAAAATATAATTTTTTAGAATTTAAAGTTAAATATATTAGCATATTTGAATTTTTTTATTTAATACCAAAAAATAATATACATATTTTGAGTTCATTACCTTATATTAATGATATAAAATTGACAATTGATGTGTGGAGAAATATGGCTCTTAATAAATTAAATTTTTTAAATAGATTTACTGATTGATCATTGTTAAGGTTTTAGTCTGTGGCTTCTTTTTAAAATTGATATAATTTTAATTTTATTTATAAATAATTATTAACCTTGGGTTATAAAAAAAACTCTAAATTGATATTATGCAATACTTTATTTTGCTATCTTTGTTTCCTCCCGAGATTGTCAATATTATTTTTAAGTTTGTTTTGAAAGATAAATCTGCTAATTTGATTTATCATAATCTTAGTGCATATTTTGAGAAAAAAAATATACTTTTAAAATCTATTAATCACATTGTTAATCACGATGGTTATATTGGTTATAAAAAATATAATATTGGTTCTACAGAACACGTTTCCTGTTTAGAATATATTTATTATAATTATTATTCTAAAGCAAAATATGATGAATATTTTTGGAAAAATTATTTGCATTTGATGAGTTCGCGATTGATGGGTTTATTTAATAGAATTTGGATATATAATTTAGATAATAATAAAACAAAATGTTATCAAAATTATAAAAAAGCTCTGTATTTTTGGTTTCAATTGTGTAAAAAGCACAATATTGAGTTAAAGTTGGCTGTTAAGTGTAAGCCATATAATATTAGTAATAGCACTTATGATATTTCTTATGTTAATGCAAGAAATATTTTGAAAACTTTGAATTTTAGAAAATTGGTTTATCCACCTATTGTTTTAGAATATTATGAAACAACACATGAAATGGATGAAATAGATATTGATGATTCATTTAGATATTTAAATAACTTGTTTTGCAATAAAGTTGTTTAATTTGTTTATGAAAAATTTTAATTTGATATAATTTGTTGAAAAAAAAATTGATAAAATTTTTTTTTATTTTAAAAATATTATACTAATTAAATTATAATATATTTAAATGACTTCAAAAACTTGCAATATTTGCTGTGAAAATTACAATAAGAGTTTGAATTATAAAGTGACTTGTGAAATTGGTAGTTGTGGATTTGAAGCTGCAAAACTTGTGTGCGAACTTATCTATTAAATACAACCAATGACCCACATTGTATGAACTGTAAAAATCCTTGGACAAATAACTTTCTTGTTAATAATTTGAATAAAAGTTATATGGAAAATGATTTTAAGAAACACAGAAAGCAATTGTTGGTTGATAAGGAAATTAGTCGTACATCAGAACTTATGAATTTAGTAACACGCACTAAATTACTTGAAGAACATCAAAAAGAATTAATTACATTAAATGAAGAATTTGTAAAAATGAAAAAGCTTTTAAATCAAATGGCTGAAAAAGTAAACGCAAAAAAACTTTTGATTCATAGAATTAAAAATGGCGAAGATACTGAAAAAGAAGAACGTAAGAAATTTATTATGCCTTGTCCTGGAGATAATTGTAAGGGTTATTTGTCCAGTCAATATAAATGTGAAGTTTGTAAATTATTTACTTGCCCTGATTGTTTTGAAGTAATTGGATATTCCAAAGATGAACCACATGAATGCAAAGAAGATAATATTAAAAGTGCTGAACTGATTAAGAAAGAAACTAAGGGATGTCCTAAGTGTGGAGTTCGTATTTTTAAAATAGAAGGATGTGATCAGATGTGGTGTACAGAATGCAAAGTTGCATTTAGTTGGAATACTGGAAAAATTGTTGTTAATGGAAATATCCACAATCCTCATTATTATCAATATTTGCAACAAAATGGATTAAATCCTGGAACTGCCCCAAGAAATCCTGGCGATGTTATTTGTGGGGGGTTAATCCCGTATTACAGTATGAATGGGCTTGTACGATTTCTAAATGGATTTAACTTGGCTACTTGGTTTGATTATTTTAAGAAACATAATGGAAAATTTGCTACATTTGTTAATGAAAATAAAATTCAGAATATTGGCGAATTGACTACTATTATGAATCATTTACATCGTTTAGTTAATCACATTAGTAATGTTGATCTTATTAATTGTAGAAATAAAGTTCGTACTTTAGAAAATCATGACAATTTAACTGTTCAATATATTTTAAACAATAAGACAAAGGATGAATTAGCTACTGCTATTTTTAAGAATGATATCTTACGTAAAAAATCATTGGAATTATTGAATGTATATGAATTATTGAATGTTGTTGGAATTGAAAGATTTAACACTATTTATGACTTCTATGTAAATAATAATAAAAAACTTACTTATACTAAACCGAATGGTGAAAGGGAAGTTTATTTAACTGAATTATTTGAAAAAATTGTAGATTTGATTAGCGAATATAATGGTTTATTAAAATATTGTAATAAACAATTATCAGTAATTAGTTACACGTTTAATTTAAGTGTTGGAATTATTTGCGATCATAAAAATAAGTATATAATAAGTAAAAAAAAGTGTTGTCAAAGTGATCTAATATTTTATGCTAATTATGAAAATGAATCTAAATCTAAATCTAAATCTAAATCTAAAAAGGCTATTGATGTTTCTGAAAGTTCAAGTGCTATTGCTATTGCTAGTGCTAGTGCTAGTGCTAGTGCTAGTGATAGTGCTTTGACTGGAAAAAATAATACAGAAGCTTCTTGTAGTAATACGATAATGTAGAATATGTTTGTTGTTTTGTTAATAATTATTCTCATAATCTTCTCCATAATAATTTTGATAAAATTTTTCTATTACATTAAATATTTCTACTGGTATTGTATCATATGCATTATCCAACATCTCTTCTACTGAACCATTTAATTCACTAATTTGATCCATAATATTGTTTAATAAATCTTCTTGTTTATTAAAACAAGCTTTTAATTTTTCTATATTACTCTCTTTAATTGCATCATCAAATTCTTTTAATTTTTTTTTAAATTTTTCTATATTATTTGTAAATTCTTCTAGATCTATTAAATCATTTACAAAATTTTCATCTATAAATGTAATATCTGTTACTAAATTCTTTAAATCTTTTAAAACTTTTAATTTTTTTTCAAATTCAAAACTTTCAAATATTTCTTTTATTTTATTATATTTATCTGTTTCTATTAATATTGTTTCAACTATATCAAATGGTAATGATGGTACTTTTAATCCTTGTATGAAAATTAAAGCTATTTCTAAATTATTTGGTGTTGTTTCTATTAGTGAATCTCTATGTAATTTACTAGTTTCAACTAAAAACTCTCTTCTTTTTTCTAACTTTTTTCTTTCTTCTTCTATTTTTTTTTTAAAATTTTTTAATTTTCTTTTTTTTTGTTTAGCAGCTTTTTTTTGTGTTTTTGTTCTTCTTCTACTTGACTCTTTAATATGTTGTATTCTTTCTGCTTTTGGTGTGTCTCCTCTAAATCTACTTCTGCCTTTGGCTTTAGTTTTTTTTTTCATTTTTATTAGTATTTATATATGATTATAAAATTAAAAAATCTCTTAATAAAAGATTTTGAAAACTTTATGTTGCGTTTGAATGATCTTCATCATCTAAATTATTATAAAATTCTTCAATTAAACTATGGATATCATCATTTCCAGAGATAGAATCCTCTATTAACGTCTCTAATACATTTCCCAAATCCACAAAAATTTTTTTTATTGTTATTTTTAATATATCAAAATCTTCTTTAAATTTTAGATCATCTATATTTATAATTTTAAATTTTTTTATATTATTTATTATAGTTTCTAATTTTTTTAATATTGGTTTTTGATCATCAAAAAAATTTACATTTTTATTCTTAAAAAAATCTCTATATTTCTTTAAAGTTCTTAAATTACTTTTTTTAAACTCAATTATTGTATTTTGTTTTTTTTTATATATTTTTACTTGTAATGCTATTATATTTTTTATATCATCTGGTAATTTTTCATATTTTTTGTCATATGATTTTTTATTTTTTATTCTTTTTCTATAAGTTCTTTGAATTTTTTTTATAGCACTACTTTTCCTTATACTACTACTTTTCCTTTTACTACTACTGTTTTTAAATGTTGCTCTTAATGTTGCTCTTGATTTTGCTCTTAATTTTGCCATTTCTATTAAACTTAGTGGTAGTTTTTTATCCATAATTATATTATTATATAAATAATTATATTTTATAAATATTGATTATTAAATTCTTCAAATGTTAAAATCTTTGTATTAGCTTGTGATTTTGCTTTTTTGATTTTTCCTGTTTCAACATCTTTTGAACCTACAATTAATATTGTAGTTTTTTTTGTTAAACCTGGTTCTATTGTTGCTCCTAATTCTTCTAGTTCTGTTGTAAATTCTTTTTTTGTTTTATTTACTCCTTTAAAATCAGACAAAACTATTATTTCATCTTTTAAAGTTTGTGGTTTTTGTTGTTTATCTGGTTTATCTTCTTTTTCTTTAGATTTTGATTTGCTTTCTTCTTTTTCTTTAGATTTAGGTTCGGTTGATTTGATTTTTAATATATTTGATTCTTCTAAAAATTTTTGAAATAGCGGTAATGCTTCTACAAATTGTAATGCTGTTTTTTCACCCAAACCTTCTACTGATTTAATTTTTGTTATTAGTTCTGCTTTTTCTTGTGTTTGTATTGTTTGTGTTGTTGTTAAAATATTTGGATGTGCTTTTAATATTAATTGAATACGTTTTTCCGCAAAACCTCTTCCAAAAATATTTGATGCTGATGCTATTTTTGCTAAAGAAGAATTTTTTACTTGTTTTTGTATTGAATTATGGATTTTTGTTGCCATTTTATCTTTAAAAGTATCTATAGATTCTATATCTTCTTTTGATAATGCTAAAATTTGTTGTATAGTATTATGATTTGCTTTTATTAATTTTTTTATATTTCCTTCTCCTAAACCTTCTACTTCTAATGTTTTGAAAAATCCAGTAATATTTTTTAAAAGAACATTTTCATTAGATTCAGGATTTTTTAAAACAAAATCGGTCTTGGTATTGTTAAATTCATATTCGCTTTTTGGTAATTTCGGTAATATTGCTTCATCTGCTGGTGTTAATACTTCTAAAATATTTGGAATTACACCACCTGATCTATTTAATTTTATTGTTGTTCCTAAACCTATTTTATTATCTAATACATATTTTGCATTAAAACAAGTTGCATATGTTACTGTTACACCATCTACTTCTATTGGTTCAATTTCTATTTTTGGTTTTAAATAACCATCTTTTGATGCTTCATAATGAACATTAACTACTCTTGCTTCTACTACTTGGTCTGTAATTATCATTTTGAATGCAAATGCATGGTCTGGATTTTTACTTTGTCTTGGATATACTTTATCTTCAATATTAATTATTCCATCAATAGTATATTCATAATTTGCTTTATAATTTGTTAATTTTTCTGATAAAAATTCATTTGTTACTTGTGTTTGTGTTATATTTTTTTCATAGCGAACTATATTGATATTTGGTTTTAAACTTTCTAAAAACTCAAATTGTTCGGATGGTTTTAGCTCTATTGGAACTATTACTTCATATGCTACAAAATCTAAATCGGCGATTTTAATTTCCTCTATTTTTGTTAATTTTTTTTTATTTACTAATCCCGATACAAAATTTCTTGAATTTTTATAAGTTTTTGAATATTTATTCTTAAATACTTCTTCTTTAATAATTAATTCACCTCTTATTGCTATTGGTTCTTCTGTTTTAGGTGGTAGTTTTAATAATGGTATTAAATGATCTATTGATTGACCATATTTTCCATTACCACGTGTATAAAGATGTGGAATTGTTTCATTTGTAGTATATAATGCACTTACTCCATCTAATTTTGCAGAGATTACAAAGGGGTCACTATATTTTGATTTGAATTTTGTTAAAGCATTTGTGTCTGGTTTTATTTTATCCATTGACCACATTTCATATGGAAGTTTTACTTTATCTTTCGTTATTTCTAGTGCTGCATGTTGGTCTTTAGCAATATTATTGTTTGGATATTTTTCTAACATATAATCTCTTAAAATATCGTATTGGTTATCACTTAATAATGGTTCTGAATCTGAATCATAATAGGTTTTGTTTATTAATTTTATCATTTCTGTTAGCTCATCTTCTGAATAAAATGTTAATTCTTTTACTTTATTTTTGAAATCTTCTATATTTTTAATTATTGATTTTTTTGTTGATTTAACTTTTAGTGTTTTATTTTTTGGTTTTGCTTCATCTTTTGCTTTTAATGTTTTTGCTTCTGGTTTTTTTACGGCTACTTCTTCTTTTATGGGTACTTCTTCTTTTATGGGTACTTCTTCTTTTATGGGTACTTCTTTTGCTGATTTATCTTTTAAAACTACTGCATTTCCGTCTTTACGTTCGTTTGGTTCTTTATAAATCATATTTAAATAATCAAATATATCTTTTTCTGATTTGAAAGTTGGATTTGTAATTTTTTCTGTTTTTTCTTTTGCTTTATTGATTTTATGTAATCCATGTTCATTTAGTGTAAGTTGTTGATTTAATGCATGTTGTCTCATTGCTGTATTAAATTCTTTTGAACCGGTAAAATATAATATTGAGAAAGCATATTCTTCTTGAGGGCTATATAAAAAGTCTACTCTTCGTGCTTTTGATTCTGGAGTTAATTTTGCAATAACCATTGATTTAGAGTCTCCATTTGTTAATTGAGCAACAATAATATTTTTTTTGACCAATAATTTAATAAAATCATAATAAATAAGTTTGTTATTATTATAACTTGTAAATATGAAATCAATATCACCTGATTCTGGTTTTCCTCGTCTATAACTGCCAACTATTTCAAATTTGTGATTTTCTAATGATTCATCGTTGGTGTTTAATAGCTCTAAAAATTCTTTTTTGAAAAGTTTTTCAAATTCTACTATTTCTGCTCTTGGAATTCTTTCGTTTGTTTCTTCAAAATAAATTAATCCTTTTTGTTGTTTGTCATCTAATAATGGAAGGTTTTTCTTTTTTCCACGTATTTTTTCATCTTTACGTTTTTTAAGCTCTTCAATACTAAATATATTTAAATCTATTATTTCTTGTGCACGTGCATCTCCTATTCCGTGAATTTGCATAAATATTTCTTTGATTTTTTCTTTTTTATATTCTTCTATACCTTCCGGATATTTTTCACGTAAACTAATTAGATTTTTTACTTGTTTAGTTAAAATAAATTCGTTTAATTTATCAATCATTGCTTTTCCTATTCCTGGTAAATCTTTAATTTGTGATGAATCATTTAATTCACCATTTAAATTCTCAATTATTTCAATTGCTTTTGCATAACTATTTGCTTTGAAACTATCTTTTACATATTTTTTATTGTAAAACTTTAATTCTTTTAAAATTTCTATATAGTCTTTTTTGTAATCTATTGTTGTCATTTAATATAGTTTAAATAATTATTATTAATATTTTTTATTAATATTTTTTAATTTTCAATTTTAATTTATATATAATTTTCTTTGCTATATATAAATTAATATGGTTTTTAAAATGTTTAGTACAGGATCTCATACAAGAAAAATGAATGGAAAACTTATTAAAGATGATAGTTATAAATTGAAAGTAAATCCTTTTAATAAAGGTTTAGTTTATTTGAATACTAAACAAAAAAAAGGTAAGAAATATGAAAAATATGAAACTAATTTTAATAATCGTGAAGACTTTATGAAAAATTTTCTTGCAAATGAAAGGTCTTTATTTAAAATGAATAAAAATATAGGACAACAAACAAAAAAAAGAAATCATACCCCTAAACCTAAACAACAAAAACCTAAACAACAAAAACCTAAACAACAAAAATCTAGATTATTTTATAAAACACGTTTTAAACAATTACAACAAAAACAACAAAAACAACAAAAAAAACAAAAACAACAAACTGAAAAAATAAAAAGACAAATTAAACATTTACAAAGAAGTCTCTCATAAATTTTTATAAATATTTGATAAAATTGGATTATTTTTATTAATTTCTATTTTTTTTAATAATTCTTCTTTGCTTATTAGATTTTTATTTAAATTATTTAAATATTTATTATTCGCATATAATATTTCATTTTTATAATAAATATATTCAATATAAAATTTATGATTCTGATTTTTTTTTAAATCTTTTAATAATATTATAAAGTCATTAAGATTGTTTAATTCTTCAAATTCAAATAGTATAATTTTATTATTTTCCTTAATAAAATTATTAATTCCTTCCAATTCATAATCATTATAAATAGTTGATGCATATAAATTATTTCCACAATATATTAATAAATTTTCTGTTTCCGAATGATTATTATTATTTTTAAGATTTATATTTAATGATATATTATAACTCATTGTTTCTTACTTATAAATTTTATATATTATATTTTCTGTATTATAATAAATATTAAATATTAAAAATATTATTAATAATTTAATTAATAATAATATTTTTAAAAATGTATAGCTTATATAGCCGTGAGTACTTAAATAATGTTGATTTTTTTGTAAAATGTTTTTTAACTAATAGTTCTAATTATTGCATAACTTATAATAAACAAAATATTTTACAAGCTAATAATCACGATGATGATTTTATAACAAAATTTGATTATAAGTTTTTAAATATTTTATGTATTATGTTTTTTATAATATCTTCTTTTTCTTGGTTATTATTTTTTATAGGAAACATACATCTTAATATTAATAAAAAATTTATTGCTTATTACACTGATAACGTTTTTAGTCTTGATTATGATATTTTTTTATTTGAATATTTTGAAGAATTTGATGATTTAATAAATAGAGATTTATCTGAAAATGATTTAAAAAAATTAAAAAATGATTTTATTAAAGTTAATAATAGGTTTGGAGAGATTATCATAAATTATGATTATGTTAATCAAGGGTTTAATTATTATTGTAAGCAATCCAATAGCTATAGCTTTGAATATTTAGAAACTATTAGCAGAATTTATGTTGTCAATTATGATTGTAAAAATGTATATGTTTGTGAATATGAAGAAGAAGAAGAACAAGATAATAGTAATAGTAATAGTAATAGTAATGATGGTTTGAAAGAAGAAAAAAAAGGTGTATTTTTTAATAGAAAAAAAAAAAATAATTCTTATAATATTACATCTATTAATGGTAAAAATAAAGAAATTATTTCTAATAAATATAAATATAAAGGTAATATTGAAAAATTTGCAAAAATTTGTAAATTTCATGATTATAATATTATTAAAAGTGAGTTAAATTATGACATCATTACTGATGCTGGTTTTTATGATTATAAAATTGATTTTTTTAAATTAGAAAAAAATAAAAATAATAAAATTATTGATAACAGTAATATTATTATAAAAAATAAAGATTTTTTTTTAGACTTATTAAAATCTGGTTCAAATACAAACATAGATTCAAATGAAGAAGTGTTTGAAAATTTAGAAACACAATCTAATATCTCGGATTTTTCAGATATTTCTTCATTTGAAGATCTAAATATTGATGATAAAAAAACAAAAAAAGGTTTTTTATCGTTTAAAGATTTTAAAAAAAAATTATAATATATAATGAATTTATAATATATAAATAATGAAATTACTATTTTACTTTTTAATTCTTTTATTGATTATTATAGAAGTAAGTGGTCAATATTTATATAAATTAAGTTATCTAAAAAATAGTTACTTGACAAATAAAAATAATAATGTCAATTATTATTTCATATTTGGTTTCATATTATATTCTATTAGTGGCTTTTTTGTGTATAAAGTTTTGGAATATGGGGATCTTGGAGTTATTAATGTTATATGGCATTTATTACATTTCTTTTCTTTATTTTTTGTGAGTTATTATTTTTTGGGGGAAAAACTGACTAATAAAAAAATTATTGGTTCTATATTTGGTATTATTAGTTTACTTTTATTGATGAGTGAAGGAGATCATCATTGATTCTCTTTTTTAAATTCTAAAAATCCTATTGACTTTTCTAAACAAAATGATGATTCTAATTGTTCTTTAGCAATATTTAATGCTTCTTTTTCTATAGGATTTAATGAATTAAAATATTTTGTTATTAATTCTTTAATGGGTGGCGATTTTTTATTTTTATCTTCGTGTTCCATATTGTATTTTATAATATTAATAATATTAATAATATTATATAAAAATTATTTGTAAATTTTTTTTTAATTATAATTAAAACACAATAATAACTTTTTATTGTTTATTATTGTAAATTGATTTTCTAATCTTGAATTAGCTGATGAAAAAGATTTTATTATATTTGTTAATTCGTTATTAATAGTATAATTATTATTTATTAAGAAGTCATAAACTTGGGTTATATCTTCAATGGTGCAATAATTAAATTTATTATTTATAAAATTAGTTATATTTGAATTTGAATTTGAATTTGAATTTGAATTTGAATTTGAATTTGAATTTGAATTTGAATTTGAATTTAAAATATTTTTAGTAATTACATAACTACAATAATTTGTATTAGCATTATTTATTGTTGATACATTTTTTATAGAAATTAGTTTTATATAATTCTGGAATGGTCCATTTGGAATATTATTTAATGTTAATATTTGATAATAACTTGTATTATGAAAATCATAATAATTTTCTAAAAATAAATTTGTAGTATTCATATTTATAATATATATTGTATTATATTATAAACAATATAATGATATATGAGGAAAATTATGATATTGAAAATGGAAAAAGGGAGGAAAAGGGGGAACGGGAGGAAAAGGGGGAAAGTAAACAAAAATTTTTAGGAGAAGGAAGTTATGGATGTGTTATAAAACCAGGGTATGATTGTTATGGAAAAACAAATAATTCTAAAAGAGCAGTAACAAAAATAACCGAAATCAATTTTGCTAGTAAAAATGAATTAGATATATCTGAAATTATAAAAAATATTAAATTTAATAATAAAAAAATATATTATTATCATTTTGTTCCTATTATAAAAAAATGCATTGTTAAATATAATATTTTAAAAAACTTTGAAATGAACAAATGTACAAACTTTTTAGATAATATAAATGAATCGTTTGATTTTAATAATAATTTACTTAAAAAAGAATTTTTTTTATTTACTTTAAAATATATTAATGGTTTAAAAATTAAAAAATATTTATTAGGCAAAAATTTTAATGATGAATACTATTCAAAGTTAAATGCTATTGATAATGTAAATAATAGTTTTAATGAATATAAAATATTTGTTAATAATTATATTAATAGCTATTATTATTTATTAAAATCTATTACTTTAATGCAAGAAAATAATATTATACATAATGACCTATATAATAGAAATATTATATTTGATTTTAAAAATAATAAACCATTAGTTATAGATTTTGGCTTAAGTTATGATAAAAATAAATTTTATAAAAATATTAATAAACAGACTATTGATATTAAATATATAAATAAATTTATATTTCATTATAAAGAACAACATTTTGATTACAATAGTGAAAAAAGATTTGTTTCTTTTATAATTGATAATGAAGAACATTATTTTACTAATAAAGTTTTAAAAAGTTATCAAAAAAATGAATTGACTAAACATATTATTGATTTTTTTATTAATGATATAATTAACAGTATTAAAAAAACTAATTTTGTTAATTTTATATTTGAAAATAATGAATTTGATTATTATAAAAAATCATTAGAAAAATTTTATTATAAATTTTTAGATAAAAAAAAATATGATACATATTTTAAAATTGTAAAAGAATTATTACCAAGTGTTTTTGAATATACTGATTTATTTTCTTTAACGCTAGAATATATTGAAATATTATTTTATTATAAAAATAATGATAATTTTAATAAAAAAAAATCAAATGGTTTATTATATGTTTTAATACAGTTATTTAAAATTATTATATTACCAGATACCGATCAAAAAATTAATTCACAACAAATGATTTATATAATTAAATTTATTATGAATAAAATTAATACTTGTGTTATTAATAGTGAATTTAATAACGAAATTATATTACAAGAATTTTATAATGAACTTAAAAAACATAATATTAATGTTGAATTATTTAATAATAAAGAATATGCCTATTTTGATTTTAAAAAAGATTTGTTTAATATTGATATTATAAAAGACATAAAAGAGTTAAATATTAAACTTTATAAATTTGATTATTGATTATTGATTATTGATTATTGATTATTAATTATTAATTATTGAATTCTTACTTTTTTTGTATTATTATTTTTATTAAAATTTCTTGTTTTTTTATAATTTCTATTTTTCATATAATAAATTTTTTCTTTTTTTTCCAATATAAAAATTAAACTATTTGTTTCATTAAAATATGGATTTTCATTATTTTCACTATTATTTGAAATATTGTTTAAATTTTTTATAATATTTAAATCATAACTGTTATAATCATTATTAAATATTGTGATATTATTATTATAAATTTCTTCTAAATGTGTTAGTGATAAATTTAAATTAAAATTTAATAAATATTTTATTACAATGTCTTTGCTTTCATATTTTTTATTTATTATTTTAATAATATTTTTTATATAATTATTATCTTCTTTTTTATAAAAAAAAATATGTTTTTTAACTTTACACTTATCTTCGTGTGGTAAAATAGATAATATTGTTATTTTATCATTTTCTAGATAATCTGCATTTATTGATGTATCTATTGATATATCACTCATTTAAGATAATATAAAAAAATTTTAAATATTATGTAAATGAACCAATTTATTATATAAAGTGTATTACTAATTTATATAAATCCATCATCCGAACAATCATTATCACTATATACTGAATTATTATCAAAATCAAACATTTCTTCAATAATATTGTCTTCGTTGATTAATTTCTCTAATTCTGATTTATAATTAAAATATAATGATAAATCTCCGTTTAATTCTATATCTTTATCTCTAAAATTGTTCCAATTAGCTATCATTTTATTTAATACTAATATTATTTGTTTTTTTTCTATTTTTTCTTTTAAAAATTGTTCATTGAATGGTCTTAATATTGTATTTTTTTTATTATTTCTTTTTAAAATTGTCCATCCATTATTGGATAATTCAGTTAACGTAGTTGGTTTTTTAATTTCTTCTTTTTTTATTTTTGCTCTTAATAATGCTGATGCAAAATTACTATGAATATTCATATTTTATTATATTATAATCTTATTATCCTATTATTATTAAAATAATAAGATTACTTTAATATTTTCTTTTATAATCATTTTAAAAATAAAAAATTTCTTTTCAATTTTTTTTCTTTTATTATAATAATGTTGGGTATTAAATATCGTAATTCTAGAATTAATAATAATAAAACAAATGTTAATTACAACGTTAATAATTACTATAATAATGGTGGAGGAGCTTCTACCATGAAAAAAAAATATGGTAATAAATTTAATAATGCAGGAGCACACGGAGTTAGTCAAGGTTCTGCTTTTTCACTAAATGGAAATGCTAACCATTATTATGTTGGAAATCCTAATAGTAACTTTAGTCACGATCCTTTTAGTAATATTAGTATGACTACTAATCTTGGTCTTAATAAAAATACTAGTGTAAGTGTTAAAAATACTAAGGGGTTATTTCAAACACGTCTTAAATCTGATAATAAAATTGTTTGTAATCCTGTTAATTCTTTTGACTGTTATAAAAAAGTAAATATTAAATTACAAGAACATTATGATAACGATATTTCTACTGTTAATACAAATGATTCTTCTTTTTGTAATGTTGTTTCTAGCGCAGGATTTAATAAACATTTTAGAGGTGAAAATAAAGATTCCAGTAGTAAAATAGAACGTGCTAAATGTCTAGTTGATAGATCTAATTATAAAGAACAGCTTAAAAATGCAAATACATATATTAATAATTCTAAAGATTGTAAAAAATGTAATGTTACCAAAGATCTTACTGCTGTTAATGCTTATGTAGTTGGTTATGATGTTTATATGTTAAAAAAGAAAAAATGTTGCTCTT
>JGI20158J14315_10000879_pt1 | contig 22763 bp, 6 predicted proteins | sample COG_08_FD_14315 | JGI IMG/M metagenome (IMG submission 14315)
CCCCCCCAGAAATTTGCCGGCACCCACGCTCCCTAGTCCTGGTAGAAAGCAAAATTCTGCGGTCCCGGGCGCGCGCGATTTGAGATCCGTTGAAGTAATATTCTTTTCATGAGGAGCTCTTTTAGAAATAGTTTCAAGTGTGCTTTTGTTTGACACCATGGTTTTAGAGAGACACCGTTTCGGCCGTTTTGACGATGTCGCGAGTAGCATGGATAAGTGCGATTTTCGCAGGGCCTTCGTGGAGCTCCATCGCACGTTGGTTCAGACGCTGTAAGAAACGCGCGTGCTGAGTGATAAGGTAGCTAGCGCGCGTCTCGTCTCTCTCGAGCGTTTGTTTCTCCAAGCGCGCGGACGCAATGTCCGTGTTCAACTTGTCCAATTCGCGAGCCTTTTTACGACGCTTGGGAGGCCTGTTGGACGTCGATGACTTGCTTTTGACAATGAACGGCTTCGAACGAATTGCGTGTTCCGTTTGAAACGCGCCATTTACAAATGGCGTGGCGATAATCACGAAGAATGGGTCAAGCTCGCCAGTGAGGAACTTGAACTCAGAACCAACACGGAAAGCAACGTGTTTCTTCGTCACCTTATCAGTGGCTTTTTTCTTCAGTTTCACAGCGAGATTGGCACTCGGGTTAAGCCACAGTCCAGACTCACTGCGATGTTGTTCGCACTTGTCTTTCGTGTCCGGGAAACGCACTGGGACGTGCTCCAGACCATGGTGGAACATTGCCATAGACACCAGGACACGACTGTACTGGCTATACGTGTCGGGAAACCGTATCGTGGGGTATCTGTGTTTCACCGGTTGACAACGTAGAATGGTCAAAACACCATTGTCCATATCGATGTTGTCGACACCCAGAGTCTCACTTAGCCCTTCGTTGTACTTGTGTGTGCCTTTGGGGAATGGTACGCCGTCCAAAACGGACCACGGGACGGGGACGACGCGCCTGGCCGATGTGAGACCTTCGGAGTCCACCCATTCGTCGTCAGTGTCAGAGAACCCGGCATGTTGAGTATTGGACATGATGTATACAATTTAATTTAATTTAAATTAAATGCACTGTTCACTTTGCGTCTACAAAATTTAATTTAATTTAAATTAAATGCACTGTTCACTTTGCGTCTACAAAATTTAATTTAATTTAAATGTAATGCACTGTTCACTTTGCGTCTACAAAATTTAATTTAAATTAAATTAAATTCACTGTTCACTTTTATATTTAATTCAATGTCTATATCAACATATGTCGCACATAAGCGAAAACACAAATGTAGAGCGGAATTTGAAACTAGCACCCCTCTAATGGACGCGCTTTCGGACTCTACGGACATTGGTGATTTCAAAATCCGTGAAGCACTACCCGTTGAGGTTGAACTGGTGAACTTTGATAAAGGTCCCCGAGGACACTGTCAAAAAAGGGATGCATCGGTATTGGGGCGTTGTCCGGGTATCACCATTCCAGAGAGTCTCTGTGCTGCCGATAACATCCTTGTGTCGTTCTATTTACACCACGACATAACGAAATCGTCTATGGGCATGTATCTGGGCAAAGACGCACGTGGGCAAGACCGTTTCAAGCCGCCTGTATTCTTGAAGGACATGGACCAACAATTAGATAGACGAGTCCGAGTTGAAATTCCCGTTCAGTCAAACCAGCAATGGATAGGCCCGGGTCATAAACAGGTCCACTGGCACAAGAAGAAGTGGACACTGTCCGGACACATGCGTAAGATTTCTGAGACAAAGTTTCCACATTGGGTTATTGTCCTGACGCCCATGGCGAACGGCCTTCTGCAACATGCAAAATCCGTCCGTTCGCCACCTTACGAGGTACGTAGCAAGGACCAACCCAAAGATTCAGCTTTTGCCAACGGTCGCACTGTGGCCAAACGTCGGACACCGGAAACCTTTCGCGCAGAACAAACGTTGAAATCTGAACAGGCCGACATCCTCAAGCTGACGGATAGTATCCGCACGAAGTCGCAACAGCATGACGAGTGTAAAACACGCTTGGACTTTGCACTGGCCATTGTGAAATCAGACCCGGGATGTGCGCATCTGATTCTAGAAATCGAAAATTATATGCGATTTCACAAAATGTAAAGATTAAGTGATTTCGGTGTTACAGATCGAATACTGAACAAAAGATGCACGTGGACCAAGTTGTGGGGTATTTGATTCAAAAGTATTATGAGGCGCATCCTATCAAACAAACGATGTCACGGCACAAATTGCCGTGTACGCGGTGTCGTGCTGTCGTGTCCTCAACATGGCGTCCTGGCCCGTGTGGGACTGCATCTTTGTGCAACAAGTGTGGCGTACAGTACATGCGACGTCAGGGGAAACCACGGATGATAGATTTGGTGCGCGACGGAGACCGAACTCTCTGGGTCCAGCGTGACGCGAAATCATTCCAATGGGAAGAAACCCAGGAAGCCGATATGAAGGACCGCAGAATTACACAGTGGTCCCATCATGAAACAGAGCGTTTAGAATACATTCAAAGTAAAAAACGAAAATTTGTACATTTGTAATGTTATTTGTCACACTTTTGGTATACCTGGGCTGGTGCTTTTTCTATTTTTTCCTTTAACGCAATAGCGTTCGTTAGATCAACATCGAATTTGCCATCTAGATTTGCATTCGACCAGGTCCATTTTACCTTGAAGATACTGTTCGCATCCAGGTTTGTAGTTTCGTCTGAGGAATCGTATGTGTATTTTTTGTTGAGGATGTTACGGCCTGTCGGAAATATTTTATCAACCGTTATATCAACATAATCGTCGCTATCTGACACTTCCAGCGTTCCTGCATCTTCCCCGGTGACAACCCATGCTTCTATGACAACATAATCCTCGTTGGACCAACAACAAGACTGTCTCGGTCCTTTGTACCACATTCCATCTTTGTTGTTTACTTTACCGGATATCGTGCACGTAAAAATGTCACAAACTTCCGTATCATACCAGTGTCTACCATCAGTTTCGTCATCGGGCAGTTCGTTCCATCCTGACCCCGGACACGATTGACAGTCGTTCCCGTTGTAGAATTGCCCGAGTCCACAGTCAGCGCACTTCGTGCCATCTTTTTTATCTTGAAACGGCTTTGTACACTTTACACCGTCTTTACAACACTTGACACATGCGTTACCTTCCGATTTTTCGTCTTTACCACATTGGAAACATTCGTCACAACCGATGTCGAAGGGTTCAATTCCACAGCCGGTGGGTTTGGCTATTTTGCCTTGTGTTGCTAAGCATGCCGAACACGCTGAACGCGTAGCATCTATAATCGATGGCTGGGTGCATTTAATACATGCATCTCTGTCAGGGTTCGCATAGTAAGCGCCATTGCATTCGTAGCATTGTTCGCTGTACCAACCGGGTGGCATCGCCGAACCCGTGGCACATGGCGTCTGCTGTGCGTCTACTTGGCAAAAGTATGCAGCTTGACACTCAACACAATCTTTCATGCCCTCTTGCATAGCATACTTGGCGTCACCCGCCGCATCGGTGCGCACAGCACCATCACTGGGTTTCCACAAGCAGTCGTCGTCGGATGAACATTGAATATCCGCATTGGTACCTCTACATGTCTTACAGTTGGGCTGTCCCTTTTCATCCTGATGGAATCCCCTGGGACAATCATCACATGCCCCTGGTTCTTCTTCATCGGCTTCGAATTTGCCAAAGTCGCATAGTTGACAACTTACTTCGCCAACATCCGTCTGGAATCGCCCGGGTTCGCACACTTTACACAGAGGTGAGCCTCGTTGGTCCTCGTATCGACCCGCTGGGCATTGAGTGCATGCTTCGTCATTGACATGTGTATCGTTCCGCGTGGAAGATTCGTATCGACCGACAGGACATATTTTGCAAATAATCCCTCTTGGGTCATCTTGCTGGTAACCTGCGGGGCAATTTTTACAGGCGTTCATTTTAAACTCGTCTTGGTGTTGTCCTGGTACACAATCGCTGCATACCGGCATGCCAACTTCCGGTCCAAAGAAGCCAGGTCTGCATTCGCGACACCCAGGGCTGCCAACGGCGTCTTGGAAAAACCCGGACGGGCAGAGTTGACAGTTATCGCTCATAGACTGGACCATGTCGGATGTATATTGACCCATAGCGCAATCTACGCACTCCGAACCGGAGAATTTCTTCCCCGGGGCACAAAGTCCGCAAAGAGGGAATTCGGTTTCAGCCCAGTCGTCTACAATAACTGATTCGTACCATGTGACCTTCAAGTCTCCTAATTTATAACAGTCGCCGGGAAGCAGGTAGTCTTTATTCTGTTCCTGTACGTCGGCGCAATAACTGCCTGACGCTGAATTCGAGTCTACTGCAACAGCATAGGCGTCCTTTTCGTTTTCTGGATTACCTTCATTACACATGCAAAAACTTCTTCCGTCGGAGTCTCTGGAATATCCCACGCGTACGCGACGAACATTCGATTTATAATCGTACGTCTGGTCGAAAACAGTAGAACAAGCCAGTATGCAGTCTGTAATGGTGATTTCGACACGTGCTCCCACCATGGAGGGGTCTTCAATAAACCCAAACACGTGTTTTGCTGGCCAAATGCGATCCTCTTGTTGCAAGTAGTACCAGGACAACAATTCTTTGTCGTATTCAACGTCGAACGTTTTATCGTACTCCTGAGCAGAGATGGTCGGACATCTCAGCGCTTCGCATTCACCTTCTTGGTTGAATGCTTTACAGTTCGGGTCGTTCGGGCCTAATTGCATGACTTCCGTATCATTCACCAATGATGTTATTTCCTGATCCGATAGTGGAGGGCCAATTTTACAGTCTTCGAGTAGTGTTTGGTCCTGGAAACACATGCAAAATCGTACAGGTGTGAAATAACTCTCACTACCGCTGTGCGTGCTCTGACAATGCTTATTACATTCGATATGTTCAAAAGAACAGAATGGGGCAACGTATTCGCCTGACCTGGTTTCGGGAGACCAATACCAGTCACCCGGTTCCGGTGACGCCGTGTTTGTACAGCAGCGTGTCTTCGTTTCGGTAATACTCGTTTCGACCCTGACCACCGAATATGTTGCATTTATGTTTTCCGAGACGTTCGTATATGTCGTGTTAACCGTGGTACACGATTGTCCTGGGTATTGGCAGGCATTTGGGTCATTACATAGGGCACTTTCAGTGACAGAAATGTCCATATCGTGTTCACCCTTACTGATGTATATCCCGGGACATGCGTCTGGGTCCTTGAATTGAGTGTCAGTTGGAATAGGTTTACCATTAATGTCGCAATGGTACATTCGCGCCTCCGAATTAGACACAAGTTTTTTTAAGCCTCTTTTGATGTTTTTCTTAATCAGATTTGCCGTACACGTTGTGCAAATGCCCGAACCAGGTCCTGTCATGGAATCTCCCGGACATTCGTAACAGTACGTCGACACGAATTCTTCTATTAGAGTTTTTTCCTTCACAATCCGTTGGCATATAAATTTTACGTCATTTGGATAGTTGAATTGGAAATTTTTATTGGTGTTATACTTCACCCACGAAGAGTGTGAATGTTTGATACACCCGTACCAAATTCCATCTACAATACCTTTTATGTTGCCAATGACTCCTTCGTCTGACAGGCGGCGAGAGTATAACTCACAGAGTTCCTCAGACACTGGCACATGATACGATGTTTCTTCGTCAGTCGAAATACAATCGCAGGGTTTGTTTGTAGCAACTAATTGTATGTCACCGTCTATGTAGATGTATGGGGGTTCCATAATGCTCCTGTCATTTTGGAGTATACTTTGCATGTTCCAAATGTCTTCGACGATGTATGTGCCGGGCTGAGAAGAATATCCAAAAGGACATGACACAACGGGCATATACTGGTCGTAAGATGTCGATTCTTCCATCTTGGAATTGGCCGAGGGAACATGGACGACAGATGGGGGAACAATGGCGCAGTCGTCCGCCTCTGTGCCTCCTTCGTTTTGAATGTAGAACCAGTACGGCGTGGCCATGGTCGGAATATTGTACACGTCAACGGCATTTGGGTCAAAGTTCCCGGAAACCTTTTTAACACGTCCCATCGGGCATTCTTCGCACTCATACGACCCGGTGGTTGCGTACGTATCTCGTGGACATCGTAAGCATGTTTTGTCTACGTAGTCGGTGCTGTTTTTGGTGGCTAGGTTTGTCTGACAGCCTGTCGTGCTGAGAGCAACTCTGCTGCAATGCACATCGCGTTCTGTGCGCGTTTGGCCCTCGAGCGGCTGATAGTATCCGACAGGGCAGGCCTCTTTGAAGCCGATACCTTTGCTATTTTGCGTGCAAAAATATCCTTTCGGACAAAGTCCGCCTAAGAACGGGTCGTCTCCTTGTTCATAGTTTTGTGTCAAATAGAGGCCTAACTTTTTGCGCGTGTTTTCTTTGGAGTCGTCGTGGTCGTAGTTCTTCGTGTACGTGAAACACGTGTCAAAACGGTCGAATGTGGCAGTATCGAGACGTTCGTCGCTTCTCCCGCGCTCTATAGTATACAGGTTGAACGCTCTGTATGAAACGGCTGAAATAGGTCGCACTTCGGGACAGCTACGATACGCGATACACCGTTTGTCCAACATTGGATAAATCGTGTACTCAGAATCGGAATCGGGTATGGGCAGGTCTCCATCCAAGATGGCGTATAGCTGTTTGCCTTTCTTTGCCCACGCAGTGGCAAACTGACTTTTTGCAAAATTTTCGGCACCAGACCTAGACTCGTAGTTAATGACTTCGCCTTTTGTATCTCTTTTCATGTCCTCGTCTGTACCACCTTGGTATGTTTCCGGGGCCCAACCCACAAAATTTGCACCCTTTCTCAATCCGTACGTAACGCACTTCTCCAACGTGTTGATGGGTTCGCCACGGTCGTAGCCCACAAAACCTTCGATGGATAGTATGCACAAAGTGCCACGGTGTAAAAGCGCCCAGTCATTGACGTTTCCCATAAAATCTACGTCAATTTGGCTGTCCTTATTGTAAAAATCACATACACCTTGACCCTGACATTTTTTAGAGCCTGCGGAGGCAGGGAAGTTCCACCAGTAATTTTCAGCTTCCTGTTCCGTTTGAATCAGCCTAGCCACTGCGCGCACGCCTTTACCAAAGAGGCCGGGACATGCACGGCAAATCTCCTTCGCTGTGCCATGGTACACATGTTTATTGTATGGTCCCACTTGTTTAAATTTGACCTTTGTGTTTACAACACGCCCATTGGTCACTGTGATAAACCCGTCTTCGGGCTCGACATACGGTGTCTCGATGTCAGGCTGTAAATATACATCTTTGTCGAAATAATATCCCAGTCCGATGTTATTATCGATAGACGTGATGTACGGCACCGTTGTAAAGCGCGTATAAGGTGTCGTTTCGCGCTTGCCGTCATATATATACGGTTGGAACCCGTTCGGACAACACATATGTGCTGCGTCGAAAACATTCGCGCTACAGAGACAAGCTGTCGTCGGAATGATAACAGCTTTTTGTTTTTGAAAAGTATCTTGGATGGTGTACGAATATCGGAACGGATGAGGCGAGTGTACGCAAGAGCCACCATTAAGGCACGCTGCACATTCGTATTGGCAGTTTTCGCCGTGAAAGCCATTGTTAGTCTGTGCGTCTGTTGTAAACAATTCGTACTGGTCGTCCTTGTTCCAAAATCCAACCGATGTCATTATAGAGTCGCTAAACTTTGCAGTACAATGTGTACATGTGTTTTCGAATCCTTTGGTTTGTGAAAAACGTTTGAACCACATGTGCCCGCGCTGAGGCGTGTACTGTGTCATTTGTAGCACAAACGACGTATATTGGCGATAATTAATCAGATAATACAACGGCATGTACGTCATGACCGGTACCTTTTCGACGCCATATCCTGGACATATCTGTCCCGCTGGGCAATATCGCACATCCACAAATACATTTTCGGCGGATGAATCGATTTCAGATTTGCCGCCGCAATAACAAAGTCCATTGCCTTGACGTCCGAACCAACACCGTCCATTGCCGTTACATATGGTAGAGTCGTGCATTCCATCGTACCCGGGACATATGGATGTACAAAAGCGTGTTGCAAAACCGCGTTCACACTCGTTACATAGTGGTCCAGCCCAGAATCCGTTTCTACTGTCCGCATCACACGTGCACGCGGGACATAACATCACGAAATTAGGGCGCAACTCGCACAGTGTAGTAAATGGCGTTTCTTTCTTCGAATCGTCCACGGTCCCGAATGTATACGTCACGAGTCCCGCCATTCGAAAACAATCTGAAACGTCGGTTGTACCTGGTGCAGACCAGGTTTCCTCCGGACATGCATTACAGACTACTTGTCCAGTTGCATCCTGATACATTCCCTCGTTGCAATCCACACACAAGTTGTCAGATTCCATTTTTCCAATGGGGCAGGATATACATTGCTCGAGTCCAGACGATGCCTCTTGAAGGGTCGATGTTCCTGGCGTACAGGCCGTGCATTCGCTTTGACCTTTGCCTGCGTATCTGCCCCCGGGACATTCTTCGCACGCTCCAGACCCTTCGAACATTTGAAATTTGCCCGCCGCACAGTCCTTACACACCTTGCTTGCCACGACGTCTCCGAAACTGCCCGGAGGACAGGATTTACATGACCCCTGACCCACTTCATTTTGGTATGAGTGTGTGGCACACGCCGTGCACTCTATGCTTCCTTTGGAAAAGTAGCCGACCGGACAATCCCGACAGTTGTCAGGGTCGGTGCCAAATTGACCCCACGGACACCCACATACTTCGCCGGGTGGACACATATAACAATTTAGCTGGCCCGTGTTTTCGGTGTTGAACCCGACTGGACATGTGGAACAGACTTCTTCCAACGGAGTGTCTTTAAACCAACCTTTTGGACAGTCCGTGCAATGATACCCGTCCACAAATTTCCCCCCACCGCAGAATTGACATTTTCCAAACCTGTCGACGATTTCATTCTTGGCACAATCCTTTGAACATTTCGAAGTGGCATTCGAACCCGACCCCTCCGTTGTCTTTTGAGGCTCACACCTCGTGCAATCTGGATTACGGTTATTCTTGGAGAACCACCCCCTTGGACATTCGGAACAATCAAACATAAACTCCGAAGTCCCTGGACCACAATCTATGCACTCTGAACCTGTAGAGTCTTGACCTTCTACACACATTTTACATTCCTTAGAACCAGTAGTGTTTGCGTACTCTCCGTGCCTTGCATTACATTCTCTACATTTGTCGGAACCAGCTTGGGAAACAAAACCTCGTGGACAGGTAGCACAAATTTCCCCTAACCGATATTTTCCTGCTTGACAATCGGAACATCCCGTTATACAACACTTCCAGCTTCCTGGACCATCTCGAACGTTCGGGAACCCAGCAACGCATGTTTTGCATGACCCGTCCGCATTCAATAACGCGTCGTCCGAATACGTGTTGATGTCGCAATAGTGACACGTTGAAGCTTTCGGTCCCGATGCGTATCCTAGAGGACAGCGCACACAGCTCGTGTCTCGCATGTACAACCCGGATTCACAGTTTTTACACTGGCCGTCGACTGTTTGAGCTCCGACGCATTCGGTGCACTCGTCAAGCCCGGGTAGCCCGGAACCGTAACCGAGCGGACATGTGGTACACTTTCGTTGTCCACCCAAAGAAAATGTCCCTACAGGACAATTTTTACAGAGAGTCTTCCCGAGCTCGTCCTGGTATTTACCGGCAGTACACATGGTGCACTCGATTTGCTTTGCGACGTCAGAAAATCTCCCCGGTGTACAATCTGTACAATAGCCGTAGAGTTCATATTTCCCAGTAAGACAGGTTTCACACTTGTCGTCGATAATTTCTGTACCGTCATCGCACTCGCGGCAGGTTTTCCGTCCCACAATGGACACATACCCAAGTGGACATTTCACGCACGCGTCTGGGCCATCATAAGTTTTGTACGTACCTGCCCCGCAATCATGACACCGGGGAGAATTGTCCAGTGAATACTTACCCGCATTACATACTGCACATTGTGTACCATTGATCCAACTCCCCGTTGGACAGGCTTCAACACACGTTGAGTAGGACGAGACAAAAAGGCCAGGAGAACACGCTTCGCAACTGGAATTCATGGCCATGGGCTGTGCATATCCGTCTGGACAGCTTTTACAGTCGGTACTTTGGACGCGATTTTGATATCGACCACTGTCGCATTGGATACAATTTGTTGCATTATTAGTGTTGGTGAAAAAACCTGCTGGGCAGGTGCCGCAATATTTAGTCCCATCTATATATTTTCCTTTCGCACAAACATTGTAGTCCGATCCATTTGCGGTCGAGACTAACATCACAGTTGACAACACGAATACCCATATCATAATAAATATCTGACACTGTCTTAAATACGAAGAATATATAAAAATATATGTGTTAACTTTATGATTGTATTCTATTGAATAGGTCTCCAATAGGTATTTTCTGAATTACACGGATGAAATATGTTCAGTCGAGATTCGCTGTTATATCTTCCGAGTTTTATTCGCGTGGGGTCAGTGAGTTTGTGATAAATCAGACAGACCTCCTCAGCGTCCGAGTATGCGAATCCATACGTCCCGGCCGCCAGTGCTTTTTCGTAACACTCGTTTTTGCTCGCCGCCTCTGCCTTGGTCCAACACTGAGTCCACAGGCCTTTACCAACAATGATGGCGGATGTATCCTCGTCTTTGGCCAACGTCAAATCAATTTCTTCGATGGGGATGTCGTATGTCACTGTGTATTCGACAGTGGGATACTTTGCTCTTTTGCCTGAAATGGTGTCGCATTTTGATGTCATCGTTTCGCGTCCTTGGTACACCATGGACATCTTACGGTAAAATATATGAGAATTTTCCGGCATTCGGAAAGAATTAAATCCTTGTACATTGTCGACTTCAGCATACAAAGAATATAAATTCTCGCGGAAGGAGTTGTCCCATTGGACAATCCCTGTGCACAGGGGTTCCATATCACACGCGTATTCCACTGCTTCGAAATCGAGATACGGCATATCTTCCACAAGCACAAACATGTCCAGTTCGTCCAGCATTTTCACGTATTTATGTTCGAACATGGGTGCCAAAAACAAGAAACTGTCTTCTGTTGTGACTGGAAAGTAATCTTTGTAAACCTTGTACATACTTACGCCATCTTCAACGATCATGGTGAACATGGACACGTGATCATTGATCACAAACGTGTTGTTTTCGAACCCATTCGTATTGTAAAAGTCTACCTTGAATTTATATCTGGTCCACTCGGTACGGATGTAGAAATCTTGACCGTTGACTTTGTAATGTTCAGTACCAGACGAAACGCCATGTATGTATTTCATCTTGATTTCAAATGAAGGCGACAGTAGAGTTGTTTCCAATCCGCGAATCGAGAAATCGTTGGTTTCACTGGCTTTGAATGTACACTCCGCAGGGACACAATTGAACATTTCGACAGAACCCAACATCATATTCTTACGTATAGGTTTGTTTAATGTTGCAACGAAATAGGACGGTAGGTTTTCTATCACACCGATGCACGTCCCGTACGGATAATCTCTGAACTCCACGTCGCGATTTAGACGAGCATTTTGACGTATAGCCAAGTTTATCTCTTCACACTTGGAAAATGCTACTTCTGGGGACGCGAAGTCACCATTCGCGACGTTGAAGTCGGCACGAAATTCGCCTTTTTGGCGAATGTAATTGAGCTCTTGACACGGACTGTAAAACGACGACAGTGCCATAATGTAATTTTTCTTATTGATAGCAGTCACAGAGTCCAAGTAATTATTTTTGCCAAACACAAAGGAAGCCATTTCAGTCGCGCGAGTTCCGCAACCTCCACGGGCCGAACATATTTTGCCTTCGTCGTCGATGGGACACTTGAACTGACATGCATCGCCAGTATAACCTTGAGGACACGCACACGACCCATCGTATTGACAATTGCCCCTCCCCGAGCATATCGATTCTAAATCATAGCCGTCGAACCCAGGACATGTTATTTCACAACCCCGGCCTCTGTAAGGCGAATTTTCTGTTTCTACAGACTGTAATGCCGTGTCGGAGGTTTGCAATACAGACGGCGCCACTTCGCATACACATTGACAAGCGCTGCTGCATCGACCTCGGCCACTACATGGTAAATTTATGTAAGGCAGTAGACCAGGACATTGTTCGGATGCCGTCACATAGCAATGAGACGAAGAGTATGCTAGGAAATCCGAAGTTTGCTTCAGCATAGAATGCGAATGTGATACCTCACGCGACGTAAACAAATTGAACATAGCGCGTCTGCCGTCTTTGTCAGAATAGAGATTCCTGTACGAATCTTCTTCGCGCGTATCCACAGCCATGCGTAACCAATCTTCCAATGCAATGTCCAAAACGAAGGTACGACAAGGTTCTCCGCCCAACAGCCATCGGATATTGCCCGGGTCACCCCTTTTGCTCAGCTTTACGCGAAGCATGTTGAGAGACCACTCTATGTAAATTTCCATCTTGTGTCCGCCAATATAAAACGTTTGTGTGTAACCTTCTTTTTCTTCTGCATAATTGCCTTGTATAGAAAGTCTCCGATTCGGTTCTGACCCCTCGAGCACCACTGCAATATACGTGGGCGAACTTTGCACATCACCGGACAAATATGCCAGTTCGAGTGAATCGAACACGTTTTCAAATGCAGAAGTAAATACAGCGGTGTCCACAGGCACATGCTGAAACATATTGACGTCCGGCCAAACTGTACTTGAGAGTTGTGTTTTAGCATACATCATTTCAGACGATACCCACCGCGCTTGATGCATGTAAATTCGTTCAACCATTTCTACTGCCAACATCTTATCCGACTCGGTCATTTCCGAAGTGACAACGGCTTTCATTCCTTGGTCAAAAGTTACAGTTTCTAGGAAACGCCGCGTCAACGCGGCACGGGTACTCGTATCGACACTAATCCATTCGGAAATGTAAATATACGCGGACTCATATATTCCATTGGCGCGTATCACTGGCTGTAGACCGAACTCTAGTACTGTAGTTTCGCCGTCGTGCTTCAAGTTTAATTGACACGTTTTTGTGGACTTTGGTAATTTCTCACTCAACACTGTGAGTGGTTCCGATTTAAACGTGCCGGTCTGTCTGGCGAATGGTTCAGCAGCCTCCGGCGTAAATAACCACGTGCCCCCAACAAAGTGTACGTAAAACTGTCCCATGCCAACAAAATTCATATTTTTAGGAACCCCTTGTTCCGGTACCACCGAAGGGATGACGGACCAGATACCCACGGGCGAGATGGGAGTTGGTAAGGACAATGCATGCATAGTGTATTTTCCAGCGGTCGACGACAGTAAGTACACATCATTCGTCGACGAGGATATGACCGTGTATATTTGCCCTGGTGGTATGCTACCCCCCACAGGAACGATGCTCCAGTCCAAGAATATGATATCCGACGGATGCCACGTCACCCGTCTCACTTTTATTCGATACAAGTTGTTCATTTTCTCCTGCGTTGTACCATAGTCCCATTGGCCACCAAAAGCGTAGATGTCGCCATCGGGATGTTTCGTGAAACTCATGCCTTGCAATGTGAAGTCGCCAGTCTTCGTAATCTGACTATTACCCTTCTCAATCACTATCAAACGCTCCGTTTTGTCCATCGCGTGGAATTCGCCGTTGCTGTAACAAATGGTTAAATCGTCGCTATACGGTATGGACGTACACAGTCCCGACTCTGGAAGCTCAATCGTCTTTAGATCGAGCTGACCCACGCCCATATTTAGACCGCGTTGAGTCACGGATTTTTTATTCGAAAGGTAATCTGAATCTGTCGCCGTTTCGTCCCAACAGAGGTCCTCAAAGACGTCGAATATTAAGAGCATGATTTCTTCCTCTTCTAATACCGGCTCGGCGATGTCGGCTTGACGCAACCCGTCCGGGTCTTCTATATAACGCATGGCGGCTTCTAGTAACGTACTATCGGACTCGAAGATGAAACGGTCGGGAAAACTCCATTTTGCGACCCCGAGACCGGACTCAAAGCCAGTGGTATTCGATGACAGACCTTCTTTCAACGCTTTGTCGAAATTGTATCGCATCCACGGAGCAAGGCCACGGCACACGCCGTTAAACGAATCACACATGCCGAATTGTGAAGCAGCAGCTTGACCGTACGTCCCGTTGTTGCACATGTCGCAAGGTATAGAGCACGATTGACCGGAACCAAGGGCACATTGGCACCGGCCATCAGCCGTGGGCTCCGGTCCCCTCTTCCATATGGGCAAATTTGGACCTGAGAAGGATTCGTGTCTAAATTCACCGTTCGCCACCTGTGTTTCCAAATCGTCTACGATTTCTTCTTCGTCTATTGCAAAACAACGCCCGTTACGTCCCGAACACGCGAGCTCGACGCCATCGTCAATCCCAGCAGGACACGTGAGTTCACAGATGTCTCCTGCCACACCCCTGTTGTCTACATCACACTCGCATATCGTTTTCGCGCACATTCCGGGAATCTCTCCTTCCGATAATTCCTGACACCAAGTCCTCCAAGTGGCCCTGTCCATAGATTCTTGAAGTGTATTCGTACAACTGGCAGAACACTCTGAATTATACAACTCTGGAATTTTCACGTTATTACCGATGTGATACGCATTCTGACTCATACAGAAATCAGTCACGATTATATTTTCGAGCGAACACTCACAATTCTCGTGCAATCCAACGTCACCTATGTCCAGAAACTGTTTGCGTATTGAACAAATGGACGGATCGTCGTCGCCCACTTCGTCGAGCATACCTTCTATATGCGATATACATTCAGTCGAACAAAATTCCTCATATGCCAACGTTCTATCAAAACAGTTCCCAAACCATTCGTTATCAACTGGTGCAGAACAGTGTGTATCGGCATCTTCGCGAAAGGAGGCCACTTTCTCACACATGGCCTTCATCGTTTTCGTCTCTGTGTAGATGTCTCTGCCGCCCAAGAACACAATGTCGTTATAGAACGATCTCTCATATCGACAGTAAGATGTCCAATCCAAATCGCTGAACAGTTCCTTTTCGTTATCGCAATCCGAAACGCCAGCGACATCCGGTGTGGCGTGTTCAATAAAGTTGGCACAATCGGTCAGGTCGTTTGCGCCGTATACACAGTCATCCTTTCCAGAACAATGGCCCGTCTTGTATCCCGGTAACGGTTCCCACATGGTATGCAGCTTATTGCATATACTCGTTGCGTCAATTTCAAGCGGAATATACAATTCCTCGAAAGGTGTCTGCCACTTCTTCGGAATCGAAGCCTGAGTATCAATCACTGGACATGAGAACGGCGCATCAATAATATCCTCGGCGCGTATGTGATTCCACGATACTTTTGTATTTTTCGACGCTGACCAAACATCGAAATACGAGACACCACGCGCATGAAATGTGTGCATGGTATGGGAGCCAAGCGTACAGCCTCCTTCGTGACAGGGTGTGCTATGCAAATAACAATCTTCAGCTGGCGCCGTCCACGACCATTGGCGACAATCTTCATGTGCATGACATTGTGCGCGGCACTCGTGTTCTTTTGTCGCAGTCACATGGTGAAAATGGGAACCTGCTAAACTATGTGTAAACCTTTCGTCCGATGTCGTCACCAATCTTCGTGTCGACTCGAAATCGCAATCCCCGATACTGACCCGGATGTCCCACGTCTGTTCGAACAACGTTTTACCCTCTTCCACAATCAAAAACTCATTCACAACGTATTCATTGTCCGTGACAAAGTGTGTTTCACCCGTCGCGTGCATATCAATGGTCCAGTGCCACCACTCTGACGCTTCAACACGGCATTCTGTAGGTTCTTCGTTCACGTACAGCCTTTTCTGATAAACGTACAAACTCACTATCGGTGTGAAATCGGCATTGTAAACGTCCATGTTCGCTACCTTCTTCTGAGTCTGCTGAATTTTGGTCCACCCGTGAATTCTCTTTTCGTAAGCGTCGTCCAGCGCCCAACGTTGTCCATTGGTTGGAATTTGGTCCGTTGTACAGACTTTGCTCATCTGCGTACCAGTAGTTTCCAAGGAACACTGTTTCGTAGAAGGATGAACCTCATTTTGGTTTCTAAAAATACTAGCCGTACCATCTGCACCAAACGACCACGATCTGTAGTTGGTTACGTTCTCCTCTTGGTCTAAATAAAACCGATTGGGGTCGAGTGTATCCCCCACCGACAAGATTTGTTCAACATTATCGACAAGTACTGATTTCAGCACCAAATTGGCACCAAAAAGTGCTCGAAGTTCTATGCTAGAATCGGCGCTGCCACGGTGGAGTATCTCTATCTGAGAAGCAGTTGTTCGATTCGTTCTGACATAGTCTGTATAGGGCAGAACATCGCCAATAAGATGCCAAATGGTTTCTTCGCCATCGATGACCATGACAAGTGACGCTTCGGGGTCCGACGCTTCCACATCGATAATTACTTTGACCTGACCAGACATAGTGGCAGCGGTCGCCTTCAACAGGAGTTTTTTGTCGCCTAATAACACGTTGTTCCCTGACCATAATGAATGTAAGCCGTTTGACGCACCGGTGTGTAAGTCAAGGCCCATAGCCTGGTTTGCGCAATATGCGTACCAATTATAATTGTTGTCCACCGTACAGTCTTCGAACACGGGTGGCAGCGCAGCGCCAATGGCTTTAGGTCCAACCTGTTGGATGGAACATATTTTCCCATTTGCGGACCCACAGTCAGAACAGTCGTCTGCGCATGTGCCAGTCAATGGACAAAACACGTGCGTGCAATTGTTCCACGAGCTTGTCCACGGAATGCGTACGTTGTCGCCATCGAAGATGTCTGGGTCCGTCAGCGTGGACCACGAGTCGTTTCGCACAATTGTGAGCGCAGTAATATCATCTGCGGAGATGCCCTGGACTACGAGTAAGTTACGACTCGTCAGTTCGGCATTGTATTCGAATCCACCAATGTAAGCTAAGACGGGCTCGTTGTGTTCCCACTCGCACAAATACTTGTTCGAAGATTCGAAAAAGTAAGGTTGGAAACATTCGCCGCCATTTTGACACGGCATATCGTCAAAACAATTTACATTGTTGGGCGCAATGCAAACAACACCTTGATTGCATTTCATCGTTTCGTCTGAACACGGCACGCACGTGTGTCCTTCTGAACAGGCACCCATGTCACAAATGCGTGGAATAGGTACCTCCTTTGGAATCCAAGATGCGTCCAAGCCTTTCTTGCAATTGTCTGTAAATTTCGAAATGACATCGTTCACATCCCATTGCGAGGCACCCCAGCGGGTGACGAACGTGTTCTCGTGTAATGTGCACTCAGACACGTCTTCGGGTAAAATGGACCAGTCTAGTTCGCTGAACTCGGTCTCACCGGAAGTCAAACACTTTAAAGTCCAGGCGGGTACGCTCAAATCCGAGTCCTCGTCTTCACAGGCAGCGTCCCAAGAGGGGTCTTGACGGTTTCGACATTTATACTGGACTGTACATTCTTTTCTAAGAAGAGCGGCACGGTCATCCGCCTTGGCCGCGGTTGAGTACACCGATTCAATTCCGGAGGCACAAATGACCAAGTATTCTTTAAACCAATTAGCAGTTTCTGTATGGTGCTCATACCAAGTTGGAACGACATAATCGAGATGCTTGTCACAAAAGCCCGAGGTTGTAAAATCAATGTCACGTAAGCTTTTTCCACACGCAGAGTTGACGTTGAGCAATGTCCTAGAGGCCAAAAAAGCAGACCTATATTGTGCTATAGGCGAAGTATCTTCGGGAGCTATCGTTATTTCACCGTAAATGTCTATACCACCTGGAATGTCAGACTGCACCCTTTGAGGATTCATGCTATTCTCGAACATCACACATGAATAAAAGGTTTCCTTCGTAGTCAATTCTGTCAACCCCCGCAACGAACCGGTCATTTTGGTACAGAACGAAGACCAATAATCATCGTCTTTCTTGTCACAAGGTGCTTGTACGGACACGCACAGTGATTCGACATTGTTTTCTATAATAGCATCTTCGCAGTTCCGGGCGCGACAGTAGGTTTTTGTCTCGCACCCTGTTCCTTCCGTGTTTACACGGCATTCGTCAGGACAGTCATTTTCGTCAACGCAACATTTTCCTTCGATGATGCTGAGTGATGTACACTTGCTATCCGTAGCATCAATGTATCGTAAAGTTTGATCGTAAATGCATTGCCCATTCGAATTACACGCTGCCTCCAGTTCCCATGTATGGCAAAGTACTTCATTCAAATTGAACATGTCCAAAGAAGCATGTGTTGTGGGTCCACACATGGCGCCATCTGCATTATCGTTAGAATCTACCATAGTAATCGGCGCCATTTGTTCCAGGGCGGATTGACACCACGTCTTGTTAGAGTTCCCATACGGCTGAATGAAAAAGTCTTCGATTTTTTCCCGGCAATTTACTACCGGGTCCACATGATACGTGCACGATGCGGTATTCAACACGTTTGGATACCAACCATTGAGCATGTTGACGCAGTAATCGTCCCATGGAATACTGTAAATCGAGTCCAAACAATTTTGCGAGGCAGCACAATTGAAATATCCCGGAGATTGCGGCCCACTACTGAAGAAACTCTTCGTTCCGGACATCAGAGAGTCCCACGGAGAAGACAATTGCGCGCAAAATGCTCCGGGCATGTCCTTACAATCATCGTCCCTTGCACACACTTTTGGAACGCCAGCTTCTAATCCTTTGTCAACGTCTGATTTTTCAGGTGTAGTGACTCCGATAGTACATTGGCCCCTGTCCGCACAAACCTCTTCGTTGTAACGCGGACAATGAAATTCACAATATTTTCCATAAAAATCGGGTGTTGGAGGCGGTTCTACCTGAAACCCACGCTTTAGGAGACGCTGACGCGTTTCAGACGTGTAGGTGTCGTACGGCTGACATTCGCATCGGTACTCTTCTGTGAAGGGGTCAAACCACATGTCTAAATCATTGCGTATACATTTCCCGTGTCCATTGCATACTTGACCGTTCGCAGTTGTACCGCAATCTATTTCGCAGTAAAGTCCAGTCACGCCACCTTCGCACTCACATTCGCCGTCACCTTGGCAAGTTCCTTTTCCAGAACAAACCCGACAGTCGGGGTCCGCCGTCCACCCGTCATCGTTTCTTGCGCAAACATTTTGCGCATTTACATCGCCTCGGAGTTCCCTGTCTTCACCAAACACAATAATACGACCTTCTATGGTTCCTTCAGAATCACAGTAGTGTGTACAAGGCGCCGAAGAAGTCATTTGATCTGGAAACCAATTCTGTTTACACGTAGAACAATACTGTGTGGGGTCTATGGTATCGAATTCGACAGCGCCTACAGTAATTGTGTCACATACGCAAATATCATTTGTACCATCATAATCTTCGTTGCATATACCACGGAACGAACAAGTGGCTTCATTACATTCCTCTGTACAGTACGCTTCCGCTGTTTTAATAGAAGTCAGGGGATAGTAATTAGCTTCGCATCGGGCACAGAACCAAGTAGGGTCAGTGCCCCGGCATGAACATTGGACTCGTTCGCCTAATCCGGTTGGAATGATGTCACATGTACCAAAACCGTTACATCCGATATCTGTGCCATCCCGTGACTGGTCGCGCTTGGCAAATTCATCGGGCACATACGTGCTATCTGGGTCGCACCTTAAATGGCATTCTCTGCCGTACCAGTGCTCTTTACATTTTTGACACGCGGCGCCGGCAAAGTGTTGATGGGACGGGTCTGTCCAATCATTGCAATTACAAGTCGCATCATGTTTACATGTCCCATGACCCGAGCATGAAAATCGCGCATTGCAAGAACAGTCGACCCCTTCCCATAGACTATTTTTGTTGCACGAGCAAACCGCGACTTCTTTATTTATAAAATCATTCATAACAATGGAACACGTACCGTGGCCAGAACACGGCGTAGGGAACGATTTATCGCCCGGACACTCGTGCTGACACATGTCGCCGGCATAATGTGTATCGCACGTGCACGCCGGCACGCCAAGGGCCGACAAACCGCACGTACCGTGGCCTGAACACGGAATGTCATTCACAGACTTGCACGTCAAGTCACAGTCTCGACCATAGTATCCAGGCGCACACACACACTGTAACTCGCCCCCAATACTCTGACAGATGCCACGGTCGTCTGGACAATCGATACCAGCCGTCTCACAGGACAAAGCACACTGTTCCCCTCCGAGGGTGTTGAACCAACCCTCGTCACATTCACACGTTCCCGTTGGACCGCACGCACCGTGCCCGTTGCACGCGTTACACACGCCACCGCCAGACGCAACTTCTCGACAAACGCTATCCCCGGAAGACCCACGTGGCACGCACACCGTATCGCACTTGGGCCCGAAATGCTGGTGCGTTGAACTGTTTAGACAAACGCCGGAACATTCGTTTAAGGACGCGTTGTGGTCCACTGCATAACAACTGTCGCACAACGTCCCCGTCCACTTTTTGTGTGCGGGGCACAGACAACCCCATCGGCTACTTCCTCCCTTTGAACTAATGCTACAGATTCCCTGATGTGCACACTGGCATTCGTCGCAGTATGCGCCCCCGTAAACACCACGCGTGTTATCACAGTTGCAAGATACGCCAGTCCACACAGAATCATGTTGACACGGGATTACAATGTCGTTTACCCATTGGACGAAAAAATCCGTCGACATGGAGAGCAGCGCCACCAACGACGCTGACACAATAAGGCAAAATCCATACACGTTAAAATTTGACATTATACTTATTTTGTCAAGCATTTATACTAACATTTCCAAAATAGAATATCCTCTACTTTTTTTACTTTGCATGATATTCTATGAATTTAAATATTTCCATCGATGTATCCCAACCGATACACTCATCGGTAACGGACAATCCGTGACGCAGTGGACGCGTGCCCAACGATTGATTGCCATCGTGTAAAAACGATTCCATCATAAAACCCCGCACCTTTTCGACACGGTGTGTTGCCAAATACTTTAACACATCCACTTGCCTACGCCAGTTCTTACCAGAATTGCCGTGAGAAGCGTCCACCACTATACCCGTCGACACGCCTTCACGCTCCAATTGAAGTGCCATCTGTCGGGCAGTGTCCTCGTCGTAGTTGGGACCCGATAGGGAACCGCGCAACACCAAGCAGCAATGAGGATTGCCATTCGTCTGTATTGCGGACACGCGCCCTTCTGCGTTTATGCCCATGAACACCTTGCCTTCAGATGCAGATATAATTGAATTGACCGCCACCGAAATGTCACCTGTGGTCGAGTTCTTAAATCCGACAGGCACAGACAGGCCGGAAGCAAGTTCACGATGGGGCTGAGACTCGGTCGTACGCGCTCCAATACAAGCAAACGATATCAAATCGTCAAAGTATTGAGGCGCAATCAGGGACAGGGTCTCCGTAGCCGTGGGTACGCCTAAATTCGCAATTTGGAGCAGCAACTTGCGCGCCTGAGAAACGCCCGCCGCCATGTCGTTTGAACCGTCGAGATTCGGGTCGTGCATGAACCCCGACCAACCTTTACGCGTGCGAGGCTTCTCAAAATACGTGCGCATGACAAAAAATATATGCGGAAATTGCTGCTGACATTCGGCCAAGCGCCGCGCATAGTCGAGTACCGCGATGGGGTCATGCACGCTACAAGGACCCACAATCAACAACAAACGCGTGTCCCGACCGTGCAAAATGTCAACAATCGTCTTACGCCAACCGACAACGGGAGACGGTGACGGCACGGGCACCTGACGTTTCAGGACAGTAGGGGTAGGAAGCACGTGCGCCAAAGCACGGGTATTGGTTGACATTTTCAAATGACAAATGGACAATGTATATAATCAAGATTCACATCTTATGCGGATTTAAGAATGTCCAGCACTATTTAATCGATTCGCCAGTTAGCGTGTCAACTATGGACATAGACTACGAATACGAATCGCTCAGCGACTCTGAAGAAGAAGCCGTTGGCCGGGAATCGTTCTGGGGGGAAATGACGAAGCGCATTAAATGCCAGTCGAATCAAGTGCACATATATATGGAAGACAACGACGACACGTCCGTGATTGACAACATTATCGAAACCATACGTACCGGCGTTTCCGCACAGGCTATCGCGTGCCAGTGCCAAATCGAAAACATACACAACGCAATAGTAAATCATCCTTCAAAAGGAACTGGTCCGCAACGACTCAATGACATAGCACGCTTGCAATCGCTGATTCGTCCAGACCTCAATCTGACACACGTGACACATATTCATATACCCAACGCCGAAGATTACCGGTCAAAACACGTACGCGCGTGGGCTATGCTCATGCCCAACCTGGTGTTATTGTCGTTGAGTTCGCCGAAGACGGACATGCTACAAAAGCTCCACCGGTTTCGCCGGTTACAACACTTACGGATTGACAACGTCGACATATTACCAGGGTTTTACATTGGCAAGAACCTCGAGGTCTTGACGCTGAGCCGTATACGCCGTTTCAGGGATAGTGGGACTATTCTGTTTATACAGCGCGTCCGTATAGATGTGCAGAACTCGACGCTTGACGAGAGCGATTGTATAGTACTCAAAACACACGGAAACGTCACTTACACGGATGTACACGTGGACATGGGGAACGGTATACTCAAACACGAAGAGTGGTTGAAAA
>JGI20158J14315_10000897_pt1 | contig 22553 bp, 34 predicted proteins | sample COG_08_FD_14315 | JGI IMG/M metagenome (IMG submission 14315)
TGGTATTTTTATTAGTTTTAATATATTCTTCTGCTTTTTTGGGTTCGTGGCATATTACGTCTCCACAATGGTCGCGATTCTGGTACACGGAGTTTATAGATGTGAGTAGCTCACTACACGATTTTACCGCCCACCGACCCAGAACGGGTCGTGGTTCGGGTTTTGTTAAAAAATCGATAAATTTACGCATATCTCTACTTTTTATTATTCAAGTTTTTATTCTGAGCGTTATTTTCTCGTTTTCTCTTTTTTGGTTTGTTATTTATTTTCATCTTGTTTAGGTTTTTCGCGAGAGTGTTCAGTGTGTTTGGTTTTACAAACTTGACGAAATTTAAGTTTCTTCTATATAGTAAATTTGTTGTCGTCGTAAATGGATTTACAGCGATATTTTCGTTTGGGTTAAGATTGTATAAAGTTTTAATATTAGTAATATTAGTATTTATATTTGTCCTTTTTATCAATCTTAAAAGTGAATTTTCAGTTACGTACCTATTATGTCCTATGTATACGGCATTATTGCCGACCCTAAACTTATACCCAGATATAGGATCGGTACGATTCGTATTAAGGAGTACGTTTTTACGTTGTACTTGTACAGGTTTAGGTACTATAGGTCCAAAAATTGTCGAACTATTCTTCGTAATTCTTAAACCAGATCGATTAAGTGTTCCTGGTATGATTCTAAGGTTTGGGTTATTGTACAAATCAAGATCTATAAGGTTTCCAAGGTTACCGATTTGTGATGGTAACGATTTTAAATTATTGTAACTCAAATCAAGTTCTTTAAGTTGTGTAAGGTTACCGATCGATTCTGGTAACGAGGTTAATTTATTATCACCCAAATCAAGTTCTCTAAGTTTTGTAAGGTTACCAATAAATGATGGTAATTTAGTTAAATCATTTTCCGACAAATCAAGATCTTTAAGTTTTCTAAGGTTACCGATTGATTCTGGTAATTTAGTTAAATTATTACCTTGCAAATCAAGTCTCTCAAGGTTTCGAAGCTTACCAATAGATGATGGTAAATTGGTTAAGTCATAACCTGACATATCAAGTCTTTTAATATTCATGGTCCTAACACCAAGGTTACGAAGTTCCTGGGGAACATTAAAGTTGGAATTGGAATTGGAGTTACTCATATACATTTACTTGGTATTTTTATTAGTTTTAATATATTCTTCTGCTTTTTTGGGTTCGTGGCATATTACGTCTCCACAATGGTCGCGATTCTGGTACACGGAGTTTATGGACGTGAGTAGTTCACTACACGATTTTACCGCCCACCGACCCAGAACGGGTCGTGGTTCGGGTTTCGTTAAAAAATCGATAAATTTACGTATCATTTCTACTATTTTTTCAATTTGATTTTTTATATAGGTTTATGGTAAGATGATAGTTGCGTTACTCCTCCTTATCATAAACGTGTTACTATTCGTAAATACGAAAGAACCACAGGAAATAACCGAGGTTCGTGAAAAGTATAGAATTCTCAGGGAACACCTCGTAGAAACCGATAATAAGAATTTTGAAATGTTACAGACAGAAGTACCTATAACGGCGCATTACAGTATTGCTAAAGGGGCTATAGGGTATAACACCAATAAAGGAAACGAAATAGGTTTGTGTATAGACGGAGATACGAACGAGATTTTTCACGTTTTAATACACGAACTTGCGCATTCGACGGTAGACGAGTATTCACATAGTAAAGACTACTGGAAAAACTTCAAGGAGTTACGCGAAATGTGTGTTAATTTAGGTATATACCAAAAAATACCCCAAAAAACGGAATTCTGTAATAAACATGTTCAGGATAAATAATCTAACCGTATATTAACAATATGTCTGGAAACGTGGCATCGTCCGCTCAAATATTACAAGCTATCATAGCTTGGGTATCGTACATGACTTTATCGAGTGTACCCATGTTATCTAATAATTACGGAGTTAATTTAGTAACTCTCTTCTTTATCATACCTAACTTTTTACTCTACTCCATGAAAGGTGATAACTTTTTGTCCTATATGGCCATAGATCAAAGGTTCATGTTACTCGCAACTATCGCGGCAACACTTTTTGCTGCGTTGGTAACCCAAGCATCCAAAGGTGCTATAAAAAATGTGGAAAATTATGGTAAAACTACGAAGAGTACGGGATCTGTTCTTGCACTTCGCGTAGTAAGTTTTCTATTTGGTTTACTTACTGCTTATATACTCCTTAAAAGAGAGGGTATTTTTGCTAATTCTGCTTAAGCATATCTTCTAGCAACGTAAAACACAACCGCAGCAACTGCTCCGGTTGATGCTAATCCAACAACACTTCGGTTCCCTTGGTCGTTAAGAAACGATGGTACAAAATTTGCGAGTTTTTCTTGAACTGGCTTACTAATTGCTATCGCAGTACAAACCGCGACGACGAGAGCTTGAAACTGTTCATCAGTTAAATTAAATGGGTTTTTATTTTCGGTTTTTTTATCACTTCGTTGAGTAGGCTGCTGTTGCGCTTGCATCATTGGTGTTTGCATCTGCATTTGAGTCATTCGTGGATCCTGTGCCATCATTGGTGGTTCGAGTGGCGCTTCTGGCTGTCCCATTATATCTGAAATTGATGTAGAGTCCATTGTCTGTTTATTTTCACTCACATTTTTTTCAGCCATAAAACTCGGCATTTGCTGCTGTTGCTGAATGGGTGGTAGTTGTGGTACTTGAGATGGTCCAGAATCATTCGGTATGAAATTAGTCGTATGGTTATTATTGAGGTTAACCATACCATCCCCGTTATCAGAAAGGTTCATTGTGTAAACGTCCGTCATATAGTATACATGTGTTTTTCGTTTTTTTACGTTTACGCGTTAGCCTGGATTATTTACGTAAAGTATAGTTTGGGTACAAACAACCAAATGTTTTTACTATTCTGGGTAAATCGTTTAATTCGTCATAATTAGACATGTCGTGATCAATATAGACCGTTTTTGTTTCGTGACAAACATCGACTAATACACGGTACCCGTCGTCTGTATTATATGTAGTACCGTTTATTTCGTTAAACGCTGGATATACCAATGATATATTTTTAGATGGTGATACGTGTGTTATGTTTAAAGCCGTGCATAGTTTTCTAGATAAAACTCGTATCATTTCTTCTTAGTAATTTTTAATGCAGTCGTCTTTTTAACTGTGTTTCTATCACCTATTTTCATGTTACCGTGTTTTGGATTGAACATCTTCTTATGTGTTTGCCAATATTGGGGCGCACCGACCTTAAAGTTTTTCCTAATCTTCGCTTTATACCAAAATACACAATCTTCTATTCTATTACTCTTAGACGTATTATCTAATACCAAACACTCATAATTTTCAGTACAAGAGTCCATAACTTTATTGAACATTTCGAACGTTGGAAATATACCAAAAAAGTTTTTAAATAGTTTCTCACGGTTTTGAATGATATTTTCACGTAAAATGAAAATGTAATCTATATTTGCCCTGAGTGCTGGTGGGAGGTCCATACAGTATTGCATAGTTAACATGAAAAATATCTTCCAGTGACGACCGTTCATAAAACATTGACGAATACAGGTATCTTTCATAAATTTTGAATCATACATACAATCGTCCAAAAGTAAAAACGCTCCACAATTCGGTTTACCCGCTCCAACAAGTTTCCTCTGTCTATCCATAACTCGTTCAATAGCTTCCCTATCGTAATCTCCGTATATAAACAAGTCTGGTATATACTGTTGATAATAATGATTTCCTTCTTCTGTTGCTGATAAAACTATTCCTGCTGGTAAATGCTTTTTGTGATACAGGATATCAGTAACAAGTGTTGATTTACCCGTATTACGTTTTCCTATGAATACACACACCTTATCATCGGCCATACCCTCGGGTTTGAATTTTCGAAGTTGAAGATTCATCTAATCTAGTATATTGCCTCGTTTTATTTTATAAAATTTTACTCACATACAATAAGAATGGCTGGTAGAATAAACCTTGCTATCACAGGAGCTCAGGACCAATGGCTTACTAGTGAACCCGAATTTTCCCATTTCCTGATGAACTATAAGAGGCATACAAAGTTCTCAACTGAAAATGTAGAAATTCCTTTCGACGGTGACCCAAATTACGACACATCCGTAGAATGTCGTATACCAGATAATAAAGGTGATCTTGTACGAAGTATGATGCTTAAATTCACTTTACCACAACCAGTTGCACCCAATAAATCATTTATAGTGACTGCCTCTGGTGGTAAATATTTTATAGACGGTGATGAACAGGCAACACTTACATTGTACGAAGGTACAACGTATACCTTCAACAATGCAAGTCACCCAACGCACCCGTTTAGGTTTTCTACAACGGCACCTAGTACTTCTGATTACACAACTGGTGTTACTAATCCCGGTACAGCTACAGTGACATTTACACCCACTTCAACTACACCCTCAATTTTATACTATTATTGTGCTGAACATTCAAATATGGGTGGTCAGATAAACGTGAAAAGTCTTCGGTACCGTGAATCTATAGGTGCACAGATAATAGAACACGCAGACTTACGTATAGGTGGTCAAACAATTGAACGTATAACTGGTGATTATATATACATGTACAATCAAATACACCACACGCAAGACGACACTGACCAAGGACTTTATTTTCTAACGGGGCATGGACAATATATATCAACGAGTTCCGATTGGGATTATAGTGTTATGTTACCGTTTTACTTTTTCAGAAATCCAAGTTTATCTATACCCGTGTGTGCACTCACAAAACAGATGGTTGAAGTTGAATTAAAATTTAAAAAACTCGAAGACGTAACTGTTTCGTATACAAGAACGGATGGAACAATTTCAAATCCACCTTTAGATGTATCTTCATCTATAAAGAAAGTATCACTCGTGACGGATTTCTTTTTCGTGACGGAAGACGAGAAGAATTTCATAATGTCGAGACCTATTGAATATGTTATTACACAGCTTCAAGTGTCACAGTTTAAATTAAAAGCCGGTATTTCTAAAAATTCTGGTATGCTTAATTTTAAACACCCGGTCAAAGAAATGTTCTTTCTCGCTGTAAGTGACGATGTGTATAAATATAATCCAATAAAGAACGTTACAATGAAATTCAATAATAACATTATCATAAACGCAGATAACTTGATGTTAAGTTATGAACAACCCCTTAAATATTATACGGGTTTAACCAATAATAACTTCGGTGTATACAGTTTTTCCTTAAAACCTGAATTGTATTACCCAACAGGACAAGTTAATATGAGTAGAATAGCACATAACTTAATAGAAATAGAACTCGATAATCCAAGTGCAAATTTCGGACACAAAGTGTATGTATATGCAGTTAACTATAACGTGTTACATATAGAAAGCGGTCTTGGGGGTTTAAAATTTTAGTGAGTTATACTAGTAATGGCTGGTCGTATTCAATTAGAAACATCCGGTCCACAGGACGCTTTTTTTACAGATGATCCCGAATACACGTACTTTGTAAAAAATTTTGAAAAACATGCTAATTATGCACCGTTCATGACGGATTTGGATGTACACGGTGATTTGGAATTTGGAAATACGTTAAGGTGTACCATACCACAAAACCAAGGTGATCTCATAAAAACAATAAGTTTTAAAATAAGTCTGAACGCCATAGACCAAACAATAAAAAGTGCTTTACACACTAACACAACATCTGTTAATTGGAACGAGTCTATAGGTCATGCGATGATAGAACACGTAGAACTTTTGATTGGTGGTAAAGTTATTCAGAGACTCACGAGTGATTTCTTAGCTATATACTTCGATAATTACGTGACACAAACCAAACAACACTGTTTGGCAAAACTCGTAGGTAAACCACCGGAAGAACTTTCGGGAACGTCTGCTATAAGTACATCTATCGGTGGCTATCTATCGTCGTCCGCTCAAAACTTATTTGTCGATATACCCTTTTATTTTTATAATAATCCAGAACTTGCTATACCAATTTGCGCGATAGATAAACAGGAAGTCGAAGTTGTTGTAAAACTCCGTGATATAGATCAGTGTATACACTCTATAAGAAGTGATTCACCGTACAACGGATACATTTTATATACGGGTTTGAAACCAAAAAATCTTATAAAAAGTTTCAAAGTTACGACGGAAATGGTATCGTTAACGGATAAAGAAAAGAAATATATTAAAACAACACCGAAAGATTATACAATTACACAAATACAAGAAAGTCGTTCCCAGATAGAACAGAGTAGTGATCTTAATCCAGTTGTTATAAAACACAAACTTAGATTTGTAAATCCCGTTAAGGAACTATTTTTTATAATTCAAGGTACCCGGAAAACTGTAAATGGGTTTTACAATGCAACATTTGACTACGATAATTCATACAGGGACCTCGATAGTGTATACATTAACTACGAAAACTTGAAGAAACTCGAACTCCAACTCGATGATTCGTACCCCATAGAGGGTGCTTCAGGTGAATATATAAACTTACGGGCCGTTCAAAGTGGAATTCATCATTCAAGAACACAACTGTTTAGACGGTATTATTCGTATAGTTTTGCTTTAGAACCCGAGCGATGGTACCCTACAGGTCAAGTTAATTTTAGTTTAATTAAAGACCAAGATTTGAAACTAACTTTGAATGCGGAAGACGAGTGTAAAAGGGAACTTAGAGTTTTGGCGCATAGTTATAATATACTCCGTGTAGAAAACGGTACTGCGATAACACTGTTTTAAAAATGAATCAACAAGAAAAAAATGCAACAATGCAACTATTAGAACAATTTCAACAAACTGCTATAGATGTAGTTCAACCTGTCATGGAACAGGCCATCATATTTGCGGCCGAATACGCAAAGGCGTGTGGTCGTGATATCATACTCTCTAAAGATATGGAATACGCAATGAAGTATTGTGCAATGAACGAAGTTGGTAAAAAATCAGGGTCATATTTTCCAGAGATTTATGACGAATCTGAAAGTGATGAAGATGAATTAGAAATAGAAGACGAAGAAGATATAGAATTTGTAAGATATTCAGGTCGAGAATATAAGTTTGTTAAAATGAACATGTCGTATGATAATTGGGATACGTGGGTGCCGAAAAACCCGACAGAACAGATGTTAAAAAATGCTATAGATAGTAATGGATATCTCTGAAGAACCAGAGGGATGGATAGACCCCAATGATAAATATTTTAAAGTAATAGGTGATAATAATTCTTCATCGTGCGACGATACAGATTCCGAAACCGAAACCGAGACCGAAACTGAATCTGAATCAGAATCTTCATCAGGGTGTAGTACGTCTTTGAAGGAAGGAAGTATCAAAATATTAAAAGGATACATGAAAAATACGAAAAAATATAAGAAAATTTTATTCGAGGAAGATTTTCTCCCAGAATAAAATGTATATTTATAGTATAAAAATGTCTATCGCTAAAGAAACTATTACACTTGTAGCATCCGAACTCGAAACTCAATCTCTCAACGCCATCGTTGCCGGCTTCTCATTTGCTGCCGCCCTCTCGTGGATGGACTTGGTGAGATGGTTGGTTAACCAAGTCATCAAGGTCAACAAAAACGGTGGTATGAACTACACCCTCACTGCCTTGCTCACAACACTCTTGTCTATCACTGTGTTTATCATCGTGTCTAGAGTGTCCAAAAAGGTCAGAAAGCCAGCGCAACCAGTCTTCGCGGTTACTCGATAATCTTAGAACGTGGTTTTTTTATAATCATAAGTAAAAATAATCCAGTTGCAATTACCATCATTATTGGTATAAAAGAATCCCAACTATGTACATCCTCAAATTCCTTGGGGATTTCCATAGGTGTTGGTAAGGTCTCGTCTCGTCTATATTTAGGTATATTCACGAACTTATCAGTAGTACAAGTAACGGCAAGTTTTAGTATATGATTTGCGTTTCTAAAATTATAAGGTATGAGACGATTATTACTACTATAGTAAAATTGTACACGTAAACTCGATATTGTTTTTTGTGCACCACTATCGAAATTATGCTCTACAGCATCGTCTACACCGGAATAATTAATCACGTCTCCACACATTAGTATTCGTCCAGTATAAAAAGGTATGTCTGAAAATATAGTCTTGTTAAATTCGTCAGATCCACTGCTTAGCTTTACAATAATACCATCCGCGCCTTGTAGATTAACACTTCCGGTCTCTAATGTATAAGGTGAAGTTTGAGTAGAATCCACGTCACTCGCAGTTAAACCTAAAATATCGTGTGGTGTAGTTTTACCAGTTACTAAAGTGTTACTGTACCCGTTCGTTCCAGTATAAAACTTAAGCGTAAATGGGTTATTTGCCGTAAAAGTTATCGCATTTGTATCTTTATCAAACGATGAACTTTGTATTTTGCTACTCGAGTTTGCTACAACGTTAGAAGCTAAATCTACACCGTTATAGTTACCGTTGGGTATAGTTATCTCATAATCCGAACCACCTGAATTTAAAGTAAATGTATTATTTCTTTCATTTATCAAATACTGACTATTATGTATACGCGCTGATATCATGGATATCTTAGTAACGTCATAAATTGGTGATTTTAGAGAAACAACATAGTCTGCCGGGTTTGGGTAAAGTACCGGATCTCTTTCACTACTATCTATATCTAGAGTGTGTACCTTCATTAAAATATAGGAGCATTATTTTAATGAGTGTTTTACATTATTATTTATTATATTCGATTACGAAATGTTATGTGACAATGGGTTACCCATAAGTTGACGCTTTGCCATGTCTAAACCACTAGAGGATGCATTTGGATTTTCCATTCCCTTGTATGCGTTGAATTGATGATAATCGTTATTTCTGTATTGTTGCGTCCATCCACCGTCTGCTGAATTCACTCTACCATCTGTGCGCGATGTATCCGAACGAACGCTTGTTACCATACCTCCTTGATTGAGTGGATCAGCTCGGACATTCATACGACCCGCGCCGGGTGTACGACCCACTTTACCTCTTCGGTCTGTTGGCCTGAGTCCAAATTTAGTAAGTTCTTCAACTGTGTATTTATCACCGAACGTGCGTTTTTCGCCTATTTTGGAAGATGGTGAATTCAAGTAACCGTGTGAGAATTTGTTAATACCTGGTGCTGGTGCATTGGAATATGTGTAAGCTTCGATATTACCATCCTTCTTGTTTCGGGTTGGTTCCGCTGCACGAGTTAACGCCGAAACGGTTCTCTTGGGTGCAGCTGTACTTAATGTATCCGTTCTAAGACCAGTTTCTGAACGATTTGTCGTACGTTTTGTTCTTTCCTGTTCGCCTCTTGGTACTCTACCCGACATTCCCTGGGCACGCCCGGGAACGGGTGGAAGTCTTCCAAAAAGAAACGATGTTTTCTCTGGTCTGTTATTACCAAGTTCACCCGCAACTCCTCGTCTACCACCTTTTCCATCAAAGGCTGGACCAGAACGCCCTGGTAAAGTTGTAAGTCTGTAAGCACCGACATTTTCTGGGTTAACTCTGAATAATTGCTGATGACCACCGACTGCTGGTACATTTGGATCAACTCCCAAACCTGGACCAACTTGTTGATGTTCGATTGGTGAGAGATTATTCATTCTACCACCATCGTACATCATACGATTTCTCATATCCAAAACTTCACCGCCAGAGGAACGAGATTGTGGAGAAATATCTCCAAATGTTGACATCTCTTGTTTTGATGAATACCCAGGTTCAACTAATGGTGATGGTGCACCTAAATATGAATCATTGATTGATATATCTCTACTGTATAAATCATCAATTGGTGGTGGTAAAACTTCTTCCTGTCCTTGTATGGAATTTCCTTCAACTGTATATTTTTCATCCGATTTGCTCAATTTACGACCAGCGTAAACGAGACCTGCTATAGCCAATATAGATATAGGGTCAGCCATTCTTACTTGTTATTAACATTTTTATTGATATATCTTTGCTGAAATAATCCATTTTGAAGTTCGGCTCGAGTGCTCGATGGTTCGTATGTTCTCGTTCTAAGAGGTGTTTTACAAGCAACATTCTGGAGTGGATGAAAATTTCTTTCGTATGTTTTTGCTAATATTTTATTAAATCGTGAAGTTGACTGTGGTCTAAGAGCATCACTCACTTCTATGTGTTGAGCTGGGGAACCTTTACCTGCCATGTATGGAGCAGTTCCGTACAACATTGTATTTGGTCTCGATGAACCATAATTTAAGGTACTGGGCTGAGGATATACAAAGACTTCTTCAGTTGCACAAACGGATGGAACCGCTTTATCGCTGACCATTTTCATTCCTGGTTGAAGTTGATACGCCATTTACTATTACAAAACATTTTGTTTATGAAAAATCGAGTATCAAGTTAATAATTATTTTAATTTATTTAAGCAGATAAACCAGATCCTCTGTGCATACCACTTCTCTTATCGCCATTTGGGTTTAGTCCTGCAAAAGCTTCGAGTTGAACACCTCTCGCATCTGGATCACACAAGCGTGGATCTTGTCTACATGTTGTTTTCCCCTTTGATCCATGTATAAATTCATAATATGGATCGTTACCTAACGAAGAATTCGCGGTTGGTGTAAATTGTCGCGCTAAAGCGTTTCTTTGGAAACGTGGTAATGTTGATCTCGAACGAGAAGGTCCGTATTGTATACCATTTGTTATATAAGAATCTGTATTTTTCTGAACGGTTGGTCCAAAACACGCACTTGGTCTATCTGGTCTGTCAGTATAATCAGTCATGAGTACATTAGCGCATGGGTTATCCTGAGTAGGCATCTGACAAGCCGACCCGAAATTACCGTGTGCTGACCTGGGTGGACCCTCCTTTATCATATCCGACTGTTCCATTATGTAAAGAACGCCCAAAGCTGTACCCCCTAACACAAAAATACGTATATCTCTATTAATAAGGTATATTATACACGTTGCATAAATGATAAATCTCGCTGTGGCATTAATTCTCTCTTCTGAAGAGAGAGATTTTGATGGCCAAAATTCTAATACTTTATCTGTACGAATGAGCTGTTTTGGGTCTTCAAACCAAGAAGTCATTTATATATATCAAGTTTATTTTTTACCACCTAACATGCCACCTAACATACCCTGCATGGTTTTCATTAAAGCAGCTTCGTCCAATTCACCATTTTCACCTGAACCCATTTTGTCTGCACATTCTTTAGCCACACTCTCTATCATTGAGAGAGTGTCTTCTGGGATAGATTTTATGGTAGTTCCCAACATGTAAAGCGTTTGTACGTATTGCCAAATAGCATTTTTTGTATTTTCAGAACACGTTTCCCAATGTTTTTCGAGATTAACACCTTTCATGAAATCTAGATTCTTAGATTCTTTAATGAAAAATGAATCGTCCTTCGACGAAATCTGATCTGCGTATGGTGTCACACCGTTCATAAATCCATCAACAACCAGCCGTGGATTTGCTTCTTTCATTAAATCGAAAGCTGATAAACACTTTTTTAAACCTTTTTCTTCTGGAAACGTCTTATGAAGTTCCACAAGAAATTGCCCCATCATTTCGTTAAATGCTGAAACGGACGTCATTTTTGTATATAATCTATGTTAGATATCTTTAAGCTAAGAAATTAAAATGGTTCTGTACTGATACTCTCTTTCTTACCTAAACCGTTAGATACGATAAAAAATACTAAAATAGCAACGAGTGCAGCTGGTTTTGTATACGCACTGACTGCGAGTTTACCTTCGTTATTAAGTTTCGATTTGAAGTGGATATACCCTGCTGTTATAAATCCAGCAATCAACCCTGCCCAAGCTGGATCTCTTAAATAATCTTCAAACTCCATTTACTTATACATGATGTTTTTTTGACGGGATTCGGCTGCATCTGGGAAAAATACACCATCATCATCCTGTGTACGTTGCATAGGTTTTTGCATTCGTGGTGCTGTATTTATAGTTCTAAATTCGTTATTCATGAAAGAGTTGTTATTTTGTTCTTCCATCATTGGTTCTTCCATCATTGGTTCTTCTCTCATTGGTTCTCCTTCCATTGGTTCTTCCATCGTTTGTTCTCCCCCCATTGGTTCTTCCATCATTTGTTCTCCCCCCATTGATTGTTCACTATTAAATGGTTCTTCGGTTGTCTCTTCCATGCCATTGTCCTCAATAATATCTGGATCTTCGGAGTCGCCGATTTCTGCGTCACCCAAATCAAGATCTTGTCCTTCTTGTTGTGACATGTACGTTTGTAGTATTTGTTGGACGGGTATAAGTTCTTTTACTGCATTTTCGATACACACTGAAAACCTTTCAAATAACTTGTCATTTCTTGAGTGTTCATTTTGCGAATCATGGTAAATATAAGGGTCGTTATAAAGAGATTCTGCGACTTTATTGTGACACATTTGAATAAATACTTCATTTGTTGGTAGTTTAAGGGAAATCTTTTTGTTGTCTTTACTTAATCGAACGGCTGATAAAATTTTAACGCAACTTACAAATACGGCTGCCAATAAATCATTAAACCACGCACATCTATTCGCTATATTATCAGTGTGTTGTTTTGACATAGCGTCACTCCAATTAGGAACTTCTTTTAACAATTTTTGATACATTACTAAAACTTTTCGACCCTTTGATAATTTATAAGCCTCTTCGTACATTTCTTCAAATGTCTCTATCATAACTGGGCACATCAATAAACAGAGTTGGCCTAGGTATTCACGTTTAGCTTCTACTAATATGTTGAGGTTGTCCATTTATGATAAAGTAGGTTTTTTTATAGGTCATTATTATCGCGCCGCCCTGTACTTATTCGCTGTCTTTTTCAAATTAACAAGTGTTGGAAAATCTTCGAAATCTTCTTCTGGTTTTTCTTCCAATTCTTTATTAACTTTTCTAGGTCGCCACGATATACACAGTTCAAATTCTCCTATGTGTTGAACATAAAACCCACTTATTCGAAACTGTCTAATCAAATAATGTGTTGCTTTCGTCCTGTCGAAATGTGGAAATCCCATTACAAACGATGGTATTTGCACAAATACATATTTTTGACCCAATTCTACAGATTGTCGTATTTTTTTTGATATTTGTTCATGTAATTTGACATACGTTTGTTTCCTCAACCTTTTACGTTTTTCGTCTAGACGAGATATTTCACTAATACTTATCATTACAATACCGTCAAATTATTATTTTTAAAATATTACCCGTTTTGTATTTTTATTAATTGTATAGAGAATACAAAACCTAAAAGACGTAAATTTTCTAGGGCTAATTTTTCTGTACCCACTTAGAGCGATTTAAACGGCTTTTTGAAAATTTTTTGAACTCGGTTCTCATAAGGACCATACTTTTTTAAAAAAACATGACTTTTATTCGCCCATTGTATAATAATAGAAAATATAGTGTTTAAATCCCTCTAAGTGGGTACAGAAAAAATAGCCATAAAAAAATAGATATAAAACAGATATATTTTCTCTATGATAGATGTATATTTTACATATCTGGAACAGTCACTATTCTATCCTTATCGAGACCCATTTCAGGTTTTATATTTTTAGTAGTATTGTACATTGACTGCGAGTCTAAAATTTCTTTCTCGACAAGTAAGTTAGTATTACTTTTTAAGTATTCTAGTTCACTTTGTCTTACGAGAGAGTAGTCAACAAATTCACTCGATGCTATACTATTTGTAAAAACACCCTCATCTCGTGGTTTTTTAATATGTAAAGGTTGACTTCTCAGTGATAAAACGGCAACTTTTGGTTTATCGCCTATATATTTTCGTTTATTTGTTTGAATTTGTGTATACTTTTTTATATCAATATTCAACCGGTTTTGTTCTATTTCATTTAAGAATTCCCTTTTTTTCATTCGACCATCGATACTTTCCTTAAGTTCTTTCTCTAAATCTTTAGTGACTTCATCCGTATTATCGATCTCATATTTTGGACCCGTATTGATCACCCGTATAACAGATGAAACTATAAATCCAAAATCATAACCACCCTTTCCGTATTTAACAACCATAAACATTGCTTTACATATTTTACTACCTATTTGAGGTATAGCTTTTGTATCAGGAAGCTTAATATCATCAGGTTTTAATGGTTTTGGTGCAAAAGCTTCATACATATCGGCAGAAATAGTTTCGATTATATACGTACAAAGACCAGTACGTTTAGAAACTTCTTCGTTTGTACGTAAAACCATTTCTTGCATGAGATCTTTTGTGATATCAGCATCCTCCATTTTTTTGTACATTGACATATCAACTTCTTCATCGTTTATATCAGCTGAAGGAGAGTTACTGAATTTTTCTACCCTGACCATTGACAGTATAACGCATAATATCAACACTATTAAAACAACTTTGTTCATCTTAGTATTAATTTTTATTTTAATTGTGATTTAACAGCGTAATTATTTTAATGTATAGTTTTAGAATGTCTCTCTTGATATATAGTCCACAGTGTAATCACAGTTTAGATATAATAAATTATATACAAAAAAATGAAAATCTTAAAAAAATCGTTTCATACCATAATATCAATAAATTGGGTATACCACCACAATTTAAAAATAAAATAAGTCGAGTTCCGACAATGCTCACAAAAAACGGTAAATTTCTTGTAGGTAACGAAATAAAGAATTGGTTAGAGTCGTTATTACCTACACAGGAGCTGGAAATGGCAGGGTTCGGAACTTGTTCAATGACAACATTAGACGGTGAAGGTACTAATGATATGTTTGGCTTGGACGATTATGGGACATCTTTACAACCACCCATGACGACGGAGTTACAGGAAAAGATTGATAGAAGTGTAAACGATGCGTATAATGCACAAAGTAAACAGAATTAAAGAATTTATACGTTTTCAATGTAATGAAACTAGTTACAGTGCAAGCAACTGCAATTAAATCAACTTTCGAAGTATTGAAAGATATACTAAACGATGTTAACATATACTTTAAACCCGAAGGTATGTATATAATAACATTAGATACTGCGAGAACAACACTCGTTGATATGTATTTATCCGGTGATAATTTTGAAACGTATAACTGTGAAACTGAAATTGTAGCAGGTGTTAACGTATCTAACACATTCAAACTGTTGAAATCTATATCAAATAATGACGTTCTTACAATTTCTATAAATTCAAAAGAGTTTATGGATATTGAAATATATAGCGAGTTGAAGAAAACGTCCACTAAATTCTCACTCAAACTTCTTGATATTAACGAAAATCAAATAGAAGTTCCTCAAATAACTATGAGTACAATAACACCAATGTTATCATCAGATTTTCAAAGAATATGCCGTGATATGTATAACATAGGCAACGATATAGAAATATCAAGGTACGATAAAAATTTAAGATTGTACTGTGAAGGTGATTTTGCAAATCAGGAAACTAATATAGAATGTATTGAAGAGAGTGTAAATATAACTGGTAGTTATTCACTTCGATACATGAACATTTTTACTAAAGCAACGAGTATGTGTGCTAATGTACAGATTATGCAAGAAGAACAAAATAGGTTTCTTATACTTAAATATAACGTCGCAAATTTAGGCGAACTTAAATTTTATCTCGCAACTAAGGTATCTGAAGATCAGTAATGTACCCTTCGTACGTACTTACCTTTTTAACAATACCCAAGGCACTCTTCAATTTGATACTCGGATAATCAGATTGAAGAGTTTCATCGTCATAATATAACATATCACTTATCTTTACATTTTTATTACCATGAAAATCACCTCTTGGTCCAGCATACCTTTTTATTTTATTTAGTACGTCTTTAACAGGCTTATCGTCTATATTCATAAGTTGTGCACTCACGAGTGGCATGTGAAAAACTATTCCAGGTACTCGTTTCGGTGGCCATTCATGATTCATATCATTTGATAAAAATTTATACATTTTATCGTTATACCAATACTTTATACGTAAAATGATTTTGGTTACATTTGTAGGTGTTTCAACATTCATATAATCTATACCATTCAAGTTTTTATAAAAAGAGTCTATACCATCATACCATTCTTCACGAGATTCATCTTTCCAAAACCCCATCAATTCACCGTCTGTACTATCACTGTCAATTGTATATTCCATAGACTGATGTGAAATTGTATAATCTGGTTTCGCTGTTATACTTTTTATACGATCATAAACCCATAGTATAACAGTAGTTAAAAGATTAAGAATCATGTTATTTAGTTATTATATGGAACGTAATTTTTTAAGCAGATATAACAACAAGATTGAATCGTGGTCTAAAAATATAAAAGACGACCCTGATAATAAGGACATATATGAAACTGAAATGTCGGATTATATAATAAAATGTTTACCTTACATGAAACAATATACAGATGATATAGAGAAGGAGGTAACAACAGATAATGTTTTTAATTGTAAAGAGACGAGTGGGTTACAAAGGAAAGATATATTCGATGATTACCTTGCTGAAGTCGAGAAGGTAAACGTAAATAGACCTATTGTAAAAAAAGCTGAAACGTGTCCTGAGTGTAATAGTAGTTGTACATATCATTTTACCGATACAAGTGACCTCGTCTGTGAAAATTGTGGGCTGATAATAGCATGTTTAATCAGTGAAGAGTTAACGTATAGAGAAGAACAGGAAACGTCTGAGAAAATCATAAACTATTCGTATAAACGAGAAAACCATTTTAATGAGTGGCTATCACAATTTCAAGCACAAGAAACTACTAACATACCACCTGAAGTTATAGAACAATTACAAAACGAACTGAAAAAGATTAAGATCAAGGCACTCGATGAGATAACACACGCACGCGTACGTTCTCTCTTAAAAAAACTAAAACTTAACAAGTATTACGAACACGTACCGTATATAGCTAATATACTGAGTGGTATATCACCCCCAAAAATGCCACAAGAACTCGAAGAACGGTTACGTATAATGTTTAAAGATATACAAAAACCTTTCGATGATAATTGTCCAAAAGAACGTAAAAACTTTTTAAGTTACTCGTACGTTCTCTATAAATTTTGTGAACTTTTGAGTGAAGATAAGTACCTAAAATATTTCCCACTTCTAAAGTCTAAGGAAAAGTTATACCAACAGGATCTTATATGGAACAAAATATGTAACACTCTACATTGGGAATACATAGCGACCATATAAAAATATCAGGGTATACTAAATGGCTTTTGCAAAACGTAACCAAGGGTCTAAAAATTTACCGAAGAAAACGAATGAAATATTAAATACGAACGAAATGGTTATGAATTATTCACCAGGTTCGCCTACACCAATACAAAAATCTAATTCGAAACGATCTAACATACTCAGACAAGGTGTCCAATTTAACAGTGTAAGTAACATGTTAAAAGCGTTTGCGGTCCGTAATTTTGTCACAAAATATGGTTCACCAACGAAAAAAAATAAAGCTAAAAAATAAAATAGACGCGTATAATAAATGGGTGCTATTGAGAATAGAGAAGCTAGACGTCAACAAGCTATTAAAAATAATGATAGACCACGCATACCAAAAAGTGGTCGTAAAAAACCAGCTAACTCGTCAGAATTTGCGAAACAACTATCAGAAGCTCCCAAAAAACTTAAATCTCTCTTACCACCTAATAAAAATGTGACTAAGATTGATCCAGCCTCACGTAAACTTTCGATGACGAATGTAAGGCGCTCAACAATGTCACAAAAAAATCGTGCGATTGAAGAAATGAACGATTATTTATTAAAACGTAAAAATATAAAAGGTGTTAAAAAACAAAATACCAAAAAGTAAGTTAAATATTTAAAGAAACGCGTTTTAGAATAGATAATGAACGACCCATATTACAATTTCTGTTTAGAAGAAATCAAGTTCTACACAGAAAAGATAAACGAAATTATAAACCAAGGTCTCAAAGACCCTAAAAAGTATTACGAAGAATCTAAAAGTGAATGGAAAAAGATATACCAAATGATTCCAGTTATGTACATGATGAATCAGATCGAAGATGAAAAAAAATAGTTGGTTACTATAAATGTCATCTGCATTACTTGGTGTAGCCGTATTATGTTTATGTTCGAGTTCAGCAGCCGGTGCCGGTTCATTTTTTGGTGGTTTTATACCGGGTACATCTCAATTTGTGTTGGAAAAAATGAAAAAATTAATACAAAACGTTATAACTGGTGATGCCAAATCAGTAGATTGTGCGAATTTATATAAATATATGAAAGAAACTAAAGGAACAAGTGATGCGGATTATGTCATGCGATCATTAACAAAAAAGGAAAAACATATAGTAGAGAGAGTATATGATCTTGGTAGGAAGAGTGATTCAGAACCAGAAAAAATGTGCAATGCGTCTATAATGGATTCAATACAGAAAGCGATTACAAAAATTGTAAATAAGGATACATCTGGATGTGTAGACTTGAGAGACTTGGATAATGAGATCCCACGTTTTGTTTGGGATAAAAAAACTAAAAAATTTATAGAAATGAAAGATTTATTAGACGAAGACACACTGGGTACTATAGAAGAAATATGTAATCCAAACTATAGTCCAATGGCTTCACTCGACGAACTTTCAGAAAATGCTAAAAACCTAATTAGTGCTATTGAACAATTCGATGATGGTTTTAGTCCAGAAAAGTGTACAAATTTTAAGGAAAAATGGGAAAAAATGATCGACGGGAGAAAATTAAATGAGATTTTCGAACGAGATAAGGTAAAAGATCCCGAACTTAATTTCATTTATTCAAAACCAAAATATAAGGAAGTTATACAAATGCTTGGTGAGGCATTTGTCTTTCGTGAAGATATACCGGACTCGGAGTTGCCACCAGGGGTAACTAGAGCTGAACAGTCAGATGAAGAAATTATTAATAAATATTGTATTTCAGATTTAAAAAGAAAAATAGATGAGAGAGTGACCCTTCTTAAAAATGAAGACATACAGGGGTGTGATTTATACGATGATAATTGGACTACCATAAGAGAAGAATGGAATACAGGGTTTGTATGGAATGATTCAAATGATAAAATTTTAGTCGCGCACAATTATGTAAGTAAAGCATTAGGCGAAACCAATGAAGATTTAATGGACGGTAAAATCACGGCTAAAGAAACCTTGTGTACAAATTAATCCAAAGTTATATACCTAACCTCTAAATCGGTGTTAAGTGATGTAGGAAAATTGATAAGGTACCCTTCCGGGAACCCTGTCAATCTTAGATAGTTTTGTGCCTGTGTGACCATGACGTCATTCATGGTTTTAACCGATTTCAGTTCGACCACGGTTTTGTTATTTAAAATTAAATCGGCGCGAAGATTCCCTATAGTGTGCCCTTCAAACACAATAGGAACTATTCTCTCCGTTTCGTAGTGTACCCCATTTTTCCGCAAGACAACTTCCATCGCATTGTGATACACGCGCTCGCTATAACCGGGACCAAGTACTTTGTATACGTGTTCGGCATAGTCACGTATCATTTATAAGATAGTTAAAAGCTTCACTTTTAACTAAGTTATATGAATATCGAGAACTGTGAAGGTCGCGATTTTTTAAAACGAATTGCTAATGGGTCTGTCGACCTCATACTTACAGATCCACCGTATATTATTTCACACGAAACGGGTATGAATGCGTTACACGACGCGATAGAATCGGGAAAAAATCTTAAAAAAACCGAGTCTGACTGGTTAAAATACGTCGAAGAAAACAGTGCTGCTAAAACAACACCGAACGCTAAGGAAAATTATATGAAATATGGTACCATATACGGTACCAAGTATAGCGTTAAGACGAATTATGGCGAATGGGACGAAAACTTTACTATGGATACACTCGATGAGTTTATAAAACTGTTTTATGAAAAACTTCGCGACGGTGGTACGTGTATAATATTCTTTGATGTATGGAAAATATCACATCTCAAAGAACTCATGGAAAAACATAAATTTAAACAAATTAGGTTCATAGAATGGATTAAAACAAATCCACAACCTATAAACTCGGGTACGAATTATTTGACAAATTGTCGTGAAATAGCTTTACTTGGTGTTAAGAAAGGTAAACCGACGTTTAATAGTAAATACGATAACGGTATATACAAATTTCCAATCCAAGGTGGTAAGAATAGGTTCCACCCGACACAAAAAAACGTTGATTTGTTTCAATCACTCATAGAGAAACACTCTAATAAAGGTGACCTCGTCGTAGATACGTTTCTTGGTGGTGGAACAACAGCTATGGCGTGTACAAATACCGAACGTAAGTTTTCCGGGTGTGAACTTTCAAAAGAATATTACGATAAAATTATAACCCAAGTCGGTCTTTATTAAAAAAATAATCAATTAAACAACAAAAATGGGATATCGAGAAATTATTGCCAAAGTTATAGTTGAAACGCTCGCGTTTACAAAACCGTTCATACATTTAGACCGTCTTGCCGAATTAGGTCTCGTTGATATAACAAACAACGGTGGTTCATGGCGACATACTTTCGAAAAAAACTATAGATTTACAGTCGTGTACACTACCAAACGTAAACCTTTACATAGGAATACGATACAAGAAGATGAATCAAGATTTGAAAACGTAAAGAGTTCATTTATTCATTTAAATAAACCAAGTAACGGAGGGGAAGTCCTTGGCTTATTTATTTGGGGTCGTACATCTTCAAACTCTAGGTATATTCCTGCGTGGATACGCGAACGCGTTTGTTATGAAGGGGCGCGGTGTCTCATATGCGATGAAGACCGTGACATCGAGTGTGATCATGTAAACGACGATTATGAAATTCCCCTTGATCAATTAAAGGTTTCTGATTTTCAACCCCTGTGTCAGTCGTGTAACAAAACGAAACGAGAGGCACATAAAAGAGGTTTCAAATATTATAGAGATATCAGGGATCCAGGTAAATCGGTTATACGTTTACTTTTTGGATTACCAAGTAATTTCGTATTCCCTTTACTGGCCGAAGAACGGTTTTCAAACGTTCGGTTTTATCGCAATCCACAACTTGTTCGAGAAATGCACATTAACCATTTACGTAGAATTATTTACTGTCAATAAAAATAGAAGGTACATCTTCAACAATTTCGATTACGTATTGTTTTTCATTTTCCGTCGGTGCTATATTTACTACGCGACAATCCTTTGCAGTTAGAATTCTTTGTTCTGAAACTTTACTAATAGGAGCAGCTATTGGTGTACACAACAAAGTCCACATATAGTAATATCATAGATTTAAAGATACGACGTGTATATAACATAAAATGTTCTATACACGTGGCATGGAGTTATTATCAGCAGTAACGTCCCTTTTCCCCGTTTTAGTTTCATCATTGTTCCCAATGAGTTATGTTTCTCTCTCGTTTATGATACACTGTCCTTTTAAAATTTTGTACCACGTTAACAATGCGTATAGTGCGAATATGTATAGAAGTCAATTAATATACAAAAAATATAAAAGTTTTTTACACGTCGGTTTATCTATACTTTTTTATTCATGGGAAAGTAAAATAAGTTTTTTGAATATATTGTTTCACGCACTTTCCATATCAGTTATACGTAAATGCGAACCGTTAAAAAATGATGACGATAGAATGAAGATAGATACACTTGGGTATATAGGAATATTTGCGTCTACGATCGGTTTATATAGTATAAATAAAATACATTACGTTTTATCTTTGTACTTTTACTTTATATCAAATACTATACACCAAATGGAATTATACGATGGGCTAACGAATAGTGTCGTAAACTTATTACTTATCACACCTCAGTACTTGTTACTTTTAGGGTACGAAACTAATAATATGTTACATAAATAAACAGGCAAATGGGTGATTTTAAATCAAGAAAATTTGCGTTCGCGATCGGATTATCTGCTGCATCTACCGGTCTCGTTTTAGTTAATAAAGCATCTGCTCCTCAATGGCTCGAACTTAATAAATGGATATACGGTGCATATTTGGGTGCAAATACAGCTACAAAACTTAAATTTTCAAGAACGAAAGATGGAATTTTTAAACTCGAAATGAATTAAAACACTTAATGATTACACGATAGAATATATTAATGAAAGAAACCTTCAAGTTCAGAATAACGGATACCACAACATCAAATGACATGGATTCCTTTTTTTATGACGTATGGTCCCGAAACAAAAACGTTTATATTTTACTAGATACAACGTCGTGTAAAAATGTATCATTAACGCGAATACTTTCAATTAAAAATGTTCTAAACAAACACAGAAACAATTCAAAAAAGTATATAGATCATACAACGATACTGGTAAAATCGCGTTTAGTTAAAAATATATTACGCGTAGGTTTATCTATACTAAGAACCGAGCGACCGGTTTATATCACGACACTTTAATTATATAGAACACGTACTGTATGTGAAATATAATTAATTAGTTTTTTTTAATCTTTCTGCCATATTTATTAAATTTTTATATTTGTTCTTTTCAGCAACTGTTTTAGCAGCTTTAAAACGTTTTTTCAATT
>JGI20158J14315_10000900_pt1 | contig 22521 bp, 31 predicted proteins | sample COG_08_FD_14315 | JGI IMG/M metagenome (IMG submission 14315)
CTAGCACTTGACTTTTGGAAAGACATATGTTATAATGATATTATATTATATAATATATAAATATATTTATTAATATAAATATTATTTATAATATATATCTATTATAAATATAACTTATAATACTAATATAAAAATAAATAGGAGGGCTATATGAGTGCATACGAAAAAACAGCTACTGAACATGCAGTAGTTTCAGGATTACAATCTTTCATTGAAGATATAATTGAATATTCTGATCCAATTATTGATATACATAACAGTATACATGAGGCTGAGGAAAATATAGATCGCAATCATGACTATGCGATACAGCATGCAGATGATTTAAATAATAATCTTTCATGTGAGATTGAAGATTTAAAATCTGAGATCGAAAGTTTGAAGGATATGATTGAGTCTTTAAGGGAGGGCTAGTGTATAAACCTATCTTCGAATATGATGATAATGGTACGATGGTTGAGTGGTATTGGAGTGATCAAGTAAAACAATATCACAAGACTTGGAAACCTAAATTAAATAACGTAAAGATACAGGGCTTGACAGATAAGAAACAATCTGTTAGAATCCAAAAAGAAATATGGGAATCAGTTATGTTGTCTGAACATCCTAAGAAACAAAAGGTAACAGGCATATACAAAGTAAGGAGGAATAAATGAGTAACTTAATACAACAAGAACAAGAAGAGAGATGGTACGAAGAAGGACTAGAGATAGCTAAATGCATAGACTTTACAGAGCCTTACTGGGACTTGTTTGCAACTAGTTATGTCTCTAGTATGAGAGAATTATATACATGAGGAGTGCAACACAGAACATATCTCATACATCAAAGACAGGTGTAAGAGGTAAGAGAACTTGGCAAGGTCGAAGGAATGTAGGTACTTCAACAATGCCGAAGAGAAAAAAACAAACCTACAAAAAATATAGAGGGCAAGGAAAATGATTGACGTATCACAAGCAACACTAGATGTTATTGAAGCGATAAAGAAAAAAGGTGTAATTAAATTTACATACAGAGATACTGGAGTGATGAGATATATAAAACCATTATCATTCTATGGAGACTTCGAAGGCTTTGAAGGAATAGATACTACGAAAGATGAGGAGAACTATAGACGATTTAGTTTTAATGCAGTAAACGATTGGTATACATTTAGAAGCACAGATGCTATACAAAACAATATAGATAAAGTTGAGGAAGCTTTGCGAGAAGCAAGAGAAGTTACGAAAGAAGCTAAAGGACTAAGCTATCCTATAGTAGAGATTATGTGTAAGCTAAGTAGCCTAGCAGAGTTTGATGCAGCACTTGACAGCGACATGGAATCTATGTTAGAATATGTACGAGAAGCACAACACAATTTAGAGAGTGCGTTCTATGATTGTGAAACTGTGTTTGAAGAAGAACTAAAAACACTTGAACTAGAACTTGAGGAATCTACACTATGAATATATTTTACTTTTATGATTGTCCAATTGAATCAGCACAAGCACAGCCGGATAAGATGCTAGTGAAGATGCCATTAGAGACAGCACAGATGTTGTGTACTGCTCATAGAGAACTAGATGGTGATGGATATGCAGATGCTAATGGACTATACAAACGAGCATACTGGAATCATCCTTGTACGATATGGGCTAGAGAATCATGGGATAATTATCGATGGTTATACAAACACTTCATAGCATTAGGTGATGAATACAAACACAGATATGGCAGAGAACATGCAAGTATTACAAAGTTAAAAGATGCATTGTATTGGCATCCTGATAACATTGAAGACAAAGGATTAACACCATTAGCACAGGCTATGCCGGATGAGTATAAAAATTCTGATCCGATCAAAGCATATAGAAAATATGTAGTCAATGAGAAACATTATGCAAAATGGGAAAAGGGTAGAGAGCAACCTAAATGGTGGTCACATGACAGAGTATGATGTACATAAGATGTATGCAGATCAAGTTAATAAAGATACTATCTCATCTCTTCATGCTAATCATGGAGTGTTAGAAGTAAGATATGCAGATGGTACTATGGAGGTTTACAAGAAAAGTAAATGGAGAAAAAAATTAAAACTAATTAAAAAAAGAACTTGACTTTTATTTTAATTAGTGTATAGTGAGGATATAATGATAAAGTTAAATGACAGAGAGATAAAATTAAATAGAGATCAATACCTAGAACTAGGTTCAGACTACAATATACTGAGTGATATGTATGAGATGAAGTTAGGACATGAGTTAAGATTATTAGGTGATGATTATATTTTAAAATTTATGGACAACCAATCTTTAGAAATATTTATTGGTTACATTTATAAACAATACTTGAGGGGAATATAAACATGAGCTACACGTCAGCCGATCTAGCCCTCACTATATCACAATGGCTACGTGTCTGCCTACCTATATGGGCAGGTCAGTTATAGGGTTCTGAAGGCTCAGTTAAAAACCCTTGACTTTTAATTAAAACTATGGTATATTATATACACAATCACATAATGGAGGAAACAAAAATATGAGTGATATAAAAAAGGGTACGCAATTTATGCGTGGAGAAGTAAAGTGGGCTAGTGTGTTGACACCTAATACTACTTTTGAACCTACCTTTCAAGCATCTATCTACAATCCTATTGTAGTTAATAACTTTGGCGAGGTAATTAATTCTGATTCTGATAGCATCATTGCAGGCTTTGAAGATAGAGGATTTAAACATTCAGTTAAGACTGATAAGGAAAGCAACGAGAAGTTTCTATTCTTTAAAAGAAAAGCTAGAATCAAAAGACCTAAGAAGGATGCAGAAGGTAATAATGTTACTGATGAAACAGGGAAGTGGATCATGGAGGAAACAGATAATGATGTACCTCAACTTAAGGATAAGGACAATAACAACATTGATCTTGCTATTGGTAATGGTTCAGATGTTATTGTTATGTATAAGGAGTGGGAAACTACACATCCTACCTTTGGAAATTTTAAAGGTTTGGATTTAGCAGGACTTCAAGTAGTACAACTACAAGAATACAATGCTGATGTAGGATTTTCCGCAGTAAGTATGGCAGAAGTAGAGGAGTTTTAAATATGACAGAAGAAGAGATAAAACCTTTTATAACTATTGATGATGTACAGATTAACGTGGAGGACTTGCCGGAAGAAGGACAAGGAATCTTCGGTAGACTGCAACGATTGAATCAGAAGAAAGCAAACCTAACCTTGGACTTGGAAGAGTTACAAGCAGGGATAAACTTTTTCTCTAATAAGATTGTTGAGATAGTTAATGGAGAAGGTCAACGCAAAGCAGATGCAGTAGTAGATGCTGATGTAGTTGAAGAAGAACTACCTGAGTCAGACGATTCAGACTAGTGTGCCTAACAAGTTGCTAGACCTTGTAAAAACTAGCACAGTATAGTTGGGAGTGAGTCGTTATAAAATCCTGTACGAGTGAGTACTTGGTCAAACAAGTAAGCGGACTTAAGAGAGGTTAAGGCTAAAAGTAAATGAGAACTAAACCACCATGCACTAACTATACACAATTTAATAATAACGTGAGGGAAATTATATGGCTTTTATACAACACAATGCTAAGTGCCCATCTTGTGGCAAGAATCATTTATCCGTAAACGCAGATGGTTCAAGTAAATGTTTCTATGCAACTTGTAATTCATTTCATCCTGCCCCTAATCAGGAATCAAATGTATCTAATATTACACAGCCTGTTGTGGAACGTAAAGTTACACCAATACAATCTATAAATTCAGAAGGTTCATACGCAGCCTTAACAGATCGAAGGATATCTGAGGAGACTGCTAAGAAGTATGGAGTTAAAGTGGTTCATGGTTCGGATGGTAAACCTCTTGAACATCACTATCCATATTACAATGGACACGAGTTAGCACTAACTAAAATTAGAAAGCTTGTCGATGCTAAGGGAGAGAAGACAAAAGACTTTTTTACTAAAGGATCATATGAAGAGACTGCTCTTTTTGGTGAGCACCTATTCAACAAAGGTGGTAAGTACGTTACGATAACTGAAGGTGAGTGTGATGCGATGGCAACATATGAACTTATGGGCAGTAAGTGGGCTGCAGTTTCTATCAAGCGTGGTGCTGCCGGAGCAGAGAGAGATGTTAAAGATAGTCTTGAGTTCTTAGAAAGCTTTGAGAATATAATCATTTGTTTTGACAAGGATAAGAGTGGTACTGAAGCAGCTAAGAAAGTTGCTAGGTTATTCCAACCAAGCAAAGCTAAGATCATGACTCTTCCGAATGGCTTTAAAGATGCTAACGATATGTTGATAGCTAACAAGCACAAAGATTTTATGGAGTCTTGGTGGAGTGCTAAGACTTATACTCCGAGTGGTGTTATCAATGTCTCAGAAGAGAAGAAGAAGTTCTTCAATAGACCGGTTAAGGATAGTGTGCCTTATCCTTGGGAAGGATTGAATAAGAAACTATATGGTTTAAGACAAGGTGAGTTGGTTACTTTAACCGGTGGCACAGGACTAGGCAAGTCGTCAGTCACTAGAGAACTTGAGCATCACCTTATAAAGAATACTACGGATAACGTAGGAGTGATTGCATTGGAAGAAGATTGGAGAAGAACCATTGATGGTATACTTTCAATAGAAGCTAATGCAAGATTGTATATAGATCAAGAGAGAGAGAAGTTCTCTGAAGAAGAACTTGACAAATTCTTTAATCTGTTATATGATGGCGAGAATAAGAATAGAGTATGGGTTCATGCTCATTTTGGTACGAATGATATTGATGAGATATTTACTAAGCTAAGATTCATGATCATAGCATGTGAATGTAAATGGGTAGTGGTTGATCACTTACACATGTTAGTATCAGCAGTATCTGAAGGAGATGAACGTAGGGCTATTGATAATATAATGACTAGGCTTAGAAGTATAGTAGAAGAAACAGGAGCAGGATTAGTTTTAGTTTCTCACTTACGTAGAGCGAGTGGTGATAAAGGGCATGAGAATGGAATCGAAGTAAGCCTTAGCCACCTTAGAGGTAGTCAGTCAATAGCCCAACTGAGTGATTGTGTGATAGCCTTGGAAAGGAATCAACAATCAGATGATATAAATGAATCTAATACAACTAGAGTTAGGGTACTTAAATCTAGATACACAGGTGATGTAGGTATGGCAACTCATTTATTATATGATAGAGAAACAGGCAGGCTGCAGGAGTTTGAAAAAGAATCTTATGAAGAAGAAGATGCAGACTTCTCAGCCTTGGAGTTATAGTATGGATTTAGTATTTGATATAGAAACAAACAGAGTGGGTGACGATGATATTGGTTTAGATAGTGTAGACACTATACATTGTATCGTTGCTCAAGATGTAAACACCGAGGAGGTATTCAGTTATCCTCCTTGGGAACTTGACAAGGGTGTTGAACTTTTACAGAATGCAAAGACTTTAATTGGTCATAACATTATAGGGTTCGACATTCCTATGTTGGAGAAGCTAACTAGTTTTAAACAAGCAGGAATAAAAGTTATAGATACCTTAGTAACATCAAGACTTTTTTATCCTATACGAGAAGGAGGTCATGGGTTAGAGAGGTGGGGATTTAAACTAGGGTATCCTAAGATAGACTTCGAAGAGTATGATGAATACTCCGAGAAGATGTTAGAGTATTGTATCAGGGATGTAGAATTAAATACTAAGGTGTTCAAAGCTTTACAACAAGAAGGTAAAGGATTCTCTAAAGAAAGTGTAGACCTTGAACATTCTGTAGCATTACCTTTGAGACAACAGGAGTGGGATGGTTTTAAATTTAACATAAAGAAAGGAGAACTATTACTTGCTGAACTTAGAGAGAAGATGCAGGCATCAGAGGATGAGGTGCATAAGGTATTTAAACCTAAGATGGTTGATGATAAGTTAGTTACTCCTTATATAAAAAAGGATGGTGAGTTATCTAAGAGAGGTTTAACAGATGAAGAATACGATAGATGTATACGTACACAGGATGTTAATCCGTTCATGCGTAAACGTCTACAAGAATTTAATCTTGGATCACGTAAACAAATTGGACAATACCTACAAGAGTTTGGATGGAAACCAAAAAGATTTACACCAACAGGTCAGCCGATTGTAGATGAGAGTATCTTAATTAATATAACTAATATACCTGAAGCTAAACTTATTGGAGAGTACTTAACATTGCAGAAACGTATAGCACAAATTGATTCTTGGGTCAAAGCTTTACGTTCTGATGAACGAGTACATGGTTTTGTGATACCCAATGGTACAATTACCGGACGTATGGCACACAATAAACCTAACTTAGCACAAGTACCTAGCTTAAAAAGTTTATATGGTAAAGAGTGCAGGGAGTGTTGGACTGTTGAAGATGGTTACAACTTAGTAGGAATAGATGCAAGTGGATTAGAACTTAGGTTGCTTGCACATTATATGGACGATCAGGAGTATACAAATGAAATTATTAACGGAGACATACACACCGCTAATCAGAAAGCTGCAGGACTTGAATCAAGAGATCAGGCAAAGACATTCATCTATGCACTTATATACGGAGCAGGAGATGCAAAGCTTGGGAGTGTGGTTAGAGGAAGCAGGAACGATGGTAGAAGACTTAGGCAACATTTCTTTGATAATAACCCATCATTTAAATCTCTTAGAGATAAAGTATCAAGAGCAGCAAAGAAAGGATACCTTAAAGGGTTAGATGGTAGAAAGATATTTATACGGAGTGAGCATGCTGCATTGAATAGTTTATTACAGGGAGGAGGAGCAGTCATAATGAAGAAAGGACTAGCACTATTTGATTCCCTTATAAAACTAAATACCTTTGATGCTAAGTTTGTGGCTAACATACATGATGAATGGCAGATGGAAGTTAGAGAAGACCTTTCTGAAAACGTAGGTAAAATGGCAGTTGACTGTATAATTAAAGCAGGAGAATATTATAACCTTCGCTGTCCTATGGATGGTGAATATAAAGTTGGGAGGGATTGGAGTGAAACACATTAAACGTTGTTATAGGTGTAAACAAACAAAAGCAAGTGAAGCTTTTTATAAAAGTAAATCAGCAAATGATGGTTTAGATAGTGCATGTAAAGATTGTCAAAAAGAAAGAAATGTATTTTTAAATGCTAAATCAAATCCTGAATCAAATCCTGAAAGAATGTATGTGAATGGTAAGTATGTATCTAAGTCTCATCCTTTATATAAAGCAGGCAGATTCAAAACTTTTGAAGGTGCAGCCTTTGCTTCTTTAAAAGGATATGAAAAAACAGATGAGGGTTATGTATATATTATAACTAATCCTTGTTGGAGTAATTGGGTAAAGGTAGGTATGGCTATAGATGCTGAAGATAGGTGTAAACAATATCAAACAAGTAGCCCCTTTAGAGATTACAAATTATGTTATAGTAAATTCTTTGATGATAGAAAAGAAGCAGAAGCTAAAGCACATTCTTTATTAAAAAAATCTGCAGAAGAAAGAAAGGGTGAGTGGTTTAAAATTACACAGGATAAAGCAAAACAAATAATAGAATCATTATGAAAAAATTAGATACATTAGTTGAAGATATATACAGTACCTTGGCTGTACTAGGCGAGGGTGAGGCTCTTGATGTAAGTGAAGAAGTATTAGACGAGTTTGGTAACGCTATGAAAGAAGCACTACGTCATTGGGCTACACCTAAAGCAAGAGATAAAGAAACTCTTAGAATGTCTAACATAGGTAAACCTTTAAGGCAGCTTTGGTATGACATGAAGTCAGAAGGAGAGGAAACACAGAAGCTTGATCCTCATTTGTTTATAAGATTTTTGTATGGTCATATCTTAGAAGAGGTCATGTTGTTCTTGGTAAAACTTTCCGGTCATGAGGTTTCTGATGAGCAGAAACAAGTTAAGGTTAGTAATGTTCATGGTCATATGGATTGTAAGATTGATGGTGAGGTTGTAGATATAAAGACCGCATCTAGTTTTGCATTCAGGAAGTTTGCAAATGGTACGTTAGCAGACGATGATCCTTTCGGATATTTAGCACAGCTATCAGGATACGAAGAAGCAGAGAAGACAAAGGCAGGTGGTTTCCTTGTAATGAATAAGGAGAGTGGTGAATTAACTTTACATAGACCTAGTTTCTTTGATAAACCTAATGCAAAGAATAGAATAAGAGAGGTAAAGAAAGCATTGAAGCTTGACAACCCGCCTGAATTATGCTATACTACTATACCTGAAGGTAAAGCAGGAAACATGAAACTTCCTAGGGGTTGTACTTATTGTAGACATAAGAATGAATGTCACAAAGATGCTAATGATGGTGAAGGTTTAAGAGTATTTAAATATTCGAAAGGCTTGATGTACTTAACGAAGGTAGTAAAAGAACCTAATGTTCAGGAGATAACTAGAAAATGAATGGTAAGAAAGCAAAACAAATAAGACAACATGCTAAACTTATGTTACTTGATTGGTTAAAAAGTATGGTTACTCCTGAAGAAGCTAAGTCTATAAATGAAAAGAACTTTAAAGATTACTTACCTAAAGAAGGACATGTGTTTGCAAATAGAAAGTTTTTATTGTCAGCATATAGTTTTAAATGGTTTGCAAAGAAGATTAAACAGATAAATAAAAAGGAGAACAAGGATGTCGAATCAATTAGATTTGAAGAACTACTCAGAGATGGAAGAGAATGATCTAATGAAGGAAGATTTAGCTACAATAATAATTGTATTGGGTAGCTTTCTGTATGCAGGAGGATCATTAGAAGAGGTTGATCACTTTGTTTTAGATAGGATGGCAGAACTTATAGACAATCGTTTAGATGGTATACCTGAAGATGTGAGTATACATTAATGAGAGGATATAGAAAGCCTAGAAAGGCTAGACCTGTAGAAAAGGGTGTGCCTAAAGGATATGATTCTAATTGGGAATATAAACTACACGTAGAGCCTTTACAAGAGTGGTCGCATCATGGAGATAAAATTAAATATACAGTTGATCATACCTACGAGCCTGACTTTCGCAGAACAATAGATGGAGTTGAGTATTTACTTGAGGCTAAAGGAAGGTTTTGGGATCATGCAGAGTACAGTAAATATATTTGGATAAGAAAAAGTTTAAATAAAGATCAAGAACTTATCTTTATATTTTCACAACCACAAGCAGCTATGCCTGCAGCAAAGAAAAGAAAAGATGGTACTAAACGAAGTCATGCCGAGTGGGCTGAAGCTAATGACTTTACGTGGTACTCAGAATATAATTTACCTAAAGAATGGATAACAGAATATGGAATATAAATTTGATGAGAACATAAACTTAAATGGTGTTAAACAATATATTGATAGCACCTATACACAACACTATGCTCACTCTAAGTATCAAGCAACCGATATGATTATTGATGCAGGACATGGTGAAGGTTTCTGTATAGGTAACATCATGAAGTATGCTATGAGGTATGGTAAAAAGAATGGTAAGTCTGATGCAGACCTACTTAAAATTATACACTACGCATTGATTGCATTACATTTGAATGACAAGGAGAAAGACTAATGGTCGAAGACAAGATAGGCAAGAAGCCTTACTTAGGAATAGTTATAGACTATGACAAGGAAAAGAAACTAGACAAGTTTAGTTTAGATACATTAAAGGATAGATATTTTTGGGAGGAAGAAACACATGCACAAGAAGCATTCGCAAGAGCATCAGTCTTTGGTGCAACGTATAAAGGAGAAACTGATTTTGATCTTGCACAGAGACTTTATGAGTACAGTTCCGATCTATGGTTTATGTTTAGTACTCCTATACTTTCTAACGGGGGAACAACTCGTGGCTTACCTATTAGCTGCTTTCTCAACTACGTACCTGATAGTAGGCGTGGGTTATCTGATCACTATGATGAGAACATTTGGCTCGCAAGTTCAGGTGGAGGCATCGGTGGATATTGGGGAGATGTTAGGAGCAATGGTATTGGTACTTCTAACCATAGTCGTTCTACTGGTTCAATCCCATTCATGCATGTCGTAGATTCTCAGATGCTTGCCTTTAATCAGGGTGTAACTAGACGAGGTTCATACGCTGCTTACATGGATATATCACATCCGGAAGTCGAAGAGTTTATTAACATGCGTAAAGAATCAGGCGGTGATATAAATAGGAAGTGTTTAAATATACATAATGGAATTAATATTACTAATGAATTTTTAGATGCAGTTAAAGGTGATGAAGACTGGAGGTTAATTGATCCGAAGAGCGGTGAAGCTGTTAAGATTATAAGTGCTAGAGACTTGTGGTGGCAGATGTTAAATGCTAGGGCAGAGACAGGTGAACCTTACATGGTCAACATAGACACCTGTAATGAACACTTACCTAAAGAACAGAAAGCTTTAGGTCTAAAAGTAAATCAAAGCAACCTGTGTTCTGAAATAGTTCTAGCTACTAATGAAGAGAGAACCGCAGTATGTTGTTTATCTTCGGTCAACTTAGAACACTTTGATAAGTGGAAGAAGAATGACCAGTTTATTGATGATCTAATTACAATGCTTGACAATGTATTAGAACATTTTATTGAAGCCATTATAGACACGAGTAAACTTGGTGGCTATAGTGCAAATTTTGAGAGGTTTAAAAAATATGTTAGAGAAGAAAAAGAAGGACTACTTAAAGCTGCTTATTCAGCGTATAGAGAAAGGTCGGTGGGTCTTGGAGCGATGGGCTTTCATGCTTTACTCCAAAGTCAAGGACTACCTTTCAATGGTTTACGATCTACAAGCATCAATAATGTTGCGTTCGCCCATATCAAAGAGCGATCTGTGGAGGCTACTAAAAGACTTGCCAAAGAACGTGGTGAAGCTCCTGATATACATGGTAGCAGTAAGCGTAACGCTCATCTTATGGCTATTGCTCCTAATGCCAGTAGTAGCATTATATGTGGTGGCACTTCCCCTAGCATTGAACCATATCGTGCTAACGTATTTACGCACAAAACTTTATCGGGTTCTTACCAAGTTCGGAATCAATACTTGGAACGACTTCTAAAGAAGAAAGGATTAAGTGTAGAAGAAAGAGAAAAGCTTTGGAAAGATATGACTATTGCTAATGGTTCAGCACAAGGAATAGAAGTCTTATCAGATGAGGAGAAAGAAGTATTTAAAACAGCTACTGAGATTAATCAAATCTATTTAGTTGAACATGCTCACATGCGACAAGCTTATGTATGTCAAAGTCAAAGTGTAAATTTATTTTTCACTATGCCTAAAGCTACTGAGTCTCAAGCAGTTCATGATGAGTACTTGCAGTATGTCAATGATGTTCATTGGTATGCTATGAATAAATTAAAATCATTATATTATTTTAGATCAGATGCTGCTCGTAATGCTGAGAACGTGAATGTTAAAGTACAAAGAGTTAAGCTTGAAGATGTAGAATGTTTAAGTTGTGAAGGATAAGATATGATAGAAGATAAATTTGATACAATGTATGAGGGAAGATTTGATGCACTTAAAAAGAAGTATGAAGCTGAAGTAGCTATTGCTAAGACAGAACTCGATACATATTTTCAATTAAGTGTAGGAGTTGCAGAGCATCCACATATTATTGAATCAATGGATGTATTACTAGACAAGATGGCAACTGCTCAAGAGAAGCTAGACTTGCTTATTAAGGAGTTTTAATGCATACTTCATTTAGTGAGTTTTGTAGACGAATGTGGTTAGACCATTGTGATGAGAACAAAACCCCTCACTCTACAACCTACACAGAAAAAGAATATAAAAAAGAATTTAACAAATGGCTACTTGAAAAGTATGCCGAATACATGGAGGAAGACAATGCCTCAAACTAAAGAACAGAGAGCTGCTTATGATAAAGAATATCGCAAAAACAACCAAGAAAAAATAGCTATTAGACATAAAAAATATTACGAAAATAATAAAGAAAAAATACGTGCTACTCAAAACGACTATGTTAAAAAGAATAAAGAAAAAGTCTACACTTATAATAAAATATATTACGAAAAGAATAAAGAACAATTAAAAAGTTATTATAACGAATATGGCAAGCAATGGTATCAAGATAATAAAGAAAAAATAGATGCTCAAAAAAAAGAATATAATAAAATTAATAAAGAAAAAATAAAATTACAGAGACAAGAGTACGAGTTAAAGAAAAAATATGGTATAACTTTAACAGAAAGAAATATTATGTTGCAAAAACAAAATAATAAATGTAAAATTTGTTCTGTTAAGTTTGATGAAAATGCCTCTAAAACTAAAGCCTGTGTAGACCATTGCCACACAACTAATAACGTAAGAGGGTTACTATGTCGTACTTGTAATGCAGGGCTTGGTTATTTTAAAGACAACACAGAAAGATTAACAAACGCAATTAACTATTTACAGGAGAATAAATAAATGAGCCTATTAAGTAACAGAGAATATTATAAACCCTTTGATCATCCTTGGATGTTTGAAAAGTATGTGGAGCAGAATCAAATGCATTGGTTGCCTGAGTCTGTACCCTTACATACAGATGTCAAGGATTGGCAAGAACTAACCGAAGAAGAAAAGAATTTACTTACACAAATCTTTAGATTGTTTACGCAGTCTGATGTTGATGTGGGTTCAGGATATATAGATAAGTACATGCGTATCTTTAGAAAGCCTGAAGCACGAATGATGATGTGTTCTTTTGCAAACATGGAATCAATACATCAGCATGCTTACAGTTTACTTTTAGATACTGTTGGTATGCCGGACATAGAATACAAAGCCTTCTCAGAGTATGAAGAGATGGCAAACAAGCATGATTATATTAAAGACTTTAAACCTACTAGAAGAGATAAGCGGGCTATCGCAAGAACACTTGCAGTCTATTCAGGATTTACAGAAGGCTTACAACTCTTTAGTAGCTTTGCAATCCTGTTAAACTTTCCTAGATTTGGAAAGATGAAAGGCATGGGGCAGATAGTTACATACTCTATACGTGATGAATCATTACACGTTGAGGCTATGACTAAATTGTTTCGTGAATTTATACAGGAGAACCTAGACATATGGACAGACGAGTTCAAGAAAGAACTGTATGAAATATGTAGAGAGATGGTAGAGTTGGAAGATAAGTTTCTTGACTTAGTGTTTGAACTAGGTGACATGAAAGGACTTACAAAGAAAGATATGTATGCTTATAACAGATACATTGCAGACAGGAGACTATTACAACTTGGATTAAAAACTAACTTTGATCAGAGAGAGAACCCCTTACCTTGGCTTGATGAAGTACTAGGTGTTGAACATCAGAACTTCTTTGAAGGTAGAGCAACAGCTTATATGAAGGCAGGACTAAGAGGTAAGCAAGACAAAGTAACATTTACGGAGATATAAAATGAAAGCAACGGAAGCGAACATATTATCCTTCCATATACTTTTCGATAGCAAGGGTCGTTTAGTTACAGAAACTAGTGGGCTACCTTTAAAAGAAGCTAACAAAGTTTTTAAAGGTTACGATTTAAAAATAATAGAAACTGTAATTAGAGAGGCACGACAAAAAATATTAAACATCCACAATGAACTGGAGTCAGAACTGGATGCCCTTAATGCTAAGATTGAAATTAATTAGATAAAGGATTTTTGTTCTCGGACTTAAGAGTATCTACTTCGTTTTGTAGGTACTCTATTTCTTTTTGTAAAGCCACAACATCTTTACCCATACCATTAGAAGTTTCTGATATGACTTTTAAAGATGGGCTTATGCCTTCGTCAATACTCTTGTTAATATATTCAACAGAAGTTTCTATAGCTACAAATCTTTCTTCAATAATCTTCTGAGCATCTTCGGTATCATCTATCCCACCTATTGCAGCTTCAAGATTCTCTAACCTATTGACATACTCTGCACCTGTGTATCCAAAACCGGCAAGCGTACCTACAATTCCTACTAAGGCTATTAGCTGTGTAGTTTTATTTTCAAACCATTCCATATTTTCTCCGTTATAAGTTAGGTTGCATGTTTATCATATCACCTAATGTTTCTAGACTAGCACCTGCTAATCCATAAAAAGCCTGTGTGTTATCATCTAATATTGCACCTGCATAGATTGCTCTAGGCTCGTACCACGTATCTTGTTGTGGTATCTGTGCATCTTTGTAACTATCAAAGCCTGCAACATATCCTAAGTAAGCAACAAGAGTTGTACTATCTGCGTACTGTCCTGTCTCTTCTTGTTGTTCTTCAGCCTCGTCTTGTTGTTCTTTAATGTTGTTTGCTATAATTTGGTCAGCTACTTGGTCGGCTTCACTAGCTGTCATAACTCCTGAGACTGCTGTGTCAATCTCACCTTGCATGTCTTGGACCTGTACATCAGCCATCATAACTTGTGAAGACTCGTCTAGTGTTGGCATCGGTGTAATACTAAATGATGTTGAACCTCCAACTGAAGACTCTCCTCCTGTACTCATTGATAAGACTTGGTTAGTCTGTACGTTAGCAGAAGCTATTTGATCGGACATACTAGGAGAATTACTTGTACTTACCCCACCACTAGAAGTACCACTAGAAGCTCCATACGTGCCCGTAGAGGAACTTAAGCTATTTGAACTACTACTGGTATAGGTAGCACTACTAACGCTGTTAGAAGCTGTTCTAATTGTGCCGGCTACAACGTCCAAAGCAGAGACACGAACCGAACTTCTACGTTCATCTTCAGGTTTACTTTCGTCTTCTTCTGCAAATAGTTCTTCAACTACTTCCCTTTCTTCGTGGACTTCTTCTTCACGGGTTTCTTCACGAATAGTTTCTTCAATCTCTTCGTTAGTAACTGCCAGTATTTCTTCAATACTTTCTTCAGCTTCGAGTACTTCTTCTTCAAACCACTCTTCCAACTCTTCCAAAGTTTCAAAGCTTTCCCTTTCCATTTCTTCATGTACAATTTCATTTTCTATTTCCTCTCTTATTATTAATTCATTTATAAACAGTACTTCATCAATAGGAAGTAAGTCGTATGTGACAACTTCGTGATGTTCTTGTTCTATATCCCACACATCCATTAAAGGTTCTATGTCTATGTAGTCTTCGTGTGGTGTAGAATCCCAGTCAACCATTCCATCTTCGTTAAACTGTAAGTCGTCACCAAACCATTCGTCTACTTGTTCTTGTCCAAATTCTTCTACGTCTATTTCGTACCACTCTTCATCTGTGAGTACCATACCTGCATATGGGTCTTCATCATAACCTCCTCCATCATTATGCTGTTCTTCTTCATATCCATAATCTACATTACTATCATCAAAGAAAGCTACTGATGCTTCTTGTGTATATCCCGCACAGAACGGAGCATACTGAGGGTCTTCTTGACATTGTTGGTCATCATAAGCTTCCCAATAGTAAGGACAGCTTGTATCGTATAATGAGTCTATGTCACATTGTTGAGACAAGTATGCATCTGCATAGCCTGAACAAGAAGTATTATTTAAAGGATTGCTACAATCAATATAACCTTCACTATATAAAGAACCACCATTTTCTAAGTTTTGATTCTTATCAGAGTCATTCCAATCATAGTTATAGCAAGTAGCAGTATTGGTTGATCCAGTATTACATTCATCATGAAAATAATAAGTATAAAGCTGAGAAGAGCTGCCTGCTTCACCTATTAAAACATCATGATTAATTATATCTAATGCACCATATCTAAATTCAAATGTGTCGTTTGTCCAAAGAATAACTTCAAAGCTATTGTCTGAACCACTACGATTATATTCTCTCATGTTGTACCAACCAAAGACTGTTTTATCTGTAAAGCTTTTAGCTAATACTTGAGAATTATTATCCCTAATTAAGTCTGTCCACAAAGGATACAAGGTGTATGTGTGTTGTCCTGTCAGAGGGTCAGGTGTGTAGTCATTACAGTAAGCACCTGAAGTTTTAAAGTGTAAGCAACCATTTGTGGCTACTCTAGCTTGTGTAAATGCTTGACCATAGTAGTCAAACGTAAAGCCAAGATTGAAAGCATTAGAGACTTGGTCGTCTCCTGCTGCTAGTGATGTCGTACCACTTACACCTGTTAAGTCTATAAGACCTTGATTACCTTCGTAAATATATGTAGCTGTTAAGTTTAAAGAGAGTAAGAGTAAGCTGATACTAACTGTAAGTGCTGCAGAGAGTTCAAGTAATTGTTGCCAAACACTTTTAGTTTGAGGCATAGAACTCATTTGCACAGGTTCTTCCTGATTTTCTTTTACCCTTTCCATTTCTTGTAGTTTTACAATGCTTAATATATTTATCTTTTAACTGCTCATAGTCCGGTCTATCTTGTCGATTTTCTTTCCATGCTTTAGAAGCTTCTTTACCTATCTTACCCTGATAAGGACAAGGAGTACCTGCCATTTCCATAGCACTAAAAACTCTTTCATCTTGACACAGTATAGATACTGAAGCTACCTTCATACCTGTGTCGTATAAATACTTAGAGAGTTTAAGTCGCTCGCAGTTCTCATCAGTAACTGTGCCTCCAGTAGAAAATCCAAATACCTGTCCTTGATATGCTCCTGATCTTCCAACTGTACAGAGGTCTTGAGAGTAAGACATAATACTAGGAGCAATAGCAGATGCCGGAGGTGCTTTAGTTTTAACATTCTGATTTATAGTCTGGGTAGAATTTGATTGGTTAATATTTCTGTTAGTATTATCAGATATGGTATTGTTGTTATTGGTATTACTATTCGTGTTATCAGTTGTGACATTGGACTCGGACGTAGATTTGTTTACGTTTGTGTTATTGTTTGTGCTTGTAGATGTTGAGTTATTATTGTTTGTATTGTTACTTGTATTGTTTACAGTTTGATTAACTGTTGAGTTGTTTGTACTAGTAGATGTACTGACGTTGGTATTTGAATTAGTATTTTCAGATGTAGCAGTAGATGTATTAGTGTTTACATTTGTATTAGCATTTGTATTATTGTTAGTACTGGTATTTGTATTAACATTTGTATTAGCATTCGTATTTGTATTAGTGTTTGTATTGTTATTCGTATTTGTATTTACGTTTGTATTATTATTTGTATTGGTGTTTGTATTTGTATTCGTGTTGGTGTTTGTTGTAGTCGTTGTGTTAGTTGTATCTAAACTATTCTGCTCACAGTACTGTTCACCTGCAGTACAATCACCTGTTTGGTCTGATAGTACAGACATACTTAATAACCCTAAAACTATTGTGCCTAATAATTTTTTCATGCTTCTCCAATTTTAACGTGCAATTTCCCTGTGAAGCTAACAATAGCGTTCTTTTAGGGTCTTGCTTTTTCTAGTCTAAGTAGTGATTAGAAGTAATAGTAGTATCCCGAAGCTACTAAATACATCCAACCAACAATACATACAACGCAGATGCTACTCTGTGCTTTTTCCTTCAGTTGATTTTCCTTTCTTTTTTAATTCATTCCATCGTAGGAATGTTCTTGTTTCAAGATTCCAAAATAATCCTTTGTAACAATTATCTTGAGAGTCTTCTTCTTCGTCTGCGAGTCCGTACCAATTCCATCGTCCGTCTGCTATAACGTCTTTTAATTTCTGTTTCATTAGTCTTGTTTATGTGATGCTCCAAAGTAAAAGCTAATAACTGCACTAGCCAATCCTCCTAAGTAACCGAGCACTAAGTTTATAAGAGCCTCAGAGTTTTGTTCAGGAGGCTGAAGAGTTACTAAAAATATATAACCCATAAAGCCACCAACTACAGATACGCCTACTATTCTAGCTGTCCAATCTTTACTAAACTTACCCCTAGCATCTTGTATATCTGCTGTCTCAAGTTTAAATACATCTACATCAAGCTCTTTCATCTGAAGTTCAAACTCTTGTTCAGCCTTTTTAAGTTCAAGCATCTGTTCAGGTGTAGCCTCTTGTATTGCTTTCTCAATAGCCTTTGGTGTATTAGGTACTCCAAGTACATCAGCTATCATATTCGCAGCCATACCACCCATAGGACCGCCTAGTGCAGTACCTATTGTAGGTGCTACTGCTCCTACTAAACTCTTTAACATATCTTTCATACTTCTTCGTCCTTATATATAACTTCCATTAAGTCTTCAAACATATTTCTAAAATCGTCTAGACTCATGAAAGGCATATCTTGTTTTACTTGGTGAATGCAATACTGTCTGTAGCATCCTTCCAATTGATCTTCTAAATATAATATCATTATAGGGTTGTTATGTTAGTTTGTCAATAGCTAGAACAAAATCTTCTACTCTAACAGGTGTTTGTTCTTTCCATTTAGATTGTCCATCCTTGCCTGAACCTGTTGAGACTTGACGAATTGCTTCAGCATAGTTTTTACTAGCCAAGGCTCTATAGGCTGATGGAAATTTATTCATCCATCTTGTACCTAGTTGAAAGTTTACTGAGCCTAGTGCAACTATAAAGTCTGTATCTTCTATACGTAAGTCTTGCATCTGTTGAGCAGCAGCTTCCCATGCCATTGCAGCATCTTGTTCTAACCACGCATTTCTTTGTTCTTCTGAAACCTCATCCCCTACTTGATAGAATTTACGTTCTCTTTCAGTCAAAAGATGTCCAACACCACAGGTAGGTTTGCCTAGTGTATCAAGGTATACGCATTCTTCGTTACCTTCTCTAAGTTCAAGGTGTTCTAGGAAGTGGTTGTATTTCATGATCCTAACATTTTGTAAATTAAATGCTCTTCAATTTCATCGGTAGCTAAACCACCATCATTAAAGTTAAATTTCTTACCTTCACCTTTTTTAAAAAATCTATCTACTTCAAATTGTTTGTCTGTTGGCTTAGTCTTTTTAATATTTTTTGCAAGCACTAAAGGACCTACTTGTATAACTTCTGATGCAGAAACGACCGGAGCACCTGTTGCTTTTTCATAAAAGTAACTGTGTCTGTATGGATTAAAACCAACCTGTGTCCACTCAGGATCATTTAAAAGTTCCCGTGCTTTTTTATTTAAAAATTCAGGATCGTGTTTTTTCCATTTTCCAAACATTCTTCCTATCGTAGTTTTAGGTTTACTCGTAGCAATATTAAAAGCAGCTAACGGGTTACTTTTAAACTCAACATCTTTTATCCATCCAGTTTGAGCATATGCTTTTGCTTTACCTGATGTTTTTGTTCCATCATGTATAGAAACAATCCATGTATCATATTGATTGTAAGCAGGTATATCTAAACGTAAACCGACTAATTCATTTTGTTTTAGTTTAGTATTAACATTTAAGATACCTTTCTCTACTTGATCTGATTTTAAAGCTGCAGCTATTTCAACATTTGTAGGCATGGGAGGAACTTCTTTTGCAAGCTTTATAGGCATCTGTTCTCTAACAACTCCGATATATTCATCTTGTTTTATATCACCTTCTTTTAGTTTATTTGCAGCAGCAACAACTTCGTTATTACGCTCAACTCTTTGAGGTAAGCCTGACTGTTCTTCTTTTATTTTAACTTCAATATCTTTGTCGGCTCTCCATTTTGTTATAAATTTTTCATCAATACCTAAATCATCATAAGCATTTTTTATTATTTTGGATAATGGACCGCCTACACCTAAAGCAACTCGATCTCTTTCATAAATTGCAGTATAAGGTTCACCTGTAAAAGGATTAACTCTTTCTTTGGAGTCTTCTTTTACATAAGGAACATCATCAACTTTATACTCATCTCCTATTGCACCGCCTGTACTTTTAAACATCCTATCTATATTAGAGCCTTTGTCTACATTTGGCTCATCTACAAGTTTACTTCCTAACGCAGCTTCACTAATACCTGCATTATTTAAAATTTGTCTAAAATCTTTTCCAAAAGGAGTAACGTCTAAAACATTTGAGGCAGCCCCAACATAATCATCAGCTAAAATATTTTTCCCACCTTTCACAGGAAGTCTAACTAAATCATCCATTAATGATAAAACTGGAACCATTTGTGATACGGGAGAAATAGCCCCCGGACCTGCAACAGCATTGGCTATTTTATCTACTTGAAAGGGCACATTACCAGATAATGTAACTGCTTGACCTATCCATTTTTTAGAAAATCTTTCAGGAATATTTGCTTCATCCTCATAATACGATGAAGGACTTAACTCAATTTGTAGTTCTCTCACTCCTCCATATAAAGATAAAGCAGCTAACATTCTAACAGCCTGCTTACCATCCCCATCTTCAATACGTTTAAGCAATGCATTTGTCTGTGTAGTTTTAGCTTGTGCCCATGATAGAAACTGTCCCAATGCTCTTATTGCCGGATTATTAGATTGTGCAAAAAGTAATCTATTACCTACTGTTGGGATTATTGCATCCCTTTCAGCAGACTTAAAACCGGCAACATGTAGTATTTTTTTACCTACTGCATCTTTATAAGCTTCTTCTGCATTTTTAAATTGACGTAAAACTTGTAGTTCATTTTCACCAATACCTAAAGCATCCGCTTCTGTTTTTAATGAACCTTTAACTTTTTTCTTTTTAGATATAGCAAAAGCACGATAAACTCCTGCATCATATGCTTTAGCCCTTGCGTAGTTTGTTATGCGTTCTAACTGTACAATTTGAAAGAATTTTCTGTTTAAATCTGCTATTCCTTTTTGCCAAACATTATTAGGGTCTACTCCAAATTGTAAGGCTCTTAGTTCATTCTCAATTTGAGAACTATATTTAATACCTAATCCCTGATCAGCAAAAGTTTTACCTTCTCTAAATTGTTTACCATATGCTTTTATAACAGGCATGAATCCACTATTTTGTAAAGGTTGTATTAAGTCTCCTAAACTAGGCAGAGCTACACGAGTTAGCATAGTACTATTTGCTAACCCTGTTAAAAGTGCCATTGTTGTTTGACCAGTTTCACTCCATTTTTGATCTGCTTGATATAAACCAAAGTATCCATCTATAGAATCGTTTAATTGTTTTAGTTCTTTATCTTGTAACTTCCTACCTCTTATTCCTTTAGAGTCAACTTTGTTATATTTGTTATAAACTTGCTGCCTAATACTCTTTAAAAGTTCTCCGTTTGGACCAAAGGTTCTAGCAAACTCTACACTCTTTGTTGTGTTATTCACTAAGGTTTGTAAAGTTAAACGAGGATCATTAATTAAAAAATCTTGCATAAGCAATCTAGATTTTTGATCTGTTAGTATTCTTTTCTTTTCAAAGTTTTTAGTTAAAGGAATAATAACCTTTTTTTTGTTTTTATCAAAAACTGTTTTAGTTTGTAATCCTGATAAAGAAGCTGTAAACTCATCAGCTATTTTTTCAATACGTCTAGAATCTCTTAAAGGATGTAAACTTTGTTGTTGAGCTATTGCTTTATATAATTTTGCACGAAATTCATTAGGTGATTTATGAATTGCTTTCCAATCCCACATTTGAGTAAGACCATAAACTTCATTTTCATCAAGTCTATTCCAAACTATACCAACATCATCAACTGAATCTGCAATTTGATTAGTAAATTTTTGAATATTGTCTCTATATAAAAGAACTTTTCTTGCTTTATCTTCTGCAAATTGAGCAAACACATCTTCTTCTGTAATAAATTTATTCTGTAATTTACCTGCAGCTAATGCCAAATCATCATCAATAAAAGGAAGAACCTCTTCATTTATAACTCTACTATATTCTTGTATAGCTAACATTTCTCTTTCTTCTACAGCTAAAGATGCTTTACCTTTTAGAGTTGCTCCTTGTTGTTTAAATAACAATTTACTAGCAGTATCTAAAGGACCACCATATGCACTCATTCTAGCAGCAGTTGATCCGGCAGTAGAAATTTTAAGTGTTGTCAAAATTGATCTTCTTAATTGTTGATCAAGAACATCATTAGCAGCAGATTTGTTACTAAAAGAAAAATTACTTGCTTGTATACGTTTTTGAAGTGCACCTACAGTTATACCACCAAGAGTTAAACCCCACATTAAAGCACTATCATCTTCATCACCAAAAGCTGCCCCTAAACCAAAACCTACACCACCCCCAAAAAGAGGTCTAGTTATCTCCGACATAATACTTCGTGTTAAATTTTCTGTAAGGTTTCCTTTTTTATCTAATTCATATAGAGGAGACATTCCAACATTAGCCATATTATTAGCTTGTTGATGCATCTCCGCATATTTAGAACTAAGAGCTTGTTTAGCATCTTTTGCAGCTTCTTTTAGTTCATCATAACTTTTAACACCTACTCTAGCATATAATGAATCTAATTCTTCTAAAGGTTGTTTTAATACTTCATCAATATTATAAAGTTTGCTTAGTTCTTTATTTAAAACTTCTGATTGATTAATTTGTTTTTTAACTATACCACGTTCTTTAGCAACAACAGCTTCTCTAATTTTAGATAAGGGAGTATAAGTAGTACTAACTTTACGAGCAGGGGCTTGTCTAAGTTTATCTAATTCTTCTTTACTGACAAGTTTCATTTTCTGATCGTCACGTAAAACAGCAGGTTTTACTCTTAACTCTTCTAATTCTTTTCTGTATTGCTTTTCTTTACCTGCAATATTTTTCTCTACGCTTTTCTTTTTACCTTCT
>JGI20158J14315_10000902_pt1 | contig 22497 bp, 16 predicted proteins | sample COG_08_FD_14315 | JGI IMG/M metagenome (IMG submission 14315)
GAGAAGAAAAAGAACGTTGACTTTAGAAGAATAATAATAATGGGGAAAAAGATGTCCGGCGCGCAGAAAAGGAAGAAGAAGAAGGAGAAAGAAGCGGTTGTGAAGGAAGCCGTGGCGGATATGGAGCGTTTAAAGCTTGGACCGACGAAGTTGTGGACGGGGTTGGTGACGCATCATAAGGATGTGTTCGTCTCGCATGTGATTCCGAAATTGAACGAGACGGATCAGTTTTTCTTTGGAATGGTGAATAGAGAGAGTCGGGGTGTGCTTGAGTATGCTGGGGTAAATATATGGGGATTAACTTCGAATGTTTATGAATGTACATCCATTTCGACTTTGGAATGGATGTGGAGTGACGATCCCTGGCGAAAGAAATATGCCGAAGGAAATGTGAAAGATCGAGCCTGGTTTTGTGCGGGAGTTGCTCTGACGAACAAACTCGAGTTTCTCAAGTGGGCGAGAGAAGAGAAACATTGCGAGTGGGATGAAGACACGATTAAAGCGGCAGCACGTAGAGGAAATCTCGAAATGCTGAAGTACTGCTTCTCTAATGATTGCCCGTATGATGAAGAAGGGTCGTGTGAACTAGCTGCTGGAAGAGGATCCCTCGACTGTCTTCGATTTCTTTTCGACAAAGTGAAACCTTCAAGAGAGACGGAAAGATATGCGGCAATACAAGCAGCATGCGGTGGTCACGTGGACATCTTGAAATATTTCGTTGAAGAAAGAAAGATATATGAGGAGGTAAAGGGCGTGTGCGTGCCAAATGCTGCAAGGTATGGCCAACTCGATTGCCTCAAATACTTAATCGAAGAGGCGAAAGCGCCTCTTGACAGCTGGGATGTCATCGCTTACGCTCGTTACCACGAGCACTCCGAGTGCGAAAACTACTTGCTCGAAAAAGGGTGCCCAGAACCAACGGACGAAGACTACGCCAGATTTGCCAAAAGTCAAAGAGAATAATGGTCACCACTGAGAAGATAGATAGATAGATATACACGTATTCCATCCTGCGTATATTTTTGGGGTTCAAAGTCTGCACACGAACGAACGAAATTCCTCAAAACTTTTGCATTCAAATTCAAAGCTTTTACATTCACACGATGACGACGACGACGACGACGACGTTTAAAGCGACGACGACCACCGTAACCGTGACCAAAACGACGCTTTTACTCGCGTGTCTTCTTCTGAGCTCGATCTTCTGCGCATTTGCACGCGCAACAAAAGAAACCCCGACGACGAGTAATCATCTTCAATCCGTTTTCAAACACCAAGCGGAGAAGAAGATTATGGAAAAGGAGCACGTTGGTGCGAGTGTAGCACGAAGAAGACAATTACTCGAAGACGAAGAGCAAGAGGAATACGAAGATAACAACAACACGAACGAAGTGGACGAATCTGCAGTCATGGACGCGATCGAGGAAGCGGATTCAACGTCAGATGAGATGCAACATCCGACCGATTTCGAGGCCACCGATCACACGGATTTGTACACCGCGAAAAGAGACCGCGACCGCGCGTGGGAGAAAGCGAGGAAAGGGTCGGGATTTTTGGACGAAAATCAAGGCCATCGAGTGAAAATTGTCACCAGGCGAGCGTCGGAGCGGAGGAAAGCGACGAGTGGGAACAACTACGAACACGGGACGTGGGTGCAGATTGGACAGAACCACGCGTTTGTGAGCAAGCACTCGGAGGCGTTTAAGAATCCAGAGTCCGGGTTGTATACGACGACGGTGGCGGACGATAACTTGAGAGCGGCGTTAGGGCTCGGTAAAGATACCAGCGACGCGGAAATGATGCAACAATCGACCAACGAGAGACGATGGGGGAGGAACTCGGATAAATCGTACCGAGATAAGGTGTGTTCCGGGACGAGGCACGACATGCCGAGGTGGTGTAAAGGCCCAGCCGGGAAAGGCGGCGGCGTGGCGAATAAGTTGGACGATGCCGAGCAATACTGGCGAGAGATGGCGCGGAAGAGACAGGAGGCGAAGATGACTCTGTTGACGGCGCACCAGGCGTTTTTGAAGGAGGACGCGATTCAAAAAGAAGCCATGGTGTATACGAAGAAGGCGTTGGAGGCGCAAGAGAAGGTGGACGCCGCGGCGAGGTTGGCGCAACAGCGTGAACAAGCCGAAGCGGACACGTTGAAAGAAGACGAGATGAGCGAACAACAAGCCTGGCATCGATTGTCGTCGTTGAGGCACCAAGTCGTGAAATACCGAACGATGACGAGAGAGCAAGTGGAAGAGATGGAACGAGAACAACGCGCGTTGGACAGAAGAATGGGACAAGAAGAGCGATTACGCGCGAGCGGCGAGAGAACTCGAGTATCCGGGGATGCCGCAAGAGTGACGGATGAGGTCGATAAAGCGAAGCAACGGTTGCGACGGGCTGGAGAGAATTTGAAATCCTCCGTCGTCGCGCATAAAAAGTTGGAGCAAAACCGATTGAGTTCGTCTTCTTCCAACGACGACGACGAAGAGGATGGGGACGTCGAGGACGAAGAAGCCGACGATAACGATGGTGGAGGACACGAAGAAGTGAAGTGATTGACTTCTTCTTGAAGAAAATATTATTATTTTATCTACATCATTAGCGGCGTGTTTGTGTTTGTCCATTGTTATATTCTATAGTCCTACGGTAATATCTACGAGTCGATATCTTCTCACTTTGTGCGCTCTCTGCTCTGCTCATTCAATTGCCTCAATCGATCGGAGGCCTCAATCGGAGGGATCGGACGCGTCTTTTTCTTTCGTGGTGTTCGTCTCTTTCTCGTTCTCTTCGTTTTCTTCACTGTTGTTGTTGTTGTTGTCGTTGTCCATATTCTTGAGCTCTAAGTGCACCGCGCAGTGGTCGGAGCCGAAGAATTTTTCCATGGGCATCTTCATCGCCTCGGTATCCGGTAAATNGTCCGTGGCGTGATAACATCTTTGGATTTTACTTTTCAAGTTCTTGGAAACAACCATCAAATCGAGACGCATCCCGGGGTTCACGGTATTAAAAACCTTCCCGCCTACTTTATTCACGGTATACGCCCTCCACGTATACGATCGTCGCTCGCCGTTCACCACTCGATACGCGTCGCTTGCCTCCGACGCCTCGAGAATTTTTTGAAACCGTCTCTGTTCGTTCCTCGTAAATCCCGCCACGCCGTAATCTGGATCCGACGCTTTCCTATTCTTCACCGCTTCGATATCGTCGAACTTCACGTCGATTCCGTCCGGGGCGACGTTCAAATCTCCATTCCATATAAAATCCACCCCTTCTTTTCTCAACTGCGTCAACCGTTTCAAAACAGAATCATCCCACCTCCGCCTTCGTTCTCGCGATTCCGCTCCGCTCCCGTTATTCGGCGAATACGTCGAGAGAACGACCAATCTGTTCGCGTCCTCGTCGTCGCCGAATTGACACTCTATCACTCTCCCAGGCCACTCTTCTTCTCCTTTATCTTCGTTCGTAAAACGTAAACGCACTCTGCTCGGTTTCTCCACCTCCTCCGCGTTCACCAGCGTCAACACGCCCGCGGATTTTTGATGGAAACAGTTATAATATCTCGCGTATTTTCGTAAAAATCCGTTCGAATCGAGCAAAGATTCGATTCCGTTCGCGCTTTCCCGGTAGCTCTTATTCGTGCCGTCGTTTGAATACGGCTGCGTGCATTTCTTGCTCGACGACGACGATCCATTTCCTGGAATCCACGTCTCCGTGATTGAAATCACGTCCGCGTTTGCGCTTCGTAAATACGAGAGCAACGCGTGCTTTTCCTTCCATTTGTCCGATGAATTGATTTTCGAGAGTAAACCGTTCACGTTTACGGTGAGAAAGGTGGATGGATATTTTCGTTTGATTTTTGCCTTCTTAATGGTGTTGGTCTCTGTGTTATCCTCCTCTTCTTTCTCGACGGTTAGGAAACGTTTCATTCTCGTGCAATCGATGATGATGTGTACGGGCGTAAAATGACGTTTCGTATTCGTCATTTCTTTCCCCGTCATAGGATGTTAAGAAGCATCAACTTTACCGCGTCGGTTGGACGGCAACGGGAGCCTTTTCTCGCGCTCAAAGAGAGGAGGAAACGAGAACAACGAAGAGTCTCCTCCTTGAAAGCAGTTTCAGCCGCGCAGATAACATTCGTCGACCCGGACGGGAAGGAAATCTCAACCTCATCCTCGAGTGGAATCTTGAGAAATCTCGCGCTGGAGAACAACGTCGAAATCTACGAAGGATTCAACAAACTCCTCAACTGCGGCGGAAACGGCCAATGCGGGACGTGCGGGATGATTATCACCACCGATGGAAAAGATGTGTTGAGCGCACCGACCGAGGTGGAGCGAAAGAAACTCGGGGAAGCAAAGTTGAAGAGTGGGTATCGATTGAGCTGCCAAACGGAGATTCTGAGCGAGAGCGAAGCGGAGAATNCGATCAATATCACGTGCAAAACGAAACCGCCGAAGAAGTGATTTTGATGNGAAGAGAACAAAAAGAGAAAGGGAGAGAACNAGAGAGAACAGGGTGTAGAGGAGCTCGGAGTTTTGAGGGGCTTTTGAATACTGCGCGTGTATCGTCGGCGGCGAAAGCGTTCTCTCGCTCGCTCTCGCACGCAGAGAGAGGAGCGTCGTACGAGAGACTGAGACTTTCGAAGATGGCCAACACATCGGCCGCATAGAGTGACCGAAATCAAATTCCATACAAAATGAAGCTCTTTTAGCAACAGTTACGTGTGTTGCGTCAGATGTTGGAGATTCAGGCATGTAAACGTTTGCTTCGTACCACACAAATTTAGAACACATTAACACCCCTAATATATACAAACTCTATGCTCCTTTCTTACGCGAAGAAGAAGACAAAAGCAAAGACAAATCCGCTCGTTTGGTTGCAGCTTTTATTAGCGGTGTTGTCGACGAAATCTGTCCTTCAAGACGTGGCCGAGGACCGCCCTTTTGTCGTTTCGAGCAAAGCTGCTCTCGTCGAATTGTTTTTCTTTCCCGAATCCAATGGTGGCGTTCGAGTGTCGAACACGAAGCGAAACGTCGCGTTCGTGTACGACTCAAACGCCTTGATACGGTCGATCGAATCTACCGTGGAGAGGTATTTTCATTTACCGGAACTCGCCTTGAACGAACTCGAATTGATCGAAAAGGATGGGATTGAAGTGCGCGTAAAAACGTTGAAAAATCTCAATTTTGAAGGAAAAGGAGGATTAGGGGTTGCTCCCGGGAACGAGATTAACGTGGACGAATACGAAGAGTCGTACCGAATAACCTCAAAAACGTCCGCGAAAGAGTGGAAGAAACGTATTTTAGGTATTGATGATACGGATGTGGATGGAGCGCAGACGGCGAAGAGAGATTTTTTACGCTCGCTGTTATCGCTCGAGTTGAAGTTTCAGGCGAGAAGTTTGCATCGGGAGATGGATAAACTGGTCTTGTTTGATTTTGACGTGAGCGTGAATTACAGTTTAGAAAGCCGAGGTGGGCGAGTGCAAATTGAAATTATAATAGGTGGCAATCACGTCGGCGGGGAGAGCTTTAAAAGCGTCGAGACGGTTTTCGAGGATTGTTTTTTGTTGAGTTTAATAGCGTTTACGCAAGTCGCCGTGTTGAGATCGACGTTTAACGCGAAGAAGAAGACGGACGGCGATGGTGGGTACGCGAGAGTTCGATTTCCTCGGCGGATGAGGAGTCTCGTTTCGCAATCGTTGTTCAACCGTTCGATAGCTTTAGAAACGTGCGCGAATTTAGTTTTGTTCGTCGGGTGCTTGGCGTCGATATCGTGGCAAGTGCTTCCGCAAGAAGGNTTNGGGTTAGGACGNAANTTCGCGAGAGGATTAAACGGGTTTGGATGTTTTTTAATATGGGCGTCTTTAGGCAGACACATGACAAATCTTCCTCCGTACGACGTCGCATTTCGTGCCATAAGTCGAGGTTTACCGGTTGTTTTACAATTTGCCGTAGGTTCTGCGCCGCTTTTGATGGGATTTACGACGTTAGGCGTCGCGCTCTTCGCCGAGGAGACGGAAAAATTTAAAAACTTGGAGAATGGATTTCTGACGTTATTCTCCGTGATGAATGGCGATATCATCTTCGAAAGCGCTCGAGACATGAAACGAGGCATTATCGGTCATGTCTATATCATCATCTTCGTCGTCATCTTCGTGTACACCATCATTTCTACGTTCGTGTCTATCATGCAGAAAGCCTTCGCGGAAATCGAAAGCGAAAAGAGACGACACGAAGAAAGTAGTATTCATCACGTCGACGTAAACGACGACAACGAGAATAATACGAGAGAGAGGAGGAAAACAAACGCCGAAGAAGAAACTACGACTTTTAGAAGAGAACTAAGCGCGATTAAAGACGCCTTGGCATCGTTAGAGAGATCCATCCTCATCGCTCGATGATGACGAAAACGAAGCGTATATAGAAAGCAAGCTTCAGACCGCCAAAGCGACGCGTCGCTTTGGCGGGACTCGTTACAACAAAGAGTACCACGACTTATGCGTACACTACTCCTCCTCGAGAGAGAGAAAAAGAAAGGTTGGTGCCCAGAACCAATTACGCCGATATCATTAAGAGTATTGCGATGTCGTTGTATTGAGCGATGAGACGATTACGAGCGTTTACCAAAACAACACCTGCTGTATTTTAAAGAACAAAAAGAACAAAAAAGGAGAGACGCGAACATTTTTGGATTTTTTGGCGTTTTGAAAAAGTGTTTCTCTTTCTTTTTCTTTCTTTCTCACATCGTCAGCTGAGCTGTGAAAGCGAAAAATAGGACGACGACGAGGATGGAATCTCTCTCTTTTCTCATCAAAAAAGAGTCTCTCTCCTCTTTTTCTGTTTTTTCGGCTCTGCGTGAAGGGGAGGCCCGGCGGCGTGTGCCACTTTGAGAAAACAAAACCTCTCTGTTTTTCCTCACTTTTACCCTAGAGAGAGACATCATCATCATCATCTCTTGTCTTTTGTCCGTAAACGACGACGATTACGATGATGATGAATAATACATCATCGAAAAGAACGACGATGGGAACGTTTGTCTTCTTGATGATGATGTTGGCGGCTTCAACGCTTTCAATGATAACACCAACGAGCGCACAACAGAACGACGACGAAAAACAAACGATGATTGATCATGATGGCACGGACCATTACTCGTCCCGCTCGGTTCGCTTATCCTCCGATACCACCAATATCGGCTCGAACGAACGCAAAATCTTAATCGAGAACGATTACGAAGTCACGTACGGCACGTATTTTAAAATCGTACGCATGAAGTGCGGGTTTGACCACGCGGTGAAAAATCCAGGCAAATGCACGAAAAACACGTACGTGTTGAGGAAACGAGGGACGGACGTACCGACGATCGATCCGAACACGAACGAAATGATTGAACTCGTGAGCGAAGATGGCACAGAAACGAGACATTTTGAAATTCCAGCGACGTCGATTGCAGTCGGCGGGACGTTCGCGTTGGCGTATTTGGAAGCGTTGGATGTGGACGCGGAGACTTTGAAGTTGATCGACTCGCAGTACATGCACTCGCCGTGCATGCAGTTGGCGGTGCAAAATGGAGAGATTATCGATCATGCATATGCTGTATACGGAGCGGATTGGAGTGTGGATACGACGGCGTGGTCGGCGAAGTGCGACGAGTTGAACGTCGATTTGACGTTCACGGATGAGTACGGCACCGGTAAGTGCGGGAACCGAGAAGAAGTGAACGTCTTGTTTCACGGGAACGCGGACGACACCGCGATTTTACGCGCCGAATGGGTGAAGTTTGTGAGCTTGTTCTTCGATAAGGAACAGTTTGCGAACGAGTATTTCGCCTTGGAAAGCGACGCCGTGGAGGCTATTAAGACGTACGTGGAGAAGGGCATCGTGGCGAGTTTGTCCGAGAAAAAGACATGCGTTTGGGTGCAAAAGATGGGCTCGTATTACGAAATCTTACACGACACCTTTCGCACTTCGTTGTGTGTGGATGCAGGGATGCTTGCGTACCAAGGCGAAGCGGGTTTTTTGAAAAAGGCGTTTGCCATCGACACGCAACAGGAAGCGTTTCATTCAGCCATTCGCGATTACGACGTGGTCGTGGACGAGAGCTACTTTTACGACGTTTCCTCGTTAAATCGCTCTGCTTACGAAAGCAACTTGGCGTTCGACCAACTCTCTGGCCAAACGATCAAAGCGAAAGAAGGCAACGGCGGTTTGCTCTTACGGGTGGACGCTTCGCGAGGCAACGGCATGACGGACGATCTCAAAGAATCCGGCGAAGTTCGACCGGCGCTGTTGTTGAACGATCTCGTGACCAACGTGTACGGTGGAACGTTGTCCAACGACGACGCGTGTCCGAAATACTTTCGAAATGCGGACGAGAGTGCGATTTACGTGACGCACGAAAACTGCGCGGCGTTGGAGAATGCCGATAACGAGAAGAAGTGCGTGACCGATTTGAAAGAAGAGGCGGAGAGAAAGACGCCTTCTGCTTTATTCGCGGATTCCAGCGCAATCACGACGAGAGACGCGATCGTTGCGACGTTCGGCGTTTCAATCGCGACGGCACTGAGTGTGTTATTCGCCATTGCGTGATGAGTTCGCACGAAAATCTGCACGACGACGCAGAACATTAATTATTTATTCATCATCAAAAGTATAAATCAAAAGGAGAGAGTAGTAGAGCGAGTGTTTGAATTTTCAATCTGGCGATTAGAGCGCGAAAGAATCCAATCGAATCGATGGTTTTCGCGTTCGCTGTAAGTCAGGCGGAGAAAAATACGACGCACAGTTATATGAAGCAAACAAAAGAGAGAATTGTTTTGTAATCGAACACCGCGAGCGGGACTAAAATAAATATCATCTACCTAATAACGTTATACAATACATACACCGCAGCGTCTGTCGTCATCGTTCTAACGATTGACACACCCATACCCGTTCTTCCTCTTTGTTTCCCATCCAATCTACCGTAAAGTTCAACGCAATCGTTTCGCCGCTTCCGTCGATGGCGTTCCGGAAAGAACCGTCTTCGCACGTTTGCCAATCGACGTCTTCGACGTTGTTGTTCTCTTTCTTCGCGCAGCACGTAAAAAACTTAAACTTGAACCCGTCGTCTATGGATTTCGCGCTCATATCCAACGAACACGCGTATAAGTTATCTTTTGTATCCACTTTCTTCAACTCCGTGCTCTTCTGCACATCCCATTGGCCGAGTTCTTTGCAGCTTCCGACGAGCCGAACCGCTCGGCCATACTCGTCGCAGTCGTCTTTGCGAATGAAAAAGTTGGTCTGAATGTTACCGGATGTTTTCGTCTGCATCGTCTGCATCACGTCTATCGTATTATATATATTATCTGCATCAGTTTTGTCGTCGTTTCCATTTACATCATCGTTATCATCATCGCACTTTCTCTTTGTCGTCTGAATCGTCTGAATCCTCGTCAGCGCTGCCACGTCCTCCCGATACAGTTGAAACGCCTCCTGCATTTGGTCTATTTTTTTCCTCGCTCTCGCCGCTTCGATGTGTTCTCTCTTCGTGCTCGCGCGTATCTCGTTTTCGATTTCTCGCGCTAAATCTTCTTTCATTTCGTTCGTTTTCGTTTGTGCCTGTCGAAATATATCCGCGTGTGCGTACAGGCGCCCGTTTACCGCGTTTGTTTCGCCCGCGATGCATTCCGCGTTGAATTCGTCCAACGCGAGAAAGAGTGAAGATTCAGTTGTTTTTAAAGAAGTTAAAGAAGCTTTCGCAGCCTGTGTGCGATGCAGAACTTTAGGAGACAACTTCCTCCTCCTAAAAAACAACGATTGCGATGATGATGGTACCGTCCTCGTTCTCATCATCTTCTTTAAATACTAATAAATAGAAAAGCAAACGTGTGCGAAATTTGTAGCGAAGTTTATCCAAAACTTGTGGTGAGTACTCGTAATGCATTCAAAAATACTCTAGATTTTTACCTTACCGTCCAATCTATCTCCTTTCATGTTCCGTATCCAAACGCATCCGCAAAAGACGTACATGCCTGCCAATCCGAGAAAGACTTTGGCGAACCCCAGTGTCGCGCTTTGGCCGACCCATTTGGCGATGACTTTGTTAGCGACGAGACAGCTGAAGACGCCAGCGGTGTTGGTGACGCCTAGGATGCTTCCGGCGCGGTCGGAGGCGTAGTCTTGTAAGTACGCGTGGACGCCGGCGACGCTAGCGGCTTGAGCACCGACGATTATTGCGATGATGGAGACGGGGAGGATTTGGATGTTTTCGCTGACGAAGAGAGGCGTGGAGGAGAGCGCGAGGGAGAAGTACGCCAAGAGGAGGCAGCCGAATGCGGGGATCATGGTCGCGACGGTCATGGCGATTTGTCGCGTTTTCCAAGGAGGCGTTTGGAAGTCTCGAATGGCTTTTTGGCAGAATTTCCCGCCGAAATACGCGACTAAAGCGGTCATGAACCAAGGGACGAACAAATACGCGCCGGTATCTGACACGGAAAAGCCTAAACTGCCTTGCATGTAAATTCCGAGCCAGTTTTGAAAGGTGAAGAAGCCGATGTTCGTCATGATGTGGGCGAGCGTGACCACTAAAAGTTGGAATTTGACGGAGAGCGGGGAATTCTTCAGCCACGTTCGATTGCTATAGTCTTCGCAGGCGATGTCAAAACGCGCTTGTTCCTCGTTCGAGTTCGTCTCCTCGGTCAAAGAAGAGTCTAACGCGACGCACTCGTCTTCGGAGAGCATGGGGATATCGCCAACCATGGACGAGGAAAACGGATTATGCCGCTCCTCTACTTTTTCTATGAAACGATCTAACCTTCTCAAACGCATAAACGCGATGACGGCGTACACCATCCCACTCAAACCAAACACGAAAAACGCGCCTTTCCAACCAATCACGGGAACTAAAAATCCTCCGAACAACATCCCGAACCCAGAGCCGACGTTGAACATGCTCAATAAAGTCGTAAAAGTTTCTCCTCTTTCCGCGTCGAGAAAGTACGCGGACGTGCCACAAAACCCAGCCGCGGCGGGTAACGCGACCCCAGACGCTAACCCAAACAATAATCTACTGATGAGTAATATCGCAAACGGCGTCAAAATCGTCTCCAATCCGAAAAGCAAACCGCCTCCGCGTTTCAACCACAACAACGTCGGCAACACCGCGACGGCCAACGACCAAAAAAACAGCGCCAAAAATAACAAACTCGAAGGACTTATGCTCCCGCTCTTCTTACTCGTCGCCAGTTGCCCACCTATAACGTTCGTGCTCATGTACCCGATCAAAAAAACGTTCTGTATCCACCCGATTTGCGCGATGGACAAACCCAACTCGTTGGCGATGGGTAACGCCGTCAGCGTGAAAATCGTCCGATCCGCGGTGCTAAAAAGTAACACGATACCGAGCGTAATCACCGCTTGCGTCTTGTGTTTGAACAACGCAAACGCTATCGGTTTGGTTAAACCGACCAAGTTTTCGTCGTACGATATCCCGGATTCACATTCAATCCCCATGATTGTCTCGTTCTTTGCAACATTTTTGTCAAAGTCTTCGTCCTCCTCGTCTGATGATTTTGCGTCGAAAGAGTTTACTGCGGAGTTTAATGATGCAGAGGACCTCCTCCCACCTCCGAATGTAAAAAAACGCATCGTTCTCGTCTGTTTTCTTTGTGTATCTTCTTGAAAGTCTTCTCTTTTCCTCCTCCGCCGAGGATGATGATGATGATTACGACGACAGTTACGAACACATCCCGAGACGACAGTTACGCCGCTTGGACGAGAACGCAGACTTTTCATCTCAGATCTGCTAAATGATGATGATCGAACTTTGTTTAAGGGAGAGTGTGAGCGTTTTGATGACGGGAGCAGTTGTCCTCCTCCTTGCCGCGTGATGATCTCTTGGTGGGGTCTGTCTGCGCGACTGATGATGATGATGATGATGATGCGTCTGCTCTCCCCAAGGGACGCTTTTCGTGTGAAGAATTTTTACTTTTGTTCGCGCCGCGAACGAAAGACGATGATGTTTAGAACGAGTACTGTATGTGATGGTAGTATATATAATTTATATCAAAAAGTTGTTGTTGTTGTTGTTGTTATTATTGTTGCTAGAGTGTTGTTGTTGTTGTTGTTGAAGAGGAGGATTAAAGTGTTGTTGTTGTTGAGGATGAAAGTTTTGCCCCGGCGGCGAATGATATTGCCCGCCAGCCGCCATCATTGTGGGGTACCCCATGTTCTGCGCCGCCGCCGCTTGCGGGGGATACCCTCCTCCCATGCCTCCGTATTGTGGCGGAGACGTTTGTTGTTGTTGTTGCTGTAAAGAATGATGATGATGATGTGTTTGCTGTTGTTGATAATATCCAGGGTGGTTACCACCCATCATCATCTGTTGCGGCATACCTCCGCCCATCGGCGGCGGCATCATTCCTCCTCCGTACTGCTGCTGCTGCGGTTGTTGGTGTTGTTGCTGTTGTCGCGTGTTGGCTTGTTCGTATAACGAGTTCAAATCAACCGGAGCCGCGACCGCTTTCTTAGGCGTACCAAAGAGATCGTCGCCGAACGGATTATTGCTGCCGTTTCGCACGTGTTGTTGCTGTTGCTGATTTGGGGCTCGAACTGGCGCCGGCGGAAGATTCGCGCTCGTGGACGCGGCGGGTTGATGACCTCGATTAGAGTTTCCTCCGGTGCCATTCGTGTGAGTAATCGTCGCTAAACCGAACGGATCGTCGTTTGGGGCCGATGCGGTTGTACCCGCGGGAAGAAAATTCCTCCCAGCTACTACGCTACTCGGCGCTTCTCGCGCATTCTGCGGAGGCGTTTGAATGTTCATCTCTCCAAACAACGCGTCCAAGGTTGCGTTTGCGTTTTGTTGCGGCGACGCCGTTCCGCCACTCGGCGACGTGGCCGCCGCCGCTGCCGCTCCCGGCGACGATTCAGAAGGAGGCGCAGTACCACCACTCGTCCCTCTGTTCGAACGTCTCGCGCCAACTCCGGCTGGCATTTCCCCCGCTTTCGCCGTATCCACGTACTCTTGCATCGTGCCTAAAAACGACTCCGGCGGTGCCTCCAACGCCGGCGCTTGGTTGACGATTTGCATCTTTTGACACGTCGCGTATAACCGCTGCAAATCTTCGTGTTGAATCACCGACCGCTTATAAATCTCCAACCCTTTCCTCGCTTTCGACTTATCTTGTTCGAAGAACAAACCGACCAAAGCGCACACGCCTTCGTTGGCTAATTTGAACACTTTCAAAGAATCTTTGAACATCAACGCCGTCGCGGCTCTCACGGGAACGTCGTTTCTCCGTAAAACCTCTCCAGTTGGATCGCAATCCGTCAATCGTCGCATCAGCGTTTGTGCCACTGGAACGTGTTGCAACAATTGATCGAAGTTATACGCTTGCATCGGCGTCGAGCCGCTTCCTTGCGAACACAAAAACGGCCAAAACTTTGCGCAACACGTAAACTCTTCAAAATACAACGCGTACGCCCTCACCCAACCGGAAAACTCGAACGCGGTTTGACTCGAGTCATCTTTCCAATATCTCAACGAAAACAAATCTTGTTCTTTCCCACCCGATCGCGCGTTTCTCAAAGCTTCCGCGTGGTGGAAAAATTCCCTCTGAAACTTCCCTCCGCACTCTTGAAACAAGCGGTGTAACACCACGTGCGATTTAAGCATAGATATCCACCCGGTCGCTTTCCCGATAACTTTCGTGATTGAATTCAAGACGTAGTTAATATCCGCCACGGAGACTCGATCCGGCGAATTCCCTTGCCCGCCTCCGCACGCTAACAGTAACGTCCTTACGTGTTTCTCCTTCGGCGCGGAGAGGTCGTTGTTGCACGCTTTCACGCACGCGTTTTCGAGCTCCAAGTATTCTTTCGGCGCCATCGATTTCGACACGAACGCCTGTTGTTATTATTCGTATTTGAGAGAGAGTGTTAAAGAAAGAAAGAATTGAAGAGTGTCAGCGGCGTGAAAGAAAAGAAAAAATGGCATTAAAAACGACCCGAGCGCGAAAGCGCTTTGAAAAGTCTTGTCAACCCATCAAAGCGAGGCATCTCAAAACCCAGCGCAAAAATCAAATCAAAATCACGCAACGTACATTCGTCCTATCCGCGATCGAGGTGACCGGTTTCCCTCGTTTATCGACGCGTTCTGTCCCGTATGCGATTGCTTTCGCCTCGGTTTTGAGCGTTTTTTTGATCGATTTTGCTTTTTGCAACATCTTCTTAATAAACTCTTCTTCTTAAACGTGTTATTCTCTTTTCTCTACTCTTTTAATTGAATTGGAGACGCTTCGCTCAAATTCTCAACGAGATGATGATGTGAGAGACCAAAACCTTCTTTACTCCTTTTCACAACGCGAGAGGCCAAAACCGCTCTCGATCTCTCTTTCTCCGCGTGTTGTCCTCTCTCTTCTTCTTTCTCTCTGATTTCGTGAGAAGACTTTTATTTTATAATCGCGGGTTGTTTTACGCAGAAAGCTTTAGCTTTACTACTCTGATGCGCTTTAAAATTTTATCGTGCGTTTGTTCTGAACTGTCGAAGAAGAGACTCCGCTCCCACCAAAACCCTAAACAAAAAAGTTTCTTCCTCTTCTTTGAGACTCGAGAGAAATCTTTCGTCGCTCTCGTTTTTCCTCATCTTTTTAAAGTACACTCTACTATTAAGAGAGAGAGAGATTAGTAGAGAGATGTTCAACACGTTTTACAAGACGTTCATGGTGCGTTTTATTACGCGAGAAGGGCAGAGAAGAGCGCGTACTTTTTTTGCGTTTTTTCTTTTAGGAGGATGATGTTTTTCTTTCCCGATTTCCCTTCATTTTCAACCTCATCATCATCATCCATATTTATTAACTTTCTTTTCTTTCTCTCTCTCTCTTCAAAAAAAATAAAGTCGAACACGTCCGTGTACGTGGGCGTGATCATCGCCGGCGCTTTAGTCGGGGAGAAAATGGTCAATAAAGGGTTCGATAGCATGTGGGAAAGTAGGAATAAAGGGAAATTGTTCAAGGATTTAAAGCTGCCTGAAGCAGAGGAGGAGTAAAGGAAGAGATACGTGTGATCTCTCTCTCAAACGACAACACGCTCTCTGTGTAGGCGAGCGATGGAAGAGGATATATATGCAAGAGTAGTAGTATTGTTATTATTATTTGTTGTTGTTGTGATGCGAAAACTAATTATTCTTCTTATTCTTCTTCTCTTTCTTCGTCTTCTTTATCGTCGACGATAACAACGTTAACTCCTCTGTTGTTGTCCTCCGTCGAAGAAGCTTCGCCGACTCTGGTCAGCGCGATTCGAAAGAGTGGCGGACCGATTAACAAATTCAGCGCGATCATCGCGGTCGCGACGGAGGCGAATTGTTCGCCCCACGTTGCGGAAAATTTCACCGAACACGTTCTCGCCAAACCTAACGCGACGCCGGCTTGGGTCACGTGCGCCATCCAAGCGACTTTGCGCTGTTGCTCGATAGTATTATCACCACCCCCGGAGAACGACGACGTTTCCGATGAGAGGAGTAAACGACTGGCGATTCTGCACGCGATGAAAATACCGAGTATGCGAAACGCGACCAATAGGATCGCCGCTTGCGCGCTTCTCATCACGTGTTCCATTTCCAACGCCACTCCGGCGAGCGTGAAAAAGACCAAGTTGACGAAAGGCTGTAACGAGACCAAGGACGAGTGCAACGACTTCGAGCCGATGGTGTTGAAGAGTTGCTGTTGCGCCAACTTATTCGCCGCGTCCTCGTCCGCCGCCGTCCTCGTCGTCGTCGCCGCGGAGGAAAAATTACCTCTGTTGGCGCAAAATATCCCACAACACACGCACACTAACAGCGGTTCCAACAAAAACAATCGCTTGGAAACGACGAATATTGTTGTCGAGTAGACGATGGTAAACAGCGGTTTCATCGATTGTCTCATCAACGCTCGAAATCGAGTTTTTACATTCACATGCGCCGCTTGATGATCACCACCGTCCGTTTGCGCTACACTCGGCGACGGCAAGCGTCGCAACACCGAGTGTAAAGGTGCTCCAGCGAAAAAACCGAACACGAAGGAACCAAACACAGAAACCACCGGTTCTAACGCGCGAATAATCGATCTCATCTGGTACTCGTAATCGTTTGTCGACGTCGTTTCTTCTCCGCCGATTGTCGTCATCAGATGCCTAAGAAGCGCGCTCGTCTGATCATGATTAATATCTGTCGTCTCGTTCACCATCATCAACGAGGATACTACAGTGCTACTCTCACTACGACTACTACTATTTTGACTACCATCACTACCTCTACTACTAGTGCTACCGCCAACGCTCGCGTCCATCAATCCTAAAGATTCAATCATCTCCATGTTCAAAGCGAACAAAACGACGACCAAAACGTCCTTCAAAACCGTCACCGAGACGACCAATTTTGAAAACGGTCCTCTCGCTTCGGTTTCTCTCAAAACGGCGATCGCCGAAGCTGGACTCCGAGCGATCGATAACGTAGCTATTAACGATCCTACCGCGCACGCTCGCAAGTACTTTCGCCGCCGCCGTAAAAAAGAAGAATCGTCGTCTTCGCCGCCATCGTCGTCAAAATCGTTCCGATTCATATCCTCTAAAAACTCAACGCGATCGGAAACCTTCCCGACCGTAAACGCCGTAAAAACTGTCATCCACGTAAACAAAGCGATCGAAATCGTCCAAACTATAATCTTTCTCGCGTCTCCTCTCAGATCCCTCGCGCTTAACTCCGCGCCCGCCGATACGCCGATGACGGATAAACACGCGTTGTCGACCAACCACAAGGACTCGCGAACGACCAAAGGCGTCAGTACGTTTAAAAACTATATATAGTAAGAATAATAATAAGAACACATAACATAAGAATCAAATAAAGATAAGTCTTACCGAGGTGCTGGATAAAATCCCGACGAATATGTAAGATGTCACGAGCGGCATCTTAAACGCTTTGAAACCACCGAAAGCACTACTGTTGCTGAATTTGACACCGCTCGTATTCATTCGTTTCCCGACGACGTGAGCGAAGAGCAAAATCAGCGGGAGTCGGCACATGGCGTCGAATAACGTCAGTTTGTTGTTTTCTTCTGTTGTTGTCATCAAAGTCGTCGTCATTTTGTCTTCTTCGCTCTCCTCTTCCTCTTCCTCCGGGGGGTTTCTTAACGAACAAATATCCAATTAATTTTCCCTTAGTATTCACTCCTTTCACCAAGAAGAAGAGGAAGAAGAAAACAGGATGAGAGAACACGAAAGGGCAATAAAGACACCAACACAAGGCTTTTTGATTCTTCTCTCTCTCTCTTTGTCTCTCTCTCGCGTTCGAGATGTAATAAAAGAATCTTCTTCTTGAGCAACAAATTTGTGCAGAAAGAGATATTGAAGAATTTTAATAGAGAGGTGAAGAGTTTTTATTGTGCGTTTCTCTCTCTTTCTGATGTTACAAGTTTTATTCTGATGATGATGATGATTAGGACGTGTGCAATTGTCCATCTTCGTATCGCCAACCGTCTGGTAATGGGCAGTTGTTGTCGAGGAGGTATTGTACGCATTCGGGGTGGTTGTTCTCGTGCGCGGAGCGTACGGCCCAAGAGTTCCAAGGCGCTTTGGCGGTTTCGTGTAAGTACTTCAAACAGTCCAAGTGGCCGTTCTTGGCCGCATACTCACACGCATACTCGCATTGATCATGCTCACGCTCAACAAGATATTCGAGTATGTGGAGATGACCATTTCCAGCCGCACAAGTGGCAGTTTTCCGATCCCAAGGCGCTTTGGCTTCTTCGCGTAAGTATTTGAGTACCTCGAGATCACCGTTTTCGGCAGCACATGCACACGCCATCTCATCGATAGGACACTTATTTGCAACGCAATACTTTAGCATTTCCAGATTACCTTGTCTTGCGGCCAAATTAATCGTCCCTTCATCCCACTCACACTTTTTCTCCTCTCGCACCCACTTGAGCAACTCGAGTTTATTCGTTCGAGCAACATTCCAGCAGAAAGAAGTTTCGTCCCAGCTGCTCCGCCACAACGATTTATGCTCCAACGCAAACTCCAAAGTCGATATCGATGACATCTCTCTCACTTTAAACCCCTTTTTCAAATCACCCTTGCGAGATGATCTCTTAATCAACTTTCTCGTTTCACTATTCACCCCGTACAAGAATTTAAGATCCGTTCGATTCAATCTCGGCAAAATATGCGTGAAACAAATATCGTCGCACTTCACGATCAAGCCCCACAACGACAAAGAATCCCTCTCGTCCCCCATTACGACGCGCTCTCGTTTCGACAAAATTGATCGCGTACGTCGTCGTTTGAACCAAGCGCAACGAAAAGGAGGAAGAAGAAGAAAAAGTGAAACATTTTTCGCATGTGATTTCAAGGCGTTTTCAAAAGGCGTTTATGGAAAAAAAAAGCTTCATTGTACAGAGCATTCAACAATACAGAAACCCACTCGATGAACGCGTTGGAAAAATCGAACGACGCTCCGCTCCCCGTGCACTCGCAAAGAGCCGTCGAGGACTTCTCGGAGCAATTTGTGAGAGAAAAAGGCGCGCACGGAATCGTCAAAGAGCAGCAGCAAACGAACGTCGTGAACGACGTTTTATTCGCGACGGCGAAGACGTTCCTCGAAAATGCGATCGTTCGCTGCGTCGTCGGCACCACAAACACCACCAGCAGCGAAGGAGGAGGAGGAGGAGGAGACTTGAATAAGGACGACGACGAAGCCATCGTTCACGCGTTGCGCCGAGTGAAAGCTGTGCTCAACGAGAGAATAAGAGGGAGAACAAATGCGGACGTGATTTTACTCAACGCGGTAGACCGAAGTATTGTCGTCGCCAAGGAGGAGTTGATTGCGTTTCGAGAGGAGAAGAAGAACAAACAGACGGGTACAAAGAAGGGTTTGAATAATAACGAGAGTTCTTTTAAAGTGTACAAACAAAACGTCATCTCTGCGATCCGGGAGATGATCGCGTCCGACGTGGACCAGGCGAAGCGCGCGATTGGCGAATACGCGTGCGAAACGTGCGGGTCGGATTGCGTGGTCATGGTTTTAGGCGTTCGCGACGGGTTGGTGGAGAACTTTTTGAAAATGGTCGCCAGGAAGAGGAGGGTGAAAGTGATCGTTTTGGAGACGTCGGTGAGTTACGAGGAGAGCGGGAAGGCGATGGCGGAGGAATTCGCGAGGAAGATTTTGATGAGTACGAATACTAACAACAGCAACAACAACAACAACAACAACAACAAAGAGACAACGAACAGCGCGGTTGAGGTGACGATAGTACCGGAATCGAACGCGTTCGCGATGGTGTCCCGAGCGCACTTAGCGGTTGTTTCCGCGCAACTCGGCGTCTTTGAAGACGGCTCGTTTTACGCGCCTCCGGGAACTGGAAACATCGCGCGAGCGTGCGAAAAGTTCAAAGTCCCTCTCGTCGCCTTAGCGCCGAGTTTGAGTCTGACGACGTTGGAGAAACCACGGATTGAGAGGACGAACAGCAGCAGAAATAGTAGCAATCATCACAATAGCAACAACAACAACGACAACATTGACGACGAAAAATCACTCCTCCTCTCTCGAGAGCGAAACGGAAACCCGGCGGAGGTTTTAAAACACTTCCGCGCGCGAAGCGCGAAAACCGGTCGAGACGTCGACGCCGTCGCACATCCGACGAGAGAGTTTATCGACCTTCACGAAAAAGTCGATTTGGCGTTCGTGACTGATCACGGCATCGTCGCTCCCGAGAACCTCAAAAGGCTCGCCAGAGAGTTGTATTCTGCGCCTTAACGTAGGACGGAAACGAGAGACGAATTTAGGGTCATTGAAACCCTAAACATTTGTACGGAAAAACATTTTCGACAAAAGTACAGGAAAAATTCGACGCGCGAACGCGCGCTTCGACGCGACTTTGAAGACGTAAACGACGATGGAATCACCTTTACCATCACCACCGTCATCATCATCGTCGACAAAATTAGTCGTCNCAGCAGAGAATGCGTTGTCCAGGTTGCGCGTTGTTGAAGAGGACGACAAAGAAAAGATTACACAGCATTCGCCTCCTCCAATGACACCGTTATCCCCGATAAAGATTAAGACGGACGAAGAGGAAACCGCGAGAACGAAGAAACCGACGACGCTGTTGGAAAAGATGCGACCGACGAGTTTGAAAACCAAAATTAACGAGAATCTTCAACCGTCTCTGAGGATGAGAGTGACCGCGAGCACGGACGAGTTGCTCAATTTGGAAATCAGAGAGAAAAACTATCGCGAGTGCAGACACGAAGCGTCCGCGATATACGAGAGTTTCCTCTACGTCGGCGGAGACGAGCTGGTGAAGAAAGAGAAACACGCGAGAAAACTGAAAGAAGAATTAAACGTGAGACGGATTTTGTGCTGCTACGAGAACGATTCGAACAACAACAACAACGGAGGATTGTTGAACGACGAATGTCTCTCGCCGGGGAGTTGCGCGAGCGGGACGAGCGCGTCCACGCCAACGCCGAGGACGACGGAGGGAGGATCATCATCAGACGATAAATTTGATTCTTCCACGTATTTTGAACGCATGTCGTTGCCGCTGATGGATACGAGCGATGAAGATATCGCGTGCGTTTTGTACGACGCGTTTGATTTTATGCTCGGCAACGAACGCAGAGAGTGCGTGTGGGAGAAGAACATCAACAGAAGGGAAAAAGAAGAGGAAGATTATGAAGAAGAAAAAGATGATGACGATGAAGAAGGTGGGTGTCTCGTGCACTGTCAAATGGGCTGTTCGCGTTCGGTCGCTATATGCGTCGCGTTTGTCATGTGGAGAGAAGGTTTAGCCTACGACGAAGCGTTTGAAAGAGTAAAGAAAGCGCGCTCGATTGCTCGTCCAAACATTGGGTTCGTGAAGACGTTGGAAGCGTGGCACGAAGCGAGAACGAATCGATCGACTAGTTCATCGTCGTCTTCGATGCTTTCCGACGTTGTCTCGTACAGAATAGTCGAACACAAAAACAGAAAAGGATACATCGTCCCGAAGCGCGAGAATAATAATACTACGAATAATAATAGCAGCTATAACAACAACAACAACAACAGCAAGGATAACAACAACAACATCGGAGGAGGAGAAGGTGGAATGTCGCCAGTCAGTTGTTGTTTAAGCCCGAAAGACGACCCGAACTTGGTCGCCTTGCGCTTCAAAAACGAAACCTTCTTCAGTAAGAAAAATACGACGGGCGACGACGACGAGAATACCAACGACGACGACGACGACGACAAAACATTCTTACAGCCGACGATAATCGTCGGCGACCGAGTCGACCGCGAAAACGACCCGAGAGTAGACGAACAAACGCTCGATAAAATCACCAAGCAAATTCTATTCTACGAGTACGGCGTTCGAGTTTCGCGCGAGTTTTAGTTTTTTTAGTTTTAAGAGTAGATTTTGCTTAGTAGTAATAATAGTAAAAGAGATTACAACGCAACACATCTCTCTCTCTCTCTCTCTCTTTCTCATTCCTCTCTTCTCGCGCTTGCACATCACGTGCATTTCATCATTCCTGTTGCGCGGTAATAAAACGGAAATCGATACCTTTCATCAGTCTTCAAACGCGCGAAGCGATCGCATCACGCCAAAAATCCAAGCCTCCCCCCGTTGGCTTTCGCGGTTTTGATCAGTTTTTGTCGTTGTTTCGTCGTCGCGCCAAACTCCGAGCAGAAATCGCCAATCACTTGCGAGTGTAAAGAAATCGCTTTGCCTCGTAATTGGTTGAATCGTTTCACGCCGATGATTGGTCTGATGGCGACCACGAGTGGCGCGAACACGCCGCCTTCGTTGACGTTTCCCATGGACACTATCTTTAAAGCATTACTTTTCCCCGCTGGTTTTCTCTGATTTTGAGTTGCTAAAACTGTGCTAAAACTATTGCTACCGTCATTTGTCGCGTGTCGTCGACTGCTTAATAACAGAGACGAGGAGGAGACAGACGTTTGAGAGCACGGTCCGCAGAGTAAAAAAGAGGACATGATCTTTTATTCTTATGTGTGTATATATATCGAGCGCTTAAAAGTAACGATGATGCGTGGAGAAAAGATTACCTTAAAGGTGGACCCGCCACGTCTCGTCTGAGCCACAAAAATAAAAATTGTCTCTCGAGTAAGAATTCTGCACTAATCGTTTAGGGTTTAAGTACAATTTTGTACTCTCTTTGCGCCAAATTTGGAGTTCTTAGTCCACAGTGCTTACTCGTAAGTCTGTGTTACTTACTCTCTTCTTCTTTTTGTTTGTATCCTGCTCTTTTTTCTTTTTTCTCGCGTTGCAGTAAATACACGCACAACACACAGACAAACATAGACACGAAAACGCGCGCGCGTCAGAGAGTAGTATAGAGATGTGAGGCGAAGAAAGAATACACATACCAGTGTACAGCAAAATACCTTCTTTATGATGTGGTTTTACAGTAGTAGTAGTAGTAGTAGTATTTTTGTGCTACCTATTGCTAGTGCTGCTGCTAGTGC
>JGI20158J14315_10000904_pt1 | contig 22493 bp, 9 predicted proteins | sample COG_08_FD_14315 | JGI IMG/M metagenome (IMG submission 14315)
AAAAAAAAAAAAAAAAAAAAAAAAAAAAAAAAATCTCGCTTTTCGTACCTGCGCCTCCGTCAACTGACTCCCGCTCGCGCGCGCGACGGATGCAATCTTCTCCATTTCTCTCAGAGAGGATTTATAGTGTCTTTTCCTTTGTTTCAAGATGAGTTCGGTGGTTTCTGGTTGGATGAATGCATCGAGATGATGATGATGATGATGCGCTTCGTCGCTTTCGTCGTCTGAATCGTAAACCTCATGGTTTCGATGCGTCGTCGCATTCGAAATGGAAGACGATCGAGGAGGTCGTCCTCCTCCTCTTCCTCTTCCTCCTCCGAAACCACCAAAACCAGACGACCCGCCGCCGCGAGATCCACGAGATCCACCACTTCGGGGACCGCTGCTTCGCATGATGAATGTGGTTTTAGAAGAAGATGTAATACCGAGACAAACGCGCGCGAATGTTTTTTTTTAATGAGGAATTCTCTCATCTCGCATGTGATTGACTTTCGTTTTTTGTGCTTTTTTTTTTGACCTCCAAGATGAATAAAAGCATGATGGAGCTTATTAGATTTTTTATACTACGTAGTGTTGTTATAAAACGGCGCGGCAATACCGTCGTGTATTTCAATTTTATCATCGGTATCTCTCTCCTCCTCTCTCTCTCTCTCTATAGAAGAGAGTGTATTCAATCTATTTGCATGCTACTCGCCGCGGCGGCTTGTTGTCTTCTCGAACGAAGCGAGGCTGGGCCGCCGCCGCCGGTACCTTCCCCTCCTCTTCGCGAAGCGCCCGGTATCGTAGGTATGCGGTGATCGAAGCGTTCCATTAATCCGACACCACCGAAAAACTTCTCGTCTATACCACCAATGTGGCCGATTCCACCATTAGAGGAGGAATCGATGTCCTCTTTCTTATACGCCGCGTTGAACCTTCTCGCGAAACTTTCCGTATCCGCGCACGCCTTGGTCAATTTGGTTAACGTTTCAATCAAAGCCGCGTCGCTCTTCTCGCGAGTGGCTTTATCTGTGTTTGGAAGTTGGGTATCTTTTTGCGCGCATATGGCGTTTAAGCGACGCAAAATTTCAAATCTCAACGCGTCGTCTTCCTCCTCATTCTCGCCGGCTACTTCCTTCTCTAAAAACTCCAACATCGTCCCGATTCGATCTCGCAAAGCTTTTACGCTGACTCTCTGCTCCGTCAAATACGCCAACACTCTCGACTCTTTCGTTTCCAACTCTGTCTTTTCCGTCGCTTTGGACGCGTGGTCTGACGCGACTCTTTCCGCCGAGCTCGCGTCAATCCCGTACGCGATAGGTTTGAACGTTTCGTCCGTCTCTTCATAACGGTACAGTTTCGCCGGTAACGCCGCGCGCTTTTTTTCAGCGTTTTTTTCGTCCTCCTCGTTCTCTTTCCCACGTCCGTCTCCTCCGCGCACGACTACTTTCGCGTTTACGGTCAACAAAACCATCGGACAATCTATCACGTCTTTCACGCACTCTCCTATTTGTTCGTGCACTCTTCGCTGAAACGTCTTCTTCTCTTCTTCGTCTTCTTCTTTGGACTCCTCCTCGAAAACCGAGCAGAAATACCACCCGACGACTTCTAAATCTTGAAACGTTTGTTTGTAATTGTTTNGCATTCTTTGGAGGAATTCCGCGTCGACGACGTAGTCTTTGTCTTTGTCTTCTTCTTTGCCGTAGTACTCAATCTCGAAACAGTTCGTGATTGAAACACAAAACTCTTCCCCAGCGCCTGTTGTTGCTGTTGCGCTCTTCTTTTCCTCTAACGCGTCTCCTCCTCTTCCTTGTCCTCCTTCTTCACCACCACCTCTGTGCCCTAAGAGTAAACCCGCCGCGCCGAGCGCGTTTTTCTTCCTCGTCTTTTCATCGTCAGTCTTCTCTCTCGTCGTTCGTTTGTGATGGTCCGTGCAAGAGAGCAACACCGTCGGGTGGACTTTGAACGACGATAAAAATAACGATTCAGACGAACCGGCGTCTGCGGTAGTCGCAGTACTCGTCGTCGTTCTGCTTCTCGTCGCTTTTATCGTCGTCATCTTTCTTCTTCGCGCAAAGTCAAAGAACTTCTCTTCTTCAAGTTTAGCGCGTTGATGATATGATGATGACGACGATGAGAAGTGCAGCCTTTTTTTTTTCTTTCGAGCTGTGTCTTTTCTTTCGTAACTGTCGCTCATCAAAAGAGTCGAATTTTCTTCATTTTTAGAAACGTCTGCTCTCTTCGAGTGCATTCTTTTCATACATTTCTTGTTGTAGAAAACCCGTGCATCATCAACGCGCACACAAAACGCACTCATTCAGAAGAAGAAGAAGAACTACAGAAGAGATCCGCGCGCTCTCGAGGCGTAAAATCATCTCATGTCGGCGGCAGAAACTCCAGGAGGAATCGAGGCTTCGAACGACGGAGGAGGAGGAGGAGGAGGAGGCGCGATAAAAACGACGACGAGTGCGGGTGGTGGTTTCGAAGCCAATCACGAGCGAGCGCATCATCATCATCAGAAAAGCAACGACAACGTCGAGAGTGCAGACGACGATGACGACGAAGACGACGACGACGACGACGACGACGAGTCGTCGTACACCGAAGAGACGCCGCGCTCGACGGATTCTCGTCGCAGTCATCATCACCGGAACAACAACAACAACAACAACACGAATAACAGAAGAACGACCAGCAACAACAACTACCACCATCAACAACAACGCTCGCACTCATCGAACACGAGTAATAACAGCACGCAACACCACCAGTACAACCACCAACACCAACAATTTCAACATCAACAACAACAACAACCGATATTCTTCGCGGAATCGAGGCACGAGTTCGCGGAAGTTACGAGAGACGTCTACGAGAATCGAGAATCGGTGAGGCGGATGAAGATGAGAGCTTTACGACGCGCGAGGAAAGAAGCGATGGAGAATTATTTGATGCGGTTGAGCGACGATACTTCGTCGTCTTTTTTGAAGAAAAAGAATACTGCTTTTGGGGTTGTTGGCGGGGGCGCCGCTTTCGCGAAAAATCAGCAGAGACGAAGCGTCGGGCAAGAGAATCAGCAACAACAACTGCTACGACAACAGGAACAAATGGCCGCGCAACAGAAATACGGAGAGATGTTGTTAAACGGAGAGCGGTCGAATTACTTGCAAAAGTTAACCATCGAGGATGATTTTAGCTACGACGGCGAGGAGGACGAGTTGGATTTCGGAGGAGGCGAAGGAGGAAGCGAAGACGAGGGCGGATTGACGATGACCTCGACTTCGACGATTTATGCGAATTTTTTGGAAGATGATTTTGAAGCGGCGTTGAGGAGTGCGAGGGAACGAAGACAACAGCAACAGCAGCAAGCGGAAACGAGTAGTAGTCGTGAAGCGATGCCTTCGCTTTTGAATAGTAGTAGAGATAACAGTAACGGCGATCTTAGAACGGCGACGCCGCCGAATTTAGGTAATGGGACAATGTCGACTAATTATAACAGTAACATCGTCTCGACGTGGAGGATGAAGGATCGCATGAAGACGACATCAGTCGCATTGGTGCTTTGCTTGAACATTGGAGTTGATCCTCCAGACTGTTTGAAAGTATCGCCGTGCGCGCGAGCGCAGTGTTGGATCAACCCGTTAGCGACGCCGCCGCAAAAGGCGCTCGACGCCATCGGGAAAGCTTTGCAAGCGCAATACGAACGATGGCAACCTCGGGCGAAATATAGATTGCAGCTCGATCCAACCGTAGAAGACGTGAAAAAATTGTGTCTCTCGTGTCGAAGAAGTGCAAAGAACGAGAGAGTTTTGTTCCACTATAACGGCCACGGCGTCCCTCGCCCGACGCAAAACGGCGAAGTGTGGGTGTTCAATAAAAATTACACGCAATACATTCCGCTCTCTTTGTACGACGTGCAACAGTGGACGGGAGCGCCGGCAATTTATTTATTCGATTGTTCGAGCGCAGGTACAATCGTCAAGTCGTTTTTATGGATCAACGAAGAACGAAAACGGCGGCGGATGGAAGAAGAGAAGAGTAAAATGCAACAGGAACGACGCTCGGCTTCCGGGGAAAACCTAGCAGCGGTGAGCGAAAACTACGACGGCACCATGGATGACTTGACAAACACCAATAAAGATAACAACAGCAATTACGGTCACAACGAAAAGAATAGCAACGACATCAATAATAGAGAAAACATCGAGACTGAAGGGAGAGTGCGAAGCGCGAAGCCGTCTGGCGCGTTCAACGCTTCTAACTTCCCACCGTTGCCGACGCGTCCGCCGACGCCGGCTCCACCAATTAGAGAGGAACGTATCGTTCTTGCCGCTTGCTCGGAAGACGAAAGCTTACCACAAAGTGTAGAGCTTCCCGCGGATGTTTTCACGGCGTGTTTGACGACACCAATTAAAATCGCGTTGCAATGGTTCGTGAGTCGGTCTGTTTTGAAAGGCGAAAGCGGCGTGAGCGAAGATATCATCGATAAAATTCCAGGCTTACAAAATAATAGGAAAACACCACTGGGTGAACTCAACTGGATTTTTACAGCGATTACGGATACTATTGCGTGGAACGTGTTGCCTCGTCCGCTCTTTCAGCAACTCTTTCGACAGGATTTATTGCTGGCAAGTTTGTTCCGCAACTTCTTATTGGCGGAGCGAATAATGCGCGCGAACGATTGTACTCCAGTTTCCATTCCTGAGTTGCCACCAACGCACCAGCATCCGATGTGGCTTGCCTGGGATATGGCGGTTGAGAATTGTTTGCTCCAAATTCCCGATTTGATTGAGGCGGAGAAGAGAATGGCAGCTTCGCAAAGCGCCTCCGCCGGGACGAACGGCGCGCAACAACAAGATCCCTCCCAGCAAGCCTTTCCAAACTTTACGCCCAGTTCGTTCTTTTCGGAGCAGCTCACAGCCTTCGAAGTGTGGCTTGAACGCGGTGATAATTCCAAAGATCCACCTGAACAACTTCCGATTGTTTTGCAAGTTTTGCTTTCGCAATCTCACCGTCTTCGGGCGCTCGTTTTGTTAGGTCGATTTCTCGACATGGGTCCCTGGGCGGTCGATCTTGCGTTATCCGTCGGTATTTTTCCGTACGTCTTGAAGCTTCTGCAAACGACTGCGCCTGATTTGCGACAGATTTTGGTATTCATTTGGACCAAGATTCTTGCGTTTGATCGCAGTTGTCAAGTCGATTTGGTCAAAGATTCCGGACACACGTATTTCATTCGATTTCTCGACGCGCCAAACATTCCAGCCGAGGAAAGAGCAATGGCGGCGTTCGTCTTAGCATCCGTTTGCGACAATCACCCGAAAGGCCAGAGCGCGTGCTTAAAAGGTAGTCTTGTCGATGTTGTGCTCGCGCATATCTCGAGAGCGTGCGATCCTCGAGGTACGAGAGAGGCGACGAGTCCGTTACTCGCAAAATGGTTGTGTTTGTGTCTTGCAAAATTGTGTGAAGATAACGTCGAGGCAAGGCGAATTGCGTTTAGAGCTGGCGCTGTAAAAGTACTATCGAATGCATTTTCGCATCAGAGTCCGGACGCGCGATCGGCGGCTGCGTACGCGCTCGGTGTGATGATTGATGTCCCGGAAGAAAGAGAAGCAAAGGAAAAGAGACGAAAAGAAATGGAAGATTTGAAAATGGCATCCATGGGGTTTCCACAAACGCAACATCAGCAAGGCGGTAGCAACGATAGCATGTTGCGGCCGTCTTCGAGGGGTTCTAGAGTGCAATCGAGATCGTTATCGAGAGTCGAGAAGATTGAATCAGAAGCCGAGTTGCTCGGAAGAAAGCTAAGCGGCATCGCGGGCGAGGGCTCCGACGAAGGTAAGCAACATCACGGGCACTCGGGATCTACCGGGGTAGGCATTGGCAGTGTCGAACAACAAAACGGTGAAAGCGTGTACGATGGCACAGGAGTAATCTCGGCGAATGACGTGGATGAAGAACAACAGAGACGACACGAAGAACACGAACGCGAACTTGGGTTGCGCCGACAACAACACAGCGACGAGCGCGAGGCTATCGGAGCGATACTTTCGAAACTTTCTTCGGATTCGTGCACGAGTACTAGGTGTGAAATGGCTATTGCGATTGGACGATTTGCGAGAGGACATTCAGATACTTTCCAAGCAACTGCGCAAAAATGGAGGAAACGCCGCGAATCGAAGCAACAGGAGAGACGATTATTGAGAGGCGGTTCGGTTGGAAACAGCGGTGGTAATATCGTCGGCCTCGACAATGAATTAATGAGCGTTTCAGCGCGACCGATGGGAAACTCTGGAGCAGCAGGTTTGCAAAAACCGTCTGCACGTCATCAGAGGCGATATTCTGCGGTTGATGATCACAGAGATCTCAAAGCGGCAACACCTATCGAAATGCAGCGAACAAAAGGTGCGGCACAGGAAAGACATCGAAGTTTAAGTAATTTAGGAGGTTTTGCGGAGAGATACTCGTTTTCGTCAGGTGGCGGATCGCACGATGGGGTTACACACTTTCCACACATGCGACGAGTTGCGGAAAGTGATTCAGACGATCCGGATGATTCATCTTCTACATCGAACTCTGACGTTGAAGAATCGGAAGACGACGACGACGTATTTGAATCGAACGTCGTTCTGCGGGACAAAGAAGATAATAATAATGCTCAAGGAAGCGATAATGATGACGACGATGATGATGATGATAACGATGAGGAGGAGGACGAGCTCGACGGAAACCATCCGGATTCTCAGAAGGGGAGCAGCGGCGATACTCTCACGGACGAGCAGCCTATGCACCCACGAAAACGTTTTCCACACCGAAGCAATTCGTCATCGTTTTTGACGAAAAATCTGTACGACCAACGAGACGAGGAGATAACCAGTCACGCGGTTTTGGTTGCATTGGCTGATTTAGCCGTCGATCCTTCACCACGAGTCGCGAGTTGCGGGCAATCCGCGCTCTTGTGCTCAAAATTGCATTCGAAACACCCGATCTCGTTAGCGGCGACTCGAGCGGAGACGTTTGGTGCAAAACCTGGGAGGCAAGCGAGAATTCAACGCGAGCGAATGCGAAAACGCGAAGATTTACAGAGGAAGACGCATGAACTCCTTTTTGGTAGCAAATTTGGCCCGAACAGCGGTGGAATTAGTAAAGATAGCAAGGGTCGCATTGTAGAAGCCTCTAAAAGTCTGAAGCGCGCAGATTCTTGGTCAAGTCGTTTGTTTGAAAGGGGTCGAAAATTGCTCGGTTCATCGCCGCAAGGTTCGCACGGCTCTCTCGATATTCATAACATCGATAATAAAAGCGACGATGGCAGTGGGAACAAAGTCTCCTCGAGGTCCCCCGAGTACAACATGTTGCAGCGAACGACATCAGAGCGAGCCGCCGGCGACCCGCGAAGCCTTGGACGACTCTCCATCACGTCTCGAAGCTCTATTTCAATCAATACGACGGTTCAAGCGTTTTCTGGCGGCGATAGACCTGAAAATTCGCCGCCGGCGCCGAGTGTTTTGGCTCGATCATCGGTGATGTTGCAATCACCGCCGCAATCGCCCCTCAGGCGCGTCGCCAGTTCTCTGTTCAACTCTTTCAAATCCTCTGGATCGAATCCAGACATCGCTCGGGGAGACTCCGAAACACTTGCGAGAAGTGTGAGCGGCAGAGTTGCTCGTATGTCTTTGAACGACGAAGAGATGCATATCAGTAGTTCTCCCAGATCGAGAAGATCTTTGTCAATGATCGGAGGTCACAGCGATAGCAGCGACAAGCTCATGCTCGCGAGACAAGACTCGAACGATTCAGCAAACGAGAACAAGCAAAACAACCCGAAGGCTCCGACTTCAAGTAATGACGATTTATTCAACTTAGCCGAAGACGAAGCGTCGCTTCAGGGACGACCGGCGAAACCTCCACTTTCTAGACTGTTCGAGGCTTCGCGAGAGCATTTTTCGAAATCGCTGTTGGAACCAGAGGAAGATAATACGACAGATTTCGACGACGACGATCGAGATTCGGAGGATAGCGACAGCGACCAAGGAACTTTTAGCGATGCCGATCGAGATTCGTACGACGATGATTACAGCGATGGAGGGTCATCAGTTGAGGAGGAGTACATGTACGCGTACGGAAGCTCTTTTGCGCAGGCGAGACGAGACGCGAACGCGACTTTCAACGCTTTCAATGGCAACAACAACAATGCCGGAGCAAAGAACAACGAGGAATTTTTCGACGGCGATTACGTGGACACATCGAGCGAAAAATACTATAACATTGATAATTACTTCTATGAAGGCGCGACGCTCTCGCAACGTCAACAACGTCAAGAAATTATTCTCGAACCGTTTCGTCGCCGCAAGCGTCGACAAACTGCATCGGACAGAAGTTATCGAGGTAAAGAACGCGCCACGCAAAATTTGGTTGATTTTACGAACGTCATAGCGTCCCATGAAAATGTTCAGAACTCAAGACACAACGCGCCAACTGCTGTTGTGATGCATCCTTTGTTACCTCACATTGCATCTTCGGGCGGAAAAGGATTGATACGTGTCTTTGATTACGCTTCGAAAACGATTACGAATGCCTTTGATGCGCAACTCCCGACGAGATCGGCGACCCAAATATCACTCGTAAATCAGCTCGATGATGCCATGTTGCTTTGCGCCGGCTCGGATGGAAGCGTCAAGTTATGGCGAGACTACTTTCGAAGAGGTGAAGAGACTCTGGTTGCCGCTTGGCGAACGCTAAAGTCTCGCCCGAGAGCGTACAAAACTCATGGAACGTACAATGCGGAAGATACGGCCGATTGGCGACATCACCATTCGAGTCACCATCCAAAGAATTCGAAAACGAATGCCGTTGTTCTTTGGCAGCAAGCTGCGGGATGTCTTTATTCAGCCGGAAATACGCTCCCAAACCCTATTTTGAACGTTTGGGACGCGTCGCGTGAGTTATGTCTGGAGTCTCTGGTTACGCCATCGGCGGCGACTTCGTTAGCCGCCGAAGGCGCACTTTTAATGGTTGGTGCAAACGATGGGAGCGTATTATCTTACGATTTACGAACTCCTGCTCGCTTGTTGAGCGCTATTAAAACGCACGGAGACTCTGTAGTTTCTATTTTGCTCCAACCTGGAAGCGTTGGGAATCTAGTCGCCACCGGGTCCTCCAGCGGTGACGTGCACTTTTGTGATTTGCGCAACGCTGCGAAGCCGTTCTTCATGGTGAACGTATCTGGAAAACCAGTCGCGAGACAGGATTATGACGAAGGGACGACGTTGGATGGGAACGCGATTGATTCTGTTGTTGGGGGCGTCAGCGGTGCAGCAAAGACGAATCAGCCGTCGCCTTTGGGTGGAGGAGGTGGTCGACACAGCTCTCAATTGCCGGCAAAGAAGAGATTGCTCACTACGCTCATCTCCACGCCAGTGGCTCCATGCATCGTAGGCGGTACCACAAAAGACGCCATTAAAATTTGGGATGTCGAAGGGAACGAAATTGGTGAAGTTTTGTACACGAATAAGACGACGAAAGCGCGCCTCGGTGCCATCTCTGCCATGGCGTTTCATCCAAACCAAATGTGCTATACGGCCGGTGACATTCGGGGCGCGACGACTGTCTTTGGTATGTCGGAAGATGTGCTCTAAATTTAGCAAAAACTTGAGATTTCTAATATTAAATTATCTATACTATTACAGCTTGCGCGCAGAATCATTTGTGCATGTGCTTCGAGGAAAGCACGTTTTCGTTTTTAGCGAGAAGTACTTTTTCAAAGACAGCGGGACGGGGGACGGTGACAGGCACCCCTAGCATTTCGCTCAACACGGTTTGCGCTTTCGATACCGTCTCTTTATCGAATTTAGTCGCACTCTCGAATCTGTCACCATCTCCTTCGCTACCACCAGTCTCTACGATATCAACGGCAATTCGAATTGCCTCGAGAGCGTGAGACGAATGTTCTCTCACGATTCTCGTGCATCCTCTTTCAGACACGACGCCAATCGACAGTAAATGAACAAAAGTCGAAATCGCTTGGGCTTTGAGCTCCTCTCGATACTTCTCTGCAGCGCGCTTTGATGTTACGTTACCATCGTCGTCTTCGAACTCTCCGACGAGTTTACTACACTGTTTCTCGCTTTGGACGAGCGCTTCAACGACGACTCGGATGCAATCGACGTATGAAAGATGGTCCAAAAACGTACGCGACGCTCGCGAAATAGCCGCGAGAGATTCTCTACGAATTTTGAAATTCTCGCTCGTTTTAATCAGAGTGAGTAATAGTCGAGTGAGAATGACACCGGCGTTGCTGACGCCTCTGACTGCTGAGAACGCTTCGTTAGAGATCGCATCCTGGTTTTCGAATAAGTTTTTTATGGCAACGCAAGAGTTCCATTGCGTTTTTGCGGAACCCGTAGAGGCGCAAGAAAAGAGCGCCTCGCAAATCAGTTGAAGCGTCTCATCCTCCAAGTCACGAAATTTCGCAATGTGTCCGAGCCCTCGCGCCACGTTCGCCCGCACTTTGTCTGCTTTCGAAATAGTCCACTCGTGGAACAAATGCGTCAATTCTTTATTAATCGATACATCATCACTATCATCCGCAGAAGGCGTCGGCAACCTTGTAGCGCACAAGGCGATGTTTGCAGCGCACAAAGACGCGTTCATTTCCAGCGTCTTTGAAAAATCTTGATGCGTCCTTTCTTGATTCATAGCGTTCTTGACGCTTTCTAACGCGCCCAAGAGAACCTCATCCATTTCGAAATATTTCGGATCTAAGATGAGAAGTGATGCGAGCGTTCTCATGGCTTCCGCGCGAGTTGCGCTCGGATATCGACGATGTTTTTCTCGCAAAATATCGAGAGGAGCCTCAAACACAGCTTTGATTCGAGAAATCTCCGCGGTACCGTTACTACTCGATCGTATATCGCTGATGACACAATCTGTCGTTTCGCTCAAACACCGCAAAGCGGCGATTTTTACGAGTTGCGTGACTTCATCCGATCGCGTGTTCGAAAGGCACGACGGAAGCGCGTTGTCGATAAAATTGCACCACAGCTCGCGGCGAATTTCCGCGCAGAAAAGAAAACTGCTGTTCTTCCTCCTGCTCTTTTGAAGGACAGCGGAGAGCATCGCGCACTGCAATTTTACGCTCGCGTGCATGACCTTCTCGAAAGCGACTTTATTTGCCCTGGAGGAAGATTTTGCCACAAAAATTGCCATCAAGACGTCCGGCGAGAGTTTGCAAACGCACTCTCGATTGGGAAACAAAATTTTTGACGCGTTTTCAGAGGACGCCAACTTTTGCAGCGCTTTAAAAGCCTCGCACGATTCCTGAACTTCTTTGTCTATCAAGGAATCGCGCGTAGTCGATGCGGCTGCTTTTTTCCACAAAGCTTCGCACGCTTGCAAAAACAGCGTCATTTCATCCGCGGTGTATTTTCTGGCGTTTAAGCTGGATTTGAACACCACAGAAGACGCGTTGCTTTCCAAACTTTCAAAGCCGATTTTCGCACTCAACGTGATTCCAAGACATCGAATAATTGGTGCTTCTTTGAAAAACGCGCTCACTACCGCGCTGCTTGGAAACGAGGAATACTCAATCAAAAGTGCGCATTTGATCGAGTTCGCGAGCTGCGGTACCAACCGCTTCGGCAATCTCAAAAACGGCAAGGAATCGACCGCTTTCTCCGTCAAGATGCTCAGCCAGCTTATCCATTTGTCCGCGCTTCCTATGTTGTCTTTACTCGGCGTGGGTGCACCAGGAAAACGTTTTCGAAAATGGTGCTCTGAAATTCTGGTCCACGCGTACGAAATCGTTTCGCACAGCGCCACTGCGTTTTCCCCTAAGTTCATCGATACCGTAGAGAATCCCGACGAAGCTCGACGCGACGATGACGAAGACATAGCACTCACAGCGCTACCGCCGCTTACACCCTTATCCTCTTTCATCTCTGCCATTGCTAAATACTTCTTCGCTTCGCTTGAATCTAATAACGAAATAATCGCAAAGCACGCCGCCGAACGAACCGATGCGCTTCGTTCGAAAACCATCAACTTTTCGAGCGTTTTCTGCGACGCGAGAAGAACGCTGCTCTTCTTCTTTTTCGGCGCAGGAGAAAACTCTCGAGGGAAGACTATTTGCCATCGCGAACACATTCCCGATGGGTTTCTTTTGGCCATGTACCCCAACGCCGCGAGCGCCTCAGTTTTCAAAAGTTCCACCGGGCTCACCTCTGTTATTGTTGTCTTTGCTTTCCCCGCTTTCTCGAACGCGCTCGACGGTGGTAAGCACCAATCGCTCTCCTCCGCAAACCCGCCGATATATGAATCCTCACTCACCTTCGTCTCTCCATTGCCGTCGTCCACTTCGCCTCTCCTCGCACAACCTTCGTACTTATAAAACGCGCATTCTCTCAACAAGACATTCACCAGAGCGTCCATTTCCCGTTCCGGCCAACTCGTGAGCGTCGCGCACGCCTTAATCGCTCTCACTACACACGCCGCGTACCACTGCTTCTCTTCGAGTCTTTTCCCACCACCGTCGCTCTCATCAATGCTGCTCTCCTCCTCACCGCCGTGCTTTTTGAGCGTTGCTACCGCGTCTGCTAAAACCTCCTTCGCCAGTAACGTCGATACGCTCTCGATGTCGGCGACGACGACGATACCTTCGTCCTCCTCCTCTCCTCGATGATTGCTATTCGTCTTTATCGTCGTCGTCGTTTGCGTCTGAATCAGAACACTCGAAAAGTTCGCGTTCGTGCTCGACACCACGCGTCCTACGTTCAAAACCACGCTCCCAATAGCGTGCGCGATGAGCGTCATTTCTCGCGTTCGAATTCGACTTCGGTGCTTTTGTACTTGGTTGTCTTCTTGGTCTTCTTTCATCAAGAATTTTAAAAATCTCAACTGTACGTTCACCAATCGCAAAGAGCTTTCCACGAACACATCGACGACCAAAACATTTTCCTCCTTGTCCTCTTTCGAGTTTGAAGAAGACAAAGAAGAAGAAGAAGAAGAAGAGGTAACACCGCTAAAGCTGATGAAAGCTGATTCTTCTTGTTCTCGTCGTTGTCTCTCTAAAAACTCCAGCGAGATAAACTCGTCTGTATCGTCCTCGTCTTTCTCGTCGTCGGTTCGTTTTCTTCTCGTCAAGATTTCAGACATCTTTTTCTCCAACTGCGCGTTTCTTTCGACGATTTTTGAAAGTAGAACTCGTCGACGTGAGGAAGAAGAAGAAGTCTCCTCTTCCTCTTCCTCTTCCTCCTTCTCGGAAGCCCGCGATACTTTGCCCATGATGGATGATGACTTTTCTTCTCTTCTTCTGAGGAAAAGAAAGAGAGAGAAAATCGAACGCTCGTTATTTAGGGTATTCAACCCTATCGTCTTCGAGACGAAGGAGGAGCGCTCTCTCTCTCTGGCGCATTTTTTCACATCGATGAGTTCGTTATAAAGTCGCGCATTTTAGGGGAGTTGAGAGAGCATATCATCATCACTTTTTTTGTGCGCTCGAGAGAAAAGAGACCTCTCTTCTGAGGAAGATGGAGATACCGCGAGCGAGAAGAAGAAGAAGAATAAAAAGAAGATGACGATGAAGCGGAGGAGCAACGAGAGCAAATCAAAAGAGCATAATATCAGGGGAAAGTGGAAATCCGTTTTGCTCGTGGCTTTCATCGCGTTTGTCGCGGAAAAAGCGACGAGCAAAGCGAGAGTGCACTTCGCGATGAGAGGAAAAGGAGAAGTGGTGTTTCGAAGTTCTGGCGCGGGTTTTTTGGAGAGATTTCCTTCTTCTTCTTCTTCTTCTTTGACGACGACGACGACGACGACGACGACGGAGATTCTCGCCGTGGTGACAGTTGGTTGGCAGATATCGTCCTCGTCGAACGAAAGGAAAAGGCACTTACGGCGAATCATCGAAAATTATCGGGAGATGTGCGCCGCTACGGATGACGGTGACGCGCCTCGATTCAAGCGCGTCACGGTAGCCGTAGCGGCGTACGATTTCGACGCGGAGTCGATGACGTCGTTTCTATCGTCTTCCTCTGAACATTTTTTTCGTTCGTCGCGAAGAAACGGCGACTGGCAAATATCTCTCGAGGAGGAGAAGAGTAGCGATGGTCGTCGAGTAACAATTGAACGAGCAGAACGCGCGCTGAAGATGAATTATGTGAAAGAGAACCGGTCGTCGTCGCTGCCGTGCGAGTTTGCCTTGGATTTAGAGTTGTTCGGTTTCAGAGAGATCGACGGGACGAAATCGCATTTGACTCCCGGAGACTTGGCGCTTCGTCACAGGGATATTTTTTTGCGCAGAATACTTTCCGATTGCGAAGACTGCGATGACGAGAGCAGCGATAAAGTCTTATTCATCGTTCAAGAAGACGACGTGTATTTGGATAAGAAACATATTTCTTCATTTCTGGAAACTTCGAAACTTACCGAAAGTGCAAATAAGTTTGCAGAGGAAGGGAAGGGAAGCTTATTCTATCATCCGTTCTTTTTCGATTACGAGAAGGATAGCGACGGCGTCGTGTACGCCGACTGGAGAGTAAACGCTGGCTTCGTTCAAAAATGGAACAACAATCAAACAATTTTTACGAGCACGAAAGCTTCTGGCGGAGGGAGGAGTTTAATGATCCGAGGTCGCTCTCGCCTTCAAGATTTACTTTTTTCATCGGAAAGCAGTAGCAGTGTCGGTGAAACTCGCGTTGCGGAACTAAGAGAATGGCTCGACCCACTCTCTGTGCATCCCGGTGAGTTCAACGTCGAAGTAGCCACGAACAGGTGGATTGAAAGAAAGGTACACGCTCGCGTCCATAAAACCAAAGCTAGAAGGCAAGTTCGCTTTCTCTTGCCACTCTCTTCAGGCGTTGTCGACGCCAAACATCGCGCCGGATCGTTGGAGACTTTGCTCGACAGCGCCGGCATCTGGCACGCTTCGAACACGTACGTGGAAAGGAGGAAAGAGCTTTCACCACTCGATCCAACTTCTCCGTCGAAAAACAAAAAGAATCAAGAAACTTTGGAGCGTTTGCGATGGCGCGAGCTTCAACAAATCTTTCGCTCGTGTCTCGAGGAAGGACAAAAAAGCGAAGAAGAAGAAGAAGGAGGTGAGAACGAATGTTTTCGATGTTTATCGGTCTCGTCTGAAAAAAAGGCGGAATACCGCGCTCGCGTTGTCGTCGACGACGACGACGAAAAGAGAAGAACGAGGAGAAGAAGAAGAAGAATCGATGTTGTCTTTTCGTGCGCGTAGAGAGAGACGGGCGCGGCGCCAGCGCCCGAAAAAGTGTCAGTTAGTTATTTTAGTTCATTCTCAATATAGTTCTACGACATAGTCCTTTCGGCGTGTTTTACAGGGCGCGGGGTGCACACAAAAAAAAAAACTACTTGATGCCTCTGCTTACTGCAACAGTTCCTCACACGCAAAACACAACACGCGCGCGAGATTATTAAAAATAAACGAACGAAATTAACATGCAAACCCACTTGAAGAGTCGTCAGCAGCAGCGTCAAAGCTACCGCGACGACTTCCCCGTGGCGGCGAGAGTCGACGACTCGGTGGCAGCAGATTTTGACGATTCGAAATCGAAAAAGCGCGTTAACACTCCGCGCCTTTTTTTCTGGTGGAGAAAAGCGAAAAAGTCGCGCGATGTGGTCGCGCTTTCGATCGTGTTCCTCCTGACTTTTTTTCTCTCCTACTCTTTGACGTCGTCGTCCTCGTCGTCGTCTTTTGAGTCGAACAGCTTTGGACCAGCGGTGCAACGCGGTCTCGCGCTGCGAAAGAAATTCGCCGAACAATCAGCCGCTTCTTCTAACCACGCGTACAGATACTCGAACAGCCATCACGCGTTGGAGTACTCGACTCGCAGACAATTGTTGGCGACTGCATATCCTGAAATCGATGAAATTTCACCTCCAGTGACGACGTGCAGCGTGACTGGAGAATCTTACGTCGTGCAAGGTGCCGATACCGCGGGAGACTTTGGCTCTCGAATGTGTTGTTCTTCGTATTATGCGACGGAGGTGACCTTTTGCGGGTACACGACGACGGCGCCCAGTTTCGAGTATGCAATGCACGTGACGTCGGGTAGAACGTCGACGACGAGTATAAGCTCGGGAGCGACGGAAACGGGAGAGGGTGACTGTAAAACGTACGATACTTCCGCGGCGCCCGCGAAGATTTGCGTGTACACGGAGTGCCAGACCACCGATATGGCTGACTGCACGTTTTCCGAGCATTCGGTTACATTTACTCACGCGCCTTGGCCGAGTCCACCGCCAACGCCGAGCCCACCTCCAGCGCAAGCTGCAGTCGATGCCACGATGGAGCTAACGGGATACAGCGCGGCCGATTTTGGTGAAGCGCAAAAGACGGCGTTTAAGAAAGGCATGGCGGCGTATTTGAACGTTGGCGCCGATGCTATTACGGTGAAGAGTGTTATCGACGTCGTCGACGCAAGTCGTCGTAAACTTCAAGCGGCTACGGACAAAGTAAAAATCGAATTTACGGTGGAAACAACCACTTATGCCGATATTTCAGACGTGGAGGAAAAACTCGTCACTGAAGATTCGACGAAGTTGAACGAAATGGTAACTACTCTCAGTGCGCAAGCGGATTTGACCGTTACCGCCGTTACCGCTCCGGTGTCGCTGACGAAACTCGCGCCGCCTCCTTCGCCTCCTCCGGAAGCTCAGGCAATCATATCTGGTGCAATTCCTCGTTTAACTCGACTTTTATCGATCGTATCGCTCTTGTGTGCGGTTTCGATGACCTATGTTTTGTAATAACTGAAAATGTACGATGAAGAAATATTATCACGGCGTTCTTGCTTTTAAACAAATCTATATTCTATTTCATTTCTAGAAAGTACCGCACAACTACACTTTAAGGAGTAAAGAGAGAAAGTCATGACCAACGCTAAAAGCAACGAAACCCTCGCGAAAGAACAACAAAATAAGAAGAAGCAAAAAGAGCTCGTAGATTTAGAGTGCGACGACGAGTTCGAGGAGTTCAACGAAGAAGGTATTCTATATAGAACGTATTTAAAATCGTAACGCGTGAAGATTTGAGATCTCTTCTTCTCTCTCGTTTCTTTTCTGATCTTTGTTTTGCGCGTAAAAACTGACGATCTCTCTCTCTCTCTCTCTTTACTTCAACGCGAACGAAAACAGAGTGGACGAGAGAAAACGAGGAGAAAGAAGACGTGGCGCAGTGGGAAAACGATTGGGACGACACCGAAGAAACGGACGATTTCAAGACGCATTTGAGAGAGGAATTGAAGAAGAACGCCCACAGGAAATAAATACTAATAATGAACGCTACTACGACGACTTCTTCTCCGTACGCGGCGATTGCAAAGATGCGACGCGAATTTCCGCAATCGTACGTCATTCAATTAGCCACGGTGAATAGTCAAGGGAAACCGAAAGTGAGAAGCGTGTTGTTTGAAGATTTGAAGACGAGCGAGAAAGAGCAAGTGCTCGTATCGATGAAGTGTTCGAAGAAATCGAATAAGTTTGCGAAAGCTCTCGAAGATGGGTCAGCGACGGCTGATGGGGAAGTGTGTTGGTGGGTAGAAGATTCGAATTGCCAGTGGCGCTTCAGTGGGAGTGTGGATCTCGTCTCCGACGGAGACGAAAGACGCCGTCTTTGGGATCACATGAACGCGGGCGGCAAAGGTCAATTCTTATTACCCCAGGACGCGGGAGAGATGCAACGAAATACGGAAGAGTTGAGAGAGAAACAAATAGAAAAGTTAAAATCGTTCGGAGAAGACCAGAGCGCAGCGTTTGACGCGCCGATGGAAGATTTTTTAGTTTGCGTTCTCAGATGCGAGGAGATAGATTACTTAAATTTAGGAACTTTAGAGAGGAGAAATTGGATTTACGACGACGAAAAGGCATCTTACGATTTAAGAAAAGACGGCGTGTGCGTTCCGGTGGTGTCGTCCGTCAAGAATGCATAGTACAGTAGGTAGTACAGCTGACATTTAGATTTTTTAATATACTACAACTATGCTTGGTTACTACTAAATAAATCAATCAATCAGTACGAGAGATCGACATACGAGTGCGCGTTGTGCAATACGTACGAAGGAACAAACCTTTCTAAAACTTCTCTATCGACGTTCGCGAAATACGACAAAGTTTCCAAGTACGCGACCAATTTGCGCACGTCGTCCGGATACGAGTACGTTCGCTCCAAGTTTCCTTGGGCGATGTTTTTGCGAGTGCTCACAATACTACCTCCCGGCTTCGGAGGTTTGACGTTTGCGTATTTCGAAAGTTTGTCCTCTCTTCTCTTCATGGCAATCGCCGCGATTCTTGATTTGATTTCGAGGCCGACGGAGGCGATGTGCTGCGTGAGCGTTTCGGTCCCGTTGAACTGCGCGCATAAGCTCGCGATGCCTACGATGATGGCAGACACGTCGTATCTGAAAAGGCTCCTTCCGCTCACCTCGCTCGCGATTAGAATTTTCAATTCTTCCGAGTATTCAACGTTTGGAAAGACGTATTTCTCAAGAAATACGAAAAGAACGTCCGCGACGTTGATTTTTTGTGCGTCGGATTCGTCAATTTTCACGTACGTTTGCAATAAAGGCGTTTGGAATCCAATACTTTTTAACTTATCGCTGAGTTCCTCGTAAAATCTCGATTGCGAGGGCAAGAGTTTGGCGCTCAAAACGTGTTGAGTTTCGTCACACAGCATCGCGTCGTTCACGTTTTCAATTGCTTTTACCAAATTTCCAGAATCGATTTTCGCGCTCGAACTCAATTCTGTATTCACGAACGTTCGCAAGAGTAAACACGCGCCGATACCGTGTAAATCTTTGCAAAAGTTCTTCACGAATGCCTCGTCCAGATTTGGTAAGCGATAGTCCCTTACTCCTTCACCAACGCGTGTTAACGTCTTCGCAACGATCGCGCCAGCGACGCACTCCCTCAAACTTTGAGCGATAATATTCGTCAATAACTCATCCATCGAGCGTAAACCGGAAACTCCAATCGCTTTATTCACGATTTTAAACGTACTCGAACTCAATTTCTGTCTATCGGTTTTCACGAAATCGACCCAGGCGAATCGATTGGGAAGAAAAATCATAGTTTCGTCGATATATTTCGGTTCAGACGTCAATTTAATCAGTTTTCGAACGATTCTACCCATGTACGTCTGCGAATCCGGTTCATTTTTGGTGGGAGGAAAGATCGGTATTCCCAACGCAACCGCGCGCGGCGTCGAAGAGGTACCAACGTTTCTGCTCGCCGAAGGACTTCCCAAAGCGCGTTTTTCGCGCTCGACGCAAAATTGGTTCACTCGTGCCAACTCTTCTCGCCACGCTTTCAATCCTCGCACGTTGACGTAATCCTGAATGTATTCGAACGAGCTTTTGAAAGCTTCGAGCCTTTCGACGCACGAGATGAGTTTCTCTTTGAATACTCGCGCGGAATCTCGATCGTGCCCTTCGAATCTACACTCCTCGTCGAATAGTTTTGCCAATCGTCGCGCCAATTGCTCGCGAATGCCATCCTCTAATAGTTTTCTCGGGTCGAGTTCAATAACGCCAACGAACGTTTTCTCCATCGCTAAAATACCTCGCGCGAACGCGGCTATGTTATGAGTCGTTTGCGCCAGTTCCTCTCTCGTTTCTAATTTTGCGTACTCGGTGAGTTCTCGCTTTTCAATCGTTGCCGGTAAGTTTGTAAGCTCTGATGTTCGTAGACTCACCACTTTCTCGTCGAGTATTTTAAAGACGGATTCAGGAATGACGGTCAATATCGTGCTCGCGTAAGATGCAATTTCTTTGCTGTAAAATTTTGAACACGCGTCTACGTCTTCGCTGCGCTCGTCGCTCGAGATGCGCATGAGCGGCATCTCGAGCACTGAACGCAGCTTGAGCAGCAAAGAACGCACTTTAGAACACGCGAAGGGATCTTGTTGCACGCGACTACGCAAAGCTTCGCGTATTGAATCTTTAACCGACCACGCATACGAGGCGTCCGAAACAGCAGTGATGGTATTCAACGCTTTTTCACCGACGCTCGCTGTTTTCAACATGACTTCTAAAAACTGTCGAGCCTCTGCAATGTACGTTTTCGCTTGAAGGTTGGTGTTGATGGAATGAAAGTTATCGACTTCAAGCAACGCGGAGGAAAGTTGCTGAATCGTTTTCGAAGGCTGCGTGTGCTCCAACTGTTCTATTTGCTCGGCGATGTGCGCGAACCAGTGCGTCAAATTCTCGTCCTTCTTCACGGAAAACTTAGTCAAAGTCTCCGAACCAGCAAAGTAGCGCGACAGTTCGGAAATTCTCGACGTTGCTTCTTCTCGCGCGTTTTCCCACCGCGTGTTTTTATCTTTTAACAACTTTGCGTACGTGAGTTTCGTAACGCGTTCGATTTCGGCGACGTCGAGCAAAAGTTCCATTTGTCGTTCCATTTTCGGCGCGTAATACGCAAACGAGGATGATAAGTCTGTATTTTGAGAAACGTTATGCAGCAAACACCAGCGCAACCAATTATTGGCATCTCGCAAACTATCGAGAATCAAACTTTCGTTATCGAGAACGAACTTCTCGTCGACGATTTTCCTCTTTGCGAAAAACGAGCGAAAGACTTTCGAGATCTCGTTGAATTTTCTATCGCACCGTACGCATAATTTCTGCACATTCTTTGCGTTTAACGCGATGTTCAAAGCCTCGTTCGCTGCCTCGCATCGTTTCCATGCCATTCGCAGATCTATCGTTTTACCGAACGTCCAATTGACGATCCAGTTATCGGCAAAATGTTTCTCCACAATCTCTCGCATCACTTCTGGTTTATCCATCAACGTTTCCGGGGAGAACCACAAGATGGACACCAACAAAGACGCTTGTTGCGACAACGCTATCGACCGATGATCGGGGTCTGGATAATATTCCGAGCAACAGTTATAAATATCGTCCGAACGAAGTTTTCCAATCGCGAGCGATAACGCTCGTTTCGGCATCGGAAACCTCGAGAAGTACGCGTCGTGCGGGTACCCGCTCGGGAAATTGCTCTCTAAGCTGTTTTCACTATTGCTATCGTTGTTTTTGCTATCGCCGCCACTGTTGCTACTGCTACTTGTAAGAGTACTACTTCCCAACCACGACGACGATGACAACGACGACGACATCGAGGACGACAAAGAAGCGCCGTATTTCGTCCTCTCTGTCAACTTCACCACGTCTTCAAACTGCGCAAGAGTCGCGTCGTAGGAATACGCGGTTCCATCGCCGGCATCGTACGCGTTCCTCTTACACCGATAATATGCCACCACTATGCGTTCTTTCACTTCGTAATCGAACGTCGTATCTATGGATAACAAAATCTGCCCAAACAACGCCACCGCTTCCGGTAAAAGCTGTTTCCCCTCTCGATTCGTCAAAAGCGTCTCAATCGTCTCGCTTCCGTATACACCAATCTCCACGTCCTCGGTAAACTTTACGAACGCTTTGTACCAAGTTGTAACCGCATTAAACGCCAAATAATACCTCTCTAAAAGCTTTTCGTACTTCCTCCTAAACTCCGCGTCCAACCGTCTCGACGTCGCCGATTTCGAAATCGAATGTTCAATCTTCTCCGGCGTTTCTAAATACTTGAAATCGAACAAGATTGGTTTGTATTTATTATTACTGCTATTATTGTTGCTCTTTCTGTTATTTTTCCACTCGTCTGGTACGACGCGCGATAACAATCGTAACTCGCATATCAGCGCGTGCGCTTTCGAAACCAAGTGCGAGATATCTTCGATGCCACTTTTCGTGTTCGTTTTCGTTTTTAGCAAACTTGCAGAATTCATCGTCGTCGTTTCGGTGGTCGTTTTATTAGTAGTAGTATTGTCAACAGCAGTGGCAGAGACGCTTCCCTCTTCTTCTTCTTGGTCGTCTTCTTCTTCGTCTTCGTCTTCGTCTTCTGCTGTCGTTCGAGGCGCTACATCATCATCATCATCATCCTTCAAATCCTTCTTGGATTCATCAATTTTCTCAATTCGCCCAAATCTCGGTGGAGGAGGAGGCGGAGGCGGAGGAGGCGGAGGAGGAGGAGGAGGAGGAATAGGAATAGGAATAGGCATCGCGTCGTCATCGACGTTGTTTGTGTTCATCCTCTCTCTCTTCTCCCTTCTTCTTTAACTTCTTTTTTTTTTCGTTCACTTAAGAGGACACATCATCATCCGTAATAATAAAAACTGTTGCTCTCCGCCTTTGAAAGTGTTGTTCATAACGAGAGCAAAAACAAAGAAAAGAACAGGAGTTCAAAAAAAAGTCAAACAAAAAAAAATTTTGAAAATTTTCTTTTTTCTCTCTTTTTTCTCTCTTCTTGTTTTGCGATCATCATCATCATCATCGTCGTCGAGATCTCGTCATACTTTTAGCTCTTATTATATATATACACATACACTTAAAGAGAAGAGAAGAAGTGGGATAATACGAATAAGATACGTGAGATACACACTCACACGCGCGATCATCCAAAGACAGATACGCAGAGAAAGATGGCGGTGCAACAAACACAAAAAC
>JGI20158J14315_10000912_pt1 | contig 22356 bp, 27 predicted proteins | sample COG_08_FD_14315 | JGI IMG/M metagenome (IMG submission 14315)
GACGACGATGACGACGATGACGATGACGATGACGACCGCCCCAAGAAAAAGGCAGTCCGTCGGGCTGTCGGTCGCCGCGCAGCACCACGTAAAGCTCCACCAAAGCGTCGCGCAGTGAAGAAACGTACATCGGACGACGATTGATGTGACTGCGATGCCTGAGGAGGTCTAAGTATGAGTGAACAAACCCATACATCTGCAGACCAGCATGGTGAATCAGAGCCCGACTTTCACTCTCTGGTTGATGCGTTCAATCCGATGAAGAATAAGTTGAATTGGCTTCTGCTTGCCGTCCCTATCACGTTGTTTTACGAATTCAGCGGGTCGTTAGAAATGGCTTTCTTCTTCTCGATGGTCGCCATTGCTCCACTCGCCTTTTTGATGGGGAAAGCCACAGAAGAAATCGCTCTTCGGACCGGTGAAGCCGTCGGAGGGTTACTCAATGCAACCTTCGGAAACGCTGTGGAAATGATCATTGCGGGGATGGCACTCTATGCAGCATCAAAGAATCCAGACGTGCTTGAAACCATGGTGACGGTTACCCAAGCATCCCTCATCGGATCCATTCTTGGCAACCTTCTGCTCGTTCTTGGAATTGCGATGCTCTATGGAGGGTTGAAGCATCGAGAGCAAAGTTTTGCATCCCAAAGTGGACAAATGAACGGGGCCCTTCTGGTCATGGCTGTGGTTGCTCTCATCATTCCATCAGCCTTCCATTTGTCGGGTGGTTCTGACGGCGATGTACTTCGCCTCTCCTATGCTACTGCCATCATTTTGCTGGCCATTTATGGCTGCTCGCTTCTGTTCCAACTCAAAACACATTCTGCCGATTTTGAATCGGGTGGTCATGGCGGCCATGAGCACCCAGAGATGAGCATCAAAGATGCTTGGACGCTGCTTCTTCTCGCAACCTTATTGGTCGGATGGATGGCTCACGTCCTCGTTCATAGCCTCGAGGTCACCGTTGAAAAGTGGCACATGCCTGAACTTTTCATTGGCGTCATCCTCGTTCCCTTCTTTGGTAATGCTGCTGAGCATTTCACCGCAGTCCTTGTCGCTGGAAAGGACAAGATGGACCTCTCTATCGCCATCGCCATCGGTAGCAGCGTACAGATTGCTCTTTTTGTTGCACCTGTCATGGTTCTCTTGGGATGGGCCTTGGGCGTTGGCCTTCCTCTTCAGTTCGGATTGCTTGAAACCGCAGCGACCTTCGTTTCGGTCTTCATCGCGATCGCCATTCTCGCCGACGGCAAAACCAACTGGCTCGAAGGCGTGATGTTGCTTGCATGTTATGCCATCCTAGCCCTTGCTTTCTTCTTCCTTTGAGGTGAACGTGATGAAGCGACAAGAGGCCATCGGATACGGCGCGATTGTCGTCTCTATTTTGCTCGTGATTCTTGGCTACAATGGAATGACGTTCGAGGGTGAAATTCAGGACATCCCAACTCCAAATACTCCCAATCGTTCCTATTTCGCCGATGAACCTCTTCCAGAGAAAGGCTTCGGCCCTTTCCTTGCCGTGACTCTTGACCTTGTATGGGACCGCGATGATGTCTATGCGGTCATCGTTGACCAAGACGAGAAAAATACCTGTGAATCCACGCCTCCAGGGCTGCAAGACTTTGGTGACGCAGCAAAATGTGGACCCTATGACTCGGACGTCATTGCCGGAAGCACAGACGGTTCAAGCGGGCTGACATGGCAAGTTGAACCCGGGACATACCATGTTGGCATCGGCACCTTCGAGCCGGTTCCCGATGGCTTTGAAGTCAATATGCAGTATGCGGTTCACCTTCAAGCAGGCTTTGCACTTTACTTCGTGTTCATCCTTGTCGGCATTTTCGGACTGGCCTATACTCGTGTGGAATGATCACTCAACTCCGTCGTAGTAGGTGGCGACTGCGGCGTCAATTTCGTCCAATATGGCATGTTCATCCAACGTTAATGTCACACCGTCTCTGCGAAGCGCCTGCCCGTTGACCCAAAGGTCAAGGCATTCTGCTCCGTTGAACACCAGATTTGCAAGATGACGGTTGTCGCTACGGCCTCGTGGGCGCATCCGAACGTCCTCAAGATTCCAAACAGCCCAGTCGTTGCTTCCTTTGGTGGCCAAATCCATAGCATCTACGGCTGGCAGGAGCGTTGAATCCCAGTGGTCGTGGCGTTGCACCAAGGAGGCAAGGCGGGCCTCAGCTTGCATGTTCAGACCGTTTCCGGATGAAGCAGCCCCGTCGGTTCCTAAACGAACATCCACGCCCGCTTCGAGGTAGGCGGGTAGCGAGAGCGTTCCTCCACAGGCCAGTTTCATGTTGGAGGAAGGGCAATGAACAGCCGTTGCCTCATGCTTTTTGAGCATACGAATTTCATTTTTCTTTACCCACGAAGCGTGAGCGCACACGGTCCCCGGCTGGAAGAAGTCGATGCTGTCGAGATACTCAACTGGATACAGGCCGTTGTCACGATGGCAATCAGCGACTTCTTTGCGTGTTTCACTGACGTGAATGTGCAGGCGAGCATTACGACGCTGCGCCAGTTCCGAAGCGCTGCGTAAGGTTTCCTCACTGCACAAATACACCGAATGCGTTGCGATGGCGTATTGCACCAAATCCTCTTCAGAATTTGAAGCGAGAAGGCCGTCCAATTCCTCCAAGGCAGAAGCAGCGTCTGTGTGACTGGGTAACGCAGCGTCACTAACAGGTCCACCAATCAACCCACGCAAGCCTGCCTTCGTGAGAACATCACCTGTAACGGCTGGATAGAAGTACATGTCAGCGGCGAAGGAACTCCCTGTTCGGATCATTTCAGCCGCAGCACACCGTGAACCCATGCGAACGTATTCGGGCGTGATTCGGGCTTCGGTTGGAAAGATAGCTTCATTCAGCCAGCGGTGCAAGGGAAAGCCATCACTGAAATCTCTTGCATTGAGTTGCATTGCTAAGTGCGTATGCCAGTTTTGGAAACTACGCGTAATCAGTCGCTTTGAACCATCGATGTCCTCAAGAACATCTTCATCGCCCTTTGATTCAGACCACGAACCGTCCTTGTGAAGCAGGACATCGCCCACGGTTTTCTGACCGCCACGGTCGTAGAGGACCGTGTTGCGATAGCGGACCGCTGTGTCATCGGTCATGGTTGAGCCTGTTCGCCATGATTCATGAACGCTGAGGTTGAGACCGACTTCCTTATGTTTGATTGGGTCAGCGGGGAAATCACCGCCACTGTGGCTTAGTTGGTAGAGCATCTGATTCGTAATCAGAAGGTCGGGAGTTCGAATCTCCCCAGTGGCTCCTTCTCACTCGTTATGTGCCGCCGCCGTGATGTCGACGCCAAAGGCGACCGCGCTTTGCTCAAGACTGACTACACCGGGGAGGGGACGGCCTGCGATATAATCCAAGCAAGCACCTCCACCCGTAGAGACGTGCCCCATTTTCTGCGTAAGGCCACGCTTGGTGACCAAGGTCGCTGTGTGGCCTCCGCCCATGACGGTGTAGCCTGGAGATTCAGCACATGCGTTGAGAATCTCTATGGTTCCAAGTGCGAAATCAGTGATCTCAAAGACGCCTGCAGGACCGTTGAGGATGATGGTTCCTGCTTGTTTGATGGCGGCAGAAAGGTATCGAATGGAGCCCAGGCCGAGGTCGTGAAGCGGTGCTTCAAGTGGCAGGTCTGCGAGAGGTAAATCCACACGATTGCCTTCGATGTTGGCGGCGACATCAACCGGGAGGTGAATCTTTGATCCGTGCTGGTTGAGAAGGTCACGAGCACGCTGAATCGTGGGCGCCCATGCCTCCTTCAATTCGTTTTTGAGGAATTCACGGTTGACTTCTCCGATGTCAAAACCAGCCAGGTCAAGCAGAATATTTGCCACGCCGCCAGTCGGCCAAACTTCGTCAGCAATTCCATTTCGCAGCATGTTTTCAGCCACCTGAATGGAATCGTCGACCTTGACGCCTCCAAGCACAGCCAAACAAGGTCGCTTGGGCGTTTCGAGCGCCATATCCAATTTCTTCAATTCATTGCCCATGAGTTCACCGGCAACGCATGGAAGCATGCTGGCAAAACCAACGATGGAAGGCGTGGAACGATGGGCACAGGCGAAGGCATCGTTGACGAAGAGGTCCGCTACACTGGCGAGTTTTTGCACGAGTTGAGTCTCAGCCATTGCGTTCATGTCACCATCCACCGTCATTTCCTCCTCATCCATGCGGACATTGTTGAGCATGAGCAGTTGACCCGCTTCCAAGCCCTCAATCGCTTCCATCGCCTTGGCTCCGTGTATGTCGTTCACCCATTTCACTTGACGGCCAAGGAGACGGCCAAGTTCACGGGCGTGACCCAAGGTGCTGGTGAAGTCGTCTTTTCCAGGACGTGATTGGTGCGCCATGATGATGACTTTTGCTTTGACCAAACGCTGAATAGTGGGCAGAATAGCACGGATTCTGGTATCGTCAAGAAAGGATTTGGTTGAGGGGTCCATCGGGCTGTTGATGTCCACCCTAAGCAGGACCGTCTTGCCGTCAACATTGACGTCGTCCAAAGCGAGGACCTTTGCCATTGCGTCAATCCAAGCGCTTTCGGTTTTTCATCCCTCGCCTCACGGAGGAGGTGTCGGATGGGAGGTAAGGGTGGCAAGACGCGCGTCTGACCGGGCACTTGGGCGCGAAAGGTGATAAGTCCAGCGAGAACCTTGACCTTCATGGCTGATGAGCCGACGGGGAACGATGCGCCTTTGGAGGGTGCACGACGCCGCGCCAGCACGGCTACCTCTGCCTTTGGGGTCTCTCGTCGAGAGGGTCACGACGCCACGACCTACTACACCAGTCGCCTGAATGAAGGCTTGGTTGCTTCACGAGAAGTCGGTGAGGCACAAAGCGTTCCATTAGAACATCTTGACACCGTTCTCTGCGGAGATTCAAGGACCTTGCCTCTACCCAATAATTGCGTGCATCTCGTCGTGACTTCGCCACCCTACAATGCTTCAAAAGAGTATGATGAAGACCTTTCACTGCCCGAATACCTCACGTTACTTCACGAAGTCTTTGCTGAATGTTATCGGGTGCTCACACCCGGCGGTCGCATGGTCATCAACGTGGCCAATTTGGGTCGCAAGCCCTACATCCCTCTCTCATCGCACATCAACATCATGATGCATGAAATTGGCTTCTTGATGCGCGGAGAAATCATTTGGGATAAATCAGCAAGCGCAGGGTCATCCTGTGCTTGGGGCTCCTTCCAATCGGCTTCAAACCCCTGCTTGCGTGACGTGCACGAATACCTTCTCGTCTTCTCAAAAGGTGATTACAAACTCCCGAGAACGAAAAACGAGCGGGCCGAAGGTCGCTTGGACACCATCCCCAAGGAGGCCTTCATCCAACATACCAAATCCATCTGGTCCTTTGCCACCGAACGGGCCTCAAGGGTGAACCACCCCGCCCCGTTCCCCGTTGAATTGCCGAAGCGTTGCATTGAGATGTATTCCTTCACGGGCGATGTCATCCTCGATCCGTTCAACGGTTCGGGTACGACATGCGTTGCGGCGAAACAGCACGGACGGCATTACATCGGCGTGGACCTTTCTCCCGAATACTGCGCCATCGCTGAAGAGCGATTGGCCACAACATCTTCGCCTCAACTGGACGAACTCATGAATTAATCCTGAGCGATGTCGCCCCAGAAGCCACCTGGCCCTGTCTCTTCTTCGACAACATCAGGAATGGGTGCCGCTGCTTCAGCTTGTTTAACGATGTCATCATACATGTTGGATTGAGGTGATTGAATCACCTGCGTGAGTTGGGCAGAATCATGCTGTCCCATCAACACTACTTGATTGTCGGCGGTGGAGGCGTGTGCCATTCCCACTCCGCGACCTGCGAGGACGGTCAAGAGGCCGAAGCAACACATGCCGCATCCCAGGCTGGAAAGAGTCTCTCCTAGGGCGTAGTTATCCATGAAGGAATCCAGCTCGCCCTCCACTGCGAGGAGCCACACCTCATCGGTAGCTTCGTATTCGTATTTTCCGGGTTCGAGTGGACCTGCTTTGAACTGGTACATATCCCTATCACCCCAGGCAACACAGTCGGTTTTTGTGACACTCACAGGCTGTCCATATTCTCCATATATTTCCAAAAAGAAGTCTTCACACTCGTAAGTTCCGTATTCATCAAAGGCGATGATTACCATTCCTTCTTCTTCCAATGTGATTGTAAAGGTGCCAGTATTGCCATATTCATCGTCGTTGAGTACTGTGGAGTTGCTATCCTCCAACCCGATGCCGATGAAGAAGGGAGCCAATGCGATAACGACCAAGGCCCATCCAAACCGTTTCACTCTAAGGCTACCTTGCATGATGCGAACCCATCACTCAACGATATCAAGGTTCCTCACCCACCTTCGCTTGTGCCTTGAAAGAGTGTGAAGACCGACAAAAACCAATGAAAAAGCCGACTGGAGCAAGCAACCAACCGATCATTTGCTCGTTGTTAAGAGTCCACAACATCGACCAACCAATTCGGAGCAGTGCGTAAAGAATCACGAAGGTTCCCAGCGTTTGATACATCGAGTTTTGTTGTGGAATCATGATTTGTTGAACGCCGTGCATCGGCATCACCGGTTGTTGAAACGTGGCCATTTGTCCAACACCTCCGGATGCGATTTCATCGTATTCCATCAGCCTGATGACGACCTCATCCTTGGTGCCGGAGATTTTAATCCCACGTTGTTTGCAGAGTTTTTTCAACTCAAGCAGTGTCTGAGCCTCATAGTCCATACTGTCAATTAAAATTCTCATGATGTAATCATTTTTCCTACAACGTAGCATAACTCAAGAAAATTTGCTCATTCACCCTCGGTTTGATTTGTATTCTCATGGGCGAATGGGTTTTGAACAGTCGCCAACCGTCCTCAATCCATGACAGCCTGGTCCACCGACGATATCGTTGGTCCTGAGGGAGAGGATTGGCGCGTTCCAGTCAGTGAATTGGCTGCCCGCCAAACGCTCCTTGGCGAGATGCTCAAGGAAGCAGGCTTACCTGGAGTTCTCGTTCAACACCCCGTTGATTTGTACTATTACACGGGGGGGCGTCAAGATGGTTCCTTCTTCGTGCCTGCTCTTGGAGAAGGTGGCAGTGTTGATTCAGGAGGCGACGGGCCTGTGGCCTTTGTTCGCCGTTCCCTCAAGCGAGCCCAATGGGAGGCAGGTGGTGATGATGCACCTCATCACGTTCGTGCTTTCCCCCGTCTTTCCTCCTTTGCAGAAACCCTCCGCTCAATGGGCGTCACCAAGGCTCCCGCCCTTCAATTCGGAGAAGCACCGGGGTCATTTACTGCTCGTTTTGCATCTGCTCTTTCAGCCTTGGGCGAGGCTGGTGATGCTACTGGTCTCATTCATCGTCAGCGCGAAATCAAATCAGTTTGGGAAATTGAGCAAATGGAAACTGCTGCCGCCGTCCAATATCGGATGTTTGAGGCAGTTCTCACCGTTGGAGGCGAAGGCGTCAGTGAACTCGATATGGTCGCCGCGGCAGAGGCAGTGAGTCGCAGTGAAGGATTTGGCGGCAACGTCCAAATGCGCCGTTATCCCCTTCAATGCGACCGTGGAGTCATCGTCGCTGGGCGTGCGGGAGGGATTCCCTCCTTCTTCGATTCCGCTGTTGGTGGCACAGGTCCACACCCCTTGTCGGGTATGGGCTCTGGGTTTTCACGGGTCAAAGCCAACGAACCCGTTCTCGTTGACCTCGTTCATGCCCACCGCGGCTACATGGTCGATTGCACCAGAATGTTTGTCGCAGGACGCCTCGATGAATCGTGGCAAAAGCGGCTTGACGATATGGTCACCGTGAAGGAAGTCGTCGTGGATGTCCTCGACCAAGGGCGACCTTGCAGTGAGGCGTGGGATGACGGTTTACTGATGGCGGAAACGCTGGGATACAAGGACCATCTGATGGGAACAACCCCCGACCAAAGCCGCTTCTTGGGGCATTCTATTGGCCTTCAACTCGACGAATCACCCGTTGTGGCCGCAGGATTTGACCGACCTTTGCCAGTAGGCGGGACGATGGCCATTGAGCCAAAGGTCGTGTATGCTGAAGGCAGCGTTGGTACAGAAGACACATGGTTGCGCGACGAAGAAGGCATGCGCCCGTTGACAGCGGACGGGGGCCTTCCTTGGTTGATGGAGTGGGATGCATGACACAGGAACAAAGCGAAGAAGACATTTGTGAGAAAACCGAAGGTTGGGACCGCGAAGACATCGGAAAACGGATTCTCAAACGCGTGACGCCCAATGGCACTTACTTCAACGAACTCATCGTCAATGTCTTTTGCCACCTCTGCGGCTCTGAATTCATTGGGCCTTCCCGTGAAGCGGGTGGTTTCATCGGTGGCCACGAGTGTCTTCACGCGTGGGAATTCAACCAAGTCATCGGTCGGGATGACGGCTTGGTCGAGTGAGTCCAAGAAACGCAACCACATCATTCAAGGATGGCGTGACCTCCACGAAGAGCATGGTCGCCAAGCCTTACTCCGCCAGCCACATTGCGGCCGTATCGTCTCACTACACCACGATGCGTCTCTCGGGTGCCGTTAAGGAACGACTCGTTGAATTGCTGTGTGAAGAGCTCGACCGTTTGGTTCCGCAAATGGAGCAAGAAACGCTGAACCAAGACCCAGAGCGAAAAACGCTGGACGACCCGAAGCGAAGCCGATTGAATTACAATCGCACCCGCGAATTGATGATCGACCGCATCGAGGGCATCGAATCGGTTGGTTCAGCCGCCGTACAGGCCGGCATTGAACATACAGAAGCCCATTTGGCAGCCTTGTTGCGAAATGCATCGGAAGCCGCTGAGCGGGATCGAGTTGCAACCATCAAACCACGCCATTTGGACCGAGCACTCCTCAACATGCGCAAGCCGGAATCAGACGATGAAGCAGATGACGTCGTCGTACCCGAGGGAGGAGCACAGGATTTCGTAGCCAGCCAAAGTGGCGGCATGCTCACACCCACTTCCCTGCTTGCCCTCGCCCGCAGCGTCGCTCGCATGGCGGTTAGCAAAGACGCACTTGACGAATTACTAGACATGTACTCGGAAGTTTTTGAAGACCTTGAAGAGGATATTCGCAGCCACGCTCAATTGGGTAGCAATCCCGTTCATTTCATTGAATCCATCAACAGCATGCGAGGCATGATGACGCTGGGATGGATGCGGTCACGGCTCATCAAAGCCGCAGAGCACGCCAGCGGGCGCGGCGCACGAAGCATCGAGTTGCAAGACATCGTCAACATCACTGCCCATACTTCGGAGTGATGGCATGCATCTTCGGGCCATGACCCACGTGGACGAGGCTCTCGGCCAAGACGGTCGTGTAACCTTACTGGTCATCGGTCGCCCTGGATGCGATGATTGTACACGATGGCACCATGACCTTGAGCAGTGGGAAGAGGTCCCTCTCCTCGACATTATCACACTCAACATACGCTCAGACCTTGGCTCCTCGTTCAAAGAGGCGAATACGTGGGCTGCACACATCGACATGGTTCCCTTCAACGTCCTCTATGTCAACGGTGAGGCGTGCGCTCATTGGAACGGCGGACAACAAGCTGCCTTGACCGAACACCTGTCTCAAGCGGGGGTTTTACCATCGTCCTAACCTCCATTCTTTTGTCGGCTCTTTTCGCAGGCTTGGTGGCAACAGGCGTCACCGTTGCCATCGAGAAATGGGGTGGCTTGATCGGAGGCTTGTTGGGCACGGTCCCTTCGACCATCGTTCCTGCAGGGATTGGGCTGTACCTCGCCGGTGGCGAAGATGCCCTCATGCTCAGTATGGCGGTTGTACCCCTTGGTATGCTGCTCAACACCCTGTTTTTGGGTGCATGGCTGGTGCTTCCTCGGTGGCTCTCCAACACCGCGCACCCCCTTTTCTTGACCTCCACTGGGGCGCTCGCACTTTGGGGGGTTTTGGGTGCAACGGTGTGGCTTCTCATGAACAATACGGTCGCTGGCACCCGCCTAACGGAACAGGAACTTGCTGCAGCGGGACTGGTCGTTTTGATACTCATTGCCGTAGCGTTCAATTGGCGACCTCAGCCAACACCCAAGGGAAGCAAATCGGTTTCCAAAACGGTGCTGGTCTCTCGGGGTACGATGGCGGCATTGGCCATTGGTATCGCGGTTTGGCTGTCCGGTTTGGGCTTTCCCTTGCTGGCTGGTTTAGCCAGTGTTTTCCCTGCTATTTTCCTCACCAGCATGGTCGCTCTTTGGCTGGCTCAAGGCCCAACCGTCCCACAAGGTGCAGCGGGTCCGATGATGTTGGGTGGTGTGAGCGTAGCCGTCTACGCTAACATAGCAATGTGGTCCCTCCCTGCTTACGGCATGGTCATCGGCTCGATGGTTGCCTGGTTCGCCTCTGTTCTGGGGTGGTCACTCCCAGCCTTCGTTGTGCTCAAGCGAGTTCACGCTCGGGTGGAACTCACCGGTTGAGTGCTCGTGTCCATCGAGGTGCGCCGGGAATGCCTTCGACGTTGATTTGAACAAACGTCACACCCTTTACCTCTGAAAGTCGTAGGCGAAGTGCATCCAAATCCATCAAGCAACAGGGGCAGTGAGGGCGCGTCGGTTTCACAGTGAGGTTGACCTCTCCATCTTCTGCGATGGTCACCTGCTGTACAATCTCCATTTCAGGATAAGGACGGTCGTGATGCGGGTCTTTCCAGCCACCCAACACTCTCGCTACACGGCGTTGGAGTGCAGCGTGTTTTCTGCCCATGGTGAACCCTCACTCATCGTCCTTGACCAAGGCTTCGGCTTCGTCCAAGCGCAATTCAGCCAGTCGTCCTTCGGCTTCAGCCAATTCCTGCTGGCATCGCTTGAGCAAGGTGGTCCCTTCCTCGAACATCGCTAATGTTTCGTCGAGGTTCTTGCCGCCCCGTTCAAGTTGGGTGACAATGGCTTCCAGTCGTTGCACGGCTTCATCGTATGTTTGTTGTTCTTCGCTCATGGTTGGTCCTCCTCAGGTTCAATGGTGTGAATATCGGCTGCCGCTCGTCCGTCGGCGAATTGGAGGTTGACGGTCTGCCCTTGTTGAAGGCTCGCTGCTGCCGTGAGCACTCGACCCTTATCGTCTTGGATCATGGTATAGCCGCGCTCAAGCACTCGTTTGGGATGAGCGGCCTGCAATGTCGCTTGCAAAGTTGCTAGGCGTTGTTGTTGCCGAGCAAGACCAGCATCCACGCTTCGCGTCAAGCGACCACCTAAGGCGTTCAGAACATCCTTAGCTCTGTACACACCTTTGCCTGGGGCGTGTTTGAGTTGACTCGTAAGAAGGGCTAATTGCTGACGCAACTCCTGCAGTCGTCGCTGAACAGAGGCATCCAAGCGCTGGTCCAAATCGTCCATGAGCATCAGCACTCCGTGCCTGTCGGGAACGAGGCGCTCGATGGCATTGGACGGTGTTGAGGCTCTGACATCAGCCACTAAATCTGAAACAAGATGGTCTTGTTCGTGACCTACCGCTGAAATGATCGGAACTGGGCTGGCCATAATGGCCCGAACCACGGGTTCGAGATTGAAAGCCCACAGGTCTTCTGGCGAGCCACCTCCTCGTCCAACAATCACCGCATCAACAGGAGGGAGTCCGAGCCGTTGAGCCACTTCAGGACGAGCGAGGTCGCGGGTGATAGCGAGTCCACGAACCAGTTCACGCGGTGCGTGTTCTCCTTGAACCAATACGCCGATGACGGTCGTCCGCATGCTCGGCCAACGGTTCTCAATCAGGCGCTTCATGTCGGAAAGCGCAGCGGAGCCAGCGCCGGTTACGATGGCAATGTGCTTGGGCAGCGAAGGCAAAGGCCGTGAAGGCATCTCGAGGGCGCCTTCGTCGCGAAGTGTTTCGATGAGTTGGCGCTTTGTTTCCTCCAGCGCCCCCAGCGTTTGGACGGGTTGAATCTTGGACACGACGAGTTGCAGATTCCCCCGTTTCGGCCAAAGGTCAAGGCTACCGATGATGATGACTTCACTTCCAACTTTGATGGCAGGGTCAATGTTCAAGCGAGCACTCCGCCAAATGACGCAACTCATCTGGCCGACATCATCTCGCAGTGTGAAGTAGATGTTGCCGTTATGGACCGACCATTGGGAAACTTCTCCCGCAAGGGCTTGGTGCTGAAACATCGGGTCGTTCTTGACCGTGTGTTGAATCAATTGAGCGAATTGACCGACGGGCAGCGGACCTGTGGTGGTGCCGTGACCCGCTGACATGAACGGAAGGTTGCGTCAAGGGTTCTTGAATCATCGGTCGTTGCGCCATCAGCAACGAAGGCGCTATCTTCGGTATCTGTGACGAAGAGCATGATGGGAATGGGGCGTTTGATGCTCGAATAGGGCTGAAAAAGGTCAATCATCGGTGGTTCGCTTCTCTTTGCGCTGCTGGCGGTGAAAGGATTGACGTGCCTCAACCTCAGCAAGTTTGTGTTGGATTTTGCGCTTGAGAAAGGTGGCGACAATAGCGATCGCCACGATGTCAATCACGAGAATGAACCAGTCAATGGCCGTCCACGAATCAAACATAACATCACTTCAAATCGGCGGTCGAATGTCAATGTCAACGTCTCCACGAGGCCGTCCGATGCAGCCGAGCCGTGCCCCTTCTCCGACCAAAAAATCGTCGAGACCGGGCGGCAATTCCTCTGGAAGTGGGACTTCACCGAGAATCAAACTGACCATGCAGGTGCCACAGGTGCCAGAAGTGCAATTTGTGGGCAGGCGAATGCCGCAGGCTTCAGCGTGTTCAACGATGGTCTCGCCTGGATTTACGGCGCACTGGCCGAGCAGATGAGCGCCTTTGAGGAAACGAATGACAGGTGAGGTGGTATTTTCAAGCGACGGGGCATCGTCATCGAGCACCAAAGCCTTGGTTCCCGCAGACATGAGAATGCCTCATCGACCCTTTTCACGGGTCCAGCGACCCGTTTGCTTGTTGAAGAAGAGTCCAGCCTTCTTCATCCATTTGTTGAACTTGGTCGCACCTGCACCGGTGCGGAGAATGAAGTCTTCACGGTCTTCTTGAGCCTGAATGTAATCCTTAGCAGCCAGCGTTTGGTCAATCCAATCGTTGATGTCCATGAGTCCACCAGCAACGACGCTTTCCTCAACGACTCGAGTCATTTCGTCAGCGGTAGCACCCGTTTGTTCAAGGTCGCGACGAATCAGATCGCTCACCGAAGAGAAGTCCATGCTCGCAGGCTTGGGTGGGACGGGATTTCGAGGCCCCTTGTCGGGGTCGATGCTGATGCGGTTTTCACCGTCGAGAATCCCCTCCACGTGAAGGGTAAGGTCTGGGGTGAAGCTCGTCTCACATTCCCAGCAAATGAAGGCCCAGGAGTCAGGTTGGTCAGGGTCTCGGGCTTGGCGCGGGTCTAACTCATCACCACATTCAGGACATGCATGGAAAATCAAACCGGGAACATGCTTTCGGCGGAAGTCAACGATGTCCTGTGGTGTACCTTCCAACTCCAACATTTCGTGGTCGCGTGCTGCTTCAAGACCCCGAGTCTCCAATTGGTCACGAATCTTGACCATCTGGTCGTCTTTCCCTTCATCATGGAGGTTGTTTTCCAACTTCACAATGAGTTCAACGGTCTTTCCAAGGCGGTTCATGATGAGTTTCTGAGCGCGGAAGGCTTCGACCTTTGCAATCTTGAGGCGCTCTTTCTGCTCAGCCAATTCGGTGAGCACGTCCTTTTGCTTACGTTGAAATTTAATTTCTTCAATGCGTGACTCCTGCTTCTTTTCGGGAGCGAGGACCTTGGACAAAAATCGTTCCTTGCCGTGCGATTGCGGTCCAGCGGTGATGATTTCTATGACACCTTGTGCGATGGCCTCCTTAAGGCCGTAATTGCTGATGAGCATCTCTTTGTCGATCTTCTTCAAGTCGCCAATCTTGAGTCCCGCATCAGCGAGTTGATTGGCCGTAGTATCGTCAATACCTCGGCGAAGTAGAGCCAAGTATGTGTCCTTCTTTGCCATTTATTCCCCTCCGACAAGTCAATGCGAGCAGGCACTCCTAAGAAAAGCCTCTCCCCCACAATCTCATTGCTTTGAGCCCTTTTCAACTCTCATGCCTCTTCTTCCCCAGATTCAAAATCAAGACCTAAATCGGCCCAGTCGTCCAAATCAAAGGTTTCAGGGCGGCGATTCATACGCTCGTCGTCTTGAAGGCTTGAGAAGGCCCGCTTCCAACGAGAGGCGTGCCAACCGGGAACCCGTGCAATACGCTTAGGCGGGCTCCTCAAACTGCCTTTGAGTTTCTTTCGTCGCTGAGCAAAGGCCGTCTGAATCATCATCACGGACAACCTTCGGTCGCACGGCCATTCCTCACCGTGCGGCGTGAGTTTCAGCAGCCTCGAGTGGACTTTGGGCATGGGTGAGAAGGCATGTGGGCCGATACGTTCACCCATTTCAGCCTCAAAATCCAAGGCGACGACCATTCCGAGGGAGCCTACATCGCTTTCGTATTCCATCACAACACGTTCAGCAAATTCCTCTTGCACGAGCAGAACGATGTCTCGCAATGGCGCGGTGTGAGGATTTCGGTGGAAGCGTGTGATGACGTCGATAAGCGGTGATGAAATCTGATATGGAATGTTAGCAACCACGCGAGTGATGTCGTCTGGCCAGCGTACTTGCAGTGCGTCTCCTTCAATCAAGGAGAGGCGACCTTCTTCGATGGCTGTCGAGAATACCGCCCGAAGGTGAGCACATGCACCTGCGTCCAGCTCAATCGCCGTAACACGGCACCCTTGTGCGAGTAAGACCTCGGTTAAAACGCCGGGTCCGGGTCCAATTTCCATGACATGGTCGTCGTCTGCGACCTCAGCCCACACCACGGTGCGTTCAAGAATGTCATCGTGAACCAAGAAATGCTGACCAAGCGCCTTATTGGTGGGTTGAAGGGCACGAAGAGCGTCGACGAGTCGTCGTGCTTTTTTCATGCGGTCACCGGCAAGAGAAGGTCGATCAGTCGGGGCACCAGTGCCTTGTCTTCAATCTCTTGAACAAATCGGCGAGCCAATAATTCGGCTCCGTTGATGCTGCACTGTGCGTTAAGTTCGTCCATGGATGCGAACATTCCGAGTTGATTACGGGCGTCAACCATGTTCTTTGCCTTGCGGTTTCCGATGTCGGGAAGCAGTTGGAAGGAATGTTGTTTGAGATTCATTGGACCCGCACGGTTGTAGAAATTTTCCACAAAGTATGCTGCGTGTTCCTCAACAAAGAGTTGCACGACCAACGGCAAATCTTGGCGAGCCATGTTGGACATTTTGTCAAGGTGAGCCATGCCGAGAATGGCCACGACTTCTTTGCGTTGGGCTTTGTCCGGGCCGATGTAGAGTCGTTGGTTGGGGATGAACATGTCATCGCTGGCCTTCACTTTGAGTCGGCAGAAGAGCATTCCATTTTCGGCCATGGCCGTCACGACATTCTCTTTGGGATTGTGCTCTACCACGCGAGCCCAATCTTCACCCTTCAGTGCTTCAGGGCGCTCCGGGCGTTGTTGACGGTCACCTCGGCCGCTACGGCCACCACGTTGCTGACCACGACGGTCCTGCCCGCGTCCACCACCACCTTGGTTGCGAGGTTTACCACCTTGTCCGCCCCGTTGCTCTCGCCTGGCTTGCGAAGGGTCGGGTTTCGGCTTGGGTTTGGGAACTTCCTGTCGTCCTGTGGTCGGTCGACTCATTTTGTAGGATGAAGGGTCAGGCGTAGCCTTCTTCTTCGGACCTGAAGGGGTTTTGATTTGGCGTCTGCGCCGAGGGTCAGTCATGGTGGATCACCTACACGATGAAACTCAAATCACTTGCTTGACAATATCGAGAACAGCCTCGATTTCAGCGTCGTCAATGATGATGCGCTTGGAGCCAAAGACTGCGCGAATGTGTTCTGGGGCGGACGGCATCAATTCAGCGAGTTTGGCAGCGAGGTCTGGGTGCTTGGCCAGGGTCTCAACTTCGAGGAGTTTGACGCGAAGTTCTTCAAAGACTTCGGGCTTCGTCGCGGTTCCGGTACGCTCGGGGCTTGCAGCCCACTCAGCGTGTTGAAGCGCCCACTTTTGTTCGTACTTGAGCATGCCACGACGCTCTTGAGCATCATAGAGCATTTCACGCACGGTTGCAAAATCCAGAAACTTGTCTTCTTCGGTCATGGTATATCCCTCATTCGAGTGGGCGGAGGTGCTCAGGACGGGCAATGACCGTCTTTTGCATGTTACCGTCTTTCACAGCGACAACCCAAGCAACGCCTTGGCGCTTTTGGATGAAGCCAGTTCGGCCATTGAAGCGTCGGTGAGGCATACCGCCCTGTTGACCACCGTCAAGGACGATTGCCACGCGGTCACCTTCTTCGTACTCGTGCATGACACGTCGAATGTTCAAGCGGCTTCGCTCGTTCTTTCGTCGTCGCAAAATGCTTCGGGTTCCGACTCGCTGACCCTTTGAACGCTTCATCTTCTTCGCCTCAGTGCTCTCAAATCTGCGCTAACGCATCTTCGGAGCATTCTGCCGACCTGCCTTCTCCATATAAGCACCGCGACGGAGATACTCCCTGCTCAAGACCGCCGTTTTATCAGTCAGCATGGATATCGCCAACATCCAACCACATTACTTTGCATTTGGCTTTGAGCAGTGCAGCCACCGAAGGTTGTGTTCGACCGCTGTCGCCGTGAACGGTTTCCTTCACGTAGGTTCCTGACTCACAACGAAGCGTGAATTCGATTTCACGCTCGCCGTGTTCGTTGATCTCAATCATTGCAGAATGGGCCTCATAGACGGTTCGTTTGCGGATCAAATCGGCTCGACGATGAGACACCCGCTCGGGTGTTCGCTGTGCCAATTTCATGCCGTTGAAGCTTTCGAGAATTTTTAGAATCTCTTCGTCGTTCAGGAAATCAAAGGTGGCAGGTGCAGGCGGAAGAGCAGCAAGAATTCGTTCTACGAGTTCGGCTTTCGTGCCTGTTTTCTTGAGTTTATGCTTCTCGGCCAAGGCTACCAATTCAGCTTTCTTCATGCCAGACAATTCAGCCTCACTTGGCCCGGACGGTGGTACCTCAATGACTGCTTCCAAGGGCTTGGTCCGGTCCGCATCCTTGTCACCACGGCGTTGGCGACGACGCTTCTTAGTACTCCGCTTTTGGACGTCATCTTTGGTCAGGTCAACCGGTGCAGTCAAGACGGCATATTCCGCTTCATTCATCGGTTCAAGAGTAAAGCGAATGGTGTAGGATTTCTCCGCAGGCGTATCCTTGATGCGAACGACCTCGCTGCGGGTTGACTGGCGAATGGCTGAAACCTCAACCGCACCGCCTGCGGCCTCGTTGATGATGTCAACAAGTTTGGCAGCGTTAAAATTCCGCTTCTTTGGCTCTTTCACTTCCAAAACAAAAGGGCGCCCGCGTCCTAAACAACGAACGTCAATGTCTTCACGGCCCATGCCGTGGAAGGCGTGCTCCTTGCCTTCAAAGATCTCCAACATAGGATTGCCGACGAGGTCCTGAACGCTTCGCTTGTACTGCAATCCCGTTTGGTCACAGCGTTCACATCCGCGTCCTTTGCAGGCACGACACGGCCATCGAGTTTGGGGGATGCCTCGCTCAAGTTTTCGGTAACGCCCGTAAACGTAAACGGCACGAATATCCAAGTCAACCGTGAGGGTCAACACGTCGATAAGTGCCAACACATCGGGTTTGTCACTCACCATGTTGATGCCGTCCAGACGGTCGCTCAATCGTCGAGCAATGTGGTTCACAAGCGAGGGTTTGAGTGCGTCCGAGCCACCAGCGGCAAAGCGTTTTCGCAACACTTCTTCCTGCTCGATTTGGTCTTTTGGAAAGCGTGCACCCAATTGCAAACGGCTGAGTTCGTAGGGTTCAAGCGAATCAAAAATAATGTCTGCCAGCAGGTCGACTTCCTCGAAAAGGTTCTCACAGAAGGGACAAAGCGGCGTTTCTTCCCGAGCATTGGCCAAGTGAGGGTCGCGGTCAACCACGGATGCACGAACTTCAATTCCAGATTCAAGGATGGTTTGGCCGTAACGCATTTTTCCACCGATGCGTCCTAAGCAAGAATCGCACGTCCCCATCCTGATGAGATGTTTATGTCCTGCAGGTGAGGGGGCACGCGGAATTTCTTCCATATGGGTGCCCAGTTGGCCGAGTTGCGGGCCAGTATCCTCATCGGTGTTCTCCTCTTCCTCTTCTTCCTCAATGTCGTCCCAAAGAGAATAATCGGTTTCGCCAAAACTGGCGGTGGCGTATTTCATCCAGTCGTCTTCATCGTCATCAGGCTGCTCCGCCTCGTTTTCTGTCATGAGATCACCACGTTCCCGGGGCCAACCCCTAGGACAGCAAACTGGGGGCGGCCTCAACCCTTCATGAAGTCACCGATGCTCAACAACCCCGCATCGTCATTGCTTGGGGCGAACTGAGTTTGAGGTCAAACAGACGTGACACACGTTTGCTTTCGCCACGGTCGGATGAATGCTTAAAGCCAAGAGGACGGATGTTGAGATATGGCAGGAACAGGCATGGTCGCTCTTCTCGTTATGTCGATAATCACCATATTCGGTGGAGATATTCCAGACCCGAGTGTGTTTCTTTCGGTCATCTACCGTGCACTTGAATTGACCATTGCCTTCATTATTTTTGGCGTTCTTATCGTTCTACAGCTCTTAGGTTTGATTCCAAACCCCTGGCCATGGATGATTTGAGATGGTTCTTCTTCAATGTCCTCATTGTGACGACGAGATTGAATTAGAAGACGGGTTCTTTGGGCTTTTTGATTGCCCACACTGCGAGAATGAATTCGAATGGGAGAGCCCCAACGGTGATGAAGTTGGTAACTTCGAACCCATTGGTACGGAATCGATGAACGTTCATTTCAAGAAAGCGGGGACCATCTTAGCACTGACAGTAATTTCAATGGCAGGAATCACCTTTTTTATCTTCCTTTTCAATGGAGAATCCATTGGCGATAGTTTTGGATGGACGTTCTTTGCTGCGGTGATTACAGCAGCCTTTTGGATTCCAGTATCGTTCATTCCATCCATCATCTACCTCATTTGGCACTATGTGAAAGGCAGACAGGACGACTGAAAAGGGGTAGACATACGCCCATGTCGTGAGCCAGGGTTTGAATGGACAGCACTCTGGGGAATGTTTTTCCTTCTCAGGAGACTGTGCGCATCATGCGAAACAAGTCCGTCGTGCTGCTGTTGCTCGTCGGCCTGCTTCTCACCGTCCATCTCGCACCCTTTGCCGTGGCTCAAAGCGACGGAGATGAAACGCCAGCATCAATGACGCGTATCATGATGCTCCCTCCCGACGCAGAGGTCACGGGCATGAACATCAATGCACAAGGCCATTTCTTTGTCAACGCTATGCATCCTGACGAGGACAACTACAAGGCTACCATCGGTGTCATCAACGGCGTTGATTGGAATGCTCCTCCGCCTGCAGTTCCAGAATTACCATCGTCCAGCAGTGAAGGTGATGTTTGGCACGGCATTCGTACCTCTTACGGGGACTATCAGGTGATTCTCCAAAGTGGTGATGCACTTTCGGAGGGGGGGCTCGCTGGTGGAATCTATGCAGCAGATGATGGCGAACAACTCTTTGTCAGCCAAAAACCGGACTACAACGCCTTCGTTCCCCTCAACGCAGACGGAAGCCGTGGCTACCTCTACACCGCTTGGGAAGACCGACCTGCTGGAATCAGTCAGACAGAACTCAACTGGAACACAACCTCATTACAATGGGATGTTGCGAGCAGTAGAATGCTCAATTTGAGTGAGATGAACGGTGGTTGGGTCCTGTGTTTCGGGAGTATGAGTCCTTGGGGAGCGCCGCTTTTCTCGGAAGAACTCTATTTTGACAACACCGAGAAATGGAATGACGCTTCCTTTAACTATCACGCCGACCAAGAGCGTTTAGCGAATTATCTCGGAAGCTACCCCAATCCTTACGATTACGGCTACATCGTTGAGGTTGGGAATGCTGATACTCCAGAACCTGACTTGACCAAGCATTTCGCAATGGGGCGTTTTTCCCACGAAAACGCCCAAGTCATGCCCGATGAACGGACAGTTTACCTCACCGATGACGGCTATGACACCGTTTTGTTCAAGTTCGTTGCTGATGTCACGGGCGACCTCAGTTCGGGAACACTCTACGCTGCTCACCTCGACCAAGACGACAGCAGAGATTCCGCCATCACTGGATTTGATGTGGAGTGGTTGGAATTAGGAACGTCCTCCAATGCTGAGATTCAAACATGGATCGATGAATACGACGGCATCACAACATCAGACTTCGTAGCAGGGCAGAATTCCTACATCTCAGATGAAGCCATCACGAACTGGGCAGAAGGGCGCCTGAACGAGGACCTGAACGGAGACGGCACCATTGGTTCTGCTGCGGATGACCGCGTTGCTTTCCTTGAATCACGCAAGGCCGCCGCCGCTCTTGGAGCCAGCGACGAATGGAATAAGATGGAAGGAGTAGCCTTCAATGTCAACGCTCCAGAGCACCTCTATCTTGCGATGTCCGATGTCGGTTACGACATGAGCGACGGGCAGGGTGACATCGATGTCACGCAGAACCGTTGCGGCATCGTCTACCAACTGCCAGTACACAATGGATGGGACGTGAAACGGATTGAACCCGCTATCATTGGAGGTGCTTACACCTCTTCGGCTCAATACGAATGCGACATCAATAATCTCGCTGGACCGGACAACCTTCTCGTTTTAGACGACGGGCGCGTGCTGGTTGGAGAAGATACTGGAAAGCACGAGAGCAACATGGTGTGGCTTTGGCAACCGCCAAATTTCAACGGAGTAGAACCTGCACCGAACCTGAGCAGCGAAACCATCGCCGTCAATTCGGTCACCCTTGTCCAAGCACCAGACGACAAACAACAGGCATGGAATTACACCTATCAGGCTGAAGTAAACGGTCTGCAAGCCGATACGAGTTATACAGCGATTCTGCTCATCAAACAGGACGGCGATGACGGATGGAGAGGCTTTTCTCTCTGGAATACCATCGATGGTGACGGCGACCAATACGACCACGCCTTTTCGGCTCAGCGAGGCTGCTATTTCATCAACGCCTCACTGTATGAAAGCGGTGATTTCAATGCCGATGCCGTGAATGCAACGGTCTTGGCTGCAACCGACTTCGAGTTCACGGTTGGAGGCGGCACCTGTACCGAAGGTGTGTACGCCGAAGCCGCTGATGCCACCCAGACACCGGATGAGGTTCAAGACGACAAGGATGAGGTCAGTGAAGGTCTGCCAGGGTTCGGGCTACTGCCCAGCCTCATCGCAGCCCTTGGAGCCCTTCTCGTGACCCGTCGTCATTCGTGAAGCAGAGATTTTGGCTTCGTGTGAATCCATCCCAGTCGGTCGGTTCATCGGGTTGAAGTTCTCACGCCTCTTCTTCAGCCGAAGGCGGCTCAGGAGCCGCAATGAGTCCGAGGGCTGCAGTGGTGAGGATGAGGCTGGCAAAGAGCGACAGGGCGATCATGGCAGCAGAGAAGATTCCAAAGTTCGCGAAGAGCCCCATCGGTGAGAGTGCAATTACAGCGAAACCAGCGATGTCTGAACTTGCTGAACCCAACAGTGCAAGACCGCATGCACCACCAACCGCAGCGAGGGCATCGTTGTGTGACTTCCCGTTTTCTCTGTCTTCGCGATACCGTTCGGTCACGTGAATGCAATAGTCAATACCGACACCCAATGAAATCGTAGCAATGGTGACCGTCACGATGTTGAGCGAAGAACCTGCTACGTACATCAGACCGTAGAGCCACACCACAACCAGCAGAATTGGCACGAAGGTCACGAAGGCTTGTTTGGGTGAGCGGAAACCAATGGAAAGGCAGCCGAAGACAAAGATGGAACCGAGAATGAGCGAGGATTGCATTTCATCCTGCATGGCAGTTGACGCCGTAAATCGTGTAATGGGTCGGCCGGTGAGCATCACCCAGTTGAGTGGTTGACCCTCCTCAACCTCGCCTGGAGCATCGTAGGTTCCGCTGGAGAGGTTGGTGAATACTTCCAAATCACGCCAAACTTCAGCCACACCGCCTTTCATTCCGGGGAAATCTTCAGGAGCGGTCATACCGAAGCGAATCTGCATCATGTCGTATGCGGCAGGTTCGCCGTTGATGTCAAGCCACGGTTGGGTTGGGTCAAGGTCGGTCACGGGCATGATGTAGAGCTGCACGATGCTTGCAGGAATATCGGGAATCGGCCCCACGCCGGGCACACCATTGAGCGAAAGGAAGCCGTAGAAAAAGGCCAGGCA
>JGI20158J14315_10000913_pt1 | contig 22327 bp, 19 predicted proteins | sample COG_08_FD_14315 | JGI IMG/M metagenome (IMG submission 14315)
TGGAAGGCCCTCAGACCCAAGGGGCACTCAGCGCGTTGTTTGATCAGCTGACGATGAGTGAAGCAGATCAAATCAGAGCACAAATTGCTCAGTATTTGAGTATCGGTGATCGCGAGCGCGCCATGGAGATGCTACGAGAAATGATGGTCCAAGAGCCGTTAAACGTTGCGCTGAAAACAGAACTCTGTGACTTGATGATTCAAAGCAATCAAATACAAGAGGCGGAAGCCTTGCTGGGGACTTTGCCAAATGATGCCGAGGGCATCGAAAAAGCGAAGAGTCGACTGTTTTTTGTTCAAGNAGCGAGTCCGCTCGGCCCGATAGAAGACCTTGAAGCTTTGGCGAGTGCCCATCCTGATGAGCAATCCCATTTGTATCACTTCGCCTGTGCGCTTGTGGCTGCTGATCAAATTGAAGCGGGATTGCAGGTGCTTTTAGACATGTTACGGCGCGACAAATCTTGGTCTGAAGATAAGGCGCGGCAGACGATGATCCGGGTTTTCGAGTTGCTCGGGAAAGGCGATCCGATGGCCTCAACGTATCGGCGTAAAATGTTTACGCTGATGCATTAATGGGATCCTCGGTGCCGAGTCTGGGAATCTGGTTGTTTCAAGAGGCTTGGTTTAGTCTGTTACAGCAAAGTTGCTAACCAACTGGGTGAAAGCCTTAAATCTGTTGAGCATTGCGCTTGGAGATACCCTGAATCCGTCATGGAGTCGAGATGGCACTAAGCGAAATAATTCTGAGTTTAATCATAGGCTGCTTAATTATCGGCCAGATTTTTTGGATTCGTCGAGGGGATGCCCGTGAAGCCGCCGGCAAGGCCGAGATCGATGATCTTCAGGCAGCCCTCTCGGCCCGCACGAGCCTAGATCAGACGGCTCGAAATGAACTCACGCAACTTGAAACCAGTTTAGTCGCCAAGGCCGAACTTGAGGCGGAGTTACGTCAGAGGCTGCAAGCCGCCGATCTCGCCGTCACGACACTTAACCAAGAAAAAATGGAACTCCGTGAGCAGTTGGCACAGGTTTCAACAGCGATGGCGCAACAAACCGCGCACCATCAGGATAAACTGGTTTTGCTGGATCAAACCAAAGAAAAACTGTCGGAAACGTTCAAATCCCTCGCTAGTGAAATTTTCGAGTCAAAGCAGCAGACCTTCAAGCATCAAAGTGAAGAGCAGCTCACCCATTTGTTAAAACCCCTTGGGGAGCGGTTGAAAGATTTTCAAACCCGGGTGGAAACCGCCTATAGCGAAGAGAGCAAAGAGCGGTTTTCGTTGCGCAACGAACTAAAAAATTTACGGGATCTCAATACCCGTCTCAGTTTAGAAGCGGTGAACTTGACCAATGCCCTCAAAGGCGAAAGTAAAACCCAAGGGACTTGGGGCGAAATTATTTTAGAGCGGGTGCTTGAAAAGTCCGGGCTCGTAAAAGGTCGTGAGTATGACGTTCAGCTATCGCTAAAGAGCGAAGAAGGGCGACGCTATCAACCCGATGTGGTCGTCCATTTGCCGGAAGGCAAAGATATCATTGTTGATTCAAAAGTCTCCCTGACAGCCTATGAGCGGTATTGTTCGGCTGTGGACGTCGAGCAACAGGCGCATCTAGTGGCGCACGTGCAATCGCTGCGTAATCACGTTAAGCAGTTGGGAGAAAAGGATTACCAAAATTTGGCCGGGATTCAATCGCTGGATTTCGTGTTGATGTTCGTTCCCATTGAAGCGGCTTTCTCGGTTGCGATGCAACAGGATGACGCGCTGTTTGGCGATGCGTTTGATCGTAACATTGTCATCGTGACGCCATCGACCTTGCTGGCAACGCTTCGAACCATTCAAAATATTTGGCGATACGAGCACCAAAGTAGTAACGCTCAGGAAATTGCTGCCAAGGCCGGCGGGCTGTTCGACAAGCTGGTGAGCTTTGTCACCGACCTTGAGCTTGTGGGGACGCGGCTGGCGTCAACGCAGAATGCGTTTGATGATGCGCATAAAAAGCTTTCGAGTGGTCGGGGTAATTTGATCAAGCGCGCCGAAGCGATGCGCCGTTTAGGCGCCAAAACCAGCAAATCGATGCCGAAGCATCTGGTTGAGGATCGTCCTTTGGGCGGTATCGGGCTGGTTGAATCAGATGATGATGACGATGACGTCATCATTAATTGACGTCCCAGGGGAACCATTCGATTTTCTGATAATGAGGCTGGGCGGCATGTGAGTGGGGTGCCTGTGCCGCCGTAATTGCAACCAATTGATACGAGGCGGTCCAATGCGAGGAACTAGCGAGTGTCTAGTCTTTAATAAGGCGGCCTCAATAAGCTGGCTTTAATAACGAGGCTTTATTTACAGGCTTTTATAACAGGCTTTCATAACAGGGTTTCATAACAGGCGTTAATAATAGGCTGTAATCGCTAAGCCTTTGGTCAATCNGCCGCGTTATTGGNTAATCGATCGATGGTCGAGGCTGATATCAATTGCTGAACGCGTCCTGAATCCTCGGCCGAACCCCGTGCCGCTTGTGCGAAAAGGTGGCGATGACGCGAAGGCGCAAGCCTCTGAACAAACATTGGCGCAATCCGCTGGTTTGGGTAACAATTAATGACCCAGCGGGCATGGGCTGAAAAATTTGAGACTGTATGACGTAAACCGAATGCTAGGCTAGGCCTCGCGCCGCGAATTCGAATAAAACAAGAATCNTCCCGGAAGCGCAACGCAATTGCCGCGGCAAAGTCGTTCAAGCATTAGCAAAGAGGCAAGACCAATGAGCCAAAAAGATCAGCAACAACCAGACACCCAGGGCAGTCGCGCGCCGGTAGAAGACTTGGCGAGGAAAGCCGCAGACGAAATCGGGCATCAAGCCTACTGGCGAGCGAATGTGCGAACGTTATTAAGTCTGTTATTGGTTTGGTTTCTCGTGTCGTTTGGCTGCGGCATTCTTTGGGTTGATGCCCTCAATGCGTACAGTTTCTTTGGTTGGAAACTGGGGTTTTGGTTTTCACAGCAAGGTTCGATTTATACGTTTGTGGTGCTCATTTTCGTTTATGTCTTTCAGATGAATGCGCTTGATCGGCGGTTTAACGTGGATGAGGATCGGTAATGTCAGCCCAAGTCCTCACCTATATTTTTGTAGGACTCACTTTTGGGTTGTATATCGCGATCGCTATTTGGAGTCGTTCAGGCTCAACCAAGGACTTTTATGTGGCAGGGGGGCATGTTCACCCACTGGCCAATGGTGCTGCAACTGCGGCGGATTGGATGTCGGCTGCGTCCTACTTGTCGATGGCTGGGATTATTGCCTTTGAAGGGGCCGATGGCGCCCGGTATCTGATGGGTTGGACCGGCGGATACGTGTTGCTCGCATTATGTCTTGCGCCCTACCTTCGTAAATTTGCGAAATTTACGGTCCCAGATTTTGTTGGCGATCGCTACTATTCTCAAACCGCCCGTTTGGTTGCAGTGCTCTGCGTGGTGTTCATTTCGTTTACCTATATCGCTGGGCAGATGCGCGGTGTTGGAATTGTGTTTTCACGGTTCCTTGAGGTCGACATTGACCTAGGTGTTGGGATTGGCATGGGGATTGTGTTTTTCTATGCTGTGCTGGGCGGCATGAAAGGCATTACCTATACTCAGGTTGCTCAATATTGCGTGTTGATTTTTGCCTACTTGGTGCCGGCGATCTACATCTCGCTGATGTTAACCAATGTCCCTCTGCCCATGCTGGGTTTCGGATCGACGGTAAACGATGGCTCGGGGATGTTCTTGCTTGAAAAATTGGATGGCTTAACACAAGAGCTGGGAATGGCGGCGTTCACGGAAGGCAAGAAGTCGACGGTGGATATGTTTTTTATTACGGCGGCGCTCATGGCCGGCACGGCCGGTTTGCCGCATGTTATTGTGCGGTTTTTCACCGTGCCCAGCGTTCGAGATGCTCGAATTTCGCAGGTTATGCGCTGATTTTTATTGCCTTACTGTACACAACCGCCCCAGCGGTCGCTGCATTTGCTCGACTCAATATCATCGATGCATTGAACGAAACAGAGTATCAAGCGCTGCCAGAATGGTTTAGCAAGTGGGAGGATTCCGGTCTTTTAGCTTGGGTCGATAAAAATGAAGATGGGAAATTGCAGTATCGGGGTGGGGCCGCGCTCGAGCCGGCTAAACCAATTTTCTCAGGCGAGCGCGGCGCATCCGGTGAGCGACTCGTGTCGAACGAAGTCGGTGCGNGCACCAATGAGCTTTATATCGATAGAGATATNATNGTGCTGGCGCACCCTGAAATCGCGCAATTGCCAAATTGGGTTGTCGCATTGGTTGCGGCGGGCGGGTTGGCGGCGGCCCTGTCAACGGCGGCGGGCCTGTTGCTCGTGATTTCATCGGCGATCTCCCATGACTTGCTTAAAAACACCTTGGCGAGGAATTTGACCGAAACCCAAGAGTTGCGATGGGCGCGAGTCTCTGCCGCGGTGGCCATTTTGATTGCGGGCTTGTTCGGAATCTATCCCCCTGGATTTGTCGCCGAGGTGGTTGCGTTCGCGTTTGGTCTGGCCGCGGCGAGTTTCTTCCCGGTGATTTTGTTAGGCATTTTCTCGACGCGTATGAATAAAGAGGCGGCAATATCAGGGATGCTGAGTGGGCTGATTCTAACCACGTCCTACATCGTCTATTTTAAGTTTATGGCGCCTGAACTAAATCATGCGGAACATTGGTGGTTTGGGATCTCCCCAGAAGGCATTGGCACCTTAGGGATGCTGCTCAATTTTGCCGTTGCGCTTGTCGTCATGCGGGTGACGCCACCGCCGCCTGAGGCCGTGGTTAATATGGTTCGTGGCATTCGAATTCCAAAACAGGCTACTTAAAATGAGTCAAGGCACAATGCTGGTAGATACCTACCGCTCGGAAGGGATCCGCCGGGTTAAACTCGTTTTCACCGACATTGACGGGGTCATGCGGGGCAAATACATCAGCCTGGATAAATTTTCAGGCGTCGCTGAGGGCGTATCAGGATTCTGTGATTGCGTGCTGGGTTGGGATGTTAATGACCAGCTCTATGACAATGCGGAATTTACGGGTTGGCATACGGCCTTTCCAGATGCGTTGTATCGGATCGATTTAAATACCGAGCGCCGGCTCAAGGAGGAAGGCGATATCCCGTTGTTTCTCGCGGAATTCGTCTCGGAGGATGATCGACCCCATCCAATCTGCCCGCGCAGCCGCCTGCAAAGCGTGATTGCAAAAGCGGATACCTTGGGCTTTCAGTCGCACATGGCCTTTGAGTACGAGTTTTTTGTTTTTAAAGAAACGGCGCAGTCCGCGGCGGACAAGGGCTACCGAAATCTGATGCCTCTGACGCCGGGTAATTTTGGGTATTCCGCCTTGAGGACCTTTACGCTCTCAGACCTTTTTAATGAGTTAATGGATTATTGTGAGGATCACGATCTACCGTTGGAAAGCGTTCATTGCGAAACGGGCCCAGGGGTTTGGGAGGCTGCCATCGCTGTTGATGATTGTCTCAAGGCTGCGGATAAAGCGGCGCTCTTTAAAACGTTGGTTAAAGCCTTCTTCCAAAAACGGGGCATGATTGCGACGTTCATGGCGAAATGGTCGATGGATTATCCTGGTCAAAGTGGGCACCTCCATCAGTCGCTGGTTACAAAAGATTCTGGCGCTGGGGCCTTCTATGATGCGGCGGATCCCTTAATGATGAGTGCGGTGATGAAGCAATACGTTGCCGGCGTGCAACGATACTTGCCAGAATTGCTTGCGGTTGTCGCGCCGACCATCAATAGCTATAGCCGTCTGGTCAAGGGCGCCTGGGCGCCGACCGCCTCAACTTGGGGGGTCGAAAACAGAACTTGCGCGTTGCGCGTCATCCGAGGCTCGACCAAATCGCAGCGAATGGAGTTTCGGGTGGGCTCGGCGGATGCAAATCCGTATTTGACCGCGGCCGCGACGCTGGGGGCTGGGTTGCTTGGCATCGAGTCTGCGCTTGTGCTCGATGAACCCGTGTCGGGAAACGCTTATGATGCGCAAGATGCGCTGCCCGCATCACAACAGTTTTCAAGTAATTTATTGGATGCGACGCGAAAATTCGCAACCTCATCTGCCGCCGAAAAAATCTTTGGTGCGGCATTTCGAGCCCACTTCACCGCGAGTCGCGATTGGGAAGTCAGGGAGTATGAACGACATGTCAACGACTGGCAGTTGGCTCGATATTTCGAAATTATTTAAGTGCGCATGAAAACGTGATCAGGAGGCCGGTTTGACGGTTGTTGGAATTTTAAAAGCCGATAGTGTGCTCGATGACTTAAAGCGCACGCACGGCGATTACTCGGATATGTTTACCCGCATTTTGAGCACAGACGCGCATCCTTGTGAGGTGAAGGTTTACGATGTTGAGCACCTCGAGTACCCGCCTGAACTCGATGCCTGTGATGGTTATCTGATCACGGGCAGCAAGCGCAGTGTTTATGAAGACGAACCTTGGATTCAACAGCTGGGGGATTTTGTTCAGGCCCTGCACAAAGCGCGAAAGAAGCTCGTGGGAATCTGTTTCGGACATCAGCTGGTTGCGCAAGTTCTTGGGGGTAAAACCGAGAAAAGCGATCGGGGTTGGGGGGTAGGTCGACACGACACCCGATTGTTGATGGATTTAAATGCAGTTGCACCGGCCGGGACGGAATTTTCCCTACTCTCAAGCCATCAAGACCAAGTGTCGCAATTGCCCGAATCAGCAAAGATTCTCGCTCAGAGCGCATTTTGTCCGATTGCCGGCATGTTGATTGGCCAACATATTTTAACGTTCCAAGGCCATCCAGAATTCGACACGGCCTATGCGCGCGCCTTATTACAGATTCGCCGTGAGGCTGTGGGCGAGGCGAAATATGAAGCTGCCGTTTCGTCGATGATGCAGGCGCCAGATCAAGGACGTGTCGCGGATTGGATCTTGAGATTTATTGAAGGCGATGGTGCTGGATCAAGGCCGTAAGACCGGCATATTGCAATTGAGAATTTTCAGGTAAGATTCTCGACTTGACCCCAATTAAGGTAACGCTGTTGCGACCAAAGGTACATCAGGGACATCCGCTCGAACAACTGGATACCCGCATTTTCAGAGCCTGTGATATCCGGGGCCGAGTGCCTGAGCAGATTAATGTTGAAGTCGCCTTCGCTGTCGGACGTCTATTAGGTCGCTGGTACCCTCAAGCAAAAGTGGGCGTTGGCCGGGATACTCGAGTCTCAAGCGCGGCCTTAGCCGACGCGCTGATCGCCGGTTTTTTGACTTCGGGTTGTGAAACCTTTGACCTCGGGTTTTGCCCGACGGAAATAGTGGCCTTTGGCGTGGGTATCGAACGAATTCATTTGGGCGTCATGGTAACCGCAAGCCACAATCCGGAACCGGACAATGGCTTTAAAGTCTTTAAAGCCCACGGTGATCAAGAACCCATCGCCCATTTGATGGATCGATTGAGAGTTGCCTTNCTGGAAAACCCAAGGGGTCAGACTNNCAGCGCTGCGAAAGCACCGATTGCACTGTCACTGATCAACGAGTTCGTTGAACACATCGCCGAGCCCCTAGACTTAAAATGGACGAAAGGTCCGCTTGCACTCAATGGCTTAAACGGAACGGCAAGCCTGGTTGCAACGCCGCTTGCAGAGCGATTAGCGCTAGACGTTCGGTGGATTCGGGGCGAGCACGCGGGGCTCCCGGTGACGGGNCCTGATCCGCTCAAGCCACCGCTCGCCGCCGAAATGTCCGCGTTTGTTCGAGCAAGTCGAACGGGTGTTGGGGTTGCCTGGGATGGTGATGCGGATCGATGTGTGTTTTTTGATGCGGCAGGGGCCTTGGTGCCCAATGCCTATGTCATGGCAATGATGGCAGACCATTTCCTTAAGAACGCGGGCGCGGCAGGCGTGGTTTACGATCCAAAACTGGTGCTGAGTATTCAAAAAACAGTAACCCGTCATCGGAGTCACGGGGTTCGGGTGGCAACGGGTTCATCGCATATGCGAGCCGCAATGCATCAGACGGGCGCGGTCTATGGCGGGGAGTCTTCGGCGCATCACTACTTCGGGCGCTTGGGGGGAATCGACTCAGGGATGTTGGCTTGGGTTACCATGCTCCAAATTATTGAACATTCTGATCAAACGCTTTGCGAACTTGCCAGCGCCTACCGCCAGGAAGTGGCTGTTTTGCCTGAGTTAAGTCTCAAGGTCGATCACCCCGAGGCGATGATCCTTGATCTGGATCAAGCGCTCTTGAAAGGCAAGGCTTGCCTTGAAGTCGAAGGTGGCAAAGCAACCTTTGGCGTAGAAACGCATCGCACTTATCGACTGGCATCGGGCGTTCGTTTTAGTCTTAACCCGTCGACCACCGAAGCGGTGATGCGGTTCAATTTTGAGTCCGACGGCGATCCGCAACATCTGCTCGAGCAATCGGAAGAAATTTTAAAAGTGCTCCTGCGGCATACCGATTCTGATAAAACGTCGCTGCCGGTCTTAGCGCTAGCCTGAAAAAAACCGCTGCTTTAAGCGCCCTTAAGTCACGCGGACCAAAGCCAGGCTGCGCCTCGAACGCCGCTGGCGTCACCATGCCGGGCGCAGGCAATGCGGGTTGCGACCTGGTCTGAAAAAACAGAGTGCGCCCACTGACCTTCGACGGCCTGGCAAAGCCCTGGCGTGTTTGATAAACCGCCGCCTAGAACAATGATGTCCGGGTCGATTAAGTTGATGACGGTGGATAAGGCGAGCGCACACAGCTGACTATACTGATCGAAGGTCTTTTGAGTCGCCTCGGACCGATTCGGTTTGTCAAAGATTTCGGCCGCTGTCCATCGCTCACCGGTTAAAACCTCATAGCTCTGTGTCACGCCGTCCCGGATAACCAGGTTTCAATGCAGTCAATCTGACCGCAATAACACGATCGTCCTCGGGGCCACGGAAAATCCGTATCGGGTCGCAGGCGATCAAAGGGGAGTGCGTTGTGTCCCCATTCTCCGGCAATCGCGTTCGGGCCGGCTAAGAGGCTTTGATTGATTGCGATGCCGCCGCCGACGCCGGTGCCTAAAATGACGCCAAAGACACAGTTGTGATCTTGACCCCNGCCGTCTAAAGCTTCAGACAAGGTAAAACAGTCTGCATCATTGGCGATTTTAACGTNCCTAGANACTAGCCGGCTTAAATCAGCGGCTAGATTCTGACCATTGAGNTCTGTGGTATTGCAGTTTTTCATGAGGCCTGTCTTTTTTGAAACAGCGCCGGGTGTGCCAATTCCGATCGGCTTCATGAGGCGGGGATCGGGTTCGGGATCCGCTAATTGGATGGCTTTGGCCAGCGCCTCAAGCAGGTCAGGATAATGTCCCCGGGGGGTTGGGAATCGGTTTTGATAAGAAATGTGACCGCTGGGTTCTAAGCAAATGACTTCGGTTTTGGTGCCGCCAAGATCGATACCGATGCGGGCCTTGGCGGGTTGAGCGCGGTCTTGGCGCGGTCGGGGATCAGGTGCCACAGAAGGTTCTTTTAACGATTTCATCACTTGCGGGTGCCTGCGCAAACCGAGAACGGGCAAGCCCGGGGTCGAAGGGGCGGGTCACAGCTTCCAGCAGGGCATCAAACTGATCAAAGCGACCTTCGCTGTAGGCTTGCTGAATCGCGTGTTCGATGAGGTGATTGCGTGGAATGACATAAGGATTCGCTTGTTGCATCCGGTGTCGCGCAGCGGGCTTGTCTTGGCTGTCCTGCAAGGCGGCTTGCCATTGCGCCATCCATTGCTGCCAATCTTCCGTTGGCAACAAGGGGGTTTTGCTTTCAAGGCGGTCTGCGAGTCCAGAGAAGCTATTGGTAAAGTCGAGTTCGTGGGTTTCAAGCAAGGCCAAGAACTCTGAAAAAAGCGCGCGGGAAACCTTTGAGGGCGTTAAACCGAGTTTGTCCGCACTGTGGGCATTGTAGTGGTCATCGAATCGGTCTGGAAAGGTCTGCAGGGCTGCTTTGGCTTGTTCTATCGCGACAGCTTCGTTGTCATGAAGTAACGGCAGTAACGCTTGTGCCAAGGTCATCAAATTCCAGTGTGCGATGGCGGGCTGATTTTGATAAGCGTAACGCCCTTGCTGGTCAATGGCGCTGTAGACCGTCGCTTGTTTGAAGGTATCCATAAACGCACAAGGGCCGTAGTCAATGGTCTCACCCGTGATGAGCATGTTGTCGGTATTCATCACACCATGAATGAATCCAAGACACTGCCATTTCGCGATGAGTTGGGCGATCTGTTCAATGACTTGATCTAACAGGGCAAGGTAAGGTTGCTCGCTTGCCTGAAGGTCTGGATAGTGACGATCGATTGTATAGTCCGCCAGGCGCCTTAAACTCGCTTGGTCCTGTTCGCCTGAAAAGTATTGAAAAGAGCCAAAGCGGATATGGCTGCTCGCGACGCGAGTGAGCACGCCGCCCGGCTCTTGCTGCTCACGATAGACGGGCTCGCCAGTTGTGACCGCAGCAAGGGCTCGGGTTGTCGGCACACCGAGTGCATTCATCGCCTCAGAAACCAAGTACTCGCGAAGTACCGGGCCCAAGGGTGAGCGGCCATCACCGCCCCGAGAGTAATGCGTCGGGCCTGAGCCTTTGAGTTGCAAATCAAAGCGCTGCCCAGTATCCGTTAGGATCTCACCCAGCAGCAGTGCTCGACCATCGCCCAATTGAGGGTTCCAGTTACCAAATTGAAAGCCGGCATAAACCGTCGCAAGCGGATCCGCGCCTGGCAGCAATGCATTGCCCGCGAAAACTTGAGTTGCATCCTTGGTCTGCAGCCACGTCGGGTCGACTCCCAGCTGATGCGCCAAATCTAGGTTGACTTTAATCAGACTTGGCTTGGTAACTGGCTGTAGCGCTTGACGCGTATAGAAATTGGCAGGCAACTGCCCGTACGAATTGTCAAAAGTTATGGGTGCACTCATCGGTAAACTTTAGCACAATGACCGCGTAATCGATTCAAAAGAGGTGCAGTGTCAGGATGTTGTTCGATGATGGTAACTCCTTTGAAAATTGGGCGGAAACCCTACCCAGGCAGGACAGTCACGAGCGTCATGGTTGCGCGTGTTGTTCCGCCTTGCCCAGTTTATTGGCGGATCAGGTTGACGACGTTGAGCAACTAACGCAATCCGAACATTGGGCCGCTCGGGGGCCGGCGCCTTCGGAAGTGGTTGATGGCCTCTGGATTAACGCGAAAATCTACACGATGGATCAATCGCAGCGGGTCGTGGATGCGCTGGCGATCCGCAACGGTAAAGTTTTGGCTTGTGGTCATGCCGCTGATTTGATCAAAGCGCATGGTGACACGCTACAGGTGATCGATGCCAAGGGCCGAACCATCCTGCCAGGGTTTATTGAGCCGCATATGCATTTTTTGCCGATCGCAACGATTGGTCGGTTAGAAGATGTCGGGCCTTACCGGTTTTCAAAAACAGCGGACGCGCTCGCCCATTTGAAATCCCTAGCAACGACCCTCGCTCCTGGCGAGTGGTTGATGGGACGACAATTTGATCCGTCTTTGCAGACGGGTCCAGATCAATTGACCCTTAAAGAACTGGATGCCGTTTCGGCCGTTAATCCGGTGTTTATCTATAACGCGTCGCTTCATTTTGCGTACTGTAACGCCGCGGCGCTGGCGGTGGCTGGTATTACCAAAGCGACACCAGATGATCCCGCATCGCCTTACGGACGCGATGCATTAGGGGCGCCGAATGGTGTGCTAAAGGGCAACCGGGCCATTGGCAGTGTTGCCAGGCATAACCCTGCGCAACGGGAATATGATCTAGCGGAAGCGGCGCTCGAGGTGTGCACTCGAGCCAACCGAAAAGGCATTACCACCTTTTGTGATCAAGCGACTGGGATGGTGCGTGGTACAAGCGAAGTTGATATTTATGAGGCGTTGGCTAAATCCGGACGGATGACGGCAAGGCTCCGCTATTCTTTGAGTTATGGACTTGCTGAAAAATGGGACGCCTCAGATATTCGTTACGGACATGGCGACGCGCAGGTGCGTGCGGTGGGTTGGAAAATTGTATCCGATGGCTCTAACCAAGGTTTTTCAGGGCTCCAACGTGAGCCGTATCTGTATAAGGAGGATACGGGGTTGGCCTATGTCGCGCCGGCGGTTTTAACTGAAATGGTGCGTAGTCGAACCGAACTTGGTTGGCCTTTGGTTATTCATGCGAACGGTGATTTGGCAATAGACCGAGCGCTCGATGCCTTTGAAGCCGTGGTGGATTCTGGTCTCGCGCTGAATGCACCCTGCCGGATTGAGCATTGCAGTATCCTGCATGATGAGCAAATACAAAGAATTAAAGCGTTGGGGTTGTCACCGAGTTTCCTGATCGGCCATGTTTATTATTGGGGTCACGCGATGCGGGATCAGGTTTTTGGTGAGGCCAAAGCCGTCCTCTTAGATCGCACGAAAGCTTGCGAGGATGCGGGCATCCGCTGGACGCTGCATTCTGATGAACCTGTAACCGAAATGGGGCCGCTGCGCTGTATCGAAAATGCGGTGACACGCAGCCTTTGGAAAGAACCGGGTCAGCAATTAGCGCCTTGGGAGGCTGTAAGTGTGATGGCCGGACTGCGGGCCATGACAATTGATGCGGCGTGGCAATGTCATTCGGATCATGAGATTGGATCCTTGAACCTGGGAAATGGGCTGACTTTGTCATCTTAGAGCAAGATCCAATGTCTTGTCCGATTGATGCGATTAGCGATATTGCCGTTCTGGAAACCTGGCTTTCGGGCCGTTTGGTATTTGATCAAAGCGCGGACTCGGCAGGGGGTGCACTGGATGGCCTGGCTGAGATCGAGTCCTAAAATTGCGCGAAAGCGATTGGCTTAAGCCAAGGCCCTTCATGGGATCTGGCATCAAAACAGAACAACAGAACAACAGAACAACACCTGAATAATCATAGGAGTGATCAAAGATGAATGGCGCAGAAAGTATGTTGGAAACCTTGATCAATGGCGGCGTTGAAGTCTGTTTTTCAAATCCAGGCACCTCCGAGATGCATATGGTGGCCGCCATTGGGAAAAGCGACAAGATGCGGTCGATCTTGAGTCTGTTCGAGGGCGTTTGTTCTGGGGCAGCCGATGGTTATGCGCGGATGGCGGGGAAACCGGCCCTAACGTTACTGCATCTTGGACCGGGCTTGTCCAATGCGTCGGCGAATCTTCATAACGCCAAAAAAGCCCGCTCACCGGTGATCAATCTCATTGGAGACCACGCCACGTATCACAAAAAATATGATGCGCCGCTGAATTCCGACGTGATCGGGCTTTCTGGGCCGGTCTCACATTGGGTTCGAAATGTCGCCAGCGCCGAGACCCTGCCAATGGATGCCGCTGAGGCGGTTCAGGCCGCAATGGTTCAGCCAGGTCAGATTGCGACCCTGATTATTCCTGCCGACTGCGCTTGGGATGACTCGGTCGCGCCCGTTGCTGCCTTGCCGAGGCAACGCAATGCGCTTGCTGAAGACGCGGCAATCGATCAGGCGGTAGCCTTGCTAAACAATGGCCGAAAGACTGTTTTGATGTTGTCTCATGGCGCGCTGACCGAGGCGGGGCTTGAGCTGGTTGATCAAGTGGCCCAAGCAACCGGTGCAAAACTGATCTGTGACACGTTTACACCCAAGTTGGCCAGGGGTGAGGGCCGGTGTGAGGTTGAGCGGTTGGGCTATTTTGCCGAGCAAGCGCTGGTTCAACTTGAAGACGCCGAACAAATGATTATGGTTGCGACCAAAGCGCCGGTGGGCTTCTTCGCGTATCCCGGCAAGCCGAGTGAGTTTTACCCGGCAGGTTGCATGCTGCATACCTTGGCGGATGTTGATCAGGATCCATTGGATGCCCTAACCCGGCTGGTTGAAAAACTCGGTGCAGAAGCGCTCAGCCCACGCCGAATAAAATTACAAAAACCAGATTTAGCCTCCGGGACCCTATCGTTAGAAAGTATGGCCCGCGCGGTAGGACACTATTTGCCGACGGACGCAATTATCGTGGATGAAAGTGCAACCTCAGGTGCTTATATGCCTGCAATGACGCGCGCGGCAGAGCCCCATGATTGGTTATCGCTTACGGGCGGCTCCATTGGGTATGGTTTGCCGGTTTCAATTGGTGCAGCGGTTGCCTGCCCGGATCGAAAGGTGTTGTGTCTGCATGGCGATGGTGGCGCGATGTATACCATCCAATCGCTTTGGACGATGGCGCGAGAAAATCTCGATGTGTGTATTGTGATCTTTGCGAATCGGAAGTATCAGATCTTACAAGTTGAACTTGCACGGGTGGGCGCGCAGTCGATGAACAAGCGGACGCTGGATATGTTGGATTTGAGTAATCCAGACTTGGATTTTGTAAAACTGGCTGAGGGCATGGGCGTATCCGCCAGCCAAGCGACAACGGCTGAGGCGTTTAACGAACAACTTAAAGCCGCAATGCAGCACAAAGGACCTTGTTTGATTGAAGCGGTCTTCGATTAAGTCAATCCCTTAAGGATGTCCTCGGCATATTGATCGAGTATCCGTAGTACCTCGGATGGCTCGCTAGAAGGAAGCGGTAGCAGGACGCGATCAATGCCGGCATCTTGATAGCCCTTGAGCGCTTCAAGGTCTGCTGGCGCGCCAAATACCGACGTTGAGATCTCCTCGGTGGGCCGGCCAACGGCGGCGCACATTTGTTCTAGCCGGGCCAAATTGGCCTTCGGGTTAAAGCCATGCCGAGCTCTTGGCAGCCAACCATCGGCATAGCGCGCGATCCGGCGCAAGGTATGGTCGGTTTCACCGCCAATTAGAATCGGCGGGCCAAGCGGTTGGGCAGGTTTGGGTGATGAATAGGCGGCCTCAAACTGAATGTGCGCCCCCTGATATTCAAAAACTTCTTGGGTCCATAAGCCTTTTAAAGCTTGAACTTGTTCCTCAAGTTTTTGAAATCGCGTGTTGAAGTGCGCGCCATGATTGACCAACTCTTCTTCATTCCAGCCTGCGCCAACGCCGAAAATGAGGCGTCCATCGGACAATCGATCTAGGCTGGCGGCGAGTTTGGCCGTGATCAGGGTGTCTCGTTGGGGTAACAGGCAGATTCCGGTACCGAGTTTCAGTTGGCTCGATGCTGCTGCCGCGATCGACAGCCAGACGAAGGGGTCAAAGGTGTTGTAGTACTCCTGGGGTAAGGTTGGGCCACCCGGCCAGGGTGATTTCCTAGAGGTTGGAATATGAGTGTGCTCGGGTACGAATAGGCTCTCGAAACCGCGGTCCTCCAGCGCTTGGGCCAATTGCAGGGGCCCAATTGTGGTGTGGGTTGGAAAAATCATGACGCCAACAGCTAGTGTACTCATCGTCCGATATACCCCCGATTCCAAGTAGGACTGATTGTAATCTCGTTCAAGCAGACATGCGGCGGTGTTCTGCAGACATGTAAAATTAAGTCGCCCAGATCCTCAGCTTGCACCATACGCGATCGATCCTCGGTTGAGACCGGTACGGGGCGTGCATCTAAAATTTCGGTAGCAACCTCGCCAGGGCAGATCGCGCAGGCCCTTATGCCGTCCGCACAATATTCTTGATTGATGCTTTCGGTCATGGCGTTTAAGGCATGTTTCGCGGCCGAATACGCGCCACCCGAGACGCGACTGACATAGCGGCCGGCCCAGGAGGATATATTGATAATCAGGCCGTCTCGCTGTTTTTGCATCATCGGCAAGACACTATGGCAGCAATAAAAAGCGCCATTGAGATCAACATCGATCACTTTTTGCCAGTCCGCAGTTGATAGTTTCGACCAAGCGCGATTGGTGACGTTGAGTCCGGCGCTGTGAACAAGGATATCAATCCGGCCGTACCGCGCCATGATCTTGCCAACGACCTGAGTGACATCCTCAGCGATACTGACATCGAGCGGCGCAACGAAGGTCTCATGCTCGAGATCTGCGGCGATCGCGTGGAGCTTGTCTTCGCGCCGTCCGGAAAGAATGACCTTGGCGCCTGCTTGGCTGAGCGCGATGGCGGCGGCAGCACCAATGCCGCTGGATGCGCCGGTAACCCAGACGACTTTGTCTACAATGTCCGTTAGCATAAAGTGCTCCTGAAAACGCCATCATTCCTTAGTTGGTCATTTCAGGTCAATAGACATTAACGCAATCCATCGGCTGGGCCTACGTAACCGTAATGAATCAGATAGATTTTGTAGAATTGTTAAACCACAGTCAGTCAGCAGGCCATACTGAAACGGCGGTCTATGGCGCGGAGTCGCCGAGCCAATTTGGACAGATCTGGCGGCCAGCGGGAGACGGGCCCTATCCTGCCGTCATGTTCCTGCATGGCGGCTGCTGGTCTTCGGCCTTCGATCTTGCCCACGCGCGGGGATTTTGTCAGGCCTTAGCCGAATGTGGGTTTTTGGTGTGGTTACCCGAATATCGTCGGGTCGGCGAGGCGGGCGGCGGGTGGCCTGGCACCTTTTTGGATGTGAGCGAAGCGGCCCAGTGGTTTTGGACAACCTGGGGCGGGCAATTCGATCCAGATCGATGTTTTCTGGCAGGTCATTCTGCCGGCGCGCACCTGGCACTTTGGCTTAATGGCGGGCCGCCGGGGTTGGCGTTGCGTGTTCAAGACGCGGCTTGGCCCTGGCGGCAGGTACTTGCCTTCGCACCGATCACGGATCTTGAGCGTTACAGTCGGGGCCGAGGGTCATGTCAATTGATGGGGTCAACGCTGCTCGCGTCTGCCGAAGGCGTTCCGGCTGGTTTACTCTCGCCGCGGCCAACCCAAATGGTTGCCGACGTCACGGTTTTTTATAGCGCTTTGGATGCTATTGTGCCGGCGGAGCAGTGCTTGGTCTTTGCGGCGGCATCGGGTTGCGAGCTGATTGAGATGCCTCAAGCCGGTCATTTTGACTTTGTTCATCCGGAAACGGATGCGGGCCGAGCGGTGATCAAATTTTTTAAGGGGTTAAATGATGGACCATGACGTTACCAGCCGGCCCCTTCGGTCTGCGATTGAACTTGATCAGGCAGACCCCCTTGCCGCTGTTCGGCAGGCATTTGATCTACCGCACGGTGTGGTCTACCTAGACGGCAATTCGTTAGGGCCCTTGCCAAAGGCAGTGCCCAAAGCCATGGCGCAGGTCATCGAAAGGCAGTGGGGCGCGAGCTTAATCAAAAGCTGGAATGATCATGATTGGATCAATTTACCCAGCCGAGTCGGCGAAAAAATAGCGCGCCTGATCGGCGCGGGTCCTGGTCAAGTCATTTGCTACTGACTCCGTGTCCGTTAATTTATTTAAGGTCTTGGCGGTCGCGCTGAGCCTGAGTGCGCGTCCTGGCAAAATACTGAGTGAGGCCGATAATTTTCCGAGCGATCTCTACTTGGTTGAGGGGATGAATACCCTGCTTGGGGCAGCGGCCCCCGCGTTTGAGGTGGTTCAGACGGATGCCTTGCTTGAACACTTGGATGCGTCTGTCACGATCCTGCTGCTGACCCAAGTGAACTTTAAAACCGGTGCAATGCACGACCTGACTGAGCTTACCGCTCGCGCTCAGGCCGTCGGGGCTCTGGTTATTTGGGATTTGTCGCATTCAACGGGCGTGCTAGAGCTTGATGTGGATGCGGCCAACGTCGACTTCGCGGTGGGCTGTGGTTACAAGTTCCTGAACGGGGGGCCCGGTGCACCCGGATATTTGTATGTGGCCAGTCGTCATCAAGGGTCCGTCACGCAGCCGCTGTCCGGGTGGATGGGACATGCCGAACCGTTTGCTTTTTCCCAGGATTATGAGCCCGCGCAGGGAATCAAACGTTTTCTGTCCGGGACACCGGCGATTCTTTCGATGACCGCCTTGGATGCGGCCTTAACGGTTTTTGATGGGCTTGCGCTCGCAAAAATCCGGGCCAAATCGGAGCAACTCGGGGGCTACTTGATCGACTTAACGGACGCGGTCGACGATGAGTTGGCGCTGATTTCGCCGAGAGATCCGAGTCAGCGGGGGGCAGCCAGATCAGTTTTCGGCATCCGCTTGCCTATCCCATTGTCCAAGCTTTGATTGAGGCGGATGTGATTGGCGATTTTCGAGCGCCTGACATCGTTCGTTTGGGCTTCAACCCCTTGTTTAATTCCTTTGCGGATATCGAGCAGGCCGCTCGAGTGTTGAAGACGGTTTTAAAGACCGGTGGTCACCTTGAGCCGAGATTAAACGCGCGTAAGCTGGTGACCTGATTGTGCCCAAGCATCCTGATATGTTAANTAGAAGGTAACTCAGGCTAACTATTAAAAGGTAAATCGTTGAAGATTGATTTTGAACAGGTCACGGTGCCCGTGCCAACGCCCGAGACGGCACATTTTTGGTCGGGTTGTGTTGCGGGCGAGCTCCGGTTGCAGCAATGCGATGATTGTAGCCGAGTGTACTTTCCACCGCGTCCCTTCTGTCCGGATTGTGGGCAGCGAGCGGTGAGTATCCTCTGCGGAAGCGGCAAAGCCCGGCTGCTGAGTTATGTGATTAACCACCGGCCCCATCCTGCTTTTGACGGCCCTTACGCCATTGCAGTGGTCGAACTTGAGGAGGGGGTTACCATGATGGCGAATATCTTAAACGTGCCGCAAACCCCAGAGGCCTTGATCTTAGATATGCCCTTGAAGGTCGCTTTTAGGCCCATCCGGCAGGGGATTGTTTTGCCCTACTTTGAGCCGGATGGAGCGGACTTATGAGCGCGGCGAAGGTTGCGATTGTCGGCGCAGCAGAAACCACTGCGCTGGGTCGAATTCCTCAGATGAGCCAAATACAACTCCATGCTGATGCGGCACTCAATGCGCTGGCGGATGCGGGGCTGACCCTTAAAGATATCGATGGGGTGGCAACCGCTGGAGAGTCGCCAACGGCGGTGGCCCATTATCTTGGAATTGCACCCAACTGGGTCGATGGAACTGCTGTGGGCGGCTGTAGCTTTATGCTACATGTTCGGCACGCCGTCGCCGCGATTGAGTCCGGCTTGTGTCAATGCGTGCTGATTACCCATGGCGAAAGTGGTCGATCTAATGTGGGGCGCGCTGGTTGGGCGAGCTCGCCCGGATCCCTGTCTGGCCAGTTCGAATCGCCCTTTGGCGGCATGGGTCCGACGACCCTGTTCACGCTGCCGGTTTTAAGGTTTTTAAAAGACACGGGCACGACGCTTGAGCAGTTGGCATCGGTCGCCGTGATACAGCGGCAATGGGCGGCGCTGAACCCTCGAGCGACGTTGAAAGAACCCACCTCGGTTGAGGCGGTGCTTGAGGATCGAATGATTGCTTACCCGTTTACCAAGAGCCAGTGTTGCTTGGTGACCGATGGCGGTGGCGCACTGATTCTCGTTGCCGCCGAGCGGGCCAAAGATTTTCCGCAAAGCCCGGTTTATATCCTGGGTTCGGGTGAAAGCACTGAAACCCCGATGATCAGTCAAATGCAGGACCTTACGCGTTCGAGGGCTTTCCAGATGGCGGGTGCGCGTGCGTTCGAAACAGCAGGGATACAGCACAGTGATGTCGATCATTTGATGATTTATGACGCATTTGCCCATTTACCTTTGTATGGTCTAGAGGATCTTGGCTTTTGTGGACGCGGTGAGGCCGGCGCGTTTATCGCATCGGGTCAAACAGCGCCGGGCGGTATTCTGCCACTCAATACGAATGGTGGCGGGTTGAGCTATATGCATTCCGGTATGTATGGCATGTACGCGCTGCAAGAAAGTGTCCGGCAGGTGCGTGGGACGGCTGCTGCGAAGGTTGCCGGGGTTGAAATCTCGGTTTGCCATGGTGTTGGGGGCATGTTTGGTGCAAGTGGCACCGTTGTCATGAGCGCATCCAAGGTAAGGTAGATCAGGTTGAGGTGATATGAGCCCCACGGGATGATTGGCAATGTTATCATTGGGTTTTAAAGCCATTTCATCGTTACTAACGAATAACCAGACGCAAGCGCTTGCACTTGCATTTGCGTTGTTTCACCTTACCAAGGACAGAATATTATGAGTACGCGTCGACAATTTTTAAAACAAGGTGCTGCCCTAGCGCTGATTCCCNTAGTNCCCGCGGTCAGCTTAACGACTCATGCGGCGGCCAAGGTGCCCTTAGATGATCCTGCGGCAAAAGCCCTGCGGTATGTGGAAGATGCAACCGAGGCAAATCGGGCGGATAAGATGGGTGTTGCTGCGGCGGATCAGGTGTGTCAGAACTGCCGGTTTTACGTGACGACTGATGCCAGCGCAGCATGGGCGCCCTGTCAGTTATTCCAAAATCGATTGGTGGCAGGCCCGGGTTGGTGCGCCGGTTGGGTTCCAAAATCTTAATCGGGCGCGTGCGCCACATCGCCCCGCGATCGCGGGTTAGCACGAGTCAGAAGCGTCTGTAAGGGATGCCTTTGACGGGTGCCAAGACAGAGCCGGTTGTGGGATTGCCGCAAGGCAGGTTGATCGGTCGTCAGGGTGAAGGCGTGCAAGCTTTCTGTGGTGTGCCCTATGCCCTAGCCCCCGTGCAAGGCCGGCGATGGCAGCCGCCGGCGCCGGTGGCGGTAAGCAACGAAACCCTAGATGCACGCTTCTTTGGGCCGATGGCACCTCAAGTATCGGAGACAGGAAGCCCGCTTGCGGAGACGTCCGAGGACTGCTTGAACCTCAATATCTGGAAGCCGGATGAGGCGCGTGCTGCGCCGGTCATGGTTTGGATCCACGGTGGCGGATTTTGTAGTGGCTCGAATCGAGTTCGAGGTTCGGTGTTTGCGAAGGCGGGTGTGGTGCTGGTTGCACCAAACTATCGACTTGGCATGCTGGGCTTTGCGGCCCATCCGCTGATTGAAAGTCAGTATGCCAATTTTGGATTACTGGATCTGATCCTCGCGCTGCAATGGGTCAGAGACCATATCGTGGCCTTCGGCGGTGATCCCGAGAATATTACGATCTTTGGTGTGTCGGCCGGTGGACAGGCGGTTAACTTACTCATGACCATGCCCCAGGGGGCGGGATTGTTTCACAAAGCCATCGCGCAAAGTGGCTATGGTACTTGGCCATTGTTGCGGCTTAAGCCTCAGGATCAGGACCCCCGTGACATTTTAGGTGAAGCGCCCGAGTCCGCTGAGGATAATGCCAGCAGCATTTTGCGCCGAATCGATGCCCTTGAACTTTCAAGCGCGTCGCTCTTACAACTGCCTGCCAAGACCATCGTCCAGGGACAGCGCGGTTTTCAACGCCCGATTGTGGATGGGCTCAGTGTCTTGGACGAGCCAGGCCGCTGCCTTGCGCAAGGGGTAGGATCGAGAATCCCTTATTTAACCGGCGCCAACAGTTTTGATGGGTCGGTGATGCCGAGCTATCAACTTAATCCGGAAGACTACGCCGTCGCTTGGGATGAGTGGGATCCGAGCTGGCGGACGTTATATGACGCAGATCTTGTTGCTGCCCCAGAAACCGGTATCCAACGTCTCTTCGGCGATGAGCGATACTTGCTGTCGGCATGGGTTTTATCTGAGGCGATGGCGCGTCTTGGCGCGCCAGCCTATCGGTATTATCTCGACGTGCCGGCCCTGAGGGGTTGCCCTTGCGTGGAAGCCCACATGGATTTGATGGCTTTTTGTTATTTGAATCAAAGGTTGTCAGTCCTGACTCGGATTGGGACGGCTGGGGCGATCAATTGCGTCGTGCTTGGATTGAGTTCGCTCGGGTGGGCGCGCCCTGCGCCTTGGACGCGCGGGTTGGGGCTTGGCAACCCGTCGGCGAAAACAGTCGATGGCATCGGCTCGGGTCCGCATCGACCATCAGTGATCAGGCGCTCAGCGAGCGGTTATCGCGGCTGTTAAGCCGGTACCATTATCGATGCCATGCGGATGCGAGCCCGGGCGGTAGGTCGTAGTCTGGTGCTCGATGAGGTTGTGGCGCCTGAGTCGTCTTAANATGATTCCGAGGCAGGCTTACCCTTGAAGGCCTGCGGGGGCTCATCGGCTGCGATCGTTATGCGCTCACCATATCGATAGAAGCCGCTGTAGTCGAAAATAGCTTGATGCTGAACGCTATAGTTGTCCCAGAGGGTGATCATGTTGGGTGTCCATTTAATGCGGCACTGGTGTCTTGCGTTGGTTTTGATGCGTTGAAAAAGCCCTTGCAGAATCAGGTCGCTCTCGAAGGACGGCACGTTTAAAAGGTGCGCGGTGAAGCCCTCATTGACGTACAGCACCGGTTTCTGAGTTTTGGGGTGCTGAATCACCACGGGGTGGGTGTGCGCCGGATAGGATTGTCCTGGCTTGAGCCGAATGCCATAGCGCATTAAGTCCAGCTCACCATCATGGAACGCAGATTGCTGCAT
>JGI20158J14315_10000919_pt1 | contig 22255 bp, 14 predicted proteins | sample COG_08_FD_14315 | JGI IMG/M metagenome (IMG submission 14315)
CTATTGGTCTTAGGAACAATAGCGATAAATGGCGTTTAAGGCTGAACGCTAGTTATACAGACGCTACACTAAGTAATGAAGATTTTCTGCAAAATTCAGATTTTTCAAAAAATTACAAGAAGCTGCTGTTTAACCTTTATAGCCGTTATAGTTTGGGAAAAAACAAGAGCCTTAGTTTAAGGTATTCCAACAACTTAGACCTACCTAATCTAAATCAATTACAGCCAGTGCCTAATTTGAACAATCCACTGAATATTGTGGTGGGTAATCCAGATCTGGATCCAGCCCTAAACCACAGGATAGGATTTAATTACAATAACTACAATTGGCGGGAACGTTCTGGCGTTTTTGTATATGCAGGTGCTACTTTTACAGACAATAGGGTGAGTGCGGTAACCATAACAGATGAAAACTTTTTAAGGAATACTACTTTTACTAACGTCAACGGTAATTACAATGGTTATTTTGGGGTAGGTTATTCCAAGCAGATTAAAAAAGACAGTGTTTATTCCATGAATTTGAATATTAGGCCCAACGCGAATTTCTCTAAGAATGTAGGCTTCTCAAATGGGCAATTACTTAAAACGACCTCTTATAGTCTGAATCCTTCCGTGTCTACTTCAATTAATTTCAATGAAAAGTTTCAAATTGAGCCGGGATATTCTTTAGGGTATTCTAGGAGTACTTATAATTTGGAGAACCTTCCAGAGGTATCTGTGTTGAACCACAATGCAACTTTAAAAACAACCACTTTTTGGCCAGAAAATATTATTTGGGGCAATGACATTACCTATAGTTACAATCCAAATGTAGGTCCAGGGTTTGATAAGAACGCCTATTTTTGGAACATGAGTATTGGGGTTCAGCTACTCGAAGACAAGGCTACTTTGAAAGTATTGGCTTATGATATTTTAAACCAAAACATCAATACGCGAAGGACTACTGCAGAAGATTTTATTGAAGATTTTCAAGGCACGGTATTGCAGCAGTATTTTATGCTGAGCTTTAGTTATAAATTAGACAAATTTGGCGGCCAGAAACCAGGGGGCAGAAGTATGCGCTACGGTGGTTAGAATATTACAGTTGTGACTTTATTTTCAGAAGTTCTTCTTTCACTAAAGACAATCGCTTCACGAGGTCTAAATTATCTAGCGTTTTATTTTTAGAGACTTTCAAATGGGCCTTAGCACCTACCAGGGTGTAGCCTTTTTCTTTGACCAAATGATAAATAAGCTGTAGGTTTTTAATGTCTTCAGGGGTAAATTTTCTGTTACCCTTGGCGTTTTTCTTAGGCTTGAGAATGTCAAAAGTAGTTTCCCAAAAGCGAATTAAAGAGGTGTTCACCTCAAACGCTTTGGCCACTTCACCTATGCTGTAATATCTTTTATTGGGCAGGTTGTGCATTAGTCTAAAGATTGGTTTTCTTGGTTGGCAAAACGCAGTAAGTTCTCGAATTCTGCAGGGCTTAAAGTGCCGGTATAGAAGTTAATCGGGTTTATTTTTTTCTTGTCTTTCCACACTTCGTAATGAAGGTGAGGGGCCTGCGAACGTCCAGTACTCCCCACATAGCCAATAATGTCTCCTCTTTTAACCTTTTCTCCCCTTCTCACATTGTACTGACTTAAATGCGCATAGATGGTCACATAACCAAAGCCATGGTCTATGCGAATGTGTTTCCCAAACCCAGTAGCTCTTTGATCTGCTCTGAGGATTCGTCCATTTCCAGTAGCGTAAATTGGGGTGCCTCTTGGGGCTGTAAAGTCCATTCCCCAGTGTTTTTTTCTCACTTTATTGAAAGGGTCAGAGCGCCATCCAAAGCCAGAAGCCATTCTGGTAAGGTCTTGGTTTGAGATTGGTTGTATGGAGGGAATAGCAGCAAGTAGCGCTTCTTTTTTAGAAGCAAGTGTACTTATTTCATCCAGAGATTTAGACTGAACCACCAATTGTTTTTGAAGTATATCTAGTTTTTTCGCGGTATTTACGATAAGATTTGAATGTGCATATCCCTCCAGAGTGGCATACCTGTTTAGTCCTCCGAATCCTGCTTTTCTTTGAGATTCAGGAATTGGATTTGCTTCAAAGTACACCCTATAAATTGTATTGTCTCTGTTTTCAACATCTGCCAAAACAGCCGTGGCTTCATCCATTTTTTTATTGAGTTGCTCAAATTGAAAGTTCAAATTTTTAAGCTCTCTAGACAGACTCAATTCTTTGGGAGTATTTACTATTGATGTATTGAGGAGAAACAGCAAACCAATCATTCCAAATAAAAAAGAGGCCAAAAGGAACAATACCGCCTTTTTAAAACGAGTGGTTTTCTTGTCCGTTATTTCACGGTAAGAAAGTGTATCTGCGTCGTAATAGTATTTTACTTTAGACATCTCTGGAATTTATGCTATTTTTGTGCCGTTGTTAACAGCATTAAAACAAATATAAACATTGTTTTTCTTTCGCTCATAGTTTTGCGTAAAGCTTAAGAAATCTTTGCATTTTTAACATTTTGTTCTCAAGTGTTTTTGACACCAATTAAATCATTAAGTGCCCATGAAATCTCAAGATATTAGAGCCCAGTTTTTAGCTTTCTTTAAAGATAAAAACCATCAAATAGTTCCTTCTTCTCCAATGGTTATTAAGGATGACCCAACCCTCATGTTTACCAATGCAGGGATGAACCCTTTTAAACCGTATTTTTTGGGCAATACCCTTCCTAAAAACCAGCGCGTAGCAGATACTCAAAAATGTTTGCGGGTGAGCGGAAAACACAATGACTTGGAAGAAGTAGGTAAGGATACTTACCACCATACCATGTTTGAGATGCTTGGTAATTGGAGTTTTGGTGTGGCAAAGAATAATGTAGATGGTTATTTTAAACAAGAAGCCATTCAATGGGCCTGGTCTTTATTGGTAGACGTTTTTAAAATAGATCCCAATAGTTTGTATGTGACAGTTTTTGAGGGCAGTAAAGACGCAGATCAATTAGAGATGGATGCAGAGGCATTGTCTTTATGGAAAGCGATTGTACCCGAATCACAAATTTTATTTGGGAATAAGAAAGATAATTTTTGGGAAATGGGCGACCAAGGTCCCTGTGGTCCTTGTTCTGAAATCCATGTAGATATTCGTACGCCAGAGGAGAAAGCCTCCGTTTCAGGAGCTAGTTTGGTCAATATGGACCACCCACAGGTTGTAGAGATTTGGAATTTGGTTTTTATGCAGTTCAATAGAAAAGCCAATGGTATTTTGGAGCCACTGCCTGCAAAGCACGTAGACACCGGTATGGGATTTGAAAGGCTTTGTATGGTTTTACAAGGGGTTCAGTCCAATTATGACACAGATGTATTTACGCCTATTATCAAAGAAATAGAGGTGATTAGCGGCCATTCTTACGGAAAAGATACCCCAACAGATATTGCCATTAGGGTTATTGCAGATCATATAAGGGCCGTAGCTTTTTCTATTGCAGATGGTCAATTGCCAAGTAATACAGGCGCAGGCTATGTTATTAGAAGAATACTTAGAAGGGCCATTCGTTATGGGTTTACTTTTTTAAACACCAAAGAGCCTTTTATGTTTAAACTGGTTCAGGTGCTTTCTAAAACCATGGGAGATGCATTCCCTGAATTAAATTCCCAAAAGCAATTAATTCAAAATGTAATTAAGGAAGAAGAACAATCTTTTTTAAGAACTTTAGAGCAAGGTTTGCAGTTATTAGACACGCTCATTCTTNCCGCAAAAGATAAGGTTCTAGCTGGAGAGAAAGCCTTTGAATTATATGACACCTATGGTTTCCCCATTGATTTAACCGCTCTAATACTCTCAGAAAGAGGTTATGCGCTAGACCAATCAGGATTCGAAAAATCCATGCAAGTACAAAAACAGCGCTCAAGGGCGGCTTCTGAAGTATCCAAAGAAGATTGGGAAGTCTTGCTAGAAGACGACACCCAAGAGTTTATTGGTTATGACCTTTTAGAGACGCAGGTTAAAATTGCCAAGTACAGAAAAGTTACTTCAAAAAAAGAAGGAGAAATGTACCAATTGGTATTTAATCTAACTCCTTTTTATCCAGAAGGTGGAGGACAAGTTGGAGATAAAGGCTATTTAGAGGCACCCAACGGAGATGTGACTTATATTGTAGATACCAAAAAGGAAAACAATGAAATTATTCATTTTTCTAGCACACTCCCCAAAGATCCAAGGGTTTCTTTTAAAGCATCTGTAGACAAGAAACAGCGTGACAGAACGTCAAAAAACCATACAGCCACGCATTTATTGCATCAGGCTTTAAGAGCCATACTTGGCACTCATGTGGCCCAAAAAGGTTCTGCGGTTCACTCCAAGTACCTGCGTTTTGATTTCTCTCACTTTTCAAAAGTAACTTCAGAACAACTTAAAGAGATAGAAGACTATGTAAACGCTAGAATAGACGGACACATCCCTTTAGAGGAGCATAGAAATAGACCTTTGGTTCAGGCTCAAGCAGATGGTGCTATGGCCTTATTTGGAGAAAAGTACGGAGATACGGTAAGAAGTATCCGTTTTGGCCATTCTATTGAACTCTGTGGTGGAACTCATGTGAAGAATACAGGCGACATTTGGCAGTTTAAAATTACGGGGGAATCTGCTGTGGCCTCTGGAATCAGAAGGATCGAAGCCATTACTTCAGATGCGGTTAAAGATTATTATTTAAAAACAGATCAGACCTTACAGCAGGTCCTGAACCAATTGCAAATAAATACTGACCCAGTAACGGCTATTACAAAACTTCAGGAGGAATTTGCACAGTTAAAAACTACCCTAACAGCGCTTCAAAAAGAAAAAGCGGGTGATGTAGGAAAATCATTAGCGGCATCCTTTGAAGAAATTAACGGGGTGCGTTTCTTGGCAGCAGAAGTCTCTTTAGACGCCTCAGCCATGAAAGATTTGTGTTTTGAATTGGCCGCCCAGAGTCCAAATACTTTTTTGCTTTTAGGTGCGCAATACGAGGGGAAAGCATTGTTGGCTTGTTATATCTCTAAAGAACTCTTGACCGAAAAGTCTTTAAATGCAGGGCAAGTTGTGAAAACACTTGGTCAGTATATCCAAGGTGGTGGTGGAGGGCAGCCCTTCTTTGCTACAGCAGGAGGTAAAAACCCCGAAGGAATAGCAGAAGCTATTGCACATGCCAAGGACTTTATAACCCCATAGACCCCCTTTAAATGGAGCTGCAAACTAAGGTGCCACTATCTCATTTGAATTTTCAAATAGACTACAATGCCCAAATATTGCTCCTGGGATCATGTTTCAGTGACCATATAGGTGCTTTGTTTTCAAAGCACCAATTCAATACGATAAGCAATCCCTTTGGTATTATATTTCATCCTATTCCGCTCGCTTCCCTAATACAAAGAATAGTGCATAAGAATTATTTTACTGAAGACGCGTTTTTTTTTCATCAAGAGCAATGGCATTCTTATGAACTTCATTCTAGTATGGGCCGAACAAATCTCTCTGAAGCACTTAGAAATGCCAATGAAATATTGGATCTCACCCATAATTTTTTAAATAAAGCTTCCCATGTCTTTATTACTTTGGGAACTGCCTGGGGTTATAGGTTGAATAACACCATTGTCACTAATTGTCACAAGCAGTCCGCCTCGTTATTTCACAAAGAGTTGGCTTCAATTTCTTTGATTGAAAATGCCTTGGAACAAATACAAGCTGCCATGATGTATCTGAATCCCGATCTGAAGGTGGTGTATACCGTTTCTCCTGTGCGGCATTTAAAAGATGGTTTTACAGAGAATTCTATCGGTAAAGCCCATTTGTTGGCAGGTATTCATGCGCAAAAGGAAAAAGCCAAGGATTCAAAATCAGTCTCTTATTTTCCATCTTATGAAATTGTAATGGATGAACTGCGGGACTATCGTTTTTATAAAATGGATTTAATTCATCCCAATGAATTGGCCATAGCGTATATATGGGAATCTTTGGTAGCAGGTACTTTTACAGCAGCCACCAAAATACTTTTAAAAGAAGTGGTTTCAATCCAAAATGGTTTGGACCACAGACCCTTTAATCCAACCGCTGAGGCACATAAAAAATTCCTGCAAACATTGGGTAGGCGTATGGCAAAAATTAAACGGCAATACCCCCATATGTTTCCATAATTTAAGTATATTTTTATAAGTTAAAAAGCGCTTAATCTTTGAAAATAATATTGGTGTGTGACTTATTTTTTTTCAAGTGATGGCGGATAAGCGGCCATGATTTCATTGACAAATTTTTGAATATTGGCCTGTTTTTTTAAAGGATCGTCCTGAGGTTCTAAAAAGCCTACGCCACTTCCTTGCCACAGCAATCTTTTGGTTTTAGCATCTATCACGTCTATAAACAAACGCCCTTTTGCTCTGGTGGTCACTTGGGTGTTTTGCATGCCCATTCCTGGCCAAAACCATGGATTCCAGCCCCATCCCCATCCTAATCCGGCATTGTTGTAAATGTCAACTTGGGCCTCTTCTTTGGTAAAAAAGTTAAGGAGTATGTCTGGCATATCACTGGCAGAAAAGCCTTTCTCTTGGAGGGTGTTTTCTAAAGATTTTAAAATCCTTCTCTTGTCTAAATCAGAAATTTTTACCTGATCTATTCCCGCTTTGTAAAAAGCGTAAGTTTTGTAGCGATCAAATGATACATTGGGATCGTAATCTGTAATGACCTTTATGCTGGAGCAACTATGGAGAAACATCATAAAAGTGAATAGCGGTAATGCGAATAATAGTTTTTGTCTCATCATAAATCCAGTTTTAAAAAGATTAAAAATTTAATATATCACCCTAAAATCAAAAAGCATGCCATTCTTTTCCATTATTCTTCTGGTGAAATACAATTGAACGGTATTAGCGCAGCGCAACAGGACTACTTTGAGAATGCAGTGCTATTGCTTGTTTGTTTTTGGGTCATAACCATAGGGGCAATGCCTACAACCACTCTCACAGCAATAGCCCCTTTTTAAGTGATATTGGGCAGTAAACACCCTATAACCACTGGGGTCGTAATAAAAATCACCTTCTTCTACAGGAATGTATTTTTTCATCATTAGTTCGGCAATTGAGATTTAGGGTATAAAAGCTATTTTGTGAATGTTAAAAATACGAATTTTGCGTTCAATTCTCTACTTAGTCCATTGATAAACGAAATAGCTACATATACCGAAATAGACCTGCCTTTGCTTAGAGAGAAAGGCATTCAACTCGCTTTTAAGCGAGAGGAGTTGTTGTTTCCGGGTATTTCTGGCAATAAATACCGAAAGTTAAAATACAATATTCAGGCGGCTAAAGCGGCAAAGCAGCATACGCTGCTCACCTTCGGTGGTGCTTTTTCAAACCACATTGCCGCGGTAGCCTATGCAGGAAAAATCCATGGTTTTAAGACCATTGGGATAATTCGTGGAGAAGAATTGGCAGAACAACCCTTGAATCCTACCCTTGAGAGAGCGAAATTACATGGAATGTCTTTTCACTTTGTGTCTAGAGAGGTGTATAGAGAAAAGCATCTGCCACAATTTGTGGCCAAACTACAAGAGACTTTTGGCCATTTTTATCTCATTCCAGAGGGAGGTACCAACGCACTAGCGGTCAAGGGATGTGCAGAAATACTCCAGGAGTTGGACGCTAAATATACGCACATTTGTGTGGCTGTTGGTACTGGAGGTACGCTGTCTGGTTTGGCAGAGGCTGCATTTGAACACCAAGAAATTCTTGGATTTCCAGCCCTAAAAGGCGCTTTTTTGCAAAAAGATATTTGTAATTTTACACAGCAGAACAATTGGACCCTTTTTGAATCGTATCATTTTGGGGGTTATGCAAAGCTCAGCCCTCAGTTGGTAAATTTTGCCAATCAATTTAGGCGAGATACAGGGGTTGTTTTGGATCCTATTTACACTGCAAAAATGGTTTTTGGCACCTTGGACCTCATTGCTAAAGATTATTTTGTCTCTGGAGACCATATTTTAATGATTCATACAGGGGGTTTACAAGCCATTGAAGGCATGAATAAAAAACTGCGAAAGCAAGATATAGAATGGTTGCTATGAGATTGAAATCTTTTTTATGGGTGGTTTCTTTTGCGTTATTGCTCAGTAGCTGTATCGCAAAAAAGAAGCGCAGCTATTCCCAGGCAAAAAAAGCCTACGAAAAATCAAGTGCTCAAGGGTCAAAACCAAACGCACTACCGGATGAAAACACAGCCGGATTTACCACCTATACCTTTAATTCTGCAGAAGAGTATATACGTACATTCGCTCCCATTGCCTTAGAGGAAATGGAGGCCTATGGTATTCCTGCCAGCATTACCTTAGCCCAAGGATTGTTAGAAAGTGGTGCTGGGAGCAGTAATTTGGTTCGAAAGTCTAACAACCACTTTGGGATAAAGTGTCACACCAAATGGCGGGGCCCTTCCACCACCCATGACGACGACGAAAAGGGGGAGTGTTTTAGGAAGTACCTACACCCCAGAGAGTCCTACAGAGACCACAGTCTTTTTTTAGCCAATGGCAGCAGATATGCGTTTTTGTTTGACTATCGAACCACCGATTATAAAGCCTGGGCTAGGGGATTGAAAAAAGCCGGCTATGCCACAGATCCAAAATACCCCGCCAAGCTCATTGCCCAGATTCAAAAATATAATTTAGACCAATACGACCACCCTAGAAAGGCACAAAGAATTATTAAAGAAAATAGTGAAAACCCAATAAGTAGTTATTTGTCTGACCGTATTCATCAGGTTCAAAAAGGAGATACTCTTTTTGGAATTTCCAAAAAATACGGTCTTAGTGTAGACACACTCAAGAAGATTAACGGGCTTAAGAACAATGACATTCAGGTGGGTACCTCACTTATAATAAGTATAAAATAGATGAATTATCAGAGAAGTAGCGCCCTTTTTGAAGCGGCACAGAAAGTAATACCAGGAGGCGTGAACTCTCCAGTAAGGGCTTTTAAAGCAGTTGGAGGGACACCTATTTTTGTTGAACGTGCCAAAGGGGCTTACCTATACGACGTAGACGGGAATAGGTATGTAGATTTTATTGCCTCATGGGGGCCACTTATTTTAGGACACGCTTACGAGCCTGTTTTAAAAGCCGTGACAGAAAAAGCTGCTTTGGGCACTTCTTTTGGAATGCCTACCGCTATTGAAACAGAATTGGCCTCACTCGCGGTTAGTATGGTGCCTGGAATAGATAAAATTAGGTTTGTCAATTCAGGCACAGAAGCCTGTATGAGCGCCATTCGTTTGGCCAGGGGGTTCACAAAAAAAGACAAGATTATAAAATTTAAGGGTTGTTACCACGGACATTCAGACGCCTTCTTAATTCAGGCAGGTAGTGGTGCGGTAACTTTTGGTGCACCGAGCAGTCCTGGTGTGACAAAAGGAACGGCAAAAGACACCCTTCTGGCAGATTATAACGATTTGGAAGGGGTGCAACAATTGGTGCAAGAACACAAGAATGACATTGCTGCAATTATTATTGAGCCAGTAGCCGGTAATATGGGCTGTATTCCACCAGAAGCTAGTTTTATTCAAGGCCTAAAAAGACTTTGTAGTCATGAGGGCATATTGCTTGTTTTTGATGAGGTTATGACTGGTTTTAGACTGGCAGCAGGTGGGGCCCAAGAGGTTTTGGATATTTCCGCAGATATTGTTTGTTTTGGAAAAGTAATTGGTGGTGGTTTGCCGGTAGGTGCTTTTGCAGCTAGGGCAGAAATAATGAATTATTTGGCACCAGACGGACCGGTGTATCAGGCAGGAACGCTGTCCGGAAATCCGCTGGCTATGAGTGCAGGTTTGGCTATGTTACAAGCGCTCTCAAAAGATAAAGCAGTATTTAAACGCTTGGCAGAAAAAACAGCCTATTTACATAAAGGAATAGAAGGCGTGCTACTCAAGCACGGTATCTCTCATACGATCAATAGGCTAGGTTCTATGATTTCTGTTCACTTTTGTCAGGACGCTGTGACAGATTTTATGACTGTAGCTGCGGGAGACAATGAAACTTTTAAAAAATACTTTCATGGTATGTTGGCACAAGGGGTTTATTTGCCCCCCTCTGCTTATGAGAGTTATTTTTTAAATGACGCCTTGAGTTATGAAGATTTGGATTTCACCATTGCTGCATTGGAAAAAGTGGCACCAGATTTACTGTAATGCTTTTGGTTTATGTGAAGTAAAAAAAAAGGGAGGCTGAAAGCCTCCCTTTTTTAAAAATTGGTTTGATTGGATTATTTAGGATCCAAAATGTCATTGATTCTAGCAATGGCATCTTGAATATGGTATCTAGACATGGTATTAGCCGCGTTGGCCAATCCATTTCTCAATTGTGCTCTAAGGGTCACTAATTCACCTCTTACTACTGAACGAATGTCTGATTGAGACGTATTCACTGCAGTAGATTTTCGGTACCCACCATAGCTCGGTAATTTTCTCTGACTGTCTGCAGTCATTAAATAGGCCAAACGGTCAATGTGTCCTTTTTGTAGGTTTCTTCTATAAGTGTCTATAGCGCCACCGTTGTAAATCTCAGACCAGATCCCTCTTCTGAGTTCAGACATCATTTGGGTTAAAGTATAGGCCTTAGACCCCATGGCTGTTTCATGTTCAATGAGTCTGGCCATTTTACCTAGACTAAGTACATTGTTTAACGTTCTTACTTGAACACCACGAACACGGTCTACCGTTCCTGAGTACTCAATTTTGTTAAAGATGTTTTGGTCTAGCATCCACTCAGGTGTTTGAAACAATTCACGTTGTAAAAACTTCATAGCGTCCCGCTGATGCCCCTTAGCTACTGGCGTATAAACAGCCCCTTCTTGATCATAAGTTTTGTGGTTTTCGTAAACCCCACCAATATTGTTAGACACATGGCCCATATAGCGGTTAAACTGAGACAGTACTTGACCGTAAAGGGTTTCTAAATCATCGTAATTCTTACCGTCTTCTGCAGTCCACTCAATCAATTTAGGCACAATTCTCTGTAGGTTTTTGATTCCGTACATACTCGCTTTCATAGCGTTGTCTCCTAAATCTTCTGTCTGAGAACTCGGATCTACCACGTCGCCTCCTTGTTGGCTTCCAAAACGGTATAATGGGTCTCCATCATGGGCCATAATCCAGCTGTCTAGTACTGGTTTTTCTGCTTCAGCAGTTTTATCTAAGATGGGTCTATAACCCCATTCAATAGCGTATTTATCATAAACACCAATATTTGGCATAAGGGCTACCCCTTTGTCTTCTGGTTGTGCCACATAGTTAAAACGGGCATAGTCCATAATGGAAGGTGCGGTACCGTATTTGCTAGTAAAGCTTGCAGACCTTAAAGAATCTACAGGGTATGCAGCAGAACTTCCCATATTGTGAGGAAGCCCTAAAGTATGGCCTACTTCATGAGAAGAAACAAATTGTATTAAACGACCCATTACTTCATCTTTGAAAGCCACGCCTTGTGCTTCTGGGTTTATGGCTGCAGTTTGAACAAAGTACCAGTTGCGCAATAGAGTCATTACATTGTGGTACCAGTTAATGTCAGATTCTAAGATCTCTCCACTTCTAGGATCACTCACGTGGGGTCCGTTTGCGTTAGGAATAGGAGAAGCTAAGTAACGTACTACAGAATAGCGAACGTCTTCTGGAGACCATTCTGGATCTTCCTCTGGCGTTGGAGGATCCATAGCTATTATAGCATTTTTAAATCCTGCGGCTTCAAAAGCCACTTGCCAGTCTTCAATTCCTTGCTTAATAAAAGGCACCCATTGTTTTGGTGTTGCCCTGTCTACATAATAAATGATTGGTTTCTTTGGTTCTACCAATTCCCCTCGGTTGAATTTCTCTAGATCTTCTTCTTTAACTTCGAGTCTCCATCTGTCTAGAAACTTCACTGTTTTACTCTCTTGAGCATCCAATCCATAATCTACCTGATCTCTTTCGAACCAACCTACGCGCTTGTCAAAATAACGTCTTTTCATGGGTTCAGCAGGAAGTAATATCATAGAGTTATTAATCTCTACAGAGATAGATCCCAAGCTTGAATTAGAAGGAGGACTGCCCGCAAAATAAGTTTTCACATGTCTGGCCTCAATATTCATTGGGTAACTTTTAATGCCTTCAATAAAGCTTCTCTCCGAATCTAATCTGGTCGCTTTATATCTTTTTTTATACCCCTCAGGCATTCCAAGTGCGTTCACATCTTTTTCAAAAAGCGGTGTTACTTCTATGACAGTACTCGTCGCAACAGAATCTTTTCTATTAGATTTTACGGCAAAGGAATACAATACCGGCTCAAAATTTGAATTGATTACAGCTTCTTTAACAGGGAGCGAATCTGCTGCTACTACTTCGTGGCTAACCACCCTTAAATGCACTTTATCTCCCTTTTTCTCCCACCTCATGACTTGGGTGTTTATTTTTCCACCCCCAAATCCAATCCCTGAAGCAGTTTTAGAAATTCTGCTCACCATGAGCATTTCTCTACCTAAAAGGCTGTCTGGTATTTCATAGAAAAATTTGTCTTTGATTTGGTGTACGTCAAAAAGCCCTTTATCTGTCTTGGCCTCTTTGGTAATGACCTTAGCATAGGGCTGTGGTGCGTCTTTATCTATTTTTGGTTTTGCCTCTGTAGGCGCTTTTGCCTTAGCTTTTTTCTTGAAAAGCTGGGCTTCACTTGTGCTGACACTTCCAATCACTAGGAGTGAAAACAACAGGTACTGAAGATTTTTTTTGATCATTAGGTGGGTTTTTTATTTTATTGCTTCTCAAATAACCGAAAAATTTTCCTAATGAAATGTTAACAAAATCATAAGATGGCGCTTTTATTTATGAGCCAACACCTTACAGCTTCTCCATTTAATTAAGTTGTTAAGGCCGTTTTTATGTTTGAAGCTAAAAGAGTAATGGAACCACATATTCAAATGATCTAATGATTTTATAGTTCGATCAATCACTAAAGCTAAAAGAGTAAAGGAATAATATATTCAAACAGCCCAATGAGGATTAGTACGGCTACTAGGTTGAGTAATATACCTGCTTTGACCATATCTTTTACTTCTATAAAACCACTGGCAAAAACAATGGCATTTGGCGGGGTAGCCATGGGCAGCATAAAAGCACAGCTGCTCGCCATTGTCACTGGGATGAGTAGGTACACCATAGGTATTCCAAGACCAATGGCTATTCCAGCGACTACAGGCGCTAATACAGCCACTAAGGCTACATTGCTCATGAGTTCTGTCATAAATAGCATTAATAAAATCAGTAAACTGGCTGTGGCAGTAATACTGAAATTACCTGCCGCAATACTTTGAGAAACCTGATCTACAATTCCAGAAACAGACATTCCTTTGGCCAAAGCCAATCCGCCACCAAACAATATTAAGATGCCCCATGCCAGTTTTTCAGTATCTTTCCAATCCAATATGAAGTCTCCTTTTTTTAGGTTAAAAGGGACCGCAAATAGACTTATTGCTGCAAACATGCTAATCATGGTGTCTGACAATCCCAAAGAGGGAAATACACTATTGATTAAGGTCCTAAAGATCCAAAGGGATACGGTTACTGCAAAAATGCCCAACACCATCTTTTCTTTTGATCGGGTAGGGCCTAATTTTCTTAATTCTTCTTGAATCACTTCATTAGAGGCAGAGAAATTGAGTCCCTTACTCGGAAAAATGAGGTGTACAAGCGTAATATAACTCAGGCCAATCATAATGATTGAGAAGGGTAGGGCAAATACCATCCATTTTAAAAAGGATATTTCTATTTGGTATTCATTTTCCAAAAGACCAATAAGGATAGAATTTGGTGGGGTGCCTATTACCGTGGCTATACCTCCTGCGTTTGCAGAAAAAGCAATTCCCAAGAGCACACTTACGGCAAAATTTCGATCTTTTTTGGTAAAACCGTCTACGTCGTCTATTAAAAGCTTAATCACTGACATGGCAATGGGCAGCATAACGACAGCTGTAGCGGTATTGCTAATCCACATACTCAAAGAAGCTGTGGCGATCATAAAACCAAGGACTACTTTGTTTGGCGTAGTGCCTGTAATGCGAATAATATTGAGTGCAATTCTTCTATGGAGATTCACCTTTTCTAAGGCAAGTGCCATAACGAAACCGCCAAAAAACAAAAAGATAATAGGACTTCCGTAATTATTTCCTACCTCTGCAATAGGCATAATATCTAATAAGGGAAACAAAAGCAGGGGAAGCAGGGCCGTCACAGAAATAGAGACTGCCTCTGTAAGCCACCAAGTGACCATCCATAGTGCAACAGCAATTACAGCATCTCCTTGGGTGCTTAATAATGGCTGTGGCCATAACAGTATTAATAGGAAAAATACAGGACCTAAAAACAGCCCCACTTTTTTGCTGTTACTCATCTTAAAAAAATTTAGCCTAAGCTAGTTTTTTTATCTGTGATATAAAAGGCGCTTTCGTTAAAACGGTGGAGAAAGTCCTCAGTTCAAGAATTCTAATGTTTGGTATTAAGAATCTATGAATCTTTGAGGGTACAAGTAAGTGCATCGGCCTCTTTGGCCACAACCACCATTTGTATTTTGGTTAAACTTTTAATGGTCTTGTCCCAAGCTTTATTACTCAATCCGCTCGCTTCTTTTAAATCTAATAAAGGCATAGGATTGGTTTTTTTCAAAAGCTCTAGGACTATTTTTTCATTCTCTGAAAGTTCAACAGCTTTCTTTTCTGGGCGCATTTGAGGGAAAAACAATACTTCTTGTATAGAGGCATTATTGGTCATAAGCATGACCAATCTATCTATACCAATTCCAATTCCAGAAGTTGGCGGCATTCCGTATTCAAGTGCTCTCAGGAAGTCTTGGTCAATAAACATGGCCTCGTCATCTCCTTTTTCAGAGAGGGCTAGTTGGTCTTCAAAACGCGCCCTTTGGTCTATAGGGTCATTGAGCTCTGAATAGGCGTTGGCCAATTCTTTTCCATTAACCATTAATTCAAATCGCTCGGTAAGGGCTGGATTGGACCTGTGCTCTTTAGTGAGTGGACTCATTTCTTTTGGGTAATCTGTAATAAAGGTGGGTTGCACATAATGGTGTTCGCAACGTTCTCCAAATATTTCATCGATGAGTTTTCCAACACCCATACTGTCCGTGACTTCAATGTCTAGTGATTTTGCTACACCAGCTAATTCATTCCTATTCAATCCTGCAACATCGTGACCTGTATGAATTTTAATGGCCTCAAGAATAGGAACTCTAGGGTAGGGTGCTTTAAATTCGATCGCATTCTTGCCTACAGTTATCTTTGAACTACCATTAGATTCCATGGCGATGGTTTCAAGTAATTTCTCGGTAGTGTCCATCATCCAATGGTAGTCTTTATAGGCTACATACAATTCCATTACGGTAAACTCTGGATTGTGGGTGCGGTCCATTCCTTCGTTTCTGAAATCCTTAGAGAATTCATATACCCCGTCAAAACCACCTACGATTAATCTCTTTAAATAAAGTTCATTGGCCACCCTTAGGTACAATGGCATATTAAGTGCATTGTGGTGGGTAATAAATGGTCTTGCAGACGCTCCCCCAGGAATAGGCTGCAGTATAGGAGTTTCTACTTCTAAATAGCCTTTGTCATTGAAAAATTTTCTAATACTATTGGTGATCTTTGTTCTCTTAATAAAGGTGTCTTTGACCTGCGGGTTTACAATTAAGTCTACATAACGCTGTCTGTATCTCAATTCAGGGTCATTGAATTCATCGTGCACTTTACCATCTGNGTCTACTTTNGGCAGGGGTANNGGCCTTAAAGCTTTGCTCAGTAAGGTNAATTTTTTNACNAGNACNGTTTTTTCTCCTACTTGAGTGGTAAAGAGGGTTCCTTCTATACCNAGAATATCCCCTAAGTCAATGAGTTTTTTAAATACTTCATTGTACTGCTGGCTATCAGGAGTGGTGTCTATTTCATCTCTATTGAAATACACTTGAATGCGGCCCTCACTGTCTTGAATTTCTGCAAAAGANGCTTTGCCTTGTACTTTTTTTCGCATCAGCCTGCCAGAAACTATCACTTGCNTTNCTTCTTTATAGTCCTTTTCTATAGCTGTAGACATGGTATTTACAGGATATAAAGCAGCTGGGTAGGGATCTATGCCTAAGGCCCTTAGTTTGACTAATTTTTCTCTTCTTACAATTTCTTGTTCTGTCAGTTGCATGGTTGCGAATTATGAAGAGCAAATATAAGTACTTCGAGCTAATTTACAGAGCATGCATGTAACATTTGAATCACTTTAACGTCATAAATAGGTAGTACCTAGGTTAAATTATAATTTTTATGAGTTTTTGGCGTGTTTTATTGGCTATTTTGTTCCCACCACTCTCTGTGATTGGAAAGGGATGTGGATCTATTTTAATTGTTTTTCTTCTAACGCTTTGTGGTTGGGTTCCAGGAGTCATTGCTGCACTGGTAATTTTGAACAATCCCAACGAATAAATACACTTTTGAAATAGTATCTTTGTCTTATGAATAAGCAGCTTATTATAAAAGACCTTGGACTTAAGGACTATAAAGAGACTTGGGATTATCAAGAGGACTTGTTTGCGAAAACAGTGGCTTTAAAAGTGCAAAATAAAAAGCAAGCCACTTATTTACCTACCCCCAATCATTTCCTTTTTGTAGAGCATCACCATGTTTTCACATTGGGTAAGAGTGGTAATTTAGACCATTTGTTGGTCTCTGAAGCAGTGCTTAGAGAGAAAGAAGCCAGCTTTTATAAAATTAATAGGGGTGGTGACATTACCTATCATGGCCCCGGACAAATCGTAGGCTACCCCATATTGGATTTAGAGAACTTTTTCACGGACATTCATAAATATTTAAGGCTTTTAGAAGAGACGGTCATTTTAACTTTAGCTGAATACGGAATAACGGCAACAAGATCTCCTGGGGAGACTGGTGTTTGGTTGGATGTAGGCACGCCTTTCGCACGCAAAATTTGTGCCATGGGTGTTAGGGCCAGTAGGTGGGTTACCATGCACGGCTTTGCACTCAATGTAAACACAGATTTAGGTTATTTTGACCTCATGATCCCATGTGGTATAAAAGGTAAAGCGGTTACTTCTATGACCGCAGAACTCAATGGAGTTCCCCAAGATATGGCTGCGGTAAAAACCAGGCTTTTAAAGCATTTTCTGGCACTTTTTGAGGCTGAATTAAAGGCTTAATATTTTAATATAGCTTATATTTTATAGGAACATTAAGTACATGGCCTCACTTGAGGACCTACTGTGATTTATTGGTGGTCTTTGGCTCTTTAAGCCGGTATACTACAAGGCTGTTTTCTTTGTCCTTAATGACAAAATTCAATACACCATTCTCTGAAGATTCCACTAGGTCAATTTCGCCACTTCCATATACAGGGAACCCACTTAGCATTGTAAGTTCACTGTCAAATAGATACCCTTTTTTGTTTTGAGTGTCTGTAATACTAATATAAATTTGCTGGTTTATTTTAAAGGTATTAGGAGGGGTGTATATGCCGTAATCGAGCACGGCTTTTTTCCCTTTTGAATACAAAACATTGTCTTCTAGAACAACCAATTGGTTATATTTTATGACCGTTTTGTGTGCGGCATTTACTTTTAAAGGCCTTTTACTCTCTTTGCCTTCGGTGTTGATCTGAAGGAGATTTCCTTGAAGGTCTGTAAAGGAGAATTGCTGTTCCAAAAGGGCTATTTCATTGTCAGAAAAGGAATAATTTGCGGCTGTTTTCACCCTTGTTTTACCTGTTCTATTTAAAATAGCTACACTTCCGTCTATTCCTTTGAACACTAAATAGTCATCTCCTTTTATTTTAAAATGCTTAGGGGCCTCTAAAAGAGAAGACTTGGTCTTTTTGTATTTAAATCCATTGACACTCTTTGCATTTCTGTCGTACATATAAATATCCTTGCCTTGGCCAAAAACAAAACGATACTCTTTGCGGTTGTCATAATCAAATACAGCCAACGGACTTAAGTTTCCGTCTTTAAAAGTTTTATTAAACGGTGGCACTTCATTCCCGTTTCTATCTAAAATGAGCCATTGGTTTGTGGTAGTGAATGCCAATTGTAAGCGGCCGTTTTTATACAAATCTACCTGAGATACTTTTCCTTGGATAGCCCCTTGAAGTTGCTTTTTCCAAAGCAACTTACCACTGTTGTCAAAAAGATACAATTGGTTTTGATTGTCTTGAACCAATATTTCCTGTTTTTTATTGATGTGATTTTTCACCCACTGAGGCCCATAGGATATAGGGTTTTCTAGTTGCAAATTTAAAAGTGGAGAAACACCTCCTTGGTCTTTTTTTGGTTGCAGGTCTAAAAACACCAAGTGTTGGTGAAAAAAATCTTGATCTCCTACCCATTGAGAAGCAAAAACTTTGGTGTTTTTGTCTTCCTTTTTGTTTGCTGCTAAAAAATAGTCCCCCGCTTTTTTTGGATTGAAACTATTTGTTTGAGCCTCGTAAAACAGCACAGTAGAAGCTTCCGCCAGAGACGCTTTGGCACTTGTAAATGCAGGGCTGTTTTCTAGGGTTGTTCCGGTATTGAGATTGCCGATTACGGTCCTTAAATCATTAACATCTTTGCTAAATAAAAGACTTTGTGCTATGGGCATTACATAGTTTACCTCTAGCTCGTCCCATAGCGAACTAAACGAATTTTCTAGAAGAGCAGCATTGTTTAGGCGGTATATTGGGTAGTCTCTGTATTCCGTTTCAGGCGTGTTATTCTCTGTTAGTTTTGAAAGGTAATCGGGTTTAAATGTTGTAAAATGAATGAGCGCTAAGGCGTTTTCTTTTAATTTGAAAGTAGCTATTTCTTCTACCTTATTAAAGATAGTGTCTAAAACGAGCTCCCTATTTTTGATTTTGTTTTGAGTGCTGTTAAATTGCTCTAGGTCTTCAATGGCATACATTTTTATACTGGAAGCCACCTCTGGAATATAATTAGGCGATTTAAACACTATGGGTTTACTAGCTTTAAAAAGATTTAAAAAATAGGGTAAACTGTCATTTCTTGAATTAAAACCGTGAAACGCCATTTTTTTATTGGCCAAGTCAATACGCAAGGCGCCCCATTTTCCAAAGCTATTGGTGAAGGATGGGTAAAAATTGTTTTTCAGCAAAAAACTGCCTGCATCTAACTTAAAATAGACACTATTGTCTTCGGTTACCTTAAAGAGTTCATCCAGTGATTCTGGAGCTATTTGTTGGCTCTTATTCCTTATGGTATTTTCAATGAGTAATTGAGAGGAGCTAATTAACAGCGTCTCATTTAAAATGACGCTGTACAATATCTCTTCTTTTTGTTTTGAGGTGTAAATTCTCTTTTCTATTACAACCTCTTGATAGGTTTTACTTGAAATTTGATCAGAGGGAGCTAAGGTACTTTGGCTCAATTCAGTGATAATTAAAAAATCAATTTCTTCTTTTCCAATTTCTCTAATACTAATGAGCGCTTTGGCATTTACATCAATTTTTTGAAGTAGCTCAATGCGTTGTTGGGTGTTTTTAAGCGCCCCCTTATTTACAAAGTTTAAAAATTGACTGTTATTGCTGAGGTTTGCTTTTAACTGGTTTAAATGCGCTGTTTTGATAATAAAATCATCTTGATTGGATAGATATGTCAAGAAAGGTTGTTCCGTATTTATGGTGTTGGGACTACAATGTACCAAGAACAATGCGGTAAAAATAATAAGGTAAGATTTCATGGAATGGTATTCTATTATAATATTTCAAAGGTACTATTTATGGACCTAAATAATACAAAACTCTATTGAGCTTAATTATTAAAGGTCTTTGACGCCTTTAAAAGTCTTTCTATGGTGGGGTGTAATTCCATAAGTTGCTATGGCATTTCTGTGTTTAGCAGTGGGGTAACCCATATTTTTATTCCATTGGTATAAAGGGAATTTTTGGTGCAGTTCCATCATATATTCATCTCTGGCTGTTTTTGCTAGAACAGATGCTGCTGCAATAGCATAAAACTTCCCATCTCCTTTGATAATAGTTTCGTGGGGTATATTTAAATAAGGATTAAACTTATTTCCGTCTACAATAATCTTTTCAGGAATTTTTTTGAGTTTAGCGATACTTTTGTGCATGGCTAAAATGGACGCCTGTAGTATGTTAATGCGATCTATGACATCTGGAAAAACGTGGCTTACTCCATAAGAAACAGCTTCTTGTTTAATGATGGGTGCTAAAATAGCCCGTTGTTTGGCGCTTAATTTTTTTGAATCATCAAGCATGGGATGGTAAAAATTTTTAGGAAGTATTACTGCAGCTGCAGTAACAGGGCCTGAAAGACAGCCCCTGCCGGCTTCATCAGTTCCAGCAATGAGTAATTTTTGATTGTAATACCGAAGCATTATTGGGGTATTTTATGTTTAGTGTTATGGATTTCGTAATTATTTTAACATATTATCCGATTATTACAATATATTATCGATGTTTTATTGAATATAAAAAGGATTTTTCGTTTTTCCCACTACAAATCCCTAAAAATGACGATTAAGTGCATAAAACAGCTGATTAACGTCATATTAAATTTGCGTTAACAACAAATTTTACTCATTTTTGTTGTCAATTAACTAAAAAAACAATCAATGAAATTAAATTTAACACAGCTTTTAACATCTTTTATGATGTTATGCTTTGTTTTTTCTTTCGCTCAAGAAAAGACAGTTTCAGGAAAAGTGACGGATCAAAATGGTGCACCCTTACCAGGGGTCTCTGTATTGGTCGTAGGTACTACAACAGGTACCCAGTCAGATTTTGACGGTTTATATTCTATATCTGTTGCGCAAGGGGCTACTTTGCGTTTTAGCTATATAGGGCAAAAAACCCAAGATGTAGTGGTAGGATCTTCTAACACTATAGATGTTCAATTAGCAGAAGATGCTCAGGCATTAGAAGAGGTAATTGTAACAGGATTCGGAAATGTATCTAAAACTTCCTTCGCAGGTTCTGCTAAGGTAGTATCTGGTGAAAACATTTCTAACAAGTCATTTACTAACGTATCTCAAGCTTTGGCTGGAGAAGCGGCAGGTGTGGCTGTATTTAACACTTCTGGACAGCCAGGGAGTTCTTCTACAATTCGTATTCGTGGATTTGGATCTGTAAATGGTTCTGAGGCACCTTTGTACATTGTAGATGACGCACCATTCGGAGGCTCATTAAACGACATTAACCCGAATGACATTAAGTCTGTTACTGTATTAAAAGATGCTTCTGCAACTTCTTTGTATGGTGCAAGAGGGGCTAACGGGGTAATTGTAATTACTACCAAAAGAGGTAGGGATGCTGGAAATGCTATCAATGTATCTGTAAAAACAGGAACAAACTACCAAGGTATTGGAAGGTATGAGACCATTAAATCTCCAGAGGAGTATATTGGGATTAACTGGCAGGCGACACGTCAAAGAGGTTTATTAGAAAATGACGGTGACAATGCAGCTGCTGTTGCATTTGCTAATGCTAATTTATTTGAAAATGATGACAACACTTTCTCAGGGTCAGATATTTCCTCTATATATAATATGTGGAATGTATCAGATTCAGGTGCGCAAGGTGTATCTGAATTAATTGATCCAACAACAGGAATGGTTAGATCAGGGGTTTCTAGAAGGTACAATCCAGAAAGATGGGAAGATTTTGCTTTTCAAAATTCTAACAGAACAGAGGCAAACTTAACGATCTCTAATTTTAGTGACAATTCTTCTTTATATACTTCAGTAGGTTTTATAGACGACATAGGATACGCTTCAAACACAGACTACAAAAGGTTAAACGCTCGTGTGGCAGCTACCAATAGCTTTGGTGATTATATAAATATGAACACATCATTGAATTATACTCAAAGTGAAACTAATAATAATGGTACTGGTTCTTCTTCTTCTTCTCAATTTTGGTGGATAGATAACCTTCCTACTATTTACCCTCTTTATAGAAGAACCGCAGCTGGTCAAAAAATAGAAGATCCTATCTACGGAGGGTTCTTATTTGACTATGGTTTGGAAGACGGTCGAGGATTTGGTTTTGCTACCAATGGTGTAGCAGATTCTCAGATCAACATCAGTAACAGTAAAGCGAATTCTGTAAACTTCAATAACGATACTAAAATTACTTTAGCAGACGGATTGACGTTTGAAAACAACTTTGCTTACCAGTATTTTATGAGTGATAATACTTCTTTAAATGAGCCATTTTATTCTCC
>JGI20158J14315_10000921_pt1 | contig 22135 bp, 23 predicted proteins | sample COG_08_FD_14315 | JGI IMG/M metagenome (IMG submission 14315)
CATTATCACCGACTCCATCACCATCGGTGTCTATCCATTCGCTAGCATCATTGGGGAATACATCAGCATTGTCCCCTACTCCATCACCATCGGTGTCTACAGTCTCACTAGCATCAGTAGGGAAGGCATCAGCATTATCTCCCATTCCATCACCATCTGTATCTATCCATTCGCTAGCATCATTGGGGAATACATCAGCATTGTCCCCTACTCCATCACCATCTGTGTCTACAGTCTCACTAGCATCAGTGGGGAAGGCATCAGCATTATCTCCCATTCCATCACCATCTGTATCTGCAGACTCAGTATGATCATTGGGGAAGACGTCGCTATTGTCACCGACCCCATCCCAATCTGCGTCTCTAGTCTCACTGGCATCATTCGGGAAGGCATCAGCATTGTCTCCCACACCATCACCATCTGTATCTAAAGTCTCACAGTGACCCCCGATATACCCTGTGTCGCACGCAGTGCATGTGCAAGAGTCTGTCGTGCCTCCCACTGTCCCTCCATGGATGCAGTAAAAACGCCCACTGGCTCCTTGAAAACCACCACTACCGTTGTCAGAGGGGTCTGAGGACAGTGTGCACGGGTCTGAGGTCTCACAGTTAGTCCCACTGTATCCTGCACCACATGCAGTGCACGTGCAAGATGGTGCGTCCCCGCTAACTGAGCCCTCATTGATGCAGTAAAAGGGTCCAGCACTGCCATCGTCTGAGGGGTTAGTAGACGGAGAACAAGGCGTTGCAACTTTACAACTACTACCACTGCCAACAGAATTATCAAAATCATAATTTCCACTAGCACAGCTGAATGAAAGAACCTCTATCGCCCCTGCCCCGGATCGATCACCACCAGTGCAATCTACAAAAGGGACCATTTCACACCAACACCGTCCACTAGTCTGCATAGAAATACCAATTGCTTTACGCCACCCTGCAGTGCGAAGAGTACTGCTACTTTCTTGAATGTATTCCCAGGACAGAGATGGTTGACTAGCGTCAACAGCCTGGCGAGATAGACACGCTTTTGCACACTCAAACTGTTTTTCTACATAAGTCCCACCGGGATTGTTACTGGAACTATACATTTCTGGACCACGACCGTCAGGAAAAATACCCCAACAGACACCAAGAGTTCCTTCAGAAGTTAATATGACACATGAACCATCGTAAGCATAAACGTCACAGGATACACTCGCATTTGAAACTCTTACAACCAAGAGCAAATGAAATAACAAATAAAAAAAACACTTCATTTTAATAAAAAACACCAGTATTTATATCCTATGAGTTTTTCCTTGCAAAAAACGTACAGGATCACCTGCCACATTCTCTACTCTATCTGGATGATCAGGCGGTGCATACATAAACACTGCACCTTTCAACAAACAGAATGCAGTGATCAACACTACTCTCGTGTACACATCCTCATACGCACAGGTAATCGTCAACACCTGCACTGCTCTGAACATGATTCTCCTCTGACAGCTCCTATGCCAAGATATCGGATTATCCTGCACGGTCTCGGTATCTAACAGCACTGTCATGATACTCAACATCACAGTTACAATCTGAAACAGGTCGAATCGAATCAACAAGAAAAACATACCCGAAAAACTTAACTCGTCCACCTGGATCCCCTTTGCCTTTGTGATCATCAAAAAGGGTATAGCACCCAGAATAGGACTTATCCAGTACGACAAAACCAATCCCAATATCATACAACATTCTGCCTGCCTCTGTAAATTGGCAAAAGTGCCAACAGAATATCCATTAAACTTACGATGTTCCATCAATATATAAGTAAAGAAAAGGTACATAAGCCACGGTGCTTTCAAACCCCATGGTGAAATCAATATCTTGGCTACTATAGGTACAAATGTAGTCACATGCCACAGAAAGTATCTCATTCTTATTACACACGCCTTTTAAATACTAATCCATTGTTTTTGGTGCAAGATAAAATCTCATATAACCGTGTTCTTCTATAGGGAATGTCAGACAAATCGGCATATCTGGGGACATACCCAACACCACATCAGGAGACACTGCACATTTAGAAAACAAACACATGTATCTCAAACCGAAATCTAGACGGTCCACTTGGCTTCTCACTGAACATTTACAGTTTTCTCCCTTCCACACCACCTTGCCCATGTCACCATTTGCTGTCACTGTCAAAGTCTCATCAATGTGCAATGAACATGTGTCCGAAAAATCAGACAAATCTCTCATCACCCTTCCAAACGTTGCTGAAGGCAACATACATATTGCTGCATACGATGTTTCTGGTACACCCAATTGCTCAGAATCAATGTCCATAAGGTTTATTGTATACTCTGCCATACCAGTCAACTTTTGCACCTTTACATTTAGCTTGTCTCCGTCTGACTTTAACTTTAGTTCACCTTTCGAATTCTTCAGCACCATAGATAATGTCTTAAAATTCACCCCCAAAGACATGGCATCTGGACAAGAATAGCTCTTAAACATACTGGTGCGTAACATCAACGAACACAGTGAAACATGAGCTGCATCCATCACCTGCATCTGCATACCATGCTCTGTAAAATCAATATTACCCTCGGGGCAGAGATCTTTGATCCCATCAATGACTTTCACAAAAATACTACCATCTTCCAACACACAATTCATTTTTGGTTTTAGCACCCGCTTTTAATACACCGTGTATTTATTTTGAATGCCGATTACCAATGCGCATATGCATCACAGGTACATATGGTACCTCTTCACTCGTCAGTAGAATTTTGTACGATGAATTCTCCATACTATATAAACCTACCATTTTAACCACCATATATAAAGAGGGTGGTTATGAAGTCGTAGACATCCCAGATATTGATCACGCTGTTGCTATGAAATGTGATATTCTCATTCTCACGTGCAAATCCCAATTAGATGTTCAACATCTTGCAAGGCAATGGTTTGGATATCACAAACACCTCATCGTTGTCCTCATAGACACCAAACCAGAACAAGCCATCTTATGCCCAAAAGAACACCTGCTCATGGTCAACAATATGACACGCGAGGGATTACTCAAATTACTTCAACTCGTACACACGTATAAATAAGAAATATATTTACAGAAATGATATTGGTATGTCTGCTAGAGATGGTCCTACTTTTTGTAGGAACCATTCTCTGGTTTTTTGTCAACTCAGAGGGTGCACAAAGAAAAATTGTAATTACCAACTTATCACAAGTCATATCATCGTGTTTCAAAGAAGCGCCGCCCATACCTAATGTAGACACTATGGCAGTCATACGAATAGGCGCGTTCGTCCTACTTGCTATTGTCCTAGACGGTCAAGAAGACGTTATTAAATCATGGTGGGATAGTATCATCGTACATGTATGGGGTCTTGTTGCAGACTTTGGACAAATAGTTGTCTTCTTTGCAGATCTCATCGTTCCACTCTATAATTGGGTTGTCACCCTCAATTCACAACTCACCACAGGAACATATACTATACTCGCAAAATGCCAACTAAAAACCATCATAGAATCACTCGTATTCATAGGAGAAGGAATGAAAGCATTCGCAGTCGCCATGTCGTCGTTTATTGTCAACCCCAAGGGTCCTCTAGACCTATACGACACAGCATCTGCGTTCCAAACTGCTATCATGAAACAAGAAGGCGTCATCAAGTGTGCATGCGACGGTATCACACCCGCATTCGGAATCGCATTTGACGTTGTTAGACCCGCACTTCTTGCAAATATTGTCAACGAGACAGTCAACACATTTATTGCTGTTCCACAAACAGCTGTTCTTGCCATCCCACCATGGAAAGAAATCCCAGATGGTAGAAGAGTATTTCAACCTCTTAAACGTGTAGCAGTGCATCTAGGCAAATTTTGGGACGAGGTGGTAGACAATATACTCACGCGTATTTTACTCAAACCACCCAAAACCATTCCCATATTCTCCACTGTCGGATATACTCTAGAAGGGGTAATCGGTACAGCAGAGATGCTGTCACACACAGTTGCGAGGATTATCCTACTTCAACCCATCACTTTTAATCCACAATTCATACACGAGTCCTTCATAAATGCTGCCGACTCACTCGAAGAAACCACACTACACATCTTATCAGCTGTCGTTGAACCACTCAATCTGGGCACAGACGCTGCTGCAGGTGCCATCACAGATGCATCTGGTGGGGTAAATAATCCTGTATCGCAAGGTGCCAACGACCTCGCAAACTTAGTCGATGACATACAAGAATCTGCGAAACCACTATCTGAAACACTCGGATATCTACTCAAATCTGTCATAGGGCTCGGCATGTCGGTCGTAGATGAGATGTACTTTATACTAAGAGGAGAGCACGCTGGTCTATCTTTCATGGAAATTCTACAAAGATGGGATGGAGAATGGGGAAAAACAGATCAAACTGGAATACGCCTGCAAGAACACTTCTTCCAGAACATCGACAAAGCCACAGTAGCAGCAGAAGACCTATTCGGTGCTTTCTCTGCTATCCCTATATACTTTCGCATATGGTTCCGTCTTTTCAATGTCATACTCAGAATCGCACTCTCAGGAGAAGACATTGTACAGGATAAATTCTTTCACATACCACTCAACTGTGGATACGGAACAAGCACAGAGTGCTCAGAAAACTGCATGTTCTACTATGACCCTCAAAACCCTTACGACGTCTCTACAGACGCACAAAACCCGTGCAATTCGCTCATCACCGAATGGGTTTTTGATGGTGTCGAAGACATGATTGATTCGGCGGCTAACATTTTCCAACTCGTACGACCTCAGGGAAAAGAATGGTGCGACACTAAAAATTACCCCTCAGGTCCAAGATGTGCAGTGTCCAACACAGACTTTTTCTGTGCATCGTCTGTGACTATCAAAGAAACACTGTCTGTACCACTTGAACAGCTCAGATACATGCTACAGACTGCAGTTGGCATATTTGCAAAATCTGGAGATGTCAAAACCATGACGTTCCAAGATAGTCTATGTGGTCTCAGCAAAGTTATATACGCACTTGCTGGAAACGCAGTCTCTGTACTACCACAAAGTATTGTCTCTGCCACACTCAAGGAAGAACTCACCAACCTCGCACATTCCATACTTGTACTACCTGTAGAAGCCATCCGATTCAACCTTGTACTCGCCAACTACATGATATCCCTAATTACTGGGGACACCATGGACTGGACATCTATTCAGAACACCATAGAAGACCAACTCATCAGCACAGAATACAAGAGAGTCGTTCAAAATACTGTCAGCACTGCCACGAGCATTGACCTTAGCGAGAACACTGCACAATTTGTCGCCACAGCCACCATTATCCCTATGAACTACTTTATCAATGTGTTTGACGCCATGGGTGATATCACAGGCGGAAGCAATTTTTTCTCAGGCATTGCAAAAATGTTCTCAGTGCTCAAAAATGCACTCTCCAAAGAAATGATCAACCTCGTATCCCTCATTTTCAAAGTCGGTTCCAACCTGCTCTCACTCGTCACAAAAGGAGAATCCGATGTCGGAGAACTCGCCACAGATGTAGTCACACTCATCAAGAAAGGCATCGATATTATTGCAAGTCTCGCATCGGAAATTCTTGTCAGTCTGCTCAAACTCCTTGGAGTCGTAGGAGACTTTATTATATTCCTCTGGAGAGGCATATGCGCAGCTGCAGGCGCTGTAGAGTGGCTCACCGGAGCTGACTTTGGCAGTGTGTGCGATGCAGTAGAAACTGTAGACAGAAGAAGACTACCAGAGATGCAAGAGCACACAATTAACATGACCGGATTCGACGGCAACTCGGAGTGTGACTTACTGGTGCACCACTACAACGGACACCAATGGGGCGAAGCTATGTACTTGGAACAAATTCGCCTCGCACACTGCGCAGAACAACAGGCTCTCATGCACAAAATCAACGCAGTGTTCCGAACAGACATCCCCACGGACGCCATATACAATTGGAAAAGGAAATACAACATGGGCTACGAAGCCTCCATGGGATTCATTATCTACATGAGACACCCAGATAAAAAAGTCATGTTAGCAGAATGGGATAGGCATGAAATACCAAGATTCTACCTAGACCTATGGCACAAAATACAAATAGAAATTCCATGGGTCAACATCATAGACGATGCTCTCATCAAAACCATCGCACCAGTGCCTGAATTAAGCAGCATGTACGACACTGCAAAGGAATCACTCACGAAAATGCACGGCATCATGCAAACACACAACATGTCAGACACAACACTACCTGATCTACGATTACATGAACTCAAACTAGGAGCAGCCTACCAAAAAGTTGTTGCACACCACACCATGGCGTGGGGGCTCTACACAGACATACCCGAAACACCCGGACCCCTCAACTGCACTGTCGCCGACAACTTTGTCAAAGCCATGATAGACGCCACAGACAGGGTAGAACACTACTATTCGGGTCCATTCACAGACTACACTCTACCTAACTTTATGATGTGGTTACGCGACGTTAAAATGCCCATGGAGTACCCAGAATTCAACCCACCGACTCTAGCCATACCCTCCAAAGAAACCGCACAGCAAGCAGTGCTATACTCGTTTCAGACATGCCACTACGAAGATATCATGTGTGACCCAAGTGAAACATTGGAACGAGTCGGACGCATTACAGAATCCATCATCTACGTAGGCTACACTCTCGTAGGCATGGCAGTGTTCAGTGGCATCACCGGCGTCTCGCCATTCCCACTCATAGCATTCATGCCATTTATCATACTCGCACATACGTGGAACTACAGGTTCACATGCACACCCAACATCCCAGACTGCTTCTTTGATGATACACTCCAATGGATACAAACATTCCGACCAAAAATGTGGGACGAGTATTTCCCGCTATTGGCAGACGGAGGAAAATGTCCTGACAACTACCTGTGGTCATCTGTATATATCATATCACAAACACCGATCAACAAAGCTATCGAGTTTGTCCTATACCAGAACACAGAGGCATACAACACATATCAAGAATGGGCAGTGCAAAGTGATCTAAACGATGAATGCTTTTGGATCAAATCACCACACCTCATATTCACACCTGTCATGGTATATGCTGTATATGTGTGCAGCAACATAATCAAATGGGGGGTTAATGCAGTGGTCAGTTACATTACACTGGCAGTGCCGATTATATCTACAATATACGCAATAGAAAGTTAAAATAATGCTGGTTGACCTAAATCTCTAATACCCTGTAATCTATTCCTACGCCTTTTCTCCATAATGTCCTTCCAAGGATCACGAAGTTTTTCCATCTTTTGAATCTCCATATCACACGACTGCACCCCCCCAAAATAAGACTCGTCACCATACATTGTATATACCTCCATCATACGCTCATCCCCATCCTTGTACACATAGTACACTTTAGTACCATCTACTAACCAAACAGGCAACTGCATTTTCATACATCGCTAGACTTTAAATAGTCGTAAGCAAGCAATGCTGTCTGAGAGACACACATATTACCAAGTGTCTTCCACCTCTTGTAATAGTTCTTTTGTATCTTATCGGGCAGCATGCGTTTGTACACCTCCTTACCAAAACCTGGGAAATCCTCCACATGCACACACTCCGGATCTGTCCAACCAGCTGGCAAACCCATCAAATTCTCCACCCACTTTAAATTTGCACAAAAATGACGATCCCTATCAGGAGTACATAATGCAAACCTCAACTGATTCGGTAAGTCGCTCATGGATCGTTTCGTTTTATTATAAATAGCTCTCGTACCGCCCGTAGCCCGTGGAGTCATCCACAGTGTGCGTGTTACTACTTTCGTACACAATGTTCCTTTGGTAGGAACACCATCCAAATGCTTCATCACTATAGGCACACTCCTGCGTGTACGAGGCACCTTGGGATCTGGCAACTCTATGTAAGTACCACCCTTCATCTTACCATACTTACCCATCCGTTCTGGCATCAAACCAACACTACAGGGGGTTCCAGTATAAGTGGCTAGAATAAACCAACGATTTCTCTGATGTATAGCCCCACAAGAGTTTGCTCCAAAAACACACCACTTCATATCATAACCCTCTTCGCTTAGTGTACGAAGAACAACGTGCCAAACCTCTGGCATGTGTAGAATATGAGACACATTCTCTAAGAACACTTTTTTGGGGTGTTTCAACTTGATAATCCTTAGAATTTGAAAGTACAAAGATGATTTCTTACCATACAGACCTTTTTTTAACCCCAAAGTACTTATATCCTGACAGGGGAACCCCCCGATCAGTATATCGTGGTCAGGGGGCGTCAGGGTTCTCACATCGTCATGAATAGGTACATCAGGCAAATCACCACTCTTCATCCTGCTCTCCAACACACTCCTAGGAAAATCGGCAAACTCACAAAACATTACAGGCTCAAATGGCAACAGCCTGCCCATACCACCGATACCACTAAACAAGTCCAAACACTTCATTTTCATGTTTCGTCCACGCTATATACCCTCCGAATGAAATAAGATACAACAATGTTTGCAAGTGGGTAAAGGATATCAAAACTTCTCCACACCTTGTCTGTATACTTCCAAGTATGAGCCCAATCCCACACGAATGCATTCATTACATACACTGGTACAGCAAACAGGTTTACCGATGGGTACACTGGAGGTATAAGCTCATACTGCCACTGCAGTCTCAACTTGCATTCTGCCATGAACAACACCACACAAACAGACAAAAAACTAAACTCCAACGGCTCGAAAGCTGCCATACTAAAGTGACAACCTGCTGCAAAAACAAGTCCTAGTCTCATATTATCACCACGTACATACCTCGAGGCAAGCGCACCAACCAATAAGTACAATACCTGGGGACGAAGAAATGTGTACATTGTGAAAAAAGCTCCAGGCAAGACAGAAAACCACACAGGTGACCCATAACCCATCACATGCGTCACAAAGTAAGGCACAAAGGCAAAATCACCACACGAGGGTTCAGGAACAGTTAACACCAATGTCATCAAAGGCACACACAGGATATCCGTATACCTTTCGGGAACACGACCCATTTCGGGAAACCCCACATTGCGATCCTTATCTGTTGTAAACCATGCACGAAGAAGATAATACACACCATGGATCAAATGCTGAGGTCCAGGGAACAAATTAAATAAAAGCACACCTAAACTTAACATTTCATACATACATTCCATCTAAATACTTTAACGCTCAGCATCGGGTTCGTCTGACTTTGTTTCTACAGGGTCGTCTGACTTCACCTCAAGTGTTTCCCCCCCAATTGTTATTTTACGCTTACCCAGCTGCAGCCCCTTCGCCTTTACCGCACAAAGATAATCATAACCAGCAGGCAACACATTTAAATCCTGAAGCTCCTGACTCAGACGCCTTGCATAGTCCACATCCACATCATAAACAGATGTACGGGGCAGACCAGGTACAAAGGGCTTCTGATAATACACCAGAGACTCCAGGGCACCGAAATTTCCAGCCAACACGTCACCCACACTCTGTATTCCAACTTCCTGAATTGGATCCAAAGAAAGAAAACGTCTTGGAGATCTCTCACCTATATACTTTTTATAACTGCTATCCTTCAACCAATTTTCATACGCTTCATCCAACTGAAACAATAGTAAATCCTCGTGTTCCACACAGTTGTAATACTCTAAAGCTTGGTCTCGTATAGGACGCATAGGCAAACCACACAGCTTCTTCAATTTTCTCTCATCAAGCTCGTCCAGATTCAATTTAAAGTCAGGAGATATGTTGTATATCAATTGCAACACGTTCCTCTTCCTAGAATTTACCAACTGGACAGGTATATCCTTCATAGCCTTCAAAGTAGATGTACGAATGTACTCGCCTAAATCTGCCTCTGGGAAAGTTATGCCCTCGTACAGTGGCAAAGCCTTTAGATTTTCCAAATGCACCTTTTTCTGTTTCTCTATCGCAGCCATATCAGCTTTCGTGACTACCTTGTCCGGATACATATAAGATAGGTCATCCACGTCCAAATTCTTCCTCCCGGGTACTAAACGCCTGTCAAACTTGAATGGTGTAAGTTCCTGATAGTTTAAACCAACCTTTATCGCATACGAAATACACTGCAGTAGCCGAGCTTTGCGAAATTCGCTTATAGACCCCTTATCATCTTCAGAATATTTATCCAATAGTAGTTCAACCATAGGTTTATTTTCCATACCAAGCAACATACCCACATAGATGTCCCAGGGACTTTTCAGGTGGTACGCACGGATCACCAGCTGTTTCTTATACTTAGCTGTAGCATCTGGGTTATCTTTGTTTGCCACCCACCCCCTAATAAATGTTTCCAATTCTTTAGATAGGTCACCAGCTCCTTGCAACTTGTACCCAGCCTTCGCCACATCATACAGAGATATTTTTTTCTTAATATCCTGAGAAATAGTTTCAGGCACCATAAGCTGCTGCTTAGATTTAACACTGAACACATCTTGGTACATCTCCATAAGAGCCATTTTACATGCACATGAAAATCATTTATACTACCACATCACTGGTGCACCCAATCTACGGCTTATGTTTAAATGCTCACACGAAGGCTTCAGACAAATCGTACACTCCCCCTTACCACGGGGTCCACTGGGCTCGGGCGTGCGAGGGCGCCTCTTTCTCACAACCTTTGGGGGCTTAGGAGGACTAGGCGGGCGAGGTTTTCTTCGCATACGCTTAGCCTGACGCATACTTATCCGAGGCATATCGTCCTCTGCGCGCACACCTCTGGAGATACGAACCCTCAACATATCCTCGTTCTGACGCCACTGTTTTTCGGCACCCAGACTCTTCAAAGCTGAATAAACTGACACAGACACTACCCTGCAACTCGGTGGAAGCTTGTACAGTGGAACCTGCCATTCGTCGTCCGTATCAGCCACTACCATTGACAACCAAGAGTCGAAAAACACACTTTTTCCCAGCTCCACACCATAGGGCAACACAATCTCGTGTAGATGTGTCCCAGAAAACGCAAAGTCATCTATCCTGCGCAAAGACGAAGGCAATTGTACACTACGCAAGTGGCTACAATCTTCAAAGGCGCGCGCACGGATCACATAAACACCTTCGGGGACTACCACAGATTTAATAGAACTATTCTTCAGAGCTTCCTCCCCTATTTCAAATACTTTAGGCAGCACCAAATTCTCCGAAGGGGATGTCACACTCACAAGAACACCATCTACTATATTCATATTTACAAAGCATAGGCACACTATTTATATATTTTCATACATGTATATGGACGCCTGGAGCCCCGAAGGATACAGACATTTTTGCCTCGCACTATCTATTTCTATACTGCTTGCCGAACTCATAGAATCCATTGTAGATTTATTCCCTGGTAATCAGATCAACTTTATTGCATACAACGCCTGGGGGTTCACATGCCTCAACCTAGCTGTCATACTAGGAAGAAAACTCACATCAAGGAAAAATATGTGGTTTCTCAACGGATTTCTCACTTCAGCTGTCATCCTTCTAGGGTGCGCCGCACTATTCGCAGATGAACACTGGGCATACACTGTTGTGTATGCTGTCGAACTGTTGGTCACAGTCATCGTCGCAAACTACGTAAGGCAATACGAACCCCCGCAGAAATTTGTAGAATTAGCAAAAATAAGAGAAGGTATATAATGCACTTTGATTTTGAAAATGCGCATTTTCGGCTGGTTAGCCGGCAGTCTGTCAGCATTACACAATGTACCACAAATTGTACACATATGTAAACAGAAATCTGCATACGACATATCCGCATCTGGTCTTGCAATGCGCATGTTATCCTTCGGATTCTACATCACACATGGCATACTCATAGAAGACATGCCCATACTCGTCACATCAAGTATCGTACTGTTTCAATGTGTAGTCATATGCCTACAAAAGTACTACTACCGATAGCTATACATATTGTAAATTTCAAAACGATACCCTGGTTCCTGACGAGACCATACCAACTTACCAGGAGGCACCTCGAAATAAACATCCCCCTCCACTTCCTTCTCAACACGGGTCACTATCAAAGAGTCCACATACTTGAGAGAAGTTATGTATAGTTCAGCTCCACCTATAATATAAGCATCCCCCACATTAGCCATTGCCGCGTCTAAATGATTGTACCACTCCACATCCACATCTGGCTTCGGACGACGACTTATCACGATATTACGACGACCGGGTAAAGGACCACATGACTCGAATGTCTTACGACCCATGATTACCGTACCACCCCAAGTATTCATCTTAAACCACCTCATATCGTTAGGTATCCTCCAGGGCAACCCATTGTTTCGACCAATCACATGGTTATCGGACACAGCAACAATCAAATATATCATTTAACAAAACAGGCACCCTTTAATATTACTTGAAATTATGATAAGGCACACCAGCAATTCTCTGGGCTAAAAACTCCCTGCCCCAAAACACAGCAATCATCAAAGTCATCACCATATCGTCGTTCATACCCTTCTTCGTCTTACCAGTGTAAATCACCTTGGGCAAATCAAAGGGCTTGGCAGCAGGGATCGTCAACTTCTTAAACTGAATCATCTGCTTCTTAAACTCTGCCTTGGTCTGTATTAATCTCTTGTTGGCATCTAGCTTCGGGTTGACACAAACACAGTTAGGGATGACGCGAGTACTCGAAGCATATTCCAACATCGTCTGGGTATATAAATCTTTGCGCTTGTGTGTCGTATTCACACCTGCTTTCTTCTTCTCGTGAATCACATACACGAGACGCTCATCCTTTACCATATGCTTCATATGCTCTGCCTCCTGACCTAAATTTGCCTCTGGGATAAAAATACAATAAGCATTCTTTAATTTAGGATGACCCCTCACCCCACGGATATGCTGAATAAGAAGAGCACTGATCTCATCGGGTCCCGTTGCAGGAGAAGCATCCAAACCTACGATAAAACACTTGTCACCAGACAAGACCACACTCACAACAGCCATATACGAGGCACCCCCACCAGTAGGGTCTACCCCAGTAAAAAAATAATTTGGCTCGAAATCCAACTCCTGCATCTGCATCATAGCGTCGATCACTGGCATACTAAACACACTGTTGGCATCCGAAGTAATCTGACCCATAGACTCACGCTCCATTAAATCCTTCTGGTCACCATATAAAGCTCTCACCATATCCAACTTGGCTGCAGATTTCCATGGTGGAATTAGATCCTGGTTGTGCGTACACTGTGAGCCTTTACCAGCAGACTCACACGCAGCACATACGAGCGAGACACGAATGGTTCTAAAGAAAGGGTCTCCACGTGCATCCTTCAACTCGAACATTTCTGAATAGAAATTCTGCTTGTCTTGTGGTGTACTAATGGCAATCAATGCAGTTGTATCCATTTCTAAAAGCGGGACCACGATCTCATAGAAAACCTGGAGGTCGAGGAAGGCAGCCTCCTCTAGGTAAAGTACATCACCACCAACACCACGAAGGGTCTTGGCATGACTAGGATAAGAAAAGATTTTTCTTTTATCAAAACCCATCTGCAAAATCAACTCTTCCTGGTTACACTTGACAATATATTCTGCCATAGGGGTCTTCTTGATAATATCACGAATCAACTCCAGTAACTTTTGCGACGCACGGCGACCTGTAGAGAAAATACTCTGAGTACTATGAGGCACACACATGGCATAGGCAGCCACAAACATTGCCACAGCAGTCGTCTTTCCGAAACGACGAGGGGTCAAGCATAAAACACTCTGTCTCAAATCATTCCACCCATTCATTCTCATAATAGATTCAAGGTCTACATCTGGATCGTCTTTATAGAGATGCAGAGCTACAGCCTGGATGAAACGATCGTGGAACTGTTTCTGCATGCGAGACCGCTCATACCCTAACTTATTCAGGGTCTTTCGGATGTCTTGCATCCGCTCATCACCCCTGCACACTTTGCTAATATGCTTTTTCATACCATGTGTACGAGGCATCTTCGTCTCTATTTCCTCTAAGGTGCGATCCTGGAAGTACTCATAAGCAGACGTGAGATACTTGCGATAAGAAATGTTCATTTGAAGAAGGCAGTCGCGGTAAATACTATAAAAAGCTGACATGGTATACGAATGCTACTTGAACTCGTATGCATGCTCATACTTTTGTTTTTTAGTACTCTAATCATAGTCATGCTCATAGATATGGTAAAAAAAATAATTAACTAACACAGTTGTGAATATTATCTATATCCTCTGTTCTTGTCTTCATATACTCGAAAAAAGTCCAAAAATCTATATGCTCAGAATCCTTTGGCATCAACACCTTCATGAATACATTCTCTATTGCATCCTCGTCCAGACCGGTATACATATCAACCTTTTGCTGTATAGCTGATTTGATACACTTGCTTTGACGAACAGCACTTTGTTTTGCAACGTCTGCTTCATACTTTACCCTATCAATGTCCTCCTGGCATTTGGCTTGAATCCCCTGCACTATCCTTTCCATACTCTGGTCCTCAGCATCTAATCGTCGATTCAATAGCATCATGCAATTCTTCACATGCAACTCTGCAATACTAGTTAACTCGTCACTAGACACACCCATATTCGAATCAGCATCCAACTTGTCAAATAACCTGCAGATCTTTTTAAACTTTTCAGGATCGTACCCTTTAGGACATTTGAGCACAGAAGAACCAGAACCCATTTAGATTCACACAATCTAGTTTATATGCACACATCTGAATTGACAGCACCCACTTTTGATACACCGTTTAAAACACTACCAAAACGCGACTTCTGTGAGTTTTGGAGCATGTTCCACTGTTTATAAAAAATATTTTTTTTTATCATTTTTATAAAAATGCTATTAATACAAGATTAGGTGCTGAAACCGCTAGAAGTCGCGTTTTGGTAGTGTTTTAAACGGTGTATCAAAAGTGGGTGCTGACATATAAATATGCGAAGATGTTAGTATATGCACAGACCATGGGTCGAAATGCTGGCTAGGGGGGTACACGAATCGTTTGAGGGTGGACGATTTGAAATTGGGTACATTTTTGAAAAGTGGAATTATACAAGAGAACAGAAAATAAAATGCAGAGATGACCTTGCATCGTACATGACAGAAAGAGACCATCCGGATACAGATATATTATGGACAGTGTTCAGACACAAACTGGAAAGGAAACGATACAAAAGCACTACAAAGGCTTTGCGAGAAACACTACAAGAAGCATGGGAAACAGATACAAAAACATGGTTAAATTTAGAATCGTAACTCAGACATTGTTGCAATATCATCTAGGATTGCATCCTCCAAGGCATCATCCTTATCCATATCCTCCCAATCAGACCCTTCACTCAAATCCCATTTATCCAACCTATCAGACGCCTCATCAAAATCACTAAAATCATCAGGCACCATTGTAGGCTTTTCAACCGGTTCTATGCGTCGTATAAACTCGGAAAGCGACTCTTTGCTCTTCTCCACCGCTTCCTCGATCGTTTTCACGATATCCCTTTCTCCCTCGAGTGCTTCCTCTTGCTTTTTCTTACGAGTCATACTACGAGTCACACGAGACATTTAGGAATTATTACCCCATACATATACATCAATTTTTCAATCTTTTTTTAAGCGCTACCAAAGCTCCTTCGCGACTGCTCCCCTTTGGTCTCACCTTTTTTCGACGAGACTCTCCCGGAATAAATGCTCCACGATCCTTCGATGGGTCGAACGTTGCCAGATTCTCGTCTGCAAGTAATAGCTTAAGCACCTGCCGTATACCGTGTAGAGCCCTCGTGTCGCGAGTCTGTATACTAAGATGCTTTATCACCAAATTTCGCCAAAAATACAAAAAAATAAGCAAAAATAGCAACAAAATAGCAAATTTGAGCATTTATACCATGTTTTTCAGCATTTATACCAATAATATGCTTAAAAAAAGCCCTATATTATGCGCCAAGATTATATATTTTAAGTATATATACACGCGTGCCGCCGTGTAAATGGCTTCAAAAAGAAAGCGTGGCAGAGGTCTCCTACCCAGAGCATTCGTTGTTTCGAAATCCAGACTCCGACAAAACCTGCAAAAAATAGAAGACATACCCCCAACAATACCACCACCAGAAGACTACGGCACCACTATGGAAAATATACGAAAGGACTCAAACATACTTTTTAACTATGCAAAAACTCCAGAAGACAAACTAAAGTACACACAGTTTATATTCAAAATAGGACAAATGTACCTGTGGTACCCATGGAAGGTTGGCGCTTTGACAGATGACAAAGGGAGAGAATACATACTTGCGAAAGCCATGCAAGCTGAACAAGGACAATACACATTTATCGACGCACTGAGGGAGAAAAAGGAAAAGGAAAAGAGGGATAATAGGCTCAAACAAACATTAGATAAACTTGGAGCAACAGATCTCTTCTTGAAAAAACCACATCCAGCCGGGCTCAAAATTCGAATTCCCAGGAAAAAACCCAAACCTGTCAGAGACCTTGAAGAAGCACAGGTGCGGAGATTTAAAACGAAAATGAAGCTCAAGAAATTCATCACGCTATACGATAATAGTAGACAAAGATACGATGCAAATAGAAGACCAGAGAACAGGGAAAAACGGAAACTCGCCAGAGAAAGATGGGAACGTGCCAAGGTAGAATACTTGGAGGCGAAAAGAGACTTGCCCAAAAAAGAAAAAGCATACCGAGAGTGGCGGCAAAATCGTAAAGCTCCTAGAGCTAAAGCATTTAAAAAATAATTATTCTATATTATCTACCCTGTCTATCATCTCACGAGAGGTCACTGACGAACTTGTATGTCCATTGGTCGTGAACAGCACCGTAACTTTGCTTGCACGACCACTCCTTCGGGGAATCAACTCTTTAACCATATCATCAGGTATCCCTAGTCTACATGTCGGACATGAGGCACTTGTAAGTACCCAGTTTGCTATGCATGGTTTGCAAAACACATGGCATCCTAGCCAAAAGGGCGACGTTACAATCTCCAAACATATGTTACATGTATGAACCTGGGTAACATGCGGGGGGTCCACTGTCAGGTCGATGCAGGTGCTCATCTTGCGCTGTGGTTTCTTGTCTTGTTGGGAATCCAAACGTCCTACTGCAAAAAGGTTTAATATAAATAAGTGATAATAGTATACTAATAGTATACTAATGGAAAGACAATATTTATTCAATAGCACAAAAGAGTTTTTTAAGTCACCCGTCTGGGAAGGTGATAGATTCTACAATGCAAAACCTTACCGCCCCTGGTTTGGATGGATCTACATTTCCCTCTTTGATCACATACCCGTTGAAGACTACAAAAATGCAAAAGACGCACCCATAAAAATAGGACGATCTTCCAACATTGACAGGAGAAACAAAGAACTCTTCAGCAACGCGGGCGACCAAAAAGCCTCCTCCATTGTTTATGTTTGGTCTGTACCACTGAGCGTGCGATTCGAAAGCGACCTAAAAACCCTCATGACTGCATACATCTTACCAGAACGAACGGACGAAAAGGGCGCTACAGAAATTGTATGGGGCATCCCTCTTATACCACTCATCAGCATGGTGCAGCTCTCTATTTTAAAAACGTGCCTTCACATGCGATATATTAAATCCGACATGGATTTTACGCTTAGACCCCCCGACACTATCAAGGAGCAAGGGGTCGTGTACCCGGGCAAACGCAGATACATGGTGCCGCACGAATTAGATATCGACGAAACGTTTGCACAATTCAATCTAAAAGAACCCGACGACCCCATCACAGTCAAAGAATACATCTTTGTAAAAGATAAAAGGATCCCCCTAGAAACAGGTCCCACGCATACCGTCCCAGGGGTTGAGGGTGAAGTTCTCACACACTCTGACGTAAAAGTCTATAAAATAGGTACATACGCCTACGCAGAGTACACAGACAAACTTTTGTATCTTTGCAAAATTGTAGGCTATGGGAAAACTAAAGATCAAAGGTATGCAATTAGGTGGCTAGTAACGTCTGCAGGTAAACCTGTTCGGACAGGTAACACTCAGGAGCCTTTAGAGCTATCAGCAGACCCACAGGAGTGGACACGGGGTGTGAATACCATATACGGGCAAAACAGAGCAGTGTACGACGAGTTCAAAGATATAGACCAAGTAACAGCTGGAGATAAAGTTATAGTTAAAAAATTGAGGATATAATTTATGGATATAATGTGTCCATTAGACATACGAGGAATGATCGATTTCTTCCACTCGCTGCATCATCTCCTGAGAAGTCTCTGTAAAGGCACTGTCCCAGTCCATGGTGAACATCCTAGTGGGTCTTGACACCCTGCGAGATTTACGAGGCAGCAGGGCAATCGCTTCTGGGATTTCTGTTTTACAGGTGGGGCATGCCGGATGCAGCCGAACCCACTCTGATATGCACGGTCGGCAGAACAGATGACAACCAGTCCAAAAGGCAGTGGTCACATCCTCCAGACAAATGGCACACTCGGGGGCACCAATGGGGTCCTGGGTCAGGTCGATCACTTCCATGTTTCGCATAACCCCTATGAGGTACATACACCGCATGCCCGCTTGCGGTGTAGGTCTCTGTCACCGAAAGTCTTAAAATTTTCAAATGTTTAACATGAAAACACGTATCGTCAGCGAACTCTGCCCGAATGTCTTCGTCTCGAGGCAGATGAAAGAGCTCCAGCACCTCAAGATCGCTCTCAAAAAGGGATTCACCAGGCAGGGCGACATGTATGTCTGCAAGGGATTCAAGTTCGATGCCAAACCCACACAGGAGCTCTATGACAGACTTGCAGCCGCGCCGCTAGACATGACCAACCACGTGGCAGTCGTGGAAAACATGCTGCACCGCCTCGAGATGTGCGCCCAGGACACTGCTCCCATGAGGCTGCCCAGTCTCGTTGTTCATGAGGTCGCATGCAAGCACTGCAAGTGTGTCAAATGGATCAACTGTCACACTCACTGGACCTGTACCAAGTGCGCCGGCACGCGTACCATGGTGCACCAAGGACGCGCCTGTCGCGAAATGGCAGATCGTCCCGACATGAACGGCTGTGGAGAGCAGAAAAACCACCTGCTCGGCGAAGCATGGCACAGTCGCAGCTTTCCACAGGGTCCCGAGAGCAAAGCACTCAAGTCGCTGCAAAACTGCTCGACCAAGATCGCAGCCAACACCATTGACGCCGCCGTCATTCAAGCGCGCACCGTCATGGAAGACACCTGCGCCAAACTGCTCATCGGAGAAAAGGTCGCCAAGGAAGCCCTCCTTCTCTTTTGCAGGATCAGGAACAGGGAGAGCATGCTAAAGAACCTTCATGTCATATACGCAGCATGCCTGTTCAGTGCACTCGAAGAACCACCTAATGTTCCCAATTTCCCACAATGGGTCTTCAAGCGCAAGTCCACGGTCACCCCGGTCACCGTCCGCAAACGGCTCAAAAAGATAAACTTTAAAAAGCCAGCCCTGCCGATCATTCGCAAAAAGTACAGCCTACCCTCGTGGCACCCCCATTATAAAAATTAAATTCCACTACCAAATGGCTCTTGTAATGCTAACTCTAACCTTTTTGCCTGCTCAGCCTTTAAAAATGCAGCACGTTCTTCCATTGCCTTGTCCGCAGCTTTTATTTCTGCCTGAACCTTGCCTACCTCTGCACTCATTGCAGCAATGTCATTCTTTTTCTTAGCATCGGACTGTGCCACGAGGCTCCTCTGCTCTGCACTTTGGTGCACAATACGACCCTTGTGCCTCACAAACGAGCCACGCGATGGTTTCTCAACTTTTGCAGCACCATGTTTTGCCTTGGAGTGATTCAGCTCGGCTGCATGTGTTGAAAACCTCTTCCCACATCCATTCCGACACTCGTATTCGCGAATCAATATATGACTCCTCTGATGCGTTGTCACCGAAGATACGTCAAAGTTTGAGTAATTGCAGTAAAAACACTTGTGCAGCTTGTAGTCGCGAGTATACCCACCACCTGACTTTACATTACTATGGCAGCGATACTGGTGCACATGGTACTTGTTGTAGCTCACGATTTGCTTACAGTCCGGGCAGATCCCTTTCTTGTCGAGCTTATGCCGAATCATCTGCGGATATGTTGTGTTTATGCGCGAAGAGAAATGCGCGTTGACCAACCCTGCCTTGCAGAGGTGACCACGAGGTAACATCTGGTTACAGTGTGGGCATTTCACAACCTGTTTCCGCACACAGTCGTGACAAAGCCCACCCTTCAGTTTTCGCTTCTTGACAGTCGCACCACAACTGCAGGTGCCCAGAGCTTTTGCAGCGCATTCTGCACAAGGGACCACAGCAAACGCACCACCGCACTTGCACTTTATCAGCACCTCGATGTTGCCTGGTGTCACATTGACCGAGCATTTCAACCCTATATTGCCCCACCATGCAGAAGCATCTGCAACACTCATCGGATCGAGCAGACGAAAATGCTCTCCCACAGGCACCATCACCTTTGTACCCTTTTGTCGCTTTGCACACGTTTTGACTTGGAGCGCAATGCGGCGCATCTCCAACGGAAAAGAATGCACGTAATTTACTGTCGCAGGGAAAATATGGATATCGCAACTCGTCTTCCCACACGGACACTTTTGCACCAGTAATGGCAGTCCAGAGGACCCCTGCAAGATGTGATTTCCAAAATGTGCCTGCAGCACGATAGACTCTTGACCCAGCACCACATTACCAATCAATTCTCGACCCGCAGGGAACGTGCACACGTCTGCCCACGGCTGCGCTGGTAGGACAGAAGTCGATGACACGACCACTATCTGACCTCGAGCAAGCCACCAGCTTTCGGCAGCCTGTATTGTCATCACTTTCTCAGTGGCAAAAGCGAGTCCAAGTTCTCCAAACAGGTCCATTTCCGAGGGGATCACATGAACCGAACATGCAGTCGAACCACAAGGACAAAGGCGCTCCACACGCCAGCGCTCAAGAGACTTGCTGTATGAAAGGCGAAAATATGGCTCATCGTTCTCGTAGGACCCCCCGAACTTGGCTCGCAGCTCGGCAAGCTGATCCTCGTACCCCGAGGGGGCATGTCCCATCGTGTAGCCTTTCGGGAAGTCGCAGATACCAGCCCATGGCAGGAGATCTTCCCACTCGGACATACTCGGCATGTCCGACATTGTGCGTGACATCGGGCAAATACACCACAATGGTTTACAAAATACACTACAATGATCAATTGCGTTTATGTGTTTTAATATGACACCCGGATTTATTCAATATTTTCCACCCCTTCTGACATTTCATGAGATGACACACTCGAAGCAGAATGTCCATCTGTAGTAAACATCATCGGAGGATCAGAAACCCTACGAGACCTACGAGGCACCTTGGAGCGAAGATCAGGAATAATGTCAGCTCGAACAGGCTGCCGGCACTCGGGGCAAGATCCATTTGGCACCCAGTCTGCAATACAGTACGTGCAGAATACATGACACCCAATCCAGTAAGTCGGACCACCCAAGAAACGTCCCTCAGGAGTTTCCACCCTTGGGTTGGAATTCCTGAGGGACAGATTGCACAGGCTTGACACCCAGGGGGGTCAATATGTACCTTTTATACTTAGGGTGATTTTTGGGAGTGAAGGGTTCATGCGCGTTTTTGGGGGTTTCTTACGCTGGTAGTGTTATGTATTTGGCTATGGGGAAGGTTCTGAGGGTTCTTGCGCTAATGTCAAACTCAGTACATACACGTACACATACAAGTACACAGTACATACAAGTCTAAGCCTAAATTCCGTTGCGTACTTGTGAATTTCATATGGCAAAAAATAGCCATTCAGTTTTTCCCGCAGGGAGTTGATCTCAAACCGATATCTTTGCCTTGTGAGTGTATAGTCGTACAAGCTGTTTGCCTGGTGCTTTCTCGACGCCTGCATTCACTTGCAGGTTTTTTGTTTTTTTTCGATTTTTTGGTTTTTTTTTCCGTGTTTATTTCTGCTGAGAGGGACGCAGGCGCTGACAAAACCACTTTACCCTCGTCTCCTCAAAAGTCCCCCCTCTTTTTTTTTATCCGCAGCGCAAGAATCTACAAGGGA
>JGI20158J14315_10000939_pt1 | contig 21838 bp, 12 predicted proteins | sample COG_08_FD_14315 | JGI IMG/M metagenome (IMG submission 14315)
TAGTCCAGGTGTCTCCACCGTCTGATGAGTAATGTACATCGTGACCTTGACCAACATACAATACATCTTCATGTGCAATAATCTCCTGATAAGCACTCGCACTAGCTCTACTTGTTACCGCTGTTGTCTCATTTAGAAGTTCTATAGAATATGCTTTACCACTATCATCTGCATTTTTAAATACATCTATACCTTTGCTGTCAAAAAATCTTCTAAAGTCATTAGTGCCTTGTTGTCTTTGGTGTGCTTGATCTAAACCTGCACCACCTGAAAAATCAGATCTTGCAAATGATTGACCAAACTCTGCTCTAAATTCTTCAGGTACTTGTGCTGTGTTAACCTGTTGCGCAGATAATGGTGCAGTAGTAATAGTTAATTCTCTACCTGGTGCTACTGCTAGACGTAAAAGTATATCAGTAATACCATCAGATATTTGTGCCTGGTATCCAAAAGCTAATGGGTTAGAAACGTTTGACGTTGATGGTAAAGGCATTAGGTAAAAGTTATTCCGTAAAGTTCCACACCTTGTGGGAATCTTGACCTCTGTTCTCTTCTCGCTCTATCTAGTAAAACACCATAGTATCTAAGTAAAGCATTTCTTAAACGTTCACCTGATCCAACAGGTACTCCTCTTTGTTCTAAGTTTTCTGTAATATAGTTTTGTGTTGTTGCGTCAACATCAAGTTCTGATAATAACTGTGCAACAGCACCAACCATGACTATCTGTTCGTGGAAATCTTCTAATCCTGATACTGTATTTAGATTTGTAGTTTCATCTGTTGGTCTTGTAAACTTTGAAGCATATACAACATAAACAGTTTTACCTGAAGTAGGTCCTGAAGGGAATTGTACTGCTGCTTCTGTTGTAGATCCTGCAAAGTCTGTTAACAACTCTAATGGTATGTCACTGTATACTGTTGTATTTGCTGTACTGTTGTTAATCTTTGATTGTAGTATTCTTTGTGTACCTGCAGGCATTTCAACAAATTGTGTAGAAGCTGTTGTAATAGTAGTTTTTTTTATTGCATACAATGCAGGGAACAGTCCGATTACTTGATCACCAATAGCATTAGCTACGTTAAGTCTTGGGTATTTAGGTTTTAAAATAATGTCAGTATCTTCTGTATGTTCTACTGCTGTAGATCCTAACCTACCACGTTCAACTGTAATCTCACGTGATACAGTATTGATGTCTTCAACCATTACAAGTTCACTGTCTATTTCTAAAACTGATCCTGCACCAATAAGTTCTTCTTCTTCAGGTGTAAACAATCCTTCTTTATATTTAAGTGTTGTACCTGCAGCAGTTATACCCTGTCCACCTGTAATAGTGTCAAGGTTAGCTACTTGTGATAAGGGTTCTTGTTCCTCTACAGGTCTAAGATACTCTCTGTAAGTTCTGTCAATAAGTTGACCAAATGTTGACAAAGGTCCTCCTAAGCAGTTCTAAATATTAATTTAATTTTTCTGTCTGCAGCTTCTGTTCCATCTGAAGTAATCCTAAGAAAACCACCGCTAGCAAAAGCCCAACCACTAGGATCTACACGTGTCGCATTACCTGCACTCACTGTGTATGATACCTCTGTCCCGTCAGTTTCAACTACATCTACCCATGATGATCCATCTACTGAAAAATCAAAAGTAATGTTAGATCCAGTCATAGCACTTGGGAATACAATCCCTGCTAAGAGCATGTTATCTACGTTGACTGATGTACTGTTACTTGCGTCATCTGAAATGTCTATTAAAGCTACTTCGCTTTTACTTCTACCGTATACCATATTGTAAATTCTAACATACTCAAAACACCGCTATGGTGGAATAGCGGTGTTTGAGTAATTAATGAATAGGGATTAACCTACTACGTTATCAATTGCACAGTGATATTGTTGAGGTCCGAAGTCGAACGCCATTTCCATATATACTGCTTTAGCAATTCTTGCTTGATCGTTTTGATCTAAGTCTCTGACAAACATAGTTCCATAACCTGGAATGTTAAGGAATACTGGTTTGACGAAACTAAGGTCAACGATAAATGCTTGCTTAGATCCTGCTATAGTACCTGCAGGCAAGACATCGGATAATGCTAGACCGATAGATCCAAATGGTGTAACCACTGTATCAATGTCAACACCTCCAATGTTTCTGTCTCTTGGTAAGATACCATAATTCACAGAACCAACTGTAGCTTTAATTAACTCTTTGTTTAGATCCAACAACATTGTTGGGGAAACGAAAAGTACTGGTTGTCTCATTGGCGCACCTGCGTCATAGAGAGTTTTCATTGCTGAAGCAATGATGTCCCAGTTAATTTTTTGAGCTGCAGGTGTTCCTGCGCCGTCATCGTTATTGACGGAGTTGCCGCCTGATAAGTCTTGGTGTGCTTTAAGACCTCTCATCTGACGGTTACCTGAAGTACCATCAGCATAAGTTGCGTTAAATGCTGCCCACTCTACTTTCTTTGCGACTTGTTCTAATACTAATTCCATCTGATAAGCTAACTCATCATTGATTGGACTTGTTCCTGCTAGTGCGAGTGCAGGATCAGAGTTCTTGTAGTTTCCTGCAAGATCAAACGGTACGATTTCGCCTGAAGCTGCTTGTGCAGTATAAGATACTTGCGCGGCTTCATGGAAAATCTGTAGTACACCCTGTTGTGACGCTCTGCTTCTACCTGAATAGTTAGGTGATCCACCTTCATCATCAGGAGTAACAGCTGTAATCACTGCATTGTCTTGTGTTTGGAATTGGAAGAATGTCGAGTTAATCGCATTCCCACCATTCAAACCACCTGCTGCTGCAAGTAAAGGTGTTCTATGAGGTGTGATCTTGAAAAGTTCACCAGTAAAGTTATTAACGTCACTAGCTACTATTGGATTTGCACCTGATATTGCTGCCATGTTTTAGCTGCCTTTCTACTCTTTCGAGTTATTTTTTCTTTGCTTCTTCTTGTAAAGCTATTTTTGCTCTAAGACTATCTCTTACAGATGTGTCTCCACTTGCAATTACGTCTTGCATTTTCTGTGTCCAGTCAGCAGGTGTTTGTGCAACAGAATTTTGTTGTATAGTTTGTAACTTATCGTCACTATCAGCGATCTTTGCAGCAGCTACTTCGTTGTTCTGCTGTACATTAGTATCGATGTTATAGTTTTCTTTAAGCCATGATCCTAGTTCGCCAGTGTTTGGTTTTCCGTCATAAAGATCGAAAGCCATTTTACCAGTTCCTGAATCAGGATCTAATCCAACATCTTTAAAAAGCGAAGTCTTAACTACACTCTTTAATTCTTTATTCTCTTGTTCAACTGATTTAAGTTTTTCCCTTAAACCTTTTATGCCGTCATTGTTTTCCATGCCGTCCATTGTTTGCTCGTCTGTCATTGATATTCTCCATTTCTCACACGATTACACTATTCTCCAATAAGGTGTGGTACATATTGGGAGTGGTTACAAAATTTAATTACATGTTGAATTGGCGCTGCAACATACGCATACAACACCTCTACGAATTTATTACGTAGCTAGGACGTAGGAACCCTAAGCTAGAGTGTCGATCTATTATTTACTTGGCGGATACTGACCACGCCAATACAAATAGTATAACACATAAAATCGCTGTTTTAGATTTTTTTTATTGTTCGACTAATCCTGTCACACCTGCTTGTGTAGCAGCTGCGCCTTCAGCTCTTGTAAAGACTGACGCTTGTTCTGATTCTAATCTCTCTTCTAGTTGTGCTGCAGTACCTTCACCGAATACTTCTGATTCAATGAACTCTGATAGACCAAAGATATCTTCTCTTCCTGTAAATCTTTTAGCAAGTCTTTGTAATCTAGGTAACCTAGCTTCTGCTCTTTGTGCTATCTGTTGCGCACCTGTGCCGCTAAGTCCTGCACTAACTAAACGTTGTGCTTGATCTGCAGATATAGTCAAGTCTTCTTCACCAAAAGCACCACCTATTTGAGATACTTTAACTCTTTGTTCTATTATGTCTGATGATATATCTTCACTAATAAAAGAAGCAAATATAGCTTCATCAGTTAGATCATCTGTTGATGGAAATATACCAGGATAGTTTTGTACGTAGTATTGTTTGACAGCGTCAAACTGTGTGAACAACGATGTATATGCAGTATCTAATCTGTTAGCAAAAGTACTAGGATCTACATCATTAGTGAACAAATCTGTCATTTGGTTTTCAAAGTAATCAGGATTTAAGTTGTAATCTTCTAAGTATGTTCTGTAATCTTCTTTGATCTTTATGTAATCTAATTCAGGTGTATTACTCTCTATTCTAAGTGTTGTACCATCATCTCTAAAAATTCCAGGAAACCTATCTTTGTATGCTTGTGTAGTACGCATACCTCTTAGTGCTTCGTCTGCGTCACCACCATTAACATTGTATTCATCTATAAATAAATCTAATAACTCTTGACCTAAGAAACCATAATTAGCTTGTGCAAATTCTTTGACGTTAAATTTTTCTACAGGATCTCCTGGTACTGGTGCTACTTCACCACCACCGCTGCTGCTTCCACCACCACCTGTTGCACCGAGATCTTTTAAGAATGTTCTACTAACTACATTACCATTAGCGTCTCTAGTAATAGAGTAAACAAGTAACCTTCCATTTTCTACAACAGTTTCATCACTTGTAATATTATTACTTGTAACTACAACTTCTGTCTCTTCATTACCTAGAAGTTCTTCTACTGGTGTTTCTATTACTGCAGGTGGTACTACTGCTGCAGCTGCTGTTGCTTGTTCAGCTACGTATCGATCTGCAATAGCTTCTACTTCTACTTCTGATGGTCTATCATTAGCCATTGTTGCAGGTCCTGCTGCAACAGCTACTGGACCAGTTTGTCTTGAAGCTGCAATTGCTTGTCTATCTTCTTCAGGTAAGAAACTTACTAACCTATCAAATATACTTGCCATTATCTAAACGATCCTCCTCCTGTTGCTCGCGCACCTGCTTTACCAAAGTTATTTTCTAGATCACTCATTATTTGATCTCTATATGCTTGCGTACCTAGATCTGCTGCTGCTGCGAATGCTATATCTTTACGTTCTGCTATATCATTAGTAGCAGCAAACTGTTTCCATTGTGCAGTGGTTTCGTCTGCTTTTTGTCCTGTTATGCTTACCCATTCACTTCTTAAACTTGGTGCTATCTCTTCATATGCTTTAACGTTAGTACCTTTGTACTGTGCGTATGTAGTTTGAAATTGATCTTGTAACTTAGGTAAAAACTCTTGTGTAAAAGCTGTAGGATTATCTGCATAGTCTGCAGTAAGTTGTTCTAAGTTAAAGTTATCTGATGTACCAGGACCGAGTATTGAGTTTATTGTGTTCTCCATTTGTCTTGTAAGTTCTATAGTTTCTAAAGTCTTGCCTTCTAATGCAGCTTTAACTTCAGGATCTAATGTAAATCTAATTAATGGATTAGCTAACTTTTGTATTGTATTGTTAACATCGTTATCATCAAAGATACCGTACTGTTTTTTTTGTGTAATAGCGTCAATGACTGCAGGATCTAATGTTGTTAAACCTGATGATAACATCTTACCTATAATCTCTTCACGTGTCTTTATACCATTTGCACTAAATGTAGCAGGATCTTTGTGTGCTGCATTCATCTGTTGTCTCTCTGTAGCTGTATGCTTTAGCCACCAGGTAGTTTGTGCTAGTTCTGATTCTCTAGCTGTCCTACCTTCTTTAGCTGCTTCCAATGCAACGGCAAGATAATCATATTGACCTGCTGCATTCTTGCTAAAGATATAAGGTTTGTACTTAGACTCTTGTTCTAATGCTTCAACGAAGTACTCATAACCAACTGCACCTGCTTCCATACCACCATGTATAGACGCTAGTTGAGTATGATCTCCAAAGTAAAAACTGTTTGTATAGTCATCAGCTGTAATATTTGAACTACCTTCTGTACTATAAACTTCGCCATTCTTTGTAATGACTACGTCAGGTGTTACAGTACCTGTAGCTGTAATTTCTTTTAGGTCTTTAACCTTGTATCTAAATGTAAAGTTCTGTAGTCCTGGCGATAGTTCTGCTGCTTCTTTTGGTAGTTTATAGACAAGATAATATATTGATTGTCCTGACTCATTAATTTCCTGCCATACTTGTGTATCGCTCGGTAACTGCGGTATTAAATTAGCTGCCATATATCCCTGCAAATGGTTTAAGTTTTTCTATTTTACTATCTGCAAAATCAGTCATATCTGCATTGTCTCTCTTTAAAGTAGTGTATGCGTCCATCAAAGTTTTTGCTCTATCATTTATATTAACAGGCATTTTTCCTCTCATTTCCAATATACGTAACATGTCTGCGGTGTTCTTACGGTTCTCACTCATAAGATCCTGATCCCACGTACTGTATACACGCTCTTCATTAGCAGCTTGCACTGATCTATACAGATCTTTAAAACCTTTATCGTTACCATTCTTATAATTATCGTAGGCATTCCAACCATCGAAACCATTATCATTGAATATTGTGTCAGCAATGATCATATGTTTATCTATATTGTTTATGTCTTTAAGAAAACCTATAGCTTCATCTCTATTTTCTTCAAATAGCTTTGCACCTATAGCGTTACGTTCAGGTACTGAAGTACCTTTATCTATTTCCTCTGCATATTTTTTATCCATGACCATCATTACATAAGTTTTGTTAACACCACTAACATCTATTTGCATAATGCCGTAGCTTTCACCACTATCTGGTACGTTATATTCTGCATGTGCGTTGTATGGAACGTTATTAATGTTTAATATCTCACCATCTTTAGTGCGATTATCTGCACTCTCAACACCAAATACTGTAAGCAATTCATCTGCCATGTCTTTGCCATTTCTATACCATGCTACTTTTTTTCTTTTGTTTAAATCTCTACTATTGCCATCTCTATGATTCATCATTGCTTCGTATATCCTATTAGGATCTACTACACCTATACCATCTTCTCTGTATTTTATAAGTGGATATGATCCACCACCTTCTATAACTGGAAAACTTCTTGCGTCAAACATATTATCTCCTACCTGGATTGTACTTAGGAAAATTAGTACTGTCAGCAACATCTAATGGTCTCCCGTATTTATCTTCTACTTTTGGTAAACCTGCTTCATATTCTGATTCTAGTTGTGAAACAAGTCCTGATGGTATACGTATGTTCTTACCATTGTAACCTTTTTCTTTTAGTTTAGTAGATACATACATATCTCTTTTAACATTGTAAATCCAATCATTCATACCGAACCCATCTTTGACAGTATCTAATGCTGATATAGCACCTTCTTTAATACTATCAAACATTGGTCCGAGTAACTTATTGTTCTTTGCTTCTTCAACTAATGGATTAATAGCTTCTCCCAATATACCAATAGTTTCGCTAGTTGCACCTGCTAAAGTACCTGAATCTTCAGGTGAACCATATAGGTTTTCAAATACAGTATCTGTTTTAGTTGGATCATATATGTCTTGTGCAACATCTGCGACTGCACCACCTATAGTTTCAGTAGCTTCTCCTACACCTGTTGTCTTTGATATAAGCATATCTAGCATAACTGGCGCTAATACAGCAGCGTCAAACAGATCAAGCCCATTACCTAATGTTTGTAGTAAACCATTTCTCGTTGCAACTTTTGCTACATTTTCTGCAGGTACTTGTGCAAACAATTCATCCATAACTTTAGTTGCATGGTTTTGTACTACGTTATCTGTCACATCTCCAAAAATAGATTGTCTTGCAATAAGTTCTCTAAGCTCGTCAAAGTTTTGTAAAAATACACCATCAATTGCTGTAGGATTTATTTCATTAAGATTGTAAAACCTTTCGTCATTAATATTTAATTTACTATACAAATCTAAATACTGTTGTTTTTTTATATCAGTAAGTTCTTCATTTTGCATAATTGTTTCTATAGGTATAAAATTAGAAATTTGTTTAATACTGTTATCATCAAGATCATTAAGACCTATTGTACCCATATTTATCTCATCGAGTAAAAATAAAGTATCCTCATCCAATTCTGTTGCCTTAATATCAAAAGTTGTTTTTCTTGGTATTCCTGTACCAAACTTATCACCTGGATCTACTATACCAAAGACATCGTGAAAATTATTTCTTCTACGACCACCGCCTGTACCTGCAACTATTTCTATACCACTTTGAGATAGAGATTTTAATAAAGCTATATCTGCGTATTTAGTTGGATTTCCTCCTGGTATTGGAGTGCTTCTAGTTTGTCCATTCATCTGATTTAAAAAGTTTACAAGGTCTCTATCTCCATCTTTAAAACCAAAAGATTCGTAAACTAAATCATCTACTAACTTACTTCCACCATTTTCATTAGGATTATAGTCTCTAAAATTACCATCTAAATTTTTTGCTTCATAGCGTAGTGCATGTTTTTGTCTAATTACTTCAGCTGCTATAGCCATATCTTGTAGGAGATTATCACTTATGCTGATTCCATTCCCACCTTTTGAAATATATTCATATCCCATTTCAGTTGGTAAATCTTTAAAAAACTCTGCTTTAAGTTGTGGGTAATCATTTAGATACTCTGTAATATTTTTAATGGACAACAATTCAGAAATAGCTTGATGTGAACCTAGTGAAGCAGGATCTACTTGCGTTGCAGCAAATTCAAACATATCTTCAAATTGTATTCTTTTATATGGAAAAAACTCATCTGCTTTTGCAGTAAATAAAACGTGTCCTGCTGTAGTTCGTCGTTTATGGTACCATTCGGGAGTTATAAATGTTGTAGGATCATCAGGACTCATTCTAAAATCACTTTTTTTAATATACTCAAATGCTTCATTATATAGTTCAGTTGATATTGCTTCTCTTGGTCTAATCATTCCTGCCATAATATCTTGCATATTGCTAAAGTTTATATTAAATTCATCTTTGCCTTTAAGAATATTTTTAATAGCAACTTCCATACCTTCATCGGTACTCATAATATTTGTATAATATTTTTTAATTGTCTCTCTTGCAGGACCATCTTTTCTTGCGTCAAGTAACATTTGAGAAACTTTTCTATCTGCTTCTTCAGTTCTTATAACTTGGAAATCTCTACCTGTTGCTGCTTTGTGTAAATCCTCTATTAAAAAATCAAGTGCCTCTTCTGATAACACATGTTCAGGACTAGAGTTTTCTATAATCTGTGCTAATAGTTTTGTAACATTAGGATTATTGGTTTGTCTTATAATTGGCATGTCTGTATGTAATATTGAATTTGGTTCTGCATTAAATTTTATTTGCATAATACCTGGATCAACTAACAATGTTTTTTCATTATAAAGATTACTAGAAATTACACTTTTTAAATAGTTTCCTTCTTTAGGATTTACCACTACTTCTAAACCAATTTCACGTAAATCACGATTCATCATGTCTATTAAGTCTGTATCATCTACATCTAAAATATCTTGGTGATTTAATATTTGATATACTGCGTCATACACTTCTCTATTCATAGTACTTATTGTTCCTGGAGTACTTCCACCTGTTGCATATGAAGCTGCAAGAAATGGATTTGAAGTTGTGTACATATAATTTAAACGTAGTTGTTGTGTTCTGTATTTTCTAGGATCTAACCAATCAATATTATTTTCGTAGGTGATACGGTTTAAAAATCCTTGCATAGTATTATCAAATTCCATCATAGGTGCAGTTGTTCCAAAATTTGTAGCAGGTAGATATGTTTGTAGTATGTCTAATACTTTTCTACCTTTTGCATTGAGACCGTTACCACCGTGATAAACCATCCCACTTAAATTACCGTCTGCAGTTCTAACTAGCTTCTGAGTATCTAACATAGCTTCAGGCATTGCAGGTGAATTGTTTTTATAGTAATCCCATGCAGGTGTATATATTTCTTCAGGAAATGTTTTTTTATAAAACTCGTTATTTTTATTTCTAATAGATTCCATTGCATTTCCTATTTCAGGGTAGTTATTTTTTTGATACTCAATAAGATCATTAACTGCAACATCTATACCGTCTCTAGAAATATCTGGATTGTTAGGATCTAAGTAAGCAAAACGTGCAGCGTCAGTATCATGTCCTGTTAAATAATACAAATTGTCGTCTGCTTCTTCCACCATTACTCGTGTAAATGATTCTTCAATTATTGTTTTAAATTCTGGACTATCAATAATTTTATCTGCATTTTGTTGCATAGCAGCTATGACTGGTGTTATCTGCATGCCTTCGTTTAATTTTCTTTTTAATAAAGATCTGTAATATCTTTTAGTATATTCTTGTANTAATTTTGTAACGCGNTTTTTACCTTTATCAGTTAGGTCTGCGTCAAAAATAAACTCGCTGTTCATCATTTGATTTCTTGTAGGTACTACATCGCCTTCAATATCTGCAGGACCTATTGTAACTATTGATGGATGTTTTATTGCAGTGTGCATAATATCTATAAATATAAAGTCAGGTCTCATTTGATCCATAGCATNAAATCTTATACCATCGCCATAATCCATTTTACCCATTTGTCTAATGCTATCAATCATTGCTTTGTTTTGACGATCAATAACATTGTTACCTTCTATAGGTATTATTGGTTGACCAACTTGTTCACGTACTACATTACTACCGTTTATAATATCAACGTTTCGTTTTGCAGCAGCTTGTGTTTGTATTTTAAGTTTTTCAACATCGTCATAATCATATACATTTGTGCCTTTAATTATTGTAGCCATATTAGATTTATCAAAATATTTGTTCTTTAAAGAAATTGTTAATGCGTCTTCTACAAACTCTGTGTGTCCGAATGCAAGTTCTGCTGATCCGTCAATAACATCTTCGAGTTTTATCCATTGATATGATAAAGCGTCATCTGCTGCTTTAGGTTTCCATTCTGTAAATGTAGATACTACTTGACCGTCAACTATCTCGTCATTCTGTAAATCTTTAATTATTGTAAAAGCACCGCCAACGTTTACACCATTAGCTGCTCTTGCGTCCCAATCATATCTATTGTATTTAATAGGTAACGGTTGTGAAGCTCTAATAAATTTACTTTCTAAACCAACTTCTTCAACTGCTTCACGCAATGCTTCTTGTGCAAAAATTAAAGAAGCACTTCCTCTTTCGCTAGGTAAAAATTTACCCTCAATTCCAAAATAAAACTCCTGCAAACGTCCTACTTCATTAGGATCAACAACACTTCTAATTATTTTTTCATCAGACATTTCTGCTTCAACTATGCCACCAGGTAAAGCAAACAAGTCTCTATGTGGACCGCGCTTACGTTTAATAACAAGTAGTTCTACAGTTCCATCTTGTGCTTCTTTAAAAATTACATTGTCTGCTGTGTTCTGACGATCTTTAAATTTCTCATACACAAAGTCATTGTTCACTTCTGCAACATCGTCAGATAGTCCTTCGTCTAATTGCAAACTCTCTCTTGCAAATCTCGAACTTTGTGGATCTCCTTCGTAATTATAAAATGCTGAAGCTGTATCATCATCAAGATCAAATCCCATGTTTCTCCAAAAGCTACTACTGTATGCTGATTCTAAAGTTTTATCTAATAAAGTAATAGGTACATTTATTTCGTCTGATAATTGTTTTAAAGCGTCAACCATTTTTCTACCAATGCCTTGACCTTGTGCTTCAGGTTTTAAATAAAATGATTCTATATATATTTCATTACCATTGATTATATTTCCACTTGTTAAATCAAAATGTAAACCGCTGCCATCTCCTGCTTCACTAGCAGTACTATCTAAGAACTCTCCATATTTTTCTTTGAGATCATCAAGAAGTTGCATAACCTTATCTTCATTTGATAATTGACTAATATTATCAGGCACAACATCTGCTGCTGCAGCTTCTACAGTATCTGGTACTTCTACTTCACCTAGCAATTCTCCATATTGTTCATACTGTTCTTTGTCTATTTGTTCCATTGCTTTGACTATATAGTCAGGTTGAAAATTACGACTTAAAGTTGTACGTATTCTTTCCGATATAACAGGACCTTTGTTGGTTAATGCCATTTCTATACTAGAAGTACTATTAGGAAATATTTCATCTAGCTTATCACCGACTAATGAAACTATTGCAGTCCTATTATTAACATCTACTGTCTTTGTGAATAAATTATTTGCTTCTTCTAATGTAGAAAATTCTCCTAATTCTAAAAAAAATATTTCAGATGTTTGGTTGTAAATTGCAGAATCGGGTTTTCTCATAGGATTCAAACCACCTGACTCTACTGTACTTTGATCTCTTAATGATAAACGAAAACCTAACAATTCCTCAGTGTTATCACCAACAATAGGTTCTATAGCTAAACTTAAATCGTTCCTCGCTTGTGAACCTTTACCTGCTACTGATTCTAAATCATAGGGACCATATACTAATAAACCGTCTTCTCTTGGTGTAAAACCTTCTGCTAGTAAATCGAGATAACTGTTGTCGCCTGCATTAACATAATCTAATAAACGAACACCACCGTATTTTTTTTCAATTGTTTTTTCGATTGCAGCTTTTATTAATCTATCTAAATGCTCAAACACTAAAGCGATTCTAGGATCCATTATCTTCCGATCATGTTATCGAATTGATCTAATGAACTAAACAAAAAGCTAAGATCATTCTTTTCTTGTATACCTCTCTGCTGTGCTGCTAGTTCAGGTTCAAACTTTTGTTCTGCAAATGCTGCTAACTCTTCACTTGGCGTACTTGGTATAGAAATACTATCAGGTGCGCCAGGAAATAACCTATTAGCTAAATCAAGATTCTTACTATATTCTGCACTTGCTGTCTCATAATCTTTATCTGCCCCTATATAGAAATCACTAAAGGCAATAAGTTCTGCGTCTGTAAGTTTACGTGTAACTCCTGCAGCTCTTAGTGCATTGTCTATTTCTCCTTTAATAAATCCTGGAGATGGTGTTGCATATACTTTAGGTGCTAAAGGTGGTTTTTTAAAGTAACGTTCCTTCTCACTGTTAAGTTGTGAATACACATCTATCATGTTTAAGTTTGCGTCAACCATAGCAGAGTACATTCCTTGTGATGTTTTACCTTGCCATGCACCTTGTTCTAAAAAGAAGTCTTCAGCAGTTATATAACCTGCTTGCATTAAATCTACTTGAACAGCTTTTATTTCTTGTGGCGCTAATGAGATCCATGATATTTTTTGTGTACCATTCATACCTGGTCCTTGACCTGATATGTGATCTGTGCCACCATAGAACTGACCTTCAGGAATATTACCTGCATATACTTGCTGCGGTAACATAGCGTCCTTCATTTGTGCTGCTGTAGGATCTCCGTCTTTAAAAGCGTCTGCTACATCAGGTTGTTTATATATTGCATAGTCAGGTGAGATCCCTCCAAAAATATCATATTCAGGTGCATTAGCTTGTTGCGTATTAAAATCAATCCACTGTTCTAATTGTGCATTAATTTCTTGTTTATCACCTGATACGTTGATAATAGTTTTAGATGGATCACCTTCTACTTCTGAATTAAGTAATTGTAATTCATCATAGCTTAGTGTCTGTACTTCTCCAGTACTTGTACCGTCAGGTCTATTGATACCAACAGCTACCTGGAATGTATCACCAGTATCTAATGCTGTATTAAATTTACCACTGTCATTAAAGGTTTCAGCACCATATAAGTAATCTCCAGTATGATCGTAGTATCCTGACTCATCATTAAAAGTCATAACTGGCTTTGTTAATATTGTAGGTTTAGCAAATCCAGGATATTTTTTATAATCTTTACCTTCTGTAGGATAAAAACCCTCTGTCATATCTCTAGGTGGATTGTTAAGAAACCATTCATTGAGATCTTCTGTTACATAGATCTGTCCACCTTCACCACGTGGTGGTCTGACTATAACACCTAATGTGCCTGTCTCTTCAACTATTTGTTCTAGTTTTGTATTTAGATAGTCATAATAGTTTTTAGCATTCTCTGAACCTTCAGGACCTTTAAGACCTGCAGCAACATCTAAACCTCTATATATATCTGCTGCAAACTTTTGTTCTTGTGGTGATTTAGGATTTCTCCATGTCTTAGACTCTGCGTTATTATTTACTGCTTTATTAAATGTAGCAAGTGTAGGGTTAGCAGTGGATTGTCCCATAACACCACTAAATGCAGACTCAAAACTTATAAGCTGATTAGACATCTGTGCTTGTACTTTGTCATACATTGCTAGATCGTTATACACCTTAGCAATAAACAATTGATCATTAGATTCTTTGACTAATGCAACAAGATCTTTATATATCTGTTCATTTTCTGTAAAACCACGCTGATCTATAATACTTTGTACTAGCGCCTGTTTAAATTCTTCTGTCATTAAATATCCTCTGTACCAGGTACGTTTGGTAAGTACACACCATATTCATTAAGTGTATCATAGTCATACTGTAAATCTTCTAAGAAATCTGTACGTTCCTGGAATAAAGGTAGCAATACACGTTCTGCTAATATTTGNAAATCAGGGTTCTTATTTATTAACATACCTATAGTATCACGTAATTGTTGACGTTCTTTTAACATAGTCCTTGATGTTTTCCAACCTTCTTTAGATAAACCAACAACTAATGCACGTTTTTCTAATGTCTCTATAAAACCTAATACAACACGTAGATCTTTACCTACTGCTGTTTGGGATAGTGTTCTACTCTTCTCCCAATTTTTAAGCTCTTCAAATTGCATATCTAATGTAGATGTTTGTGGTAATCCAGGTATTGTAGAATCGAATCCTGGAAACTTAGATCTAGCAATATCTCTAGACAATGCCATTTCTCTCTCACGCATTTGATTCTGATATGGATCTGTTATGTCATATGTCTGTAGAGTACTTACTCTCTTATCTTCCATAAAGAAATCACCTAGTCTTTGATTCCTTTTAGCCAACCACTCTTCAGGTTTAAGAGGTTCTCTTTGTTCATTAGCAATTGTTCTTACATATGCTTCATAATCGAATGGACCACCTCCGCCTTGTGGTATTGCATATTGTGCAGTAAAGGTATAGTTCTCAAATATTTCAGGATTCTCTAATTGAAACTTTACACCACGTTCATCTACTGGTCTAGGTTCTATTACTACTGTCTTAGGTGTAGCAATGTCTAGTGGATTAAATCCAAACTCATCAATAAAAAACTTAGTAGCTGAATAGTTATCTCCAGGTGCATACAGAAATTGTCCTGTAACTTCATCTTTTGGTGGTGTCTGCAACATCTCTCTATATCTATCTGCAAGTATTTGCATAGAATAAACATGTCCTGCATTCTTATCGTTGCCTATATCAAATCTAGGGTTAAGTCCTACTGGACCAACAAACTGTGAAGCAGCTTTAATCAAAGTTAAGTTTCTAGCAATAGACCTAGCTTCCTTCATAAGTTCTTCTTGTTGTTGTGAAGTACGATCATCTGAACCATTAGCTTTTAATATTCTATATACGTCAATAGTAGTGTTAGAAGCAATACGTGTTATTTCGTTTTGTCCAACATCTTCGTTGTATGCGTACAATGCCTGGTAGGTATTACGTAACCATGCAGGTACACCTGCTGCTGATATAAGATCTCCTGCTGTTCGTACATCAGGTAATCCATACGGAAATAGAATCTTTTTAGCTTCGTCAAAGTTTGGACTAGCATTAACAAAGAAACTAGCAGGTATAGCTACAGCAGGTCCGATACCAGGAACTATTTCTAATGCTAAGTTAATTGATGAAGCATAACCAGGAAACCTGACTCCTACATTTCGATCTTCACCAAACAATGCGTCTGAAGCTAAGTCGTCAATCATAGGATAATAGAATACTTCTTCACCAGTAACTTCATCTTGTCCTAAGAATCCCTCGCCTTGTACTGGACTAAATGGATTGTCACCACGTAAAGCATTAACTGTTACTTGTCCTCTTCGTGTAATTTCAGGGTTTTCTTTTAATAACTTAGCCCATGTTGTCATAATCTCTATGTACGCTTCGCCGAATGGAAATATGCCACGTAGGTTGTATGCAACCTTTTTACGTTTAGTTAAGTCATACAATAACTCTTGCACTTCTGTTAACGCACGTGCTTTTGCTATTCTATCAATTAAGTCAACGTCACCTGATTTATCTGTAAAACCTAGTAGTTCTGATCTTGTCTCTAAGTTTGAATCAAACAATTCTTTATTGCTTTCTAGTTTTGCTTCTAGATCAAACATATCTTCTTGTAGATCATCTACTCTTTTTTTAACATTCATAGGTACAATGTCATCTTCGTAACTAACACCTGATCCATAAGTACCTGTTATGTCTTGTTCTAACTTAGCTAGTTCTTCAGTCTTATCTGTAAGTTGTTTATCTAGATCACCTTTACGTTTTAAATAAGCTGTTTGAAACTTTTCAAACTCGTCATCTACATCTTGATAGTCCAAACCTGCTTTTACATCACGATCATTTAGTTCTTTAATTTTTCTTTGAAACATGTCAATGTTTATCTCTGTATCAGTTTTACGTAACTTTTGTGCAGGCAATCCAATATCTGCACGTAGAGAAGACATTAGGTTTTCACCAGGTAAGTTTGCATTTAAAGCACCTGATACATTGAACTCTTTACCACCTACAATATAGTTACCACCCTCCATCATTGTGTTACGCATTTTTGCAGACATGTATGGAAGCATATCGTATATTGTTCTCCAGTATGCTTGTCTAAAGACTGGTGACCTAGAAGCATTGTCAGTTCTTTGTCCCATTAAAGCGTCAAATGCTTTGTTAGTATAGAACTCCATCTTACCTACATCATCTATGTAATCTGTTTTACCTACAGCAACAACGTTAGGTAGATCATTTATGTACTCATCTGACATTAAAGTTTTCCTAACATTTTGATATAAAGTGTTATCTCCATTTTGTATGCTATCAAAAAAGTCATCTAAGGTTTCAGTTGTATATTGTTTGCCATCTATTCTATTTAGTCTATTACGTACAAGCATTTCAAATATGTTCGTATTAGCAGTTTTTTCTACAGATAATGGGAATGGTGTTTTACCAAAGTCAAGATCGTCTATGTTCATTTTATTAGCTAGATTTTCTAGTACCTCTAGGTTTTGATCAAAAGCACCACCCGCTAATTGGTTTGCTCTAGCATAGATAGATTCAGTATATGCAAATCTACCACCTGCTGTAGACATCCTAGCTTTATACGTAGGTCCACCTTGTGAATATGCTTCTATAATATCTTGCGCTCTAGAAGAAGTACCTTCTACAAATTCTTTCATTCTTTGATCTCTTTGTTTTTTAGTTAAAGCACCTCTAAACAAATGATTAAACAATCTATCGTAATGTAAATGCGCAACTTCTCTTACAATGCCATCATCAAAATACTTTTGTAATAATTGTGGTCTTGTCTCTTGTGCAGCTAATGCTTCTTCTTTTGTAATAGTATCCATTGGATGTACACCAGGTTTTTTTCTTCTTTTGCCTGCTCTGTAGTTACCACCAAATAGATGATCAAAGTTATTAGATCCATACCTACGTGAACTAGCAGCTTGCCATTCAAGTGCTTCTTCTAACGGGTTACCTAATAAATCTTTAAATTCTACATTCTTGCTTGTCCAACGTGCAGCTTCTGTACTGCTAGGTTTTTTTAGTATGCCTAATGACAATACAGATAACGGTCTGCTAAATATATTGTCATAACCACGTGTATACATACGTAATTGTTCTTCACCAACAACACGTAGTAACCAGGCACCACGTAATAACACGAATGGTTTCCAAAAGTCACCGTAGTAACTATCTATAATTTTTGACATAGTTCCTGATTTAATTTTTGCAGGTAGTTTACTAAACATGTCTATACCTTGTTCTGACGCTTTAGCTCTAATTAAAGACATAGAGTTCATAGCTTTTGCTAATTGTGAAGGATCAGGTAAAGGTATTGTACGTTCGATAAACTCTGTTAATAAATGCGGATCAGGATTAACGAATGCTTTGTTGTCAACAATTGTTTGACTTATCTTTGCACCAGGATTAGCTACGTTGTTACCTGTTACAGAATCTATAAAATATGCACGTAGTTCAGGTAAGTAATCTTCAAAGATTCTGCTGAATGTATATGCGTCTTCTGCATTAACACCATAGTTATCTACTAAATCATCAGCAGTAAACTTAACCATATCTTTTACAACGTTAAATAAACCTGTTTGATCTCCGTCTTCTAAACGTATTGCTCTGTTAAGTATTTGATTTTTAGCAATACCATCCATAGTTGTTTGATCCATAAAACCTTTTAAGTTTGTTACAGCGTCATCTAATTGATTGCTATCAACATATCGATACGGAAACTCTCCTGCATATGTAGATAGTATTCTTGCTGATCTATTAGGACTATCCATAAGTTTTGTCTTAATAACTTTCTTGGCACCAAATAATCTACCAGTACCTTTAGGTACTCCGCCTAACAAGTCTTCTGTAGCACCACCTAAGAATCTACCTATTGCACCTACTGTTGGTTTTTGTCCTGTACCCATAGGTCCAAAAGGATCTTCTAAAAATTCTGTTAGTAAATTGCTAACTGCTGCTTGCTTATCTGCACTTGACTTTGTAAAATCTTGTGATACATCCATAAAAGCAGTAATAGCTTCTCTATCAGTAATACCAGTAAGTTCTATAAATTTATTGGGATCATCTAACTCTGCTAAATAATTAATTAACTTTTTACCACCTTCATCTTTAACGAGGTAATTAGATACTGATCTACCTGATATAAACGGTAAACCCCAACTTTTATTTACAGCACCAATNTATTCTTTTTGTGCTTTAGTCATCTTATCTACAGGTGTATCATTTAANATCTTTTCTAANTAATCAGGTATCTTTAAAGATTTTCTACCTTTTGTAAANGCACCCATGCCTAATGTTAAATAGTTTGCAGGATCTAAGAACAATGCTTTACCCGCGTCTAATACACCTGATACAACATTAAATGTTCTTGTATTAGGTTCTGCAACTTGTAGTGCTAANGATCTGCCTAAAGATATGGGAACTGTACCCTTTTCATTACTAATAGTAAAATTCTCATTACCTTCCTGCATTTGTCTGTCTATAGAAGTTATTGGTGTACCTAGATAGTTTTGTATTATTTGTTCTGCTCTACCTTGATCAAATCCTGATCGTATCATGTATTGGTATTCATCATAGAATTTAGACTGTGGATTCTGTGCGTCAAACGTTTCTGATACAGGTAAGAACCCTTCACCTAAATTTATCTTCTTACCCTTGTTCATTTCACTAAACAATTGTTTAACAGTTGATTTACCGCTTTGTCTATATGCGTCAGCAAAAGATAGATTCTCTGATTTATCACCAAACGTACTTGCTATAAATGAATTGATAGGACGATCTACTGTTGTTCTATATAAATCTTCTAATCCTAAAAATCCTAGACGTACACCTGCTTGTAAAGGATCAAAGACTTTATCTAAAACAGTTTTACTGTTTGATTGTGAAATCATTTTAGATATGTCATTTAAAACCTGTGCTTCAGGTTTAACTTGCAATGTTGTTAAGGATGTAATTACATCAGGTGAAAAGTTAGGATATGCTTTTGCAATTGCACTAGCACGTAGTGCGTCATCTTTAGTTATAGAGTTCTTAGCTCTTTTGTATGTAGCTTGTCTTTGTTGTAGCTCTTTATAAAAGTTAGCTTCCTCCGCAGGATTATCTCTGTGAAAAGTAGCCATTAGAGGTTACGCTGCGTTCTACCTATCTGTCTATCAGAAGCAAATTTAAGTAGTCCTAGAAGTTCTGTAGTAGGATTTACCTCTGCCATCGCTCGTATAAGCATGACATCATCGGGTTCTAAAAATTGATCTTGTGTTGGTGGTGATTGGTACTGTCCTAGATTATCTTCTCCTGGTGCAAATACATCTGCTAACCCTGTAGGTAATCCACCTAATGGTGCAGGACCTTGTTGTGGTTGTGCAGTAAAAGTCTCTTGTGGTTGTTCTATATTTCCTTGTCTTACTTGATCTACAAGTGCTGATTCTTCTCCTGCAGACTCATTAACCATGCCACGTACATCATCTATTGTTGGTGCAACACCATCTGTTCTACGTGATAATTTACCTGGACCACTTACAGCTGCAGGTCTTTTGACTCCGCCTCTACGTCCACGATTCCTACTACTACCAGTTGCCATCTAGATCCTCCTGTTTACCAAAAAATATTATTAAACCTTGTGGTATATATTGTACAATCATTCCTTGTGGCATGTCAGAGATCTGTGGTTCTTCTGCAAACAATTCATCTTCGTGATCAGATATTTCTAGCTCTGTTTTTTGCCATACATCAATTAAACAATTACTGACTATCTCTCCAAATATCATATTCACTTCTTCGTTAGGCGCCACCTTGTAAACCTCCTAGTAATAATGATCTCACATCAGGTGCAGGTCCAGGTTGTGGTTGTTGACCACCACCCATCATCTGCTCTAATAATGCAGCTTCACCTTCAGGTACTTCAGGTTCTGTAGCTGTATAAAATTTATCTAATATTTTTTGCATTTCGTTAGGACTCTTGTATATCTGTACTAATGCCATTGTTGCTTTAGGATCTCCTTGACTTGCTTGTATCTTTAATGTCTCAAACAAAGTTCGTTCTGCTTCGTCTTTAAGTATTCTATCATTTATTTTCTGTACGTTATCTAAACCGTCCATGTTTTCTTGAAGAGTCTCTTTGTCTATAATACCTGCTTGTAATAACTGTAAACCTGACACAATCTTTGTAGGTTCATCGAATCCTGCCATGACACCATAGATACGCCTTGTCTTGTACATACCTGCAATATCAGTAGATGGTGTATAGTTTTCAGCGTATGCTGTACCATTTAGATAACCTGCTAATGGTTTTTTAGTATTTCCATTAAGCGCCTGATCCATTTCTAAACGTTTATAATCAAGCTCTTCTATTGCTGTTTTAAGTGATAGCTGATATTCTTTTACGTTTAGATCAACGGATGATAATAACTCTTGCAATCCTCTACCAGTAACAAAACTGTTAGGAGATATTGCGTCATCGCTTACTGGATAACTAGATCCAACTCTTAGCTGTCTCTCTATACGGTCGATCTGTGTAAACAACTGATACGGTATATTATTTGGTGGTTTAGCTACTTGTGAACCAGGTGTTAGATAGTTGACTGCAAGTCTACCTCTCTTATAATTCCCGCTCTCTAGCTCTCCTATAATATTTGTTTCAGTAAATACACTGTCTTCCATTGCAATTATGGACAAGACGTTAATCTTAGCCATAGCTGCCATCAAACCTAACACATGATCGTACTGACCTGATAGTCTGTCAAAACTAAAACGTTTTGATACAACAAATCGTGGTCCCGATTTTATTGGATTAGGTGTGAAATCTAATATTTGTTTTGATTCAGGTAGGAATACATAGGTACCTTCTTCGTCATAGTACTCAACTAATTCTGTACCTTCACCTGTGTGGTTATCCCAACTTCTATTGAAACCGTCATGGTATTTAAACTTGCTATACCCTGATGGGAACGCACTGTTTTCATCAACAGTTACTTTAGCTTGTGGGTACATTGATTTGATAACTTGGTTAGGAACTAAACGTATTAACGCCAACTCTTTAGGTTGTTGATCTGCGCCGTAGTATCCTGGATAACAATCGTAAGGATCTCTTAGTTCCGCATGTGGATACATAATTCCTTCAGGTGATTTTTTTTGTCTAATGATCCATACACAAAAACCATAACCTGGTAACCATCGTGCAGCTTGTGGTAACTGCATTTCCATTTTAGATGA